>Ga0207683_10002030_pt1 | contig 17898 bp, 16 predicted proteins | sample KBSM73metaG_FD_184333 | JGI IMG/M metagenome (GOLD analysis project Ga0207683, IMG submission 184333) | Miscanthus rhizosphere microbial communities from Kellogg Biological Station, Michigan, USA - KBS M7-3 metaG (SPAdes) (version 2) | ecosystem: Host-associated > Plants > Roots > Rhizosphere >... | reverse complement strand
CGTCTCATTCTTCTAATCATTCTTTCATCAATTTGAATAATTATGAGCAATGGCTGATCATGTATGTAGATGATGAATTAAATGCAGACGAAAAATTGGCTGTTGAAAGATTTGCATTGACCCACGAGCACGTTCATCAGGAGCTTGAATTATTTCAACAGACGAAGTTGCAAGCGGAAGAAATTGTTTTCTCGGATAAAGAAATATTATACAGAAGAGAAAAAACAGTGCGGGTTATTAGCATACAATGGTGGAAGGTGGCAGTAGCGGCAGTATTGATCATTTCAGCAGGCACTACAGTCTATTCTGTTTTGATCAATAAAAACAACACTGCAGGAACAGTTAAAGAAATAACAAAGACAACAATTGCAAAGAAAGAGACTCCTCCTGTAAATTCTGTTGTACCGGATAAACAACAGCCAAATGTTATTCCCGATCAGCAACAGGAACAACAACTGTCGGCTTCAGAGCCCGCAAGAAAACAATCAAATGAGAAGGGGAAAATACAGGAGCAATCAAGGCAAGAAAATAATCAGCAATTAGCATACAATTCTTTAGAAAAGGCCACTGAAGCAACTGAAGTACATCAACCCACTGCCATTGAAATCAATAGAACTACTGAGCAACCAAAAATGAGCGAAGCTGTTGCTCTCGATGATAAAATGCATAAAGAAAATATTAACACTGATCCTGTAACAAAAGCTGGTATAGAAACGCCTGACAAGAGTAGCACATCTGATGATGCTGTACAATATGCCAGCAACGCTGAGAACAAAAAGTTTCGTGGGTTTTTCCGGAAAGCGACACGACTCATTGAACGCACTACAAACATCAACGCGGCCGACGATGATAAAGTGCTGATCGGTGGAATGGCCATTAATCTAAAATAATTTCAAATAAACAACAATAATTATGAAAAGGATATTTACCCTTGGTATGATCTTATGCACTGCACTGATGGGTTTTGCTCAGACCGACACAACAGGAAAACAAAATAATGAAGTTGATACTATAAAAGTGGGTGGCATGATCATTATTCGTAAACACAACGGTGAAAATGAAATTACACACAATAAAAAGGAAAAAAGTGAAACTCACCACTACCATTACAAATCATCCAACCTCAGTACCAATTGGTGGATAATAGATTTCGGTTTTTCCAATTACAATGAACAAACAAATTATTCGTCCTCCGAAGCGCAAAGTTTTGCACCCGGAACCTCTAAGGAATCATTGAAGATAAAGACCTGGAAGTCCAGAAACATGAACATCTGGCTCTTTATGCAAAGATTAAACATGATCCAGCACGTGGTGAACTTGAAATATGGATTTGGCCTGGAGTTAAATAACTATTTCTACGATGATGTCCGGGTACACTTGTACAGAAACCCTACGATCATCAAGATGGATACGGCCTTTGCGAGCCTTGATAAAAACAAGCTAGCGGCAGACTATCTTACTGTACCAATGATGATCAACTTTAATTTTACCCCTGACCGTTCAAGAGGTTTTGGCGTCAGTTTTGGAGTAAGCGCTGGTTTTTTGTATAGTGCCCGGCAAAAGGTAAAAAATGGCGGTGACGTAAGCAAAACACACGATGATTTTGATCTTAGGGAATGGAAGATATCATACATCGGTGAAATACTCCTTGGGCCCGTAAAATTGTATGGGAGCTATGCTACCCAAAGCATGTGGGAAAAAGGATTGGATCAAACACCTTACACCGTGGGCCTTCGCTTTTCATACTGATAACAGGATTTCTCTCATGTAAATTTGCAGAACCGGTATCGTAAATGATGCCGGTTTTTTATCGTTGTTAATAAATTTACGGAAGCCCTTACCCAATCTTTTGTGAAAGTATTTTAACTTAAGGCACGGAATTATCCCTTTGCTTTAGCTTTGAAAACATCGTTAAAATATCTTCACAGGAAAAATAAAATTGAGAAAGTTTGCGTTGAATCTGTACGGTCAAAGGACATAACTTATGAAACTACCTATCCTACTCACGTCCCTATTTCTTGGAAGCAGCCTGTCTTCCACAAAGACCACATTCGCCACGAACAAGTTTCCGACAGAATCTAAAAAGAGAATGGTAACAGGGAAGGGCGAAATACTTCCGGTAGGTACTGTCTACCTGATCATTGATAAATCGGATTATGAACTCAATGTATATGATGATAAAGGCTGGTTCGCCACATATCCTGTAGTATTTGGAAACAATAGTCTTGACGATAAAAAAATGGAAGGTGACCGCTGTACCCCTGAAGGAAATTTTCATATCATTTCTAAAAAAATTCATAATAAGTGGGATCGTTTTATAGCCCTTGATTATCCCACAAAAGAGAGTTACGAAAAATTCCGAGAAAGAAAGTTACGGGGTCAAATACCTGCCAATGCAAGAATTGGTGGCGGCGTCGGTATTCATGGAACCTGGCCGAATGATGATTATATCATAGACCGATATAAGAACTGGACGAATGGCTGTATTTCCATGAAAAATAATGACGTGGAAGATCTGTATAGCTATCTTCCTGTCGGCACAAGCGTAACGATCCGCCAATAATGTCACTTAGAAACAAATTCACTTACTTCCTGTCTCCATTTCAATGGATCTGCATTTAATAAAGGCTGATGAACCGCACGTTCATACACCACTAATTTTTTTTCGGATGTGGGTATGTTTTTAAAAATAAGGTCTCGCTCTTTATCGGAAGCAAATATATCGGTGGCACCACATTGCATTAACACGGGACAATTTATTTTCTGAGCATATTTATAAGTATCCTGTTTGAAGCCGTTAAATCCCTGCTCAATACTTGCCCAAAACGTTACAAAACCACCAAAGGGCTTTTCAGGGAAACCGATCATTCTTCCTCTCACTCCAATGAGTTTTTTCAGGTTGCTGAATGGTATTTCGAGAATGACCCGTGAAGGCGCTATGTTGTAATCAAAGAACGCTTTTGCGATCACAACTGAGCCTAAAGAAATGCCGTAGAGAATAATATTTTTCTCTCCCTTTTTTAAAACGTATTCATAGGCGAGTTTTACATCTTCCGACTCCCGGAAGCCCATTGTGGTTATATTTCCATTGCTCATGCCATGAGCACGCAGGTCAACCAGCATCACATTAAACCCCAAATATCTAAATTCATAGGCCTGTTTAAGAACATTGGATTTATTGCCACCCAGGCCATGAAAAAGAATAACTGTGCCTTTCGATGAATCAATAGGGATAAACCATGCTGCCAATGACAGGCTATCTTTCGTCAAAAGTTGAACTGTTTGGTAAGGAAACCCAGGAGACTCTTCATTAGTTATTTTACGATATGCTGGCCCCTTAAAAAGCCTCCATGTTTTAATAAAAACATTCCTTGACGGAGCTTCGTCAGCGGCGCTAAGGGCCGGTTCATAAAAATGAGTGAGTTTATATCCGTAAATAACACCGCTAATATTGATCAATACAAATTGAGCCAGGAATACCCATAATATCCATTTGAATACGGGTCGTAGTGTTTTTCGCATATTGGTTTTGTTCATTAAGTGGCCTGAACTACAATTTTAAAAATGTTTTGAGTCTGTAAAGAAAATATTTTTTAATTTTTTAATAGAAAATTAATAAGAGGTATGAATTTTGCTGATTTGGAACAGTTTGTTCTGAACATATTGAGAAAAACCTTTTAAAGCAGCTTTATCCCTTAAGCTGCTTTTTAATTTATAACAACTACAACCTTCCATTTTTAATTTCTTCTACAACAGCCGGGTCAAGCAATGTAGTGGTATCACCTAAATTAGTGGTTTCACCTTCAGCGATCTTCCTGAGAATTCTTCTCATTATTTTACCGCTTCGCGTTTTGGGAAGCCCTGTTACAAATTGGATCTTATCCGGTCTTGCGATAGGGCCTATGATCCGTGAGACCGTAAGAGCGATATCTTTTCTGGTCAGGTCCTGATCTCCATGAACAGAATTTGCGATCACGTAAGCGTAGATCCCCTGCCCTTTTATATCATGTGGGTATCCAACTACAGCGCTTTCAACCACGCCGGCGTGCATATTAATGGCATTTTCAACTTCGGCCGTACCAATGCGGTGACCGCTCACATTTAATACGTCGTCAACACGCCCGGTAATGCGATAATTACCTTCTCCGTCCCTTAAGCATCCATCCCCGGTAAAATACAAATTTTCGTAAGCAGCAAAATAATTTAAACGGCAACGTTCGTGATCGCCATAGGTTGTTCGCAAAATTCCCGGCCATGGAAATTTGATACAGAGATTCCCGGCAGCCTCAGTGTTCTCACTTACTTTTCCATTTTCATCCACGATCACTAATTGCACTCCTGGCAAAGGCAAGGTTGCATAAGTAGGCTTTGAAGGTGTCACTCCGGCAAGATTAGAAATAAGGGTTCCCGCAGTCTCAGTTTGCCACCATGTATCTACAACAGGGCACCTCTTCTTTCCAACATTTTCATCATACCAATGCCAGGCTTCTTCATTGATGGGCTCACCTACTGTTCCCAGAACTTTTAATGAATCAAGCTTCTTTCCCTCCAAAGGTTTTGTGCCAAAACCCATTAATGAACGAATAGCTGTAGGAGCAGTATAAAGTATATTGACCTTATATTTATCGACGATCTCCCAAAATCTTCCCGCATCAGGCCAGGTAGGTACACCTTCAAACATTAAGGAGGTAGCTCCGGCACCCAGGGGTCCGTAAACAATATAGCTGTGACCGGTTATCCATCCAATATCGGCTGTACAGAAATGAATGTCGCCAGGGTTATATTGAAAAACATTTACAAAAGTGTAAGTGGTCCAAACCATGTAGCCACCACAAGTATGAACAACTCCTTTCGGTTTACCCGTAGAACCTGATGTGTACAGAATGAACAGCATATCTTCTGCATCCATTTCTTCTGCCGGGCAATCCGGGTTACCCATTGTCTCTACTTTTTTTATTTCATCTTCCCACCACACATCACGGCCCTTGATCATGCTCACGGGTGTCCTCGTTCGTGTCAATACAATTACTTTTTTTACAAACTTGCATTGTACGAGAGCGTCATCGATCACCTCCTTTAAGGGAATCTCCTTATTACCCCTGAATGCTCCGTCACAGGTAATGATAAATTCTGCATTGGCATCCTGAAGTCGATCAGCGATGCTTTGTGCACTGAAGCCGCCAAATATGACAGAATGAATAGCACCAATTCTTGCACAGGCTAAAATAGCAATGGGCAATTCAGGTACCATGCCCATGTAAATACAAACACGATCACCCTTTTTTACTCCATTATTTTTTAGCACATTGGCAAACTGCATTACTTTAAAATGCAGATCCCGATAAGTAAGAACGCGATGATGCTCTTCAGGGTCGTTTGGTTCCCAAATTATCGCAGGTTGATTACCAAGTGTTCCCAAATGCCTGTCAAGACAATTCTCTGTAATATTAAGCTTCGCATTGATGAACCATTTTATTTTCGGTTCTTTGAAATTCCATTCCAGTACTTTGTCCCATTTCTTTTTCCATAAGAAACTGGAAGCTACATCGGCCCAAAAACCTTCGGGATCATCAGCACTTTTTTTATATGCTCTTTTGTATTCATCAAACGAAGTGACCTTAAAGGAATATGACATAGCAATGAGTTGTGAGTTAAGAGTTATGGGTTATGAGTTACGTAAATGCCAAGAACCAAAGAACCATCCCTATCACTACCAGGACCAACTAAATTAAAAAGTGAAAATCAATTTTGGGTTTTCAAATTTAAGATTGAAATTTTATTTGGTTCTTGAAATTTGGTTCTTGTTTTTTGTATCTTAAATCCATGAATCAGCCAGCTAACGAAGTCCAAAGTATCCGTAAAATCATTACTGCTTCTTCGGTGGGTACTTTAATTGAGTGGTATGATTTTTACATTTTTGGAAGTCTTGCCACTGTTATTGCCAGCCAGTTCTTTCCGAAAACAAACCCCACAGCCGCTTTGCTTTCCACCTTGGCCACATTTGCAGCTGGTTTTATTGTACGTCCTTTTGGCGCCCTGGTATTTGGAAGATTAGGAGACCTCATCGGCCGCAAATACACTTTTCTTTTAACGCTCATCATCATGGGCAGTTCCACATTTGCAATCGGTCTTGTGCCAGGTTATCAAACTATCGGTTTTGCGGCGCCGATCATTGTATTAATTCTTCGGCTGCTGCAGGGACTGGCATTAGGAGGTGAATATGGAGGCGCCGCGACCTATGTTGCAGAACATGCACCACCCAATCGAAGAGGATTTTTTACCTCCTGGATACAGACAACCGCAACACTTGGCTTATTTCTATCCTTAGGCATTATTTTAATTACGCGTCATAGTCTTGATGCAGACCGGGTAAAGTCCATTGCCAAATTCAATGAGTGGGGCTGGCGTATTCCTTTCCTTGTTTCTATTTTTCTTGTTATCGTTTCGGTATACATACGTCTGAGGATGAAAGAATCGCCTTTGTATGCAAAACTGAAAACTGAAGGAAAGACTTCCGCAAATCCGCTGAAGGAAAGTTTTATGCGTCGCTCGAATTTAAAAATGGTATTGCTGGCTTTATTTGGAGCTACCATGGGGCAAGGCGTCGTTTGGTATACGGGTCAGTTCTATGCACAGTCATTCATTGAAAATATTTGCAAGGTAGATTTTGAACAATCAAGAACCATTTTGATATGGGCTATCTTATTTGCGACTCCGTTTTTTGTTGTATTCGGAAACTGGAGCGATAAAATTGGAAGAAAATGGATCATGCTTACAGGCATGCTGTTGGCTGTTATTACCTATCGCCCATTATTTGGGAAATTATTTTCCATTGCAGACGAAAAAAATAAGACCGAGGTGCTTGATAAAAAACAAATCAACACAGCTATCAAGCCTATTGTCAGTAGCGAGAATTCATTGAGAACCATAGGAACTAAACACCTTTATGATGATGGTACGTTAGTAACTGAAACGAAAACAGATACCGTATATGCCGATGCAGGGAAGACCACACTAAAGCCCGATATAAAAGTTTCCAAACTACTTCCAGGGAAAAACTACTGGTTGATGGTTGCGATCGTATTCGTTATGATCCTTTATGTGACTATGGTATACGGACCGATCGCTGCGTTTTTGGTAGAATTGTTTCCAACCAAGATCCGTTATACCTCTATGTCCCTGCCTTATCACATTGGGAATGGAATTTTCGGAGGATTGACACCATTCATTGCCCTGCTGCTAACTACTATCTATACGGGTGATAAATTGATTGGCCTTTATTATTCAATGATAGTAGCGGGACTCTGTTTTCTGATCGGTGTTTTATATTTAAGAAATACGATCGACCGGGATGTGAATGATTAAATTTTAAAATTCAGCTCATGAATGCATTAAAAAGGATCGCAGGAATACTGTGGATAATTGCAGGACCCCTTGCTATTTATTACCTCGCCAGAACTGCTATCAGTGAAATAAACAAAAAGCCGGTTATTGATACAAAAATTCAATGGGCCGTATTCGTGATCGTTTTCATCCCGATAGCCATTGGAATTATCATATTTGGTTTTTATGCTATCAAAGGTGAATATGATCATTTACCGGGCAGTTCGGCAGAGATTACTGATTAAGATCAATGAATATCTTAAATCTGCCTTAATTCATCTTAATTTTCCCGGGGGTATATTTTATTTAAAGGCGATCCATCTTACTTTTACTGACCTTAACGAGAATAAATGTTTTTATTAAAGTCTGTCATTTCGAGCTTGTTCATGATAATAGCCTTATTGTGGTTAACAATAAGCACTCCTTTTGTATTTGCATCGCAACAGGCTCAGCAAAAGGAAATTCAGAAACAGGCAGGGGGTAATGAAGACAAAAATCCTTTTTCAACCACCACAGAGGAAAAAAATGAAAGTAGTGTAAGCACTCTTTCTGAATATCTTCACGATCTGAATTCAATGAACCATCATTTTATAGTACTTAAAAGGATGTATAAGTGCCATACTTCTGACTTGTATTATGCCTATCACCCTGAACTGCTTTCTCCCCCTCCCGAAGTATAATTAGTTCCCACTTTTATTTTTTGCGATCGCTTTTGCTGTTGAACAAACAATTCAACAGGTAAGCATTTATTTATTCATTTAAACTAATTATACATGAAACGTGCAAATTTCTATTTGAAAAATACAGGATCGGACCTTCCTGCCTCGATCGTTGTTTTCCTCGTGGCGTTGCCATTGTGCCTTGGGATTGCGCTGGCTTCCAACGCGCCGTTATTTAGCGGAATTATTGCGGGCATTATCGGTGGAATAGTTATTGGTTCATTAAGCGGGTCGCAGTTAAGTGTTAGCGGTCCTGCAGCAGGGTTGACAGCGATCGTGTCCGTTGCGATTTTAAAATTGCCCGCCTTTGACGCTTTTCTCTTATCCGTTCTTATCTGCGGCGCATTGCAAATAATACTAGGTTTTATCAAAGCCGGTGTTATTGGCGACTATATTCCCAATTGTGTTATTAAAGGGATGTTGGCCGCCATTGGACTGATCCTGATCTTAAAACAGTTTCCTCACCTTATTGGCTACGATGCAAATTTTGAAGGCGACGAAAGTTTTAAACAGATCAATAATGAAAATACTTTTTCGGGGATCATTCATGCCTTCAGATTCATTACTCCGGTTGCAGTGCTGATCGGGGTGATCGGTTTATTGTTTCAAATATCCTGGGAAAAATTTACAGCAAAGAAAAAAGGATTTGTAAAATTGATCCCAGCGCCTTTAATAGTAGTGTTAGCCGGCATAGTTATCAATGAGTTTTTTAAAAATAACGGAGCTGAATATGCCATAGATCCAAAACACATGGTTTCTATTCCGGTTGCTGAATCAGCCTCCGGGTTCCTTTCATTTTTCACTCTGCCCGATTTCAATAGCTTTTTAAACAAAGACGTTTGGATCACAGGCATCACCCTTGCACTGGTGGCCAGCCTCGAAACTTTATTAAGCATTGAAGCAGTTGATGACCTTGACCCATACCAGCGGGTTACCAATAAGGAAAGAGAATTAAAAGCACAGGGAATTGGCAATATGATCTCAGGGCTTATCGGCGGTTTGCCTATTACCTCCGTTATTGTGCGTTCCTCAGCCAATGTAAATGGTGGGGCAAAGACGAAGATGTCAGCCATATACCATGGCGTCCTATTGCTGGTTTGTGTTGCATTTATTCCCGGGATCCTTAACCTGGTCCCAAAAGCCTCATTGGCAGCGATTTTAATTTATACGGGTTACAAACTTGCGAAACCATCTCTTTTCAAGTTGCATTATAAAAAAGGATGGGATCAATTTCTTCCGTTTGTGATAACTATCGCAGCAATATTGCTAACCGATCTGCTGATCGGAATTTTAATAGGAATAGGTGTCGGATTGTTTTTCGTTGTTCGAAGCAATTTCAAAACATCTGTCTTTATCGTTCATGACCATAACAAATATTTATTCAGGTTGCGAAAGGACGTATCTTTTCTGAATAAGCCCGCCCTAAAAAACAAATTAGAAGAGATCCCGGAAGAGTCATCCGTACTGATCGATGCAACAAGGGCAGATTTTATTGACAAGGATATTATAGAAGTGATCGAGGACTTCATGATGCATGCACCGCTTAAAAACATACGTGTGGAGTTGAAGAAAAGCCGGTACAAAAGCCAGGGTTTTAAAAACAAACGCTTAATTAACAGTGACGCGAAAATCTATAGTTATCAAATACTGAAAGGCGAAGAATCTTAATTTTATAATTTTAAAGACGGAACTATGCATTCATACGAAAAATTATTGTTGGAAAATAAGGCATGGGCAGCTGAAAAAATATCAGATGATCCCGAATATTTCGAACGATTGTCTCATTTGCAGACACCGGAATTTCTATGGATCGGCTGCAGTGATAGTCGCGTACCCGCCAATGAGATCACAGGGACACAACCAGGCGAGATCTTTGTACATCGCAACGTAGCTAACCTGGTCGTAAATACGGATGTGAATTTGCTTGCTGTTTTGGATTTCGCAGTCACACATTTGCAGGTAAAGCATGTCATTGTCTGCGGTCACTATGGGTGCGGGGGAATAAAGGCTGCAGCTACCAAAACAGATTACAGGCCGGTGTTGAATATGTGGCTGCGGAATATTAAGGACGTGATGCGGCATCACAGGCATGAATTGGAGAATATAACCGATGAAGAAAACCGTCTCGACAGGTTGGTAGAGTTAAATGTCCAGGAGCAGGTGTACAACCTGGCAAAAACAACTATCATTCAGCGGTGTTGGGAAAAAGAGAGGAGACCCGATCTTCATGGCTGGGTATATGGATTGAAAGATGGGATCATCAAACCGGTGTTTGAAATGAAAGCCGGCTCGCCCATTGATCCGCTTTATAAATATGAAAAACTTTAATCCCATGCGTTCTGGTATTATTATTTTAATTATTCTTTGTTTTTTTTCATGTAAAAATTCGTCACAGGATAAGGCTGGCGACAAAACAGAGAACTGGGCTCTCTTGCCATTTGTAAAATCCGACGAAGTAAATCCTATTCTTGCCCCGGATTCAACAACAGAATTTTTCTGCCCGGTAAGAAAAGAAAAATTAAAATGGGAAGAGAAAGATGTTTTTAATCCAGCCGCCATCGTGCGAAATGACACCGTTTTCCTTTTATACAGGGCCGAAGATAAAATTGGAAAATTTGCAGGTACATCAAGAATAGGATTAGCGTGGAGCACAGACGGCTTGCATTTTACCAGGCGGCCATCGCCGGTCTTATATCCGGACAATGACTCTTTACAAAAATACGAATGGGAGGGTGGTTGCGAAGATCCAAGAATAGTTGAAAGCGCAAACGGCACCTATTATCTTACTTATACAGCCTATGATGGCGACAAAGCCAGGCTAATGCTTGCAACATCACCTGATCTTTATCATTGGGCAAAACAAGGACATGTGTTCAGTACCGCGTTCAACAAAAAATATGTGAATGAATGGAGTAAATCCGGTTCTATTGTTTGTAAATATGAGAATGCCCGCCTGCCTGGCGCAGTCGGGCAGGGGAAAGCTATCGCGGCAAAAATCAACGGTAAGTACTGGATGTATTGGGGAGATACAAATATTTTTCTTGCCTCTTCATTTGATCTTATTTACTGGACACCTGTTGAGGATAATGATGGCAGATTGTTGAGCGTATTTGGACCGCGGAAAGGGAAATTTGATAGTGACCTCGTGGAACCCGGGCCACCCGCGATGTTAACTGACAAAGGAATAGTGTTGATGTACAACAGTCGCAATGTGCCATCGAAAGGAGATAGCAGTTTGCCTGAGGGAACCTATGCGGCATCAGAAATCCTGCTTGATAAAAATGATCCTTCAAAAGTGTTGCAAAGAATGGACACCTCTTTTATCAAACCTGATAAACCATATGAAATATCAGGACAAGTGAATCACGTTTGTTTTTTAGAGGGATTGGTGAGTTATAAGAATAAATGGTTCCTGTATTATGGAACAGCCGATTCAAAGATCGCCGTCGCCGTGAAGTAGGATGAATTTTAAAATTACTCAATAGCACAACGACTCAATTATCTTTGAGTTATTGTGCTATTTTCATACGGAGCGATTACTTTTGTTTTATGTCCATCGAAGTAAAAAATCTTTTAAAGGTTTATGGTGAGCAAAAAGCCGTAAATAATATATCATTCAAAGTTGACAAAGGTGAGATCGTTGGTTTTCTTGGACCTAACGGAGCCGGCAAATCCACCACCATGAAAATAATTACAGGCTATTTGCAACAGGATGGCGGCGAGGCCTTTGTTTCGAATGTCAGCGTTACAAAAGAACCATTGACAACAAAAAAGAAAATTGGTTATTTGCCTGAAGCTAATGCTTTGTATTACGACATGTATGTGAAAGAGTATTTAGATTTTATTTCTGAAGTGCACAAAATTGAAAACAAAAAAGCAAAGATCGAAAGTGTAATTCAGCTGACCGGCTTAACGGTTGAAAGCAAAAAGAAAATAGGACAACTGTCAAAAGGTTATAAACAAAGGGTCGGTTTGGCTGCTGCCCTGATACATGACCCCGAGGTGTTGATCCTTGATGAACCAACAAGTGGACTTGACCCAAACCAGATCGTCGAGATAAGAGAGGTGATCAGGCAGCAGGGGAAGAACAAAACCGTCTTATTTTCATCTCATATTTTACAGGAAGTAGAAGCCATTTGCGACAGGGTCATCATTATTAATAAAGGCGAGATTGTAGCCAATGACAAGTTAAGCAACCTTCAAAAGAGGAACGAAGATAAACACATAGTCGTTGTAAGTTTTAAAGAACCCGTTGATAAAACATTACTTGACAGGATAGATAATGCAGATTCTATTGAACAACTACAAACCACAAACTTCAAATCCGATAACTATCGGATCCAAACTTCAAATCCCGAATCAGTAAGAAAACAAATCCTGGAAATCTCCTTGCAGAATAACCTCAACATCGTTTCTTTGCAAAGCGAAAACCAAAGTCTTGAAGAAGTGTTCAGGTCACTTACTCAAAAAGGCGAATAGAATTACTGAACGCACAAGGGTGTGACACAACAAAGGTCAAATAGAACTACGAAAGCTTGCTACCAAACAAATTTTCCCGAAGAGACCCTGGGAACAAACTATAAACTAATATCATGAGCTACATTTCCGAAATTTTTGCAAGACAAATATTAGACAGCCGCGGTAATCCCACTGTAGAAGCAGATGTATTAACTGATGAAGGTGCGGTTGGGCGTGCCGCAGTACCAAGCGGCGCCAGTACAGGTGCTCATGAAGCCGTTGAGCTTCGTGATGGTGATAAGAAAAAATTTGGTGGTAAAGGAGTTTTGAAAGCGATAAAAAATGTGAATGAGATCATTGCCCCAAAATTATTGGGATATGATGTGGCTGATCAAACAGGCATTGATGAAATGATGATACGGCTGGATGGCACAGCCAATAAGGGCAACCTCGGAGCTAATGCCATACTTGCTGTAAGCATGGCTGTGGCAAAAGCGGCTGCCGAAGAAGCGGGTCTTCCATTGTTTCGCTATGTGGGCGGCACGAACGCTAAAACTTTGCCGATACCGATGATGAATATCCTGAATGGGGGCGCACATGCGGACAACAAGATCGACTTCCAGGAATTTATGGTGATGCCTGTGGGCGCCGAAAGTTTCAGTGAAGGATTGCAATGGGGAGTCGATGTATTCCATGCACTGAAATCTGTTTTGAAGAAAAAAGGGTATAGCACCAATGTTGGTGACGAGGGTGGATTCGCCCCGAACATTCAAAGTAATGAAGAAGCCATTGAAACAGTATTGACAGCCATTGGTGCTGCGGGTTATAAAGCAGGTTCTCAAATTGTGGTCGCGATGGATGCAGCCAACAGTGAGTTGTGGGATGCAAAGAAGAAAAAATATGTATTTCATAAGAGTACCGGGAAGGAACTGAGCAGTGATCAGCTGGTTAAATTCTGGGAAAAATGGGTAAAAGAATATCCCATTGTTTCAATTGAAGACGGTATGGCAGAAGATGACTGGACGGGCTGGGCAAACCTTACTAAAGCTATCGGCGATAAGTGTCAATTGGTAGGCGATGATCTTTTTGTGACCAACGTGACCCGCCTCCAACAAGGAATTGACAAAGGCATTGCTAATGGATTGCTGGTAAAAGTAAACCAGATCGGAACGATAACCGAAACCATTAATGCGGTTACGCTGGCACAGCATAATAGTTACAACACCATCATGAGCCATCGCAGTGGTGAAACCGAAGACACAACTATTGCTGACCTGGCAGTAGCATTGAATTGCGGACAAATAAAAACAGGAAGTGCCAGTCGCACTGATCGTATGGCAAAATACAACCAGCTACTCCGGATCGAAGAGTTGTTGGGATTTTCCGCAGTCTATCCCAAAGGAAAGATCAAATTTGGTAAATAGAAATGGACATTGATATAGCGAAACTAAGAGGCGACTATGTCTGCCTGGAGTTTCTGTCCCCTGGCCATTGTGAAGCGCTCCGCTTTCTCGCAAAAAACGAGCACATTTGGGAGTTTAATAAAACGCTGCCAACTGATGATAGCTACGATGCTGCCTATGATGATTATTTCAACGCCGCACTTGATAAAAACGGGCTGGGCGGGCAGCAAACCTTCGTCATAAAAAAAACAGAAGACGATTCTATTATCGGGATGACCCGTCTTTATGAGATCAATCCAAAAGAAAAAACCATTCTTATCGGCTACACCTGGTACATTCCTGCAGTATGGGGTAAGGTCCATAATAAGGAGTGTAAACTACTCCTGCTTCAATACGTTTTTGAGGAGATGAAATTTAACCGGGCTGAATTAAGAGTAGCTCATCAAAATCTGCGATCACAAAGGGCCGTGGAAAAGATAGGAGCGATAAAGGAAGGCGTATTGCGTAAGCACGGATATCGCAACGATGGTTCAATAAGGCATACGGTAGTGTACAGCATTATCGACGATGAATGGCCACAAACAAAAGAAAAATTATTACGCCTGGTTGCCGAAGGCAAAAATGATTAACTTTATAGCAAATCCATTCGATGAAACTGCTAACCCAATTACCGGCCTGGCTTCGGAATAAGTTTTTTATCGCTTTTGCTGCTTTTGCTGTATGGATGCTATTTTTTGACGAAAGGGATGTTTTTACGATGCAGCATCATCGCCAGGAATTAAGGGAGCTTCAACAGAGCCAGAAGTATTATACCGACCAGATAAATAAAGAAAAAACCGAACTGGAAAATCTGAAAACTGCCGCCACCCTCGAAAAATATGCACGGGAAAAGTACTATATGAAGCGTGATAATGAGGACCTTTTCTTAATCCCTGAGAAACAGGACAATTGATTTTCCTTTTTATACAATAAGGGAGTTTTAGAACCGTTTATATAGTAGGACGTTTCACATTATCCTATCAGGACAACACAATTATTGGACATTAACACTTGCAAATGGCAAATCTTACCCCAGAGGATCTTCTATTGTATTTATACAAGGAAACCTCGGAAGAACAGACAACCGCAATTGAAAGTGCTTTAAAGCAGGACTGGACCCTGCGTGAAAAACTTGCTGTTTTAAAAACATCCTTAGAAAGGCTGAACGGGATCAAAAAATCTCCGAGCACCCGTGCTATTTTGAATGTTTTGAATTATGCAAGAAAGAAAAACGAGGTGGTGAACTAATCTTGTAACCAGCTTTGGTGATTCTTGTACTTTTTCAATCGCTACTCGACAAATTATTGGCATCCCGAAACCTTTCGGGATGCTTTTTATTTTGTTCCACAGCCTTCGTCCCGCGCATCGTCCCGGTAATTATAAGACTTTGTTCCTTTACTTTGCTTTATGACCTCCAGGCAGCGTTACCAATTTGTCATTGATTATTTTGAAAAACACAATCCCGATGCAGAAACTGAATTAATTTATGATGACCCTTACGAATTACTGGTAGCTGTTATTCTTTCGGCTCAGTGTACAGATAAACGGGTGAATATGACCACTCCCGCTATCTTTGAAAAATATCCGGATGTCCAGGCCCTCAGTAAAGCAAGTTTTGAAGAATTATTTCCTTACATCAAAAGCATTTCTTATCCCAACAATAAAACAAAACATCTTATCGGGATGGCGAAAGCCATAGTTGAAAAATTCAATGGAAAAATTCCGATGACCATTGAAGAACTAATTCAACTACCGGGGGTAGGAAGAAAAACGGCCAACGTAATTACATCGGTTATTGATCAGCAGCCAAATATGGCAGTGGATACACATGTGTTCAGAGTAAGTAAACGAATCGGTTTGGTTCCAGCATCGGCGACAACTCCTCTTGCAGTAGAAAAAGAACTAATAAAAAATATTCCTAAAGAATATATACATAAAGCTCATCACTGGCTCATCTTACATGGACGATACATTTGCGTAGCAAGAACTCCGCACTGCGAGGTTTGTGGTCTAAAACCCGTCTGCAACTATTTCAAAAAAAATTATGCGCAGCAGGATCATTCATCTTAATATTCATTCCACTTACCGTACTGTTTTGTTTGTTCGCCCCAATAAAATAAAATATTGACAGATCTAATTCGTCCCCCGTTTTAAACAGTAATACCTGGTTCGTAAATTTGTATTCCACTACCGAACCAGCTAAAAAATAGAATATGGCAAAGAAAAACGTAGTGTACGATGAGTCGCTTTTTAATAGCCGGTTGTCATTTCAGCCGCTATTAAATACCTTAAAGAAAAATATAAACGAGGGTAAGCCTGGTGCTCAAAAACTGTACGGTGAGCTGATCGAAAAGATCGAAGCCATTCCCGAGCTTCTTCAACCCTTTTCAGATCTATCGTTGGCAGCGCCTTACGCGGAAATAATTGAAATGCTATTGGCAACATTGTTCCCTCCGTCTTTATCGGAAAAGGAAAGTCTTTACGCTGTTTCAGTCCCCTTTAAGTTCAAAGCAATTTATTCATCCCGGCTTTTTCAGCATATGTTCCTGGAACCGGGCTTAAATGACATTGCGATCCCTGACAGTACGATTGGCCGCAATTTAAATAACCAAAAACTACAATTCGCTTACCGGCTTATTTTCAGAAAATTCTTTGGTTATCAATCCCAGGATTCATCGGTTGTGATTTATCCTTATGCCGATCCCGTAACAAACGTAAACAGATATCTTGAATTAAATCTTGATACGCGATTTGTAGATGTAAGCCTGGTGGGTGACCTGCCCCCGGTTCCTGAAAATGCCGTCTGCAAAAAAACCAACCGCTTGATGCCACTGGAAGAACTGAAACAAAAACTTCCTCTCGATAAATTCATATTTGACGGATTGGTGATCATTAAGATCAACGACGTAACTGAAGAAGAGATCATCTCCCAAATAAAAAATGTGCTTTTAGGTCTGCATAGTTTTACCGATGCCTCAGTATATGAAAAGTTACAGTCCTCGATGCAAAGTCTTTTGGGAATGTCGGACATAAAAGTTGGGATCACGCCGTTCTTTCAAATGAACAATCATTACATCTACTCGGCCATGGATAATTGCAACAGTATAATTTTTAAACATCCCGGGGCCGTAAAAGAAATAAAGAAAACAAGTCAATGTTTCAAAGAACTTCTCAAAGACTATAATCAACCTGTCGTTTATGAAGAACTCGACAAAAGAAATATAATAGAATCCGAAGCCTTAAAATTATATCATGAATTGGGAGTCAGAAGTCTCATTCTTTGTCCATTAAAAGAAAACGGCCAGTTGATCGGGTTATTAGAAATAATGTCTGACTCACCCGGGAAATTAACGAACCATCAGATTTACAAGATTGAAAAAGTTATCTCCCTGTTTACACTGGCTGTCGGGAAAACACTGGAGAACCTGGACATACAGATCGACAAAGTAATCAAAGAGAATTTTACGGCTATTCAACCTGCCGTAGAATGGAAATTTACAGAGGCGGCGTTTTCTTATATCCTGGCAAAAGAATCAGGGAAAACAGAAAAAATAGAACGTGTCAGTTTTAATGATGTCTATCCCTTATATGGTTGTATTGACATACGGAATTCATCGGTAGAAAGAATGCAGGTTATTCAGCTTGACCTGATAGAGCAATTACAGTTAGTGCAGGATGTTGTGAAAAAAGCACTCACCGAAATTAAATTCCCGCTGCTGGAAAATATAGCCTTTAAAACGGATAAATATATTAATTCCATCACTGACATCCTGTTATCAGAAGATGAATTACAGGTGTATGATTTTTTGCAAACTCATGTAACCGAGATTTTCCATCATCTTGCTATCACAAAGCCTTCATTAAAAAAAGATATCGACCAGTACTTTGCCGCTCTT
>Ga0207683_10002029_pt1 | contig 17906 bp, 13 predicted proteins | sample KBSM73metaG_FD_184333 | JGI IMG/M metagenome (GOLD analysis project Ga0207683, IMG submission 184333) | Miscanthus rhizosphere microbial communities from Kellogg Biological Station, Michigan, USA - KBS M7-3 metaG (SPAdes) (version 2) | ecosystem: Host-associated > Plants > Roots > Rhizosphere >... | reverse complement strand
CACCCGATCGGCGGCATGAATCGACATGGGATGGACAAGCCACGCAAACAGCAAGCTGATACCGACCAGACGAACTTTCGCCATCGAGCAGTCGTGTTTCTTTCGGAGTCCCTCTTTGAAAAAGAGCGATTGAGGCATGACGTTCCGATCAATGAGGGTGGCAATCAGACACGTCATCTTGCTTTGATCCCCAAGTCTCTTTGCGCTTCCTTCACCAAGCTCAAATCGGCAACTTCGTTCGGGACAACCTGGCGAGTGACTTTGGCGTCCTTCATCGCTGCTTCGATAACCGCTTGTAGGCCGTCCGCAGGAATATTTCCGTCGCCATTAAAGACACGAACCACCGAATCGTACGAGAGCGCGGCATTTTCCTTCGAGGTCCGCCCCCATTCCATCAATGTGTGGATCGCACCATCACGATTAGTCCGGACAAAGCGGTTGGCTTTGATCAATGCTTTGATGACTCTTTTGATTTCGTCCGGCCTATCGCTGATCTTTTTGAGATTCGCGCCCAACCCGACAAACGGAAAATTGAAGAGTTCGTACGCGCGAGCCAAGGCGCGGAAACCGAATTTTCGTCCCTCCACGTCCGCGGGCGGAGAGATCACAATGACATCGACAATGCCTTCTTTGAGCGCCGTGAAGCGCGCCTGGTCGGCGCCCAGAGCGATTATCTTGATTTCCTTTTCCGGATCTATACCCGAGTATCTGAACATCATCCGCGCGGCGATATCGGCAGTGGCGCCGAACGTGCTCACACCGAGGGTTTTTCCTTTTAGATCTTTTACCGATTTGAATTCCTGGCGCGCCAGCAGCATCTGAGTCGGGCTGTCGAGAAAGCTCGCCACGACTCTCACCGGCAACCCGCGAATCGCGGCACGGACGACCGAGCCGAAGATCGTTGTGTAGTCGATGTCGCCCGTCGCCAGCGCCGTGATCGAGACGTTGGCATTCATGCGGATCACTTCCGCCTCGATATCCTCCTCTTTGAAAAAACCACGCTTGAGCGCGACCGCGGGGGTCAAGAATGCGGCATCGAGACTAGACACGGAGATGCGAACTTTGTCTGCGGCATCGCAGGCATTGACAGCAAGCCAGGCCGGCCATAGGGCAGCCAGCATTGCGATAGCAACTTTTCTCATCGAGAAGCGGAGCCTTTCACTTACGATATTCTTGAGCGGCTTCGAGGATTGACTGAGCGATCGCGCCATAGGCGCCACAACGGCAAATGTTGCCGCTCAGCCATGCGGCAATCTGCTCGCGAGTGGGGTTGGGATTGTCGGTTAACAGTGCTTTGGCGGCCATGATTTGTCCCGGCGTGCAATAGCCGCACTGCGCGCCAATATTCCGAATGAAGGCTTCTTGGAGCGGATCCAACTTGTCACCGTCGGCCACACCTTCGATAGTCAGGACTCTTTTCTGGTGCGCCTCAAAGGCCAAAAAGTTGCACGAGCTCACGGGTCGGCCATCGACCAACACGGTGCAGGCACCGCAGACTTCGGATTCGCAGGATCGTTTCGTCCCGGTGAGGCGCAGACGGTTTCGCAAAAGCTCGAGCAAAGTTTCCTCGATCGGGACGTCGCCCGACCAACATTGTCCATTGACGGTAAACGATAGCTTGAAACTGGATTGCGGAGTCATAGGATTGGCGATGGTTCTTTAACCAAGCTTTTAGTATGAATATGGAATCGAGGGCAACAGCCGGGAGGCGCGTCAATGCCAATTTCCCGGCAAACATGGTAAGCAAAACGAAAAGATCCCGCTAATAATTCGTCAATTGTGGAAGGAGCCTTATATGTATAACGGACAAAAAGTGGTCGATGTCCACGGTCACATGACAACTCCGGCGCCGTTTCGGCAGTTTCTCGCCGAAACGGTTTCTCAGAACACGCCGGGCCGCAAGCTCGATATGACCGACGAGCAACTGGAAAACGCGCAGCAGCGTCATCTCAAGTTCATGGACGATCGGAATATCGATATCCAACTGATCGGCCCGCGCCCCATTGCCATGTGGCACTGGATGCGCCCGTTCCTGCAGGAATATTGGTGCCGCGTCACCAACGATGTTATCGCGCGCATTGTGAAACTTCATCCCGATCGCTTTCGCGGTATGGCACAACTGCCGCAATCGAAGGACAAAGATACGCGCAACTGTATCGCCGAGCTCGAACGCTGCGTAAAGGATCTCGGTTTTGTCGGCGCCTATCTGAACCCCGATCCTGCCGGCGACAAGCACACGCCGGGCGTGCACGAGGAGTATTGGCATCCGCTTTACGAGAAGGCGATCGAGCTCGACGTGCCGTTGATGGTGCATCCGTCGATCGGTTACGATCGCCGCCTGGAAATCATTCCGGCGAATTACCAGATGAATAATTACCTTGAGGAATTTGTCGCGATGCAGCTTTATTCGCACAGCAAAGTGTTCGAGACTTTTCCCAAACTCAAGATCGTTATCTGCCACTGCGGCGGCGGCTTGAACCGTTTCATTCCTACCGATCATCACGTTGGCCAGCGCGACCTGAAAAATAATTTATACTACGATGCCTGCTGCTACGACGTCCTCTATCTAGAAGCAGCCATCAAGCAGCGCGGTGTCGATCAAATGCTCTTCGGTTCCGAATCCCCCGGGTCTGGCGGTGCCGTGCGGCCGGAAACCGGCAAGCCGTCCGATGATCTGGTTCCGGTCATCGACGGTTTGAGTTTTCTCAGTAACGAAGACAAACTGAAAATTTTTCAAAAGAACCCGCTGAAGGTCTTCACGAAAGTGAAGATCTAAATAAAAATCGAGAATGGACGATGGAAGATCGGTGCGCCGCCATCCTCCACCCTCGATACTCTATCCTCGAATAGACGCGGAGACATAGATGGCGTTAAAGAACCTCAATAAGCCAGTACCCAGAATTGAAGGAGCAGACAAAGTCTCAGGCAAAATGCGCTATGCGGCGGATATTCCCGTTCCCGCGGCATTGTCGGCGAAAATTCTTCGCGCGTCTTTGCCCCATGCGCGTATTCTCGGCATCGACACGAGCAAAGCTAGCAAGCTTTCCGGCGTTCGCGCGATTATCACGGGCGCCGATGTCGCCGGCGTGATGGTCGGTTTGCGCATGAAAGACATGCCGCTCTTGGCGCAAGATCGGGTGCGCTATGTAGGTGAGCCGGTTGCGGCGGTGGCGGCCGATGACGATGAGATTGCCGAGGAAGCTCTCGGACTGATCGATGTGCAATATGAAGAGCTGCCCTTTGTCACCGATCCAATCGAGGCGATTCGTCCCGGAGCTCCGCTGCTGCACGACAATCCGGCGCAGTATAAGAATGCACCTGAGCGCGACACCGAGTTGCTCAACGTGCAATCCTACGGCAAATGGTCGAATGGCGATCTCGAAGCCGGCTTTCAGAAAGCCGCGCAAATTTTCGAGCACACCTTCCGAACGCCTTTGGGGTTTCACGGCTATATCGAACCGCAAGCTTGTACCGTGCAGATCAACGACGAGGGTCGAGTGGAAATTTGGGCTTCGAACAAAGCTCCGTTCACCTTGCGCGCCCGGCTCGCGCGCGATCTTGGCCTCGATGAAGCAAATATCAAAGTCCATATTCTTCCCGTCGGCGGTGATTTCGGCGGTAAAACTTCCGTCGTCGAAGCGCCGGTCTGTTATTTTCTCGCCAAAAAAACCGGCAAGCCTGTCCGCATGGTGCTTGAGTACACTGAAGAGTTGACCGCAGTATCCCATCGCCATCCCGCTGTAGTCACTCTGCGGACCGGCGTCGATGCTGACAACAGACTCTGCGCGATGCAGGTGCGAGCGGTTTTCAGCGGCGGCGGCTATGCCGCGCTGAAGGCCAATGCCGAAGTAACGGTCCAGGGACCGCGCCGCGCAGCGAGTTATTACCGCATCCCGGCGATTCAGGTCGAGACCATTTGCGCCTACACCAACCAGGTTCCCTGCACACAGACGCGCACGCCGGGGAGCCCACAGACGACATTTGCGGTTGAATCCCACATCGACATCATCGCCCGCGAGTTGGGCATGGATCCCGTCACCTTTCGTATGAAGAATCTGCTCAACGACGGCGATCCAACGCCGTTTGGACAGAAGCTCAAAGGCGTGGTCGTCAAGCAAGTCCTCCAGAAGGCTCTCGACAGCGCGGGCTGGAAAAAACCGAAGGGCAAAAACATCGGCCGCGGCGTCGCGGTTTACGAGCGGCCCTCCGGCGCCGGCAAATCGGGCGCGGCCATTACCATCGAGCAAGATGGCGCCGTCAGCGTTAATTTGGGAGTGCCCGACGTCGGTCCCGGCATTCACACCGTCGTCCAACAGATCGTCAGTGAGGTTCTCGATCTGCCGCGTGAGCGGGTCGATATCGTGGTCGCGGATACCGACACGTCCCCGTATGATTCCGGCACCGGCGGTAGCAAATCGACCAACAGCGTCGGAACCGCAGCTTACCAAGCCGTCAACGAACTCAAAGAAAGATTGATTGCGTTGGCGGCTGCACGTCTCGGCTGCCAGCCGGAACAGATTCAGCCAACGAATGGACGCTACACTGCTCCTGGACGCAAGGCCATGCCATTTAGCGATCTGATTACACTTGCGGTCGAACAAAACGGCGGCCCGCTCACCCATCTGAGCATCTACGAGCCTGCGCGCGCGCCGATCACTTCGTTTGCCGCGCAGGTCGCGGAAATCGAGGTAGATCGTGGGACCGGTCACGTCAAGGTCAAGAAACTAACGACCGTGCACGATTCCGGAACCGTATTGAACCATCTAAGCTATACCGGACAAATCGACGGCGGCGTGATCACCGGATTGGGATTCGCTCTCATGGAAGACAATTCCTTGGTCGACGGTAGAATGATCACCGCCAATCTTGGCGAATTTAAAATGGCCACCATCGCCGACGTGCCGAAGCTCACGACCGTACTGATCGAGGACGCCAACGGTCCGATCCCATATCATGGCAAAGCGATCGCAGAAATTCCCAATGTACCCACAGCCGCGGCCATCGCCAATGCGATCGAAGACGCAGTCGGCGTACGGCTATACGATTTGCCAATTACATCCGAGAAGATTTACCGCGCGTTGAACGGGAGATAAGAAGCTTATCGAGCCAGGACACTAGCTGTAGGATGGTTGAGCGAAGCGAAACCCATCGTCCAGACCGGCGCGTCGCTACGCTCCTGACCCCAAGATTGGTGAAGCAGAGCGACATTTTCACTCAACGCGAGTTTAGGCAGGTGGGGTCTTTAGCCGGACTTTCGGAAATATGTCTTGTAACGATCTTGATCCGCTGTCGCCAAAGTCAAGCGAAACGCGAGACTCCACTGTAAATGCTGGACCTTCCTTACTTCCCCTCTCTCCCCTTCAGCGCTTCCTTCACCACATTGAACATCGGCGTCATATCCGCGTATTTGGGATCGGAAACGTCAAAATATTTCGTTCCGGTTTTTAATCGCATGACCGGCACGAGCATATCCTTTGGAATATCGATACGCCGGGAATTCGGCGCATCCTCGCCGTAGAGGTCGTTGTATTTTTGTAACGCGAGTTGCCCGCGGCGCGAGAGAAACCAATTGATGAACACCTTGGTCGCGTTGGGATTCGGACCGCCTTTGATAACGCTCATGGAACCGCCACCGGAAGTGAGCTGCACTCCTTCTTTCCAGTCGACGTTGTCCAGCTCGTCGACGGGCAATCCCTGATTTTTTGCTCGATTTGTATCCCGGCAACCAACGCAGAGCGCATAACGCCCCTGTGCGAGCCAATCGGTGATCTGTCGCCGGTCACGGCCGAATACCGGCTGCATGTCGCCAAACAGCTTTTTGATATAGTCGGCACCGAGCTCGGGGTGATAATAATAAAATTGCAAGGAAGCACCAAGGCCGGTGCTGAGCGGGTCCTGGGAGACATACTTGCCCTTCCATTTCGGGTTCACCAGATCCCAGTAGGATTTGAATTCCTTTGAATTCACCAGGTTCGTGTTGTAGTAGAACCCCGAGGATGAGGGATTTGCGACGTAAACAAAGATGTATCTTTGCTCCGCATCGGTGTAGCGGTGCCGTCCTTCGAACCATTTAGTCTCGTCGAGGACCTCGGGCAAGATCAGAGTCGATTTGAACGAATCGAGCGCTTTCCCCTCATAGAGAACCTCGTAGTTGGTATTGGCGCCTCCGCTGAAAAGATCGGCCACGACGTGACCGGCGCGAATTTCTGCGATAATCCTCGTGCCCAAGGAGTTGCCCGATCCGTTCACCGTGACAAGTTTGAGCCAAGGAAACTCTTTGCGAAACTCGTTGAGCAGAGGCTCGCTGCCGTACCGGCCGACATAGAAGTTCAGTCGCCCTTCTTTCTTGGCAGCCTCGATGGTCTTTTCCCAGGTTGTTTGCCATCCGGGCTTCGCCTCCGCCGCAAATCCCGATCCTCGGAATGGGAGAATCAGCGCACATAGAAATAGACAAACGTTGCAGAACGTTTTCATCTTCAATTCTCCTTCTGCCCTTCCAAGCGGTTTATTTTTTTGCAGCGACGATTTCGTCCAGCAGCTTCATTACCGGCGTGAGGTCTTTTGTATCCGGATCGTCGGTATCGAAATAAGGCATTCTGTCGCGTCGCTGCTCGTCCGGCGGGATGTGATCTTTTGGCACATCGATTCTGCGCGAGTTCCGCGCATCTCCTGGCACGGAGATCACTTTTTGGAATAGCGTTTGGCCTTCACGCGACAGTAACCAGTTGACGAAGACCTTGGCGGCATTCGGGTGCGGCGCTCGATTCAATAGGGCAAGCGAGCCGAAGGCCGACGAAAGGTTCACACCTTCCTTGAAGTGGTACGATTCGAATTGATCCACCGGCAGGCCTTGGTTTTTCGCTTTGAAGATCGTTCCGCCCTGCACCGGCAGGCATAGAGCGAATTTCCCGCTGCCGAGCCAATCCACCGCCTGCCGCAAATCGGCGACCATCGTCACGTCCATTTCGCCGAAAAGCCGGCGAAGAAATTTGGGACCGAGATCGGGGTAGTAATACAGAAACTGCCATGGGATGCCGGCACCGCGAAGCCTTCTAATGTCGGTGGACATGATCTTACCCCTGAGCTTGGGATTGAGGAAATCCCAGTAGCTCCTGTACTCGCGCGGATCGAGCAGTTGAGTGTTATAACCCGCGCCCGCGCCGGCCGCCACATTGCCTTCGTAGACGAGAATATATTGCCCCTCTTTATCCGCGTATTTTTGTTTGCCCTCCCACCACTTCGTCCGGTCTGCCACTTCCGGCAGTAGCAGAGCCGGTTTGATCGGATCGAGCATTTTACCGAGATACAAAATTTGAAACAGCGAGTTGCCGCCGCCGTTGTAGACGTCAACGAGATATTTGCCGGCTCGGCGCTCGGCGGCAATGCGCGCGGTGAGATCGGTTCCCGCTCCAGTGATGCTGGTAATTTTAATCTTCGGAAATGCCTTCTGAAACACACCGGAGTCGATGATCGCCCCGTAGCCGCCGATGGAGACTGTCACTTGGCCTTCTTTTTCCGCAGCCCGGACCGTTTGTTCCCATTCTTGTTGGCGCGACGTATTTACCTGCGCGGCAACGTTCGGTCGAACAATGAGGACGAGCAAACCAATCGAAATCACAAAACTCCGAGTAAGTCTGGTCGAGCCAACGTGCCACACAAACTTAGTCCTTTGGTAAATCTTCACTGCGTATCCGCGTCCAGAGTTCACGGGTGTCATGCTGAGCGTCAGCGAAGCATCTCGTATTGTTGCTCGCCTGGCCATCGTTGGGATCCTTCGCCTATCGGCTCAGGATGACATGACACGCAGTGCGCATGGCTTCGGATTATTATTCTCTTCCATTCAGTGCCCAGTAGATTTTTTCCGATGTCAGCGGCAGGTCGAAAATCCGCACGCCGGACGCATCGGCTATCGCATTCGCAATCGCTGCCGCCGTCGGGACGTTCGGGTTTTCCGCAATCGCCTTACCGCCGAACGGCGTCGGTCCCGTGGGGCTTTCGACCAGCACGGTTTTTAATGGCGGCACATCAGCTATGCTTGGAAGCTTCGATTCACCCAAGTTCAACGTTGTAATCTTGCCGTCGGTCATCGGGTTTTCTTCCATCAACGCGAAGCCGAAACCGGTTACGACGCCGCCGTCGATTTGTCCCGTGAGCGTCAAATGGTTGAGCACGGTTCCGGTATCGTGCGCCGTAGTTAAATTGAGCACCTTGACTCCACCGGTTGTTGCGTCCACTTCGACTTCGGCGATCTGCGCGGCAAAGCCGGTTACTTTGGGCATGTCTTTCGGAACAAAGTTCGTGAGATGAAACACTGGACCGCCGTTTTCTTTGACGGCAAGTTTGATCATTGCGTCGGTGGTCGTGGATTTTTTACTCGGCGCGATTAGTCTCCCGCCATCCTGGCGCATCTCCTCCGGCTTGCAACCTAGTTCCCGTGCCGCCAAGCTAATCAATTTTTCTCGGACTTCGCGCGCGGATTGGTGCACTGCGTGTGCGGAAGTGTTCGTCTGCTTGCTGCCGCCGGTGCCCGGATCGAACGGCAAACTGTCGGTGTCTTTGAACGCGATGCCGACTTTCCCCGACGGCAACCCAAGCACTTCGGCAACGATTTGCTGACTGACGGTGTAATATCCCGGCCCCACATCCGGAACGCCGGTGAGAATCGTTACCCGGCCGTCGCTTTCAAGCGTCAGCGCGGAGCTGGCTTTGCCTTCCGGCGCGCCGCGATCGTACAGCGCGATTCCCCAGCCGCGGTTTTTGTTAGCGCCATTCTTTCTCCAGCCGGCAGCTTTTACCGCGCGCTCCAATACGTCGCCCATCAGAATATGACTCCACTTTTCACCCATCGGATTGGCGTCGCCATCGCGCAGGATGTTCTTGCGGCGCAACTCGAGCGCGTCTATGCCCATTTCCTTTGCGATGATGTCCATTTGCGACTCGAAAGCAAAGACGACCTGCGGACTACCTGGGGTGCGCGTCTGTGTGCACGGAACCTGATTGGTGTAGGCGCAATAGGTGCGTACCTCGATGGCCGGGCAACGATACATGCTCGCCAGGCGCCGTCCGCCTAGTACCGTGACTTGAGGATTCGCTTTCTGCGCGCCGTAAGCGCCACCGCTGAAGTAAATATCGGCTTTGACGACCTGCAACGATCCGTCTTCAGCAACCCCGGTTTTCAACGTGATCACCGATGGGTGACGATGGCCGCCGATCAAAATATCCTCGCTATAGTCGAACACCAATTTGACCGGTTTCCCATCGGCGGCTCTCGACAAATGATATGCAATCGGGACGTCGATCAGCGATGCTTTGGCGCCGAAGTCACCGCCGACGTGGACAATGTGAATTTTAATTTTCTCCTGAGGGATGCCGAAATCTTCGGACATCTGCTCTCGCAATCCCCATGGCCCCTTATTCGACGCCCATACTTCGACACGTCCATCGCTATGCGCCTGTACGGTGCATGCGCACGGCTCGATATAACCGTGATGCGACAGGGGAGTGCGGAAAGTGTGTTCGAAAACGCGCGCCGCCTTTTGAAAAGCGCCTTCGGGATCGCCGTTTTTCCAGAGCACGAACGACTGAAGGTTATGAGGCGACACGCCCTCGGGCAATTTGGGCGCGTTTTTGTATCTATTTCGATCTTCATGGATGAGTGGCGCGGAGGCCTTGAGCGCTTCGAGCGGATCATCCACATAGGGCAACTCCTCGTACTCGACATCGATCAATCCGATCGCTTCCTCGGCAATCGCTTCGCTGACAGCAGCGACCGCCGCCACCGCATCACCACACATCCGCACCTTGTCACGGACGAGCACCGGCTGATCTTTGACGCGTGTGCCGACGAAGACATCTTTCACATCGTCACCGGTGAGCACGGCCTGCACGCCCTTTAATGCTTTGGCCTTGGAGGTATCGATGTTGACAATGCGCGCGTGCGGGACGGGGCTGCGCAGCACCTTTGCCCACAAAAGCTCGGGGAACTCCAGATCGGCAGCATATTTGGTTTGACCAGTGACTTTTCCATAGCCTTCAATTCGAGGCAGCGCTTTTCCTACGGTACGATAAGCCAAGTTTACCTCCCAATGGAATTTTCGATTTTAGATTTTTGATTAAGGTGGTGAGAATCGGAACCTCGCTCATGATTCCAAATCATAGAGCCGCGCGCAGTTGTCCCAGAGAATTTTCTTTCGGCTCTGGTTCGACACGCCACCCATCTCGAGAAACTCTTCCACTCCTTCTGGGAAATCCGAATCGCCGTGCGGATAATCGGTCGAGAACACGATATTGTCGTCGCCGATCAGATCGATGATCATAGGCAATTCTTTTTCGTGTTCGGTCGAAATCCAACACTGGCGCGCGAAATATTCCGACGGTTTGAGCTTTCCGGCGGTCGGAAATCGGCCCTTGGCCATCGCGTTATCCAACCGGTGCAGCAGAAATGAAACCCAGCCGCAGTAGCACTCGAGGAACGCCACCTTCAATTTAGGATGGCGCTCGCACACACCGCCGCCGATAATATCCACCAGCGCCATCATATTCTCCATGGGATGAGAGACGACGTGGCGCAAAAGTAGATTTTCGCCGAAACGATCGCCGATCTGCGGCACTTCGCCCGCTGCGGTGGCCGAATGAAAACCGATCGGCACAGCCAGCTCCTCGAGCGCCGACCAAAGCGTATCGAAATAGCGCGAGTGCCAGGGCAAGTTATTGAGCGGTTCGGGTCGAGAGAAAACGCCGACGAAGCCCAGCTTATCGACCGCGCGGTGAGCTTCCTTGACTCCTTCCGCTGGGTCATGAAGCGGAATCATCGCGACACCTTTCAAGCGTTTGGGATCAGCCTGGCAGAAATCGTGCAACCAGTTGTTATAAGCGCGCGCAATCGCCGCGGCGAGATTGGGATCCATGTTTTCACGCATCATGATTCCCAGACCGATCGACGGATAGAGTGCTGCGACATCGAGTCCCTCTCGATCCATCGCATCGAGCTGCGTCTTGGCGTCGAACCCACGAACGCGAAAATCCGCAATTTCTTTATCGATGCGCGTGGCATCGTAAATCCCGCCGCGATACGTCGGTTTGTAGCCTTGAAGAATTTTACCGTCGAGCATCACCATCGCCGAACTCCGGGCCGTGGAGCTGAGAATTTTCGGCGCGCGCTCGCGCCACCCGGGCTCCATGTATTTTTCCCAGAGATCCGCCGGCTCGCGCAGATGCATATCGGAATCCAAGATTTTAAAACCGGATTTCAAGAGTCAGGCCTCCTTTTGAATATTTCTTAGACAGGAAACGATGAACGTAAATTTTGAAGGAGTATCGCCACAACGGCGAATTCTGTCAACCAAGGCAGGACTAAAACGGAACAACCGAAGTAATGAAGTTCTGGCGCTATAATTGTCTCAACGCTCAGTACTCCCGAACTCCAATTAACAGAGGGGCGATCTTTTACATGAGCTCGCGGATCAGCGAAGCAGCGACCTGCGGTGAGATCCCCAGCGGACGGCGCGCAAGCGGCCCGCCTTCCTTGAGCGCGGACTCCAATTCATCGAGGGCAGGCAAATCGGTCCGTTGCCAAAACAGACCGATCGCGATTTCGTCGCCCCATTCGTAGCCGTACTTCATGGCCGCGGCGAAGTCGGTCGGATCGTGCTTGCGGTCCTCCAACTTGAATGTTTTTTGTTTAAAAAACTCGTGACTGTTTTCGTGATTGAACGTGACGCAGGGGCTGAAGGCGTCGATGAGCGCAAAACCTTTATGTTGGATCCCACCCTTGATCAACTCGACGAGATGCTTGACTTGACCGGTGTACCCGCGCGCCACGTAGGTCGCGCCGGCGGCGATCGCCAGCGGAATCGGGTTGATCGGATTTTCTACGCTGCCAAACGGCGTGCTTTTGGTGGTCATGCCTTTGGTGCTCGTCGGTGATAACTGGCCCGTGGTCAAACCGTAAATTTGGTTGTTCATCACGATGTATGTAAGGTCGACGTTGCGGCGCATAGTGTGAATGAAATGGTTGCCGCCGATGCCGTAGCCGTCGCCGTCACCGCCCGTGACGATGATTTTGAGCTCGTGATTCGCCATCTGCGCGCCGGTCGCCACCGACAGCGCCCGGCCATGCAGCGTATGCATGCCATACGTGCTAACGTAACCTGGCAGGTTGGAAGAGCAGCCGATGCCGCTAATCACCATGGCTTCATGCGGCCGAATGCCCAAGTCGGCCAGTGCCTGCTTCAACGCGCTCAGGACACCGAAGTCACCGCACCCCGGGCACCAATCGGGTTCGGCCTTGCCTTTGAAATCCTTGATTGTCAGTGGCAACCGCTTAGTTGGCGGTACAGTAACTTTGGATTCAATCTCAAGTGTAGTTAATGACATTCTTCACTCCTTCGCGCTTCGCAGTTTCTGGTTCCGAGTTTCTGGTTTCGTTAATTCGACACTGAAAACTAGCGAGGATCAGACCATTATTTCATGCACCGGCACATACTGCCTTGTCGTCCCGGCTAAAATCGCTTTAACACCATCGACAATGTGATGCGGCATAAACGGCTCGCCATCGTACTTACGAATGTGACCGTCTGCGACAATGCCGGTTTCGGACCGTAGATATCGCTCGAACTGCCCGCTGTAATTGTTCTCGACGATGAGTACCTTGTTGCTTTTGCCCAATGTCAATGTGATCGCGGCAGCATGGAGCGGCACGATCCATTTGATCTGCAGCAAATTGGCGCTGATATTTTCTTCCTTTGCCAATTTCTCAATCGCCTCGCGTATAACGCCTTCCGTGGAACCCCAGCCCAAAAGCGTTACCTGGGCGTCTTCAGCGCCCCACAGACTGGGTGCGTCGATCAGTGATAAAATTGACTCCATTTTGCGCATGCGTTTTTCATGCATCGCTTGGCGCTTGTGCGGGTTGGTATATTCATCGCTGATCAATACGCCGTCCTCATCATGATCATCGGTGGCCACGACATGCTCGAATCCCGGCGTGCCCGGCAGCGCGCGCGTCGAGATGCCGTCTTCGGTGAGCTGGTATCGTTTGTATCCGCCATTGAGTGGCGGCGTCGCGCCGTTGAGCCCGATCACGGCGCCGCGATTGATGGGGACGCTAAAATCCAACTCCGTCGGATCTACGCTCGAGCGCCCTTCGGACAGCAACAAATCCGAGATAATGATGCCGGGGCATTGAAATTTATCCACCAAGTTGAACAACTGCGGCACGGTCTTGTAGCAATCCGGTATATTGTTCGGCGCGACGATGATGCGGGGATAATCACCCTGCCCCGCGCCCAAGACTTGCCACAGATCGCCCTGCTCGGTTTTCGTTGGCACACCGGTGGCCGGCCCGGCGCGCTGCACGTTGATGCAGACCAGGGGAATCTCCATCATCGCTGCCGCGCCAAGCCCTTCGGTCATCAACGCAAAGCCGCCGCCTGATGTCGCGCACATCGCGCGGCATCCCGCATGCGCCGCGCCGATGGCCATATTGATGACACCGATCTCGTCTTCCACCTGGCGCACCATGATGCCCAACTGGCGCGCGTGGCGCGCCATCCAATGCAGCACGCCGGAGGAAGGACTCATGGGATAGGCGCAGTAGAAACGCACGCCCGCAGCAGCGCCGCCCATAGCCAACGCCTGATTGCCCTCGAAGAATGCCAGCCGCCTGCCGGTATCCGGCAGCGAAATCGTTAACGATTTGAACCGCGCCGCCGCATACTCGTAACCGGCGCGCGCCACGCCGACGTTTTCGTCGATCACCGCTTGACCTTTTCTCTTAAACTGCAAAGTCAAAATATCTTCGAGGATTTTGAATTCCACGCCGATCAACTGAAGCACCGCCGCTAATGCGATGGTATTTTGCACCAGGTCGCCTTTGATCTTGGGCGCAAGCTCTTTCACCGAGAACGGACAGAGCTGCACTCCCGTCTCCGCATCGCCCGGCTTAATCTTATCACCATTGTAAAGAACCGTGGAGCCGGCCTTCATCAGACCGAGGTGCCGGTTCATCGTGTCTTGGTTGAGGGGAATCATGACGTCGAGCTTGTCACCGAAGCTCAGCACCGGCTCGTCGCTGGTGCGGAGAGTGAGAAAAATATGGCCGCCGCGGACGATCGATTGATAGGCGTTGTAGGCATTTAAATGCAGTCCGCGGCGAACGAAGATCCGCGCTAGGATGTCGCCCGGCGTCGCGATGCCCTGGCCCGCTGCGCCGCCAATTGCAATCGAAAGATCGAGCTTTGCCATAAAAATTCCCTCCGACTGTGCCGACGAGTCACTTCGCGGTTGTAAAACTACCCGCGGGCATCTTGTCCAATATTTGATTCATCTCCGCCGCAGAAAAGGCGCGTAGGGTTTGCGAGCGAATATTGCCCAAGGATCCGATGCTCGCGGCAAACGCCATCACGCTTTCGGCATCTGTGGCTTCGGCAATCAACACGGCGTCCAACGCGCCCATGGTCCAGTAGATGTCTTTAATTTTGACGCCGAGGTTCGACGCCGCGTTGATCAGCGCTTTGGCTCGTTCGGTGGTGTGGCGGATTTGGCGAACGCCTTGATCGGTGAAATTCACGAGCGCGACGTAAGTAGCCATCGTAACCTCCTTCTCGCCCCGCAAAAATAAAAAAGCCAGCTTCTCCTCACCCACGCGGGTAAGAGCAACTGGCTTGGTACAATCGCGACCCTCTTAACAGCGACACTGTGTTTTTCGCTTTGAGCTCTCCGGCGACGCTGCCAATTCAAAGCTGAGGAAGTCCCGTTGTCCATGCCGACGCTAGCAATGCGTGTCATCGCTGTCAAGTTTAATTTCGTGGCTGGCGATTTTCGTGCACACCTCTTTCAAGACAACGCACCGAGAAAGGTTGTCTCCCCGCTTTTTTTGGGATACGCAAAAGGATTGAATCGTGTCGTGGGCAAAAAACGGGGAAAAGACGAAATCACCCGAGGTGTGCTTATGTTTGATTTCTTATTTCCCAACCATCCATTCGGCGGGCACACACTGCGGCTGATTGCCCAAGCGCAACAGGGCGGCGGTGATATTTTCGATATCGCGCGCGCGATGAAAAGCGTCGAAGCCGGCGACAAAGCGACTTGGGAGAGCGCATGGCTAGATCTGGCCGAAAACACCGAGGCGCGAGCTCACCAGGCGCTTGCCGCAGGTCACACGCGCACCGCGCGACAATATTTCTTTCATGCGAGCAACTACTATCGAATGTCCGACGTGCTGCTCACGATTGCGGAAGAGCCCAAGCGCAGAGAACGCTTTCGCAAATCACAGGAGCTCTTCCGGGAAGCGGCCAAGCTCAATGACGCCGCGATCGAAGTGATAACCGTGCGATTGGGCGACGAAGAGTACGACGGCTACTTCTGCCATCCAACAAAAACACAAAAAGGCAAATGGCCGGCGGTGCTTTTTCTCGGCGGCGCCGATGCCTATGCCGAAGAAATCTATTTTGGCGGCAAACAGATGCTCGATCGAGGCTGGGCGATGTTGCTGGTCGATACGCCGGGGCGTGGCTCGTCGATGTATCTCAAAGGCATAAAGACGCGGCCGGATTATGAAGTCCCCGGCAAGGCTTGTATCGATTATCTCCTCTCACGTTCCGAAGTCGATCCAAACCGCGTGGCGCTGATGGGTATCAGCATGGCGGGTTATTACGCTCCGCGTGTGGCGGCATTTGAAAAACGCATCAAGGCTTTGATCGCCTGGAGCGGCTGCTACAGCGTGCTTGATGATCTTTATGATTTTTGCGTTCACCTGCAGCCTGTTTGCCAGCGCTTGTTGGGCGGCGTGAGCCATGAAGAAGCGCGACGACAATTGAAAGATTACACGATGAAGGACATCGCCAAAAATATCATCTGCCCAACTCTGATCACGCACGGCGATAAAGACACATTGATGTCGGTCGACGGGGCGAAACGGCTGTTCGATGAAATAGGCGCCGAGGACAAAACATTAAAAATCTACGGCGAAACCGACGGCGGCGGTCGGATTCACTGCAGTCATGATTTTTGGGCGCACAACCTGCCGTACATGCTGGATTGGTTGGAAGAGAGGCTGTAGAGCACGACTGATTTGGAGTATGGGAGTAATGCGTTCGAATGCCTGCAACTGACCGCTCCCGCAAATCTGATCCTTCCCCCTCCACGGGGGAAGGCAAGGATGGGTTGCTGGGTCGATCTAAACCGCAATCACCCCTTCCTTCATCCTTCCCCGTCAAGGGGAAGGAAATTACGCGATAAGAAGAAGGAGCTTGAATGGCAACCGAGGTGAACACAACTCACTGGGACAAGGAAACCGACGTCATCGTCGTCGGCTACGGCGCGGCCGGAGGGATTTCGGCCATCACGGCGCATGACGCGGGCGCGAAAGTGTTGTTGATCGAGAAGATGCCGCATCCAGGTGGCATTTCGATGCTCTCTGGCGGCGGCGTCGCCTTCGCGCATAACGCCGAGGGCGCTTTTCAATATTTGAAGCGCAGCTGCAACGGCACCACGCCGGACGACATCCTGCGCAAGATGGCCGAAGAGATGGTCGGAATGATCGATTGGCTCACTCAGCTTGCGAAAGTAAGCGGCACCGAACCGACCAAAACCGAAACGCGAGGCCACGGCACCTATCCCTTCCCGGGCACCAATGAAATCGATTCCATCAAGCTCAAGGATTTTCCGGCTTATTCGGAATTTCCCTGGGCGAAAGGCTTACGCGGCGGCGCGCGTCTGTTCAAAGTCGTTTACGATAATGTCAACACGCGCAAAGTCGAGGTCCTGCTTGCGACGCCGGCAAAAGAATTGATCAAGAATGGCGACGGCGAGGTGATCGGCTTGCTCGCGGAACACGAAGGCAAGCCGTTGCGCGTCAAAGCGCGCAAGGGCGTGATCCTCGCTTGCGGCGGCTACGAAAACGACGACGCCATGAAGCTTCAGTATTTTGAAGCGCAGCCGGTCTATCCCGTCTATCTCGGCAACACGGGCGATGGCGTCAAAATGGCGCAACAGGCCGGCGCCGGACTATGGCATATGTGGCATTTTCACGGCGGTTACGGATTCAAATTTGCTGAGCTACCGTTTGCCATCCGCCACGTCTGGGCAGGACCGAGAAACGAAAACCGTAAAATGATCTGGATCGCGGTGGACAAATTCGGCAAGCGCTTCATGGATGAGTACCCGCCGGCGCCGCAAGACACCGGCACTCGACCGCTGGAATTTTACGACGCCGACATACAGGATTATCCGCGTATCCCCTGCCATTTGATCTTCGATGAGGAAGGCAGAAAAATCGGGCCGATTGGAATCCCGATCGTGAACGATGAGCGCTACAACGCCAGTTGGAGCGAGGACAATCTCGCCGAGGTCAACAAAGGTTGGATCAAAAAGGGCAATTCTCTCGAAGACATCGCAGCACAAATCGATGTGAATCCTAAAATTCTCAAAGCGACCGTCGAACGCTGGAATGAGCTCTGCGAAAAGGGGCAGGATGAGGACCACAAGCGGCCGCCCAGGACGATGATGCCGATCAAGAATCCGCCGTTCTATGTCGTGGAAGCCTGGCCGATCGTCAACAACACGCAAGGCGGCCCCGAGCACGACGTCGAGCAACGCGTCCTCGACCCGATGAAGAGACCGATCCCACGCCTCTACGTTGCCGGCGAAGTCAGCTCCATCTACGGCCATCTCTATTTAGAAGCCGGTAATATCACGGAGTGTTTCGTCGCCGGGAAAATCGCCGGACAAAACGCCGCCGCAGAAGAGGCATGGGACTCAGTTTAAAGTTGCATTACTCAGCAAGAGGCGATCGCCGTTCCGAGATGCTTTGCCAGGGCAAACTGATCAGCCTGCCAACGTATTAAACAATCATCTCATATGGCGACACAGTAAATACGCAATCTCTTAAAGCACCGGCCGTGTCC
>Ga0207683_10002028_pt1 | contig 17911 bp, 14 predicted proteins | sample KBSM73metaG_FD_184333 | JGI IMG/M metagenome (GOLD analysis project Ga0207683, IMG submission 184333) | Miscanthus rhizosphere microbial communities from Kellogg Biological Station, Michigan, USA - KBS M7-3 metaG (SPAdes) (version 2) | ecosystem: Host-associated > Plants > Roots > Rhizosphere >... | reverse complement strand
ACGCTCTACGCGCTCGACGCCGACAGACACACGCTGAACGTGATTTGGTCGAAGCGGCCGACCGGAGCGGGACTGAACACGGCGGGATTCGGTTCGCCCGCGGTCGACCCAAACCTGCAATTCGTTTACGCCTACGGTTTTGACGGCAAGGTCCACAAGTATCAGATCGGCGATGGCGCGGAGATCACGACAGGCGGTTGGCCCGAGGTCGTCACGCTGAAGCCCAACGTCGACAAGGGCGCATCCGGATTGAGCATCGCGACCGCACATGACGGTTCGACCTACCTGTATTCGATCACGGACGGCTACATCGGCGACGGCGGCGACTACCAGGGCCACGTGACCGCGATTGATCTCGCGACCGGCAACTCGAAGGTATTCAATTCGCTGTGCAGCAATCTGACGTTCCATTTCGTCGAAAACGGCAAGACGACGCAGCCCGGACAGACCGACTGCGGCTCGACGCGCAACGGCATGTGGGGCCGTCCCGGCGCGGTGTACGACGACGGCACCAATCGCGTATTCATCACAACGGGCAATGGCCCGTTCAATGCGAACACCGGCGGATTCAACTGGGGCGACAGCGTCCTTGCGCTGAACCCGGACGGTTCCTCCAGCGCCGGACTTCCGCTCGACAGCTACACGCCGACGACGTTCCAGAACCTGCAGAACACAGACGCCGATCTCGGCTCGGAATCGATCGCGATCCTGCCGACGCCGCCAGCCGCCGGCGCGAGCTACCAGCACCTCGGCGTCGAGACTGGCAAGGACGGGTGCGTGCGCCTGCTGCGGCTCGACAATCTCAGCGGCCAAAATGGCCCGACGCACACCGGCGGCGAAGTGCAGGCACTGGATTTTCGCGGCGCGGCGAACAACTGCGCCAACGGCGGCGATGGACCAGAACTGCGTGCGCAGCCCGCCGTCTGGATCAATCCTGCCGACGGCGCCGTATGGGTCTATGTCGCGAGCCACGGCAGCAACGCCGGCGGCGGTTTCGCCGCATACCGCGTCAATGTTTCCGCAGGCGTTCCTGCGCTTGCCGAGCAATGGACCAAGAACGACGCCGACCCGACGTCGCCGCTTGTCGCGAACGGCGTCGTCTACTACCTGTCCGGGAGCAAGTTGCGCGCGTACGATGCGGTCTCGGGAGCCGCCGTCGTAACCGCGGGCGCGTGGACGACGACCTCGATCGGCGGCCAGCACTGGCACAGCCCGATCCTCGTCAATGGCCTCTTCTATTTGTTCGACAACGCCAATCCGTCGAACCTGTGGGTCTACCAACTCGACGGCGAGTTCAAGTCGGGCTTCGACTGACGAGCGGCACGCGGCTTGTGCGATTGCGAAACCCGCAGGCCAGGACGCGCTTGCAGGTGCGCCGGCCGAGGCGCCAACGCAGCAGCTACGGGCTTTGCGCCTGTTTCATCGGAATCGCCTTGACTCCGTTGTCGGCGAGCGTCGACTTGGCTGATTCTGTCTCGCTCGCGTTCGGGTACGGTCCAACGATCACTCGATTCCAGGTCTTGCCGTTGATCGTGATCGACTGCACTTTTGCCACAATGCCCAAAAGTGCAAGTTTTGCCTTTGCCTCGTCGGCGGATTTCGGATCGGCGTATGAGCCAGCCAGCAGGACATAGCGTGCGCCGGCGTCCGCGGCGGTCGCTGGTGTAGCAGCCGGCGCCGTGGCATTCGCGCCATTCGTCGAGTTACCGGCTTGGGCCTGTGCCATCGCCTGCTGCTGGCGCTGCTGTTCGGCGCGCGCCTTGGCGGTCAATTCGGCGTCCGGAATCACGACCTCCATCTCCGGCAGCACCGAATAGAAATCGAAACTCTTCTTCGGCGGTGCGGGTTTGTGCGCCTCGTCGGCAACGGCCTGGTCCGGCTCCTTCGGTGCGGTGGCTTCGGCGTTCGGCTGCGGGCCGTTCTTCTTGCGCAGCATCGGTGCCCAATCCTTGACCAGGACGAGAGCGGACAGGCCCAGTCCGAGCAGGACGCCTATGCACAGCCAGACCCAGGCCGGCCAGGATTGTGGCTTGGGCTCGCCGCGATATGCCTGTTTCTTTGCCGCCATCACATTTTCTCCGGGGCCGACACGCCGAGCAGATCCAGCCCGTTCGCGATCACCTGGCGCGTGGCCATGGCCAGCGCGATGCGCGCATCGCGCAGGTCGGCGTCGTCGACGATGAACTGGTGCGCGTTGTACCAGGTGTGCAGGGCATAGGCGAGATCGCGCAGGTATTGCGCGATCAGCTGCGCCTCGAGATTCGCCGCGGCCGCGTCGATCACTTCCGGGTAGCGCGCGAGCTCGATCATCAGCGCGTTTTCGTGTTCATTCGCGAGCAGCGCGAGGTTGGCCAGGCCGTTGTCACGATTCCAGCGGAGGCCGCGCTCGCCGAGCTGGCGCTCGACGCTGCACACGCGCGCATGCGCGTACTGGATGTAATAGACCGGATTGTCGTTCGATTGCGACAACGCGAGATCGATGTCGAACACGAGCTGCGAATCGGACTTGCGCGCGATCAGGAAATAACGCGTCGCATCGCGACCGACCGCGTCGATCAGTTCGCGCAGCGTCACGTAGCCGCCGGCGCGCTTGGAAATCTTCACTTCCTCGCCACCGCGCATCACGGTGACCATCTGGTGCAGTACGTACTCGGGCCAGGTCCGCGGGATGCCGAGGTCGAGTGCCTGCAGGCCGGCGCGCACGCGCGTCAGCGTCGAATGGTGGTCGGCGCCGAGTTCGGTGATCGCGCGGCCATAGCCGCGCTGCCACTTCGTCACGTGATAGGCGATGTCCGGCAGGAAATACGTGTAGGTGCCGTCGGACTTGCGCATGACCCGATCCTTGTCGTCGCCGAAATCCGTGGTCTTCAACCAGAGCGCGCCGTCTTTTTCGTACGTGTGGCCGTGAGCGACGAGGTCGCGCACGGTCTTTTCGACGAGGCCATCCTTGTACAGCGACGATTCGAGATAGAAGACATCGAACGGTGCGACGCCGAACGCGCGCAGGTCCTGGTCCTGCTCGTGGCGCAGCCAGGCGACGGCGAACGCGCGGATAGCGTCGAGATCGCCGGCATTTCCGCTGGCGCGCACGTCGTGGCCGTCGGCGTGCACGCTTTCGCCGGCGAGAAATGCGCGCGCGACCTCGCGGATGTATTCGCCGCGATAGCCGTCGGCCGGCCAGCGCGGATCCTCGGGTTCAATGCCCTGGCAGCGCGCCTGCACCGACAGCGCGAGGTTCGCGATCTGCGCGCCGGCGTCGTTGTAGTAGAACTCGCGCGCGACATCCCAGCCGGTCGCCGTGAACAGGCGCGCGAGGCAATCGCCGACCGCGGCGGCGCGGCCGTGGCCGACATGCAACGGTCCGGTCGGATTCGCAGAGACGAACTCGATCTGCATCTTGCGCCCGCCGCCGGAATCATTGCGGCCATATTTTTCCGCGGCGCTGAACACGCGGCGGATTTCGTCGTGGTACGCACCGGGGCTCAGGAACAGGTTGATGAATCCCGGGCCAGCCACCTCGACTTTCGCGATCTGCGGCGTGCTCGGAAGCGCGGCGACGAGCGCGTCGGCTATCTCGCGCGGCTTCCGGCGCGCGAGCCTCGCGAGCACCATGGCTGCATTGCAGGCGAAGTCGCCGTGCTCGCGGTTGCGCGTGCGCTCGATCGCGAAGTCGGCTTCGATGTCAGGGGGCAACAGGCCGTCTGCCTGCAGCTGGGCAATCGCCCGCAGGACGAGGGGTCGAATCTGGTCTTTCACGCGTGGATCCCGATCAGTGGCCGCCATTGTAGACAGGGCGCCGCGAAAGCAGAAGGTTGCCGCAGCCCGACTCGGGGCCTGCCCGCCACACAAATCACGCGAAGGGCGGCTGTGGATAACTTTGTGCACAAGTATTCAGACCGGGCTGCGCCGCACCGGCGGTGCGAGGGCAGAAACAGGCTAGAAAAGCAACATTTACATCACAACATGCTGATTTACAACAAAATAATTACAGTCTCACCACCTGAATCGCCGCTGACTTGTGAAAATTGCAGCGAATGCCGCATTGTGTATAAATCCAGCGCATAAATCGTTGTCGCTGCGTCAAAATTCCGCAACAAACACCCATTACGCTGGGTCGTCGCAAGTGCATTTTCAGCACGGAGCGGCGTGGCGTGCGGGATGCGCACGGCACGCATGGCGCAAAGGAAGATGGACCGAAATGCGCCTGCACTTGCAACCTTTCCTTGCGCCGTCAGGCGGCCAGCACGAGGGCGCGGAAGGCCTCGATGACGGCGGCGCCGTTGGCTGGCGCTGCAGCGCCGAACTGTCCGCGCAACCGCGTCGTCACGGCCATCAGCCGGTCCGCGTTTGCGCGCTTGGCGGACTCGAATATCTGACGGCCGAATTCCGAGCTGAAGCGATGCAACTCGAAGAAATAGCGCTCCTGGCCTTCGGTCAGGAACGACAGCACCGGTTGCGCGGACGCCGGCGATTGCAGATCGCGGCGACTGCGCATCTCGCGCTCCACGCACAGGCGTTCCGCGCTGGCCATGAAGATCGCGAACGGCTCGGCGACATTCGCCGTGTCGAGATCAGCCGCGATCAGCGCGAGTTCCAGCGCGTGCCGAACGCGCGCGTCGTCGCGCCAGCCGGGCACGTGCTTGTCGAGTTTCGTCCCGAGTTTCTGGGCCAGCGCGCCCCCGGACTGAACGACGAGCTCGGCCGGGTTGTAGTCGTGCGACGCCGGCGGACGCGCGTCGAACGTACTGCCCGAGATCATCAGTTCGCAGCTGAAGAACAGCTCCGCGTTCTGCTGCGGCGTGAATCCGCAGGCGAGCAGGATGCGAAACGTTTCGTCGATGCTGGCGCGCTCGTTGCTGCCGATGCCGGCAGCATACTCGGGCGTTTCGCGCTGGCGCAGGTCATGCGCTGCCGCGAACAGCGACAGGCGGAACCAGTCGCGCAGGCTCAGGCGATCGTCGCCGATCACGTCCATCATGCGATCCAGGCGCGGGCCGAGTATTTCGAGGATGTGGCCTTCGTTGTGGTAGGCGTGGAAGTCCTCGCCCCACGTGCCATGCCGGAACGCCAGCCGGCAGAACGCCATCAGGATCGCATCCTCGGCGCGCTCGATCGTTTCCGACGGTTCGCCGACGACGGCTGCCGCGAGGCGCTTGCGCCGCTGCGCGAGCAGTTCCAGCACGTCGGGACGCCGCGTCCGCACGAGCGCGCGCGCCGCGGGTGGGTCGGGCACCCGTGCTTCGACTGGATCGGCGAGAAATTCCCGCGGATATGAAAAGATCGGATATGAAAAGATCACGGCCGGCGTCGCATCTCCCCGGTGCGGGAGTATAACGGCGACACGCGCCCCGGCGGCTATAGCCAGCCGCGTTCGGCCAGCGAAAGCGCGCTGCCGCTGCCGATCACGAAATGATCGAGCACGCGCACTTCGATCAATTCCAGCGCCTGGCGCAGGTGGCGCGTGATCTCGCGGTCGGCCTGGCTCGGTTCGGCTACGCCGGACGGGTGGTTGTGCGCGAAGATGACGGCCGCCGCGTTGTGCGCCAGGCAGCGCCGGACGACCTCGCGCGGGTGCACGCTCGCACCGTCGATCGAGCCGCGAAACAGTTCCTCGCAGGCAATGACGCGATGGCGGTTGTCGAGGAACAGGCAGACGAACACCTCGTACGGGAAGCCGCCGATGCGCGCGCGCAGATAGTCGGCACAGGCGGCCGGATGGGTCAGCGCATCGGGCCGGCGCAGATCGCTGGCCAGGTAGCGGCGCCCGAGTTCCAGCGCCGCATGCAGGCGGCACGCCTTGGCCGGACCGATGCCGGGCAGCTGTGCCAAGGCTCCCGCGTCGACCTCGAGCAACGCCTTGAGTCCGGCGTGGGTGTTCAACAGGTCGCGGCCGAGATCGACCGCGGTGCGACCGCGCTGTCCCGAGCCGAGGAACAGGGCGAGCAGTTCGGCATCGGACAACGCCGCGGCGCCGCGCGCCTGGAGTTTCTCGCGCGGACGCTCGTCTTCGGGCCAATCGCGAATCGTCATGGGCGGATAGTGCCGGCATGGACGCGTCCGTTGCAGCCGGAGACGCCGCGAAATCCGGTAAGCTATCGACGCTTGCTTCCGTCGGCAGAACTCCTACATGGGCGACTCGCCTCTGGCCAATCTGCGAATCCTGCTCGGCGTGTCCGGCGGCATCGCCGCGTACAAGTCGGCAGACCTGGTGCGTCGCCTGCGCGACGCGGGTGCGCAGGTGCGGGTCGTGCTGACGCCGAACGCAGCGCGCTTCGTTTCGCCGTTGACGTTCCAGGCGCTGTCGGGCGAGCCGGTCCGCAGCGGACTGTGGGACGAGGCCGCCGAGGCGGCGATGGGCCATATCGAGCTGGCGCGCTGGGCGCAGCGCATCCTGATCGCGCCGGCGAGCGCGGATGTCATTGCGCGGCTGGCGCATGGCATGGCGGACGATCTGTTGACCACGCTGTGCCTCGCGAGCGCCGCGCCGCTCGCGCTCGCGCCGGCCATGAACCAGCAGATGTGGGCGCATGCGGCCACCCAGGCGAACGTCGCGCTGTTGCGCGAACGCGGCGTCGACGTCCTCGGTCCGGCGGCCGGGAGCCAGGCCTGCGGCGAATTCGGCGCCGGCCGCCTGCTCGAAGCCGACACGATCGTCGGCGAAATCGCGGCCCTGCACGGCCCCAGGCTTCTCCAGGGAGTTCGCGTGCTCGTCAGCGCCGGGCCGACCTACGAGGATATCGATCCGGTCCGGTTCGTCGGCAATCGCAGTTCCGGGCGCATGGGTTTTGCCGTCGCGCGCGCCGCGGCCGAACAGGGCGCGGATGTCCATCTGGTCGCGGGCCCCGTACACCTGCCGACGCCGCCTGGCGTTGTGCGTGTCGATGTGCGCAGCGCGCGCGACATGCGTGCAGCGGTCCTGCAGCAGATTCCACAAAGCGACATTTTCATTTCCGCGGCCGCGGTCGGCGACTATCGCCCTTCGGAGACAGCGGCGCACAAGCTGAAAAAACGCGGCGCGTCGCTGACCCTGACGCTGGACGAGAATCCGGACATCCTCGCCGAGATCGGCGCGCTCAAGGACAAGCCGCTGCTGGTCGGATTCGCGGCAGAGACGGAGAACGTCGAAGCCTATGCGCGCGGCAAGCTCGATCGCAAGAAACTCGACCTGATCGCGGCGAACGAGGTCGGGGTCGGCGTCGGGTTCGACTGCGCCGACAACGAGCTGTATCTGTTCTGGCCCGGCGGGTCCGAGCGCCTCGAGCGCGACGACAAGCAGGCGCTGGCGCGTCGCCTGATCGTGCGCGTCGCCGAACGCAACGCAGCGCGCCACGCAGCGGACAAGTCGGCTCCGGCCAGGCGAAGCCGGCGATGATCGATGTCGAACTGAAAATACTCGATCAGCGCCTGGGCAAGGAGATTCCGCTGCCCGCGCCGGCAACGGTCGCGTCGGCCGGCATGGACTTGCGCGCCGTGCTCGATGCGCCGCTGACGCTCGCCGGCGGCGAATCCGCCCTGATCCCGACCGGGCTCGCGATCCATATCGGCGACCCGGCCTATTGCGCGGTGATCCTGCCGCGCTCGGGACTCGGTCACAAGCACGGCATCGTGCTCGGCAACCTGGTCGGGCTCATCGATGCGGACTATCAGGGGCCGCTGATGATCTCCTGCTGGAACCGCACGCAGACGCCCTATACGATTGCGCCAGGGGATCGCATCGCGCAATTGGTCTTCCTGCCGATCGCACACGCGCAGTTCCGCGTCGTGGAAGAATTTGCCCCCAGCCACCGCGGTGGTGGCGGGTTCGGTCATTCAGGGCTCGCGTAGGCGCGCTCGGCCCATCGCAGAGGGATCGGAGTTTTCATGGCAGGCGTGAAGCACAAATACGCTGGCATCGCGTCGAGCAAACGTCCGGGGCTTGCCGCGCGAGCGCTGCGCTTCGCCGACATCGGCGAGCGCTGGCGCAATATCCTCGGCGGGCTCGGGCTGTTGCTGGTCGGACTGCTGTTTGGCTGGCAGGCCTGGGTCGTCTTCAGCCGAACCTCCACGACCAATCAAGCCGATCAGGTCGTCAAGTGGGAAGTCCACGAGCTCGGCGAGCAGGTCACAACGATTCGCCAGCGCGTCCTGCAGGCGACGAACAGCGCGACGGTCCTCACCGCGTTGACCTCCGGTGCCGATGACGCGCGCAAGAATGCCGCAACGATCCTCAAGCAGTGGCTGCCAGAACTGGTATCGGTCGAATTCTTCAGCGCCGATCTGCATGAGGTACTGACCAGCACGTTCGCGAAGTTCGGCTACGCCAAGGCGGCGCTGCTGATCCATGCCCATCGAACGCAGAGCGCCGCACCGCTGGAGTCGCAGCTCGGAGCAGACAAGAAGCGCGTGCTCGTCATGGCCCTTCCGGTCATGCGCGACCAGGTTCCCGTCGCGTACGCTTTCGTGCGCATTCCGATGGGCTCGCTGCTCGAGACATTTCAGCGCCAGACCCTGACCAGGGCGCGGGTCGACCTGCGCCAGGGCGATGGTCGCGGCGATGCCGTGATCGACAGTATCGGCAGCGAACGGGTCAGCACGGCGTACGTTGTCGGTACCGCGATTCCCGACAGCGCGTTTAGGATCGCGGCGATCCCGGACGAATTGCCGATCCTGTTCTCGAAGAATCTGTGGGTCATGCTGGCACTCACGCTGGCCGCGCTGGGGCCGAGCCTGTTCCTGCTCTATGCCGGCATCTTCGGCTGGGAGCGCGCACGCGCGCTGCTGCCGGCTCGTCGTCCTGAAGTGGAAGCGCACGAAGAGGCGTTCGAACCGAGCGAGCCCGCGCCGGCAGCGAAAGTGCAGCGCAGGAGCATCCCCGACGCTGACGAAACGGCTGCAGCCGCGGGTACGGACCCGGCAGATCGCGACACGTTCGTCGACCGCAGCATCTTCCGCGCCTACGACATACGCGGCGTCGTCGGCAAGACCCTGACACGCGGCGTCGCACGCCTGATCGGCAAGGCGATCGGCAGCGAAGCCAAGCATCGAGGCCTGCGCGAGATCATCGTCGCGCGCGATGGCCGTCTGTCCGGGCCGGACCTGACCGCCGCGCTGATCGAAGGGCTGCGCGCCACCGGTTGCGACGTGATCGACATCGGCGCCGCGCCGACGCCGGTCCTGTATTTCGCCACCTTTCAGCTCAACACCGGGTCCGGTGTCATGGTTACCGGCAGCCACAATCCGCCGGATTACAACGGCTTCAAGATCGTGCTCGGCGGCGAGACTCTGTCCGAAGACGCGATCCAGAACCTGTATGCGCGGATCAGCGAAAGCAACTTCACCTCCGGGAGCGGCGGGTTGCAGAGCATGAATCTGCAGCACGATTACGTCGAGCGCATCGCCGGCGACGTGCAGGTCGAACGCCGGCTCAAGGTCGTAGTCGACAGCGGCAACGGCATCGCCGGCGCCACGGCCCCGGCCGTGCTCGAGGCGATCGGTTGCGAAGTCGTGCCGCTGTTCTGCGAAGTCGACGGGAACTTTCCGAACCATCACCCGGATCCGTCCGACCTGGAGAACCTGCAGGACCTGATGCTGTCGGTGAAGCAGATGAAGGCCGACATCGGCGTCGCGTTCGACGGCGACGGCGATCGTCTGGGCGTCGTGACGCCGGATGGCGAAGTGATCTTCCCGGATCGCCTGTTGATGCTGTTCGCGCGCGACGTGCTGTCGCGCATTCCGGGCGCGCCGATCATCTACGACGTCAAGTGCACCGGCAAGCTGCAGCCACTGATCCTCGAGGCCGGCGGCAGCCCGATGATGTGGCGCACGGGACATTCGCTGATCAAGGCGAAGATGCGCGAGACCCAGGCCGAGCTCGCCGGCGAGATGAGCGGTCATTTCTTCTTCAAGGAGCGCTGGTACGGGTTCGACGACGGGATCTATGCCGCAGCGCGCCTGCTGGAGATCCTGGCCGGCGACATCGAGGGCAGGACGCCAGGCGAGATCTTCGCCAGCCTGCCCAAGGGTGTCAGCACGCCGGAACTCAAGCTCGAGATGGCAGAAGGCGAACACTACCGGTTCGTCCAGACCTTTCAGCAGAAGGCGAAATTCGACGGCGCGCGCATCACGACGATCGACGGTCTGCGCGCCGACTGGCCCGATGGCTGGGGACTCGTGCGCGCATCGAACACGACGCCGGTGCTCGTCATGCGTTTCGATGCGGACACCGACAAGGCGCTGCGCCGCATCCAGACCGCGTTCCGCGGCCAGTTGCTGCTGCTCAATCCGAAACTGGATCTGCCGTTCTGACTTTCGGTCGGGCTACGGCTGCTGCAGCGCGTTTTCGCGCGCACGCGTCTCGCGATAGTGTTCGAGGTCGACGTTGAAGCGCTTCGTCGCCTCGACTTTTTCCTTCTGCCGCCGCCCGACGTAGGCGCGCAACGCCTCGGCGCTCTTGCGCAGCGCCTCGATCTGTTTCTGCAGCGTATCGGGTACTGGTTTGCCCGAGTGCTCGATGCTGTCCGCGTGCGCAAGCGAATCGCTCAAGCTGCGTTCCTGCACGCCGAGGCTGTTCGTCGCCGCCTTGATGTTCTGGTCGATGCTGTCGAGCTGTGCCTGACGGGCGACGACGAAATCGTGTTCGGTCGGGTACGCGGCGATCATGCGCTTGTCGTTGAGGATCTGCTGGTCCGCCTCGCGCTTCGCGGCCGCGGCCGCGGCGGCGGCCGTCTCTTCGGCAAAAAGTTCTTCCGGCGTGCGCTGTCGGTCGACGTGCTTGACCGTGATGCCCTTGTCGTTCAGGACGTCGTAGCCGAACTGCAGCGCTTCGACGGTGAGCGTATCGGAATAGTGCGGCGTGCCCGAGCCGTCCTTCCACATGAACTGGGTGTGCGCCCTGCCCGCGGCATGAGCGGATGCGGCGCCGGCGAGCACCAGGCAAAGGGTGGCAGAAGCCTGAACCATCGAACGCATACATCACCCCATCGATTACGCCGGACAGTATATGCGAGGCCCGGCGATGCTGCAGCGCGGACTCACGCGGCGACGCCGTACTGGCTGCGATAGGCCTGCAACGGCGCGCGATACGCGTGCAGGTCGGGACGTTCGTCGGCCAGCGCGAGCAGTTCGTCGAGGCGCGCGATCGCGATGACGGGAATGCGAAACTCTGCCTCGACTTCCTGTGCGGCCGATCGTTGCGTTTGGCCGCGTTCCTGGCGGTCGATCGCGATCAGGACGCCGGCCGCCGTCGCGCCGCTCGCATGGATCAGCTCGAGCGATTGGCGGATCGCCGTACCGGCCGTGATGACGTCGTCGACGACGAGCACGCGGCCGGCGAGCGGCGCGCCGATCACGCTGCCGCCCTCGCCATGGGCTTTGGCTTCCTTGCGGTTGAACGCGACCGGGACGTCACGCCCGTGTCGCGCGGCGAGCGCGATCGCGGTCGCGGCGGCGAGTGCGATGCCCTTGTAGGCCGGGCCGAACAGCATGTCGAACGCGACCGTCGAGTCGATCGACGCCTGCGCATACGCGGCGCCGATCTGCGCGAGTGCGGCGCCCGAGTCGAATGTTCCGGCGTTGAAGAAATACGGACTGACGCGTCCGGACTTGAGCGTGAATTCGCCGAAGCGCAGCGCATTGCGTGCCAGAGCCAGATCGAGGAAGTCGCGTTGGTAGGGTTGCATGGTGACCGGTGAGCGGTGAGCGGTGAGCGGAATATTAGCAGGCCACGATTCTCGTCCAGCGTCGTGCAATCATCCAGCGCATCCGACGCAGAATCGGCTAATCTTGAGCCGCTCACCGCTCACCGCTCACCGCTCACCGCTCACCGCCATGCGAATCATCAGCTTCAACGCCAACGGCATTCGTTCCGCCGCGAACAAGGGTTTTTTCGACTGGTTGCGATTGCAGCAGGCCGACGTCGTCTGCCTGCAGGAGACCAAGGCGCAGGAGGACCAGCTCACCGATCCGATGTTCCGTCCGGACGGCCATCACTGCTTCTACCGCGATGCGACGACGAAGAAGGGCTACAGCGGCGTCGCGATCTACACGCGCCGGGAGCCCGACGAAGTGCGGACCAAGCTCGGCTGGGCACCGTTCGACAGCGAGGGCCGCTACATCGAGGCGCGCTACGGCAATCTCAGCGTCGTTTCGCTGTACCTGCCGTCCGGCTCGTCCGGCGAAGAGCGCCAGCAATTCAAGTTCAAGGCCTTGAAGCGCGTGAAACCCATCTTCGACCAGTGGCTCGCGAGCGGCCGCGACTACGTGCTGTGCGGCGACTGGAACATCGTGCGCTCGCGCAACGACATCAGAAACTGGACCTCGAACCAGAAGAATTCCGGCTGCCTCCCTTCCGAGCGCGCGTGGCTCAACGGCATGATCGCGGACAAATGCGGCGACGACACGGTGCCGCCGAAGCATGGCTGGCTCGACAGTTTCCGCATCGTCAGGCCCGACGCGGTCGAGTACACGTGGTGGTCCAATCGCGGCGCGGCGCGCGCGAACAATGTCGGCTGGCGCATCGACTACCAGATCGTGACGCCGTCGTTGCGCGATCGTGTGAAAGCCTGCGCGATCGCAGCGTCGCCGCGCTTTTCCGACCATGCGCCGTACACCGTGGATTACATGCCGTGAACGCGACGGTCGCGCGCTGGCGCGAGTCGCTTGGCGTCTATGCGACGCCGCAGGTCTGGGCGATGCTGTTCCTCGGGTTCTCGTCGGGGCTGCCGTTTCCTCTCGTGCTGACGACGCTGTCGGCGCGCCTGCGCCAGTCCGGCATCGATCGCACCACGATCGGTTATTTCAGTCTCGTCGGACTGGCGTTTTCGCTGAAGTATTTCTGGTCGCCGATCGTCGACCGGCTGCCCCTGCCGATCCTCCACAGGCTCGGGCGCAGGCGGAGCTGGATGCTGCTGGCACAGTGTTGCATCGGCATGGGTCTGGTATTGATGGCAGCGGCTGATCCGTCGGTCGATCCGGTCCGCGTAGCGTGGCTGGCCGTCTTCACCGCATTCGCCGCCGCGACGCAGGATATCGCGGTCGACGCGTATCGCATCGAGGCGACCGGAGAGGATCGCCAGGGCGCGATGGCTGCAACCTATCAGGTCGGTTACCAGCTCGCGTTGATCGCGGGCCAGGCCGGCGCACTGGTCGCCGCGGCGACGTACGGCTGGTCGAGCGCGTACGCGATCATGGCCGCATGCGTGGGCGTCGGTCTGGTCACGACCGCCGTGATCGCCGAGCCGCAGGCGCTGATAGACCGCTCGACGATCGCGCAGGAAGCGCGCGTCACGGCATTCCTTGATCGTTCGACACACTGGCCTGCCGCGCTGCGCAAGACAATGGCGTGGCTCATCGGCGCCGTCGTCTGCCCGTTCGTCGACTTCTTCACGCGCAACGGGTTGCGCGCCGGCGTGCCGATCCTGCTGCTGATCGTCACCTATCGACTGAACTACATGACGATGGGCGTCGCCGCGAACACGTTCTATCTCGATCTGGGATTCACGCTGGAGCAGATTGCGCTCGTGTCCAAGGTCTACGGTGTGCTGATGACGTTGACCGGTGCGCTGCTGGCCGGCTTGTTGATCAAGCGCTTCGGCATCGGCAGGACGCTGCTGCTCGGATGGGCGCTGCTGACGGTCGCGAACCTCGTCTATGCGCACATGGCGACGATCCGGCCGGGCATGAACTGGTTCGCGACAGCCGTGAGCATCGACAACGTCGCCAACGGGATCGCCGGCACCGCGTTCATTGCGTACATGTCGTCGCTCACCAATCGTGCCTACACCGCGACGCAATACGCCTTGTTCGGAACGCTCTGGAGCTTGCCGACGAAGGCGATCGCCAGCCAATGGGGCGTCATCGTCGATGCATTCGGTTATCCGCCGTTCTTCGTCTATTGCGCGGCCATGGGTCTGCCCGCCCTGGTCCTGATTGTCTGGGTCATGCGGCATGGCCGGTCGGCGCCCAAGCCGAGCCAATAGCGGCGCCCCAGCTGTGGAAACGCTGCGGCAATATGCCAAATGCGTACGTGAATTCAACGAAGTTTGCTGCGAGAATCGGCGGCGACGCCAAGGGTCGAGTCACACGCCGTGCCTGACATCCTCGTCCGCAACATCGATGAAATCGTCGCCGATCGCATCAAGGCGATCGCGCGCGAGCGTCAGTGGTCGATCAACGAAGTGATACTGCACGTCCTGAAGCAAAGCCTCGGCTTCGGCGGCGAAGACATCTTCAAGCGCGAGATGCACGACATAGCCGTGCTCGCGGGCACGTGGGATGCCGGAGAAACGGCGGCATTCCGCAGCGCGGTCGAGGCATTCGAGCAGGTCGACGGGCAACCGTTGTTCGTCGATACCGGGAAACCGGATCAGCCGCCGAAATAGATCGCGCCGAGAACGCGGGGCCCGCGCGCGCCGCTGACACGCGCGATGTCGGTCACGGGCTGCTCGAGCACGCGTTCGCGCGCGAGCCAGGCAAACAGCATTGCCTCGACGAAATCCGGATCGATGCCGCGCGCCGTGATGCTCTCGACCCGCGCCGGTGCGAGCGCAGCGCGCAGCGCCGCCATCAGTACCGGGTTGTGCACGCCACCGCCGCACACGAGGACGGGGCCGTCGCCGGGCGCATGCCGCCTGATCGCGTCGGCGACCGTGCGCGCAGTCAGCTCGACCAGCGTCGCCTGTACATCCACCGCGGTGACGCTCCCGTCCTGCAGCCGCTGTTCGAGCCAGGCCGGATGGAACATCTCGCGACCGGTGCTCTTCGGCGGCGCCGCCTCGAAATACGGATCATCCAGAAGGCGTGCGAGCAGCGCGCGATCGATTCGTCCCGATGCGGCGAACGCACCGTCCGCATCGAACGGCCGGCCTAAATGCCGCTCGGCCCAGGCATCGAGCAGGCAGTTCGCCGGCCCCGTGTCGAAGCCTATGATCGCGCCCTCGCCGTCGCCGGCGAGCACCGTGATGTTGGCGATGCCGCCGAGATTGACGACCGCACGCGGCCGATCGCCTGCGCCGAGCAGAGCGGCGTGGAACGCCGGCGCGAACGGCGCACCCTGGCCGCCGGCGGCGACGTCGCGGCGGCGAAAGTCCGCGACAGTGACGATGCCGGTCAATTCCGCGATGACGTTCGGATCGCCGAGCTGCAGCGTGTACGGCGCGGCGAGCGTCGGCCGGTGGCGCACTGTCTGGCCGTGCGAACCGAGCGCGCGGACCGCGTGCGCCGTCACGCCCGACTGCACGAGCAGCCGCTGCGCCGCCGCCGCGAATTCGCGGCCGATCTCGACATCGAGCGTGCCCAGTTCGTCCAGCGCGATGCGACCGTCGCCCTGCGCGAGATCGACGACGCGTCGCCGCAGCGAATCCGGATAGGCGTGGGTCAGGCTCGCGTGCAGTCGTGGCGACGGTTCGAAACTGGCCAGCGCCACGTCGATGCCGTCGGCGCTCGTGCCTGAAATCAGGCCCAGATACAGCGCCGGCTCTGCGGCCACGCCGTTACTTGGCGAAGGCGAGCTGGGTCGCCTCGAGCGTCTTCAGCTTTGCCAGCATCGGCTGCGTCTGGCTGTGGAAGCGCGCGAGTTCGATCTGCGGCAGCGGTTCGGGTTTGGGCAGCGTGACGGTCAACGGATCGCGGTGTGCGCCGTCGATGCGGAATTCGTAGTGCAGGTGCGGGCCGGTCGCCAGGCCGGTCATGCCCACGAAGCCGATCGTCTGACCCTGGCTGACGTGCTGGCCGTTGTGCAACGACGCGAACTTCGACATGTGGCCGTACAGCGTGCTGTAGTGGCCGCCGTGCTGCAGGATCACGACATTGCCGTAGCCGCTCTGCCAGCCACGAAACGCGATCTTGCCCTCGCCCGCGGCGCGCACCGGCGTGCCGGTCGGCGCTGCGTAGTCGACGCCGCGATGCGCGCGCATCGTGCCGAGGATCGGGTGCATGCGCCCGGCCGTGAAGGTCGAGGAGATGCGCGTGAAGTCGACCGGCGTGCGCAGGAACGCCTTGCGCATCGGCCGCCCGTCATCGCTGTAGAACAGCGTGCTGCCGCTGGCGTCCGTATAACGGAACGCGCTGAAGCGCTTGCCGTGGTTGATGAACGTCGCGGCGATCACGTCGCCGTCGCGCAGGCGCTCGCCTTCGCGGTAGAGCTCGTCGTAGATCACGGTGAAGCTGTCGCCCTGGCGCAGGTCCTGGGCGAAGTCGATGTCGTAGCCGAACGCGTCGGCAAGCTTGAGCACCATGGAATAGCTCATGCCGGCCTGTGCCCCGGCGTCGACCAGCGAATGGTCGATCACACCATGTGCAACGTGCGTGCGCCGCTCGATCAGGCGATCGATCAGGCGCTGGTGCATGCCGGCGGAGTCGAACGTGGCGATGACGCGCGTGTGCTCGTCGCGATCGAAGCGCACGCCGCGCACGATGCCGTCGGCGCCGCGCAGGAATGCAAATTCGTCGCCCGGGTGGATGTTGCGCAGGCCGGACGCGTTGGCCGCATCGCCGAGCAGGTGCTGCAGCGTGGTCGGGTTGACGCCGTTCTTCTGGAATATGTCGGCGACGGTCTGGCCGGAATGCACCGTGACGATGTTCCAATCGGCCGTGTCGTCGACAACGTCGGCGCTTGCGGTATTCTGCGCGTCGGCGAACGCGACATCCGATGGCAACATCGGAACCGGAAGGTCGAGCGTCGTGATTGCGGTATCGGGCTGACGCGTGGCGCTGGCGCCGGTCGGGATGACGGTGCCGGCGACGACAATCGCGCCGAAGACGATCCCGGCGAGCACCCAGTGTCGGCGTTGCCAGGAAAGCGGTGCGACGCCGTTATCGCTCCAGGTCGCCCACTGTACTGCGCGCTGGGTATACGTGTGGAATTGAATACTTTTTAACCGCTGCCGGACATGGGCGAGCAGGTCTTGCGCGCGGTCGGCGCCGGTGGGTAGATCGCGATTTCTGGGCACGGCAAAGTTCCGATCAAACGCGGCGTACCTTATCGGCTGGAACCGGACCCGTCAACGCAGACTGCAGCAAGATTTCGAGCCGATTTTTCGCGACTGTTTTGGTTAACGAATAATTAACTGCGAGTGCCGAAAAACGCGCTCGCTCCCGCACCAGGACCGTGGCAGTTTGCGCGCCGCGATTCTTCAACAAGAGGCCGGCATGAACGACATCGATGCGGCGCTCGACCTGATCGGTCGCGGCGCCGAGGAAATCATCAAGCGCGAGGATTTGCTGGCGCGGCTGAAGCTCGGGCGGCCGCTGCGAGTCAAGGCCGGGTTCGACCCGACCGCGCCGGACCTGCATCTGGGCCACACCGTCCTGCTCAACAAGATGCGCCAGTTCCAGGATCTGGGCCATCAGGCGATCTTCCTGATCGGCGACTTCACCGGCATGATCGGCGATCCGAGCGGCAAGAACGTCACGCGCAAGCCGCTGACGCGCGAGGACGTGCTGGCGAATGCCGAGACGTACGCCGCGCAGGTCTACAAGGTGCTCGATCGCGAACGCACCGAGTTGCGTTTCAACTCCGAATGGTTCGGCCAGATGAGCGCCGCGGACATGATCAAGCTTGCGGCGAAGCACACGGTCGCGCGCATGCTCGAACGCGACGATTTCGACAAGCGTTACAAGGGCGGCCAGCCGATCGCGATCCACGAATTCCTCTATCCGCTCGTGCAGGGCTACGACTCGGTCGCGCTCAAGGCGGACGTCGAGCTCGGCGGCACGGACCAGAAATTCAACCTTCTGGTCGGCCGCCAGTTGCAGGAAGTCGAGGGCCAGCCGCCACAGATCGTCCTGACGATGCCGCTGCTCGAGGGCACCGATGGCGTCAACAAGATGTCGAAGTCGCTCGGCAACTACATCGGCATCAACGAGCCGCCGAACGAGATCTTCGGCAAGGTCATGCGCCTGTCCGACGATCTGATGTGGCGCTATTACGAGCTGC
>Ga0207683_10002025_pt1 | contig 17941 bp, 13 predicted proteins | sample KBSM73metaG_FD_184333 | JGI IMG/M metagenome (GOLD analysis project Ga0207683, IMG submission 184333) | Miscanthus rhizosphere microbial communities from Kellogg Biological Station, Michigan, USA - KBS M7-3 metaG (SPAdes) (version 2) | ecosystem: Host-associated > Plants > Roots > Rhizosphere >... | reverse complement strand
ATATTTCGATGGCGGAGAGGGTGGCCTGCTTTCCGTTTTCCCCGGCGAACTCAAGGTGCAGGACGCCGTCGGCCGCAGGAGATATTTCAGGGAAGACTTTCACGTCGGCTGTGCGGCTGGCTCCTGAATCGGCGACAACGTCGAAGCTGGTCAGGAGCGTCTTGCCGTTGGCGCGGACGGTCATGATGCGGCTGCCTTCACCGCCTGACCCGGTGGATTCGGGGCCGTAGACGGTCTCGGCAAAGTGGAGGCGCAGCTCATAGATTCCCTTTTTCAGGGGGATGTCGTAGCGAAACTGTCCCTGGCGGCTGGTGCGGTAGAAGTCGGGATCCTGAGTGCGCCAGATGTGTTGTACGGAGCTTTTGACCGCGGTGCCGCCGGTGAACCCGATATCGGCGCTCCACAACTTGCCTGCGTGATCGACGAAGCTTCGGGTGCCACCGACAAGGATTCGGATCTCGTCGCCGTTGGGCGGGCCAAACTGCAAGTCTGCCGGCGTTGCGGTGGTTAGATTGGGTTGAGTTGCAACCGGGCCTGGTGCCGGATGCGAGTGAAAGAGCAGCCAGGGGTATGCAAGTCCGAGGGCGATGAGTACAAGAACGATGAGGGTGACCATCCACCAAGGACGGGGACCCTGAGGGCGGAGCAACTTCTGCAAGGGGGTCGATGGAGAGGCATCTGGTTGGGGTTCAGGGGCGGTCGCATCGTGGGGGTCAGCCGCAGGCTGGGGGATGACGGATTCGAACCGAGGAACATATTGTCCGACGGGGATTGTGATTCGGAGGGAGTGCGATGCGCCTTCTGCGGCGTAGTACTCGGCCAAGCGGCGGCGCAGGCGGTTGGCCTCAACGCGAACGATTGAGTCGGAATCCTGATCGAAGGAAGCTCCGCGATGGAAGACTTCCACACCGATGGAGTACTCCTTGATCTGGTTGGCTTCTCCGGCAAAAAGGCGTTCGCAGAGGTAGGACAATAATTGAGCAAGCTTGGGCGCACGCGTGAACTCCCGTGAAGCCAGCAGGGTTTCAAGTTCTGCTCGCTGTGTTTCGAGTTCGGTCAATTCCGCGCTTCCTGCCGTCATCTAGCGACGCTTTCTTTGCCACCGCACACTTCGATATTCGAAGTCTTAGACATATTAGTTCCACTTTATTGTTGTCAGGTGGTTTTAACGGTGTAGGTAGCGGGACCGGGGACGTATGTAACGGCGTGTAACCTCCCCCTTTGGCGCTACTAGCGGGTCGTGTAACCGCGGAAGCCGGGCGATCGCAAACGATTGCAAACAGGCGAGTTCTAAGAGTGGGCAGGATACATTTAACCCCGCGAAACGGATGAGTAGCAGGCATAGCGTTGTTTGCAGGGGCCGCCAGGTCTTTACTTGAACTCGACGTAGAGCAAATCGCCTGACAGGGCAGATGCAACAGCCGGTGCAAGCGAAATGCTTCTCGTGGAAGGAGCTAGACCATGCGAAGACTAGTGATGTTGCTTGCGGCTTTGAGTTTGGGAATATGCGCGGCCCCGTATGCGAGGGCCGAGGCGTTGGCTGACCTGCCGAGGACCGACCCCCTCGATACTGCCAAAGCGGCGGAACTGAAGGGGGACCTGGCGCGGGCCCATGACAACTACCAGGAGGCGATCCTGCATTACCAGAAGGTTCTGCGCGCGGACCCCAAAAACGTAGCCGTCTGGAACAAGATGGGCATCGCCGAACTGAAACTCAGGAACAGGGGCGCTGCGAGGAAGGACTTTCAGAAAGCCCTGAAGTATGACCCTCGGAGCGTCTCGGCGCTGAACAACCTGGGCGCGGTTGCGTATCTGGACAAGAAGTACAAGCTGGCAATCCAGTATCTGAAGAAGGCGTTGGAACTGGATGAGAGCAGCGCACCCTCTCACTTGAATATGGCGGAAGCCTGGATGGGGCTGGGCGAAGTGGACCGCGCGATGACGGAATATGCGAGGGCCCTTGAGCTGGACGCCGACATTCTGAGCGAAGGCGCAGGGGGGATCACGGCGCAGGTTACGACTCCGGAACAGCGGGCGCGCGTGTCTTACCTGATCGCGAAAGCCTATGCGAAGCGCGGCAATCTCGATGGAGCGCTGGAGTATCTGCGGAGAGCCAAGGACGGGCACTTCGCTGATTTGAGCCGGGTATACAAGGACCAGGAATTTGCGGCTCTCTGGCCCGACCCGCGGCTGCAGCAGATCGTGAAGCGATAGACGAGCCAGCCCTCCCCTGAACCAACGCGCCTCGCCGGGTTCACCCTGGCGGGGCGCATTTTTGTTGAAGGCACTCAAACGATTCGCAGGGCTGGTCCTATTCTGCTTCTGCGCCGATCTGCAAAAGGGCCCGCAGGCCGGCGTGATCCGAAGGCCACATGCCGTTAACTCGATCTTGTTTGCTGTCACCTGCAAGACGCGCTTCGCGCGCATTCAAGAGGCCGCGGTAGAAGACAAAATCGATCCTTTGGCTGGCAGTGTCAACGGCGCTTGAGTTAATGAGTGGCCACGTGAGTCCGGGGCGGGGCGGATTGCGGTCGGCCCATGCGTCGCCGAAGCCGAAGTTGAGCATCTCCTGATAGGTGGCGTTGGAGGGATCTGTGGGCTCATTAGCAATAGCGTTGAAGTCCCCGGCAAGAATTACTGGAAGGGATGTATTGGCGGGTCCGAAGTTCAGTTCCATGGCTTGAGCTTGTTGCAGCTGGAAGGTCAGAGGGATCTGAGCGATCGGGTTCTCGAGATGCGTAATGATGAAGCGGAAACTCTGGCCATGGAATTGTACGTCCACGGATCCCCATCCACGGTTAATCGTCAATGGTCCAAGAAGAGTAGGAAGCGTCAAGAGGTTGGTAAAGGTTCCGGACTTAATTTCGGAGAGCTGCAGGTCCGGTTCATCGCTCCGCGCGAGCATGACATTTCTGCCGTTGGCTTTGAGAAAAGTAGTGAAACCTGCATCCAGCGGTCCCTGTAGCTCGTATTCGTCCAAGACCTCGACCGCGTAGTAGTGCTGACCCTGCGCTTTGAGTGCGTCCAGCAATTCCTGCAGCGGGTCATACAAGACATCCGTAGGATTCATGCCCGCACCGAGGCGCCAGAGTGTTGCCTCCTGCAATGCCACGAGATCGGGCTGAGTAATTGCAATTTGATGGGCGACGGCTTGCATCCGGAGAGGTAGATTGCTGTCGATGACCTGGTTGAGGGTCAGGTTCGCTGCGACCAGATAATCCTGGAACGTTTGAGCGGAGAGTATCTCCACAAAGTCGGTCCCCTGGAAAAGGTTGTAGGTCATCACCTTGACGGTGCCCCTTTGCGCATCAGTGGTGACCTGTGGATGCGCTATCGGGGACAACAGAAGAGCGATGAGCAGAGTAGCCAGACTGAAGGACTTGTACAGTTTGAGAGATTCTTGCATAGCTTCCTCCCTTGGATTTGGCGAGGGCAATGTCAAGATGCGTGAAGAATAGATTGCGGGGCACGGTTGACGCCGTTGAAGGACAGCACTCCTCGCCGGAACGCACTTATAGGTTGGGAGTTAATGCCCGTATGTGCCGTGCATCACGAGCAGGTGTGACGAATCCTCGAGACAACTTTCCTGCCATGCCGCGAGAGACCTGGCGGCGGGGTAAGCGCTGCACAGGTTACGAGTCCGGAACAGCCGCGAGTCGGCGACAATGGAGGCAATGTCCTCATCGCTTCGCCAGTTCGATGTGATCGTGTTAGGCGCGGGTGCGGCGGGTCTGATGTACGCTGCGGTGGCCGGGCAGCGGGGCAGGCGGGTATTGCTGCTGGAGCACAATGGTCAGCCGGGGCGGAAGATTCTGATCTCGGGAGGCGGACGCTGCAACTTTACGAATTTGCACTGCGGTCCGCGGAACTTTCTCTCGGAGAATGCTCATTTTGCGAAGTCGGCGCTGGCGCTTTACGAGCCAGGACATTTTATCGAGCTTGTGAATCGCTATGGGATCGCTTGGCATGAGAAGACTCTGGGGCAGTTGTTCTGCGATCAGTCGTCGCGACAGATTCTGGACATGCTGCTGGCGGAGTGCGAACTCGGCGGGGTGGAGATTCTGCTGAATGCGCACCGGATTGAGGTGGAGGGCGCCGGGTCGGGTGGATTTCGCGTGGCGTGCTCTGCGGGGGAGTTTGAAGCCGGGGCGCTGGTGGTGGCGACGGGAGGATTGTCGATTCCGAAGATGGGAGCGACGGGGCTGGCTTACGACCTGGCGCGGCAGTTTGGGCTGAGGGTGATTGAGCCGCGTCCTGGGCTGGTGCCGCTGTTGCTGGACGGAGCGGAGGGGAGATGGACGGAACTGGCGGGCGTTGCGGCGGATGTGGTGGCGAGCGCAGACGGCGGGCCGGGATTTCGGGAGAAGCTGTTGGTGACGCATCGCGGGCTGAGTGGGCCGGCGGTGTTGCAGGCTTCGTCGTATTGGCGGAAGGGTAGGCCGCTGGTGGTGGACCTGGCGCCTGATGCAGATGTGCTGAAGCAGATGCGTGAGCCGCGGGCGCGGCGCGATGCGGCGGCCTTTCGGCAGGCGCTTCGGGAGAGAATGCCGCAACGGCTGGCGGGGCATCTGGCGGAGGCGGGACCGCCTGAGGGGTGGTCGAACGCAGCGCTTGAAGCGTGCGAGCGGCGGTTGCATGGATGGGCATTTCATCCGGTGGGGACTGAGGGGTTTGAGAAGGCCGAGGTGACGGCGGGTGGAGTTGATACGGCTGGCCTGCAGTCACGGACGATGGAAGCTCGGGCCGTGCCGGGGTTGTTTTTCATTGGCGAAGCGGTGGATGTGACAGGCTGGCTGGGCGGATTCAACTTTCAGTGGGCGTGGGCTTCGGCGGTGGCGGCGGGGAGAGCGGTCTGATGCTTGTCGCTGATACAGCAGCGTTGGGGAAAATTATTGTGCAACGGGTTGGTTGCATGTATGCGGTTGGGGCGAAATCGAGTCGAATCGCGCCGGCAGAGCCTCTATCTGGCGTAAAAGCGATATCGGATCGTCCAGTGCGCGGTTTGCCCGGGAAGGATTTTGAGGTGAACGTACGCCTCAGGACAGATGGTGGTGCGAATGGACCAGAAGTATATCTTCGAAATAGGAAGGCTGCCGGTTTGCTCAACACCGACGCCGGTCTTGTGGTTTTCAACAAAGAAATCAAAGTCGGAAACGTTGCTCGAGAAGCCTGTTAAATAGCCGCCCGCTGTTTGTCCGGTCTGTAACTCCTGCTCGTAGACGATCTCTTTGCCATCAATCCTGGCGCCACTTCCGAGGGCCGGATCGGCCTTGGGCTCAAAGGGAAATCTAACGATCATGTCCGGGCCGGTGGGAGTGTTATCGATCATGAAGAAGTCGTGGTTGTAGACCTCGGTATCGATGGTTTCTGTTCCCGTGTTTTTCAACTCGTGTTCGAGGATCAGAAGTGGCTGGTGTTTATCGAGCCGCAGGTTTTTCTTGTAGTCATAAGCGATGCCAAGGGACGACTTGAGCTGCTGGCGGAATGAGACGCCGTCACGTTTGGTGCGGACAGTCCATTTTCCGCCGTCGACGAGCGGATACGGGGCAGTGAATTTGAATGGCGAATCGTCGATGCGGCGCAACACGCCCACTCCCACCTTCACAAACAGTTCGCCGGGTTTGGCCTGCTCATAGTGGAGCCCGCCATTCTCCGTTCGAAACTCTTCTACAGGGCCGGTGATGGCGTCGTGCAGGTAGGGATCGTAATGCGGGAACCAGACACCGAAGTAGTTGTGGCCCTTGTAGGTCAGGCAACCGACTACTCCTGACCAATCGAAACGCGAACCGCGATAGTAGCCCGTCTTTGCATCGGGAAGGTAAACGACGGCGTTTACCAGGCCGTTGGAGATGTGGGCTGTGGGATAGGTTGACGTCGGGCTGGATGTGCAGTTTTGAGGCGTCGAAGTTTCGGAAGAGCTTTTTGATTCGGCTTGCGCTTGAGGAACAGACAGAATGAGAGTCGACAGGGCGAGGCAGATCAATGGAAAGAGCCGCACGCGGGCGGTCTTGAATTCATTCATTTGGCGCACAACTTCCGGGAGGTTTCATTTTCAGATAAGATTCGCCTGAATTGTACCGGTTGGCGCGCGGGTTGGGCGCTGTACAGCGGCTTTGCGGTGTGCCAGACTGAGAATCCCCGGGTTCGCATGATGGGCTCGCACGAGGAGTTTGCATCGGAGTGGATGGGCGAGGGAATCAGGGTCATGCGCCAGTTTCCAATTCGACTGTTCCGGTTCATAGCACTGGGCGCGGCAGGTTTTATTTACGGTTGCGGGGGCTATGTCTCGACAGGCGGAGGGCCGGATTTTGCCATCACCGCAAGCGCAGTGAGCGTAGGCCTGACGATTGGCGGAGCCGCGCAGACAGTGTCTGTTTCTACAACCGCGACCGGCGGGTTTTCTCAATCCATTCAGGTGACCGCAAGCGGACTACCGGCCGGAGTCACTGTCTCTCCTTCTACCTTTAGCCTGGCGCCGGGCGCATCGAAACAGGTGAGCGTCGCGGCTGCGTCAACAGCGACCGCCGGCTCAGCCACCGTTCAATTCACAGGCACTGCGGGATCAAGGAGCCATGTTGTATCGGTTGACCTCGCTGTGAGTCTTGCGGTCACAACGTCGGGCATAGACGTCGTCACGTATCACAACGATGTGGCACGGACAGGTTTAAATCCGAATGAATCGATTCTGACGCCCGCGAATGTGACTTCATCGAAGTTCGGGTTGCTGCACATCGCTGCCGTGGATGGAAAGGTGGATGGGCAGCCACTCTATCTCTCGAATCTGGATGTGGGCGGCCAGAAGCAGAATGTCGTATTTGCAGTTACCGAGCACGACAGCGTGTATGCACTGAACGCCGACACCGGCGCGCAACTTTGGAAGATCTCAGTCCTGGGCGCCAATGAAACGACAAGCGGGAATCACAGCTGCTACCAGATATCGCCGGAGATCGGCATTACTTCAACGCCGGTGATCGATCGGAGCGCTGGACCGCACGGCACAATCTTTGTTGTGGGCATGTCGCAGGATCCCTCCGGGGGATATCATCAGCGGCTTCATGCGCTTGATGTGAGTACGGGTGCGGAGTTGCCGGGCAGTCCGACTGAAATCAGCGCGTCCTATCCGGGCAGCGGCGCCAACAGTTCTGGAGGCAAGGTGATCTTCGATCCCGGGCAATATGCGGAGCGGTCCGCGCTGCTACTGCTGAATGGAACGATCTACATGGGGTGGACTTCGCATTGCGATCATGCGCCGTATACCGGCTGGCTGATGGCCTACAACGCGTCGACATTGGCGCAGAGCGGTGTTCTCAATCTGACGCCGAACGGCAGCGAAGGATCAATCTGGATGTCCGGCGGGGGCATTGCCGCAGATTCGAGTGGATACATCTACTTTCTGGATGCCAACGGGACTTTTGACACGACCATGGATTCGAAGGGGTTCCCGGTCAACGGTAATTATGGGAACGGATTTATCAAGGTCTCTAATGCGGGCGGGGTTCTTACTGTTGCAGACTACTTCGAATCTTCGAACACGGTGGCCGCGTCAGCCGGCGACCAGGACCTGGGCTCCGGCGGCGTTCTCCTTTTGCCGGACGTGCAGGACGCATCGGGCAACGTTCACCACCTTGCGGTTGGTGGAGGAAAAGACCAGATCATGTATGTGGTCGATCGTGATTCGATGGGAAAGTTCAACGCACAGACTCCGAATAGCTATCAGCAAATCAATGGGGGGTTCGGGAAGATCTATTCGACGCCGGCTTATTTCAATAACACCCTGTACTACGGATCAGTGAACGATACGCTGAAGGCCTTTCCGATTACAGACGCAAAGATAGCGACGGCGGCGAGTGTACACAGCGTGAACAGCTTTCCGCATCCCGGGACAACGCCATCGGTGAGTGCGAATGGAACGAAGAATGGAATCGTGTGGGCCGTCGAGAATTCGTCGCCGGCGGTGCTTCACGCCTACGATGCGGCAACCCTGGAGGAGATTTATAACAGCAGCCAGGCGGCGAATGGGCGCGACAACTTTGGCAATGGGAATAAGTTCATCACGCCGCTGGTGGTGAATGGGAAGGTATTCGTGGGGACGCCGAGCGGAGTGGCGATCTTTGGGTTGCTGCCGTAATGGAATATACGGGCGACGTGCAGGGCCCGGCGGCCGTCCCATTGAAATCAGCTTTATTCATTCCAAGGGGCGAAGGTTGAATCACGGCAAGGAGTGGAGCATGGTGTTAAACAGGTACGGGTCCTGAAAGTCGGTTAGGTCGCCCGGCTTTTTGTTGGGAATGGGTTGCAGTCGCGCCGAGAGAGGCTTATTCCACTTCGTTGCGAGAGACGCGACATCGGCGAATATCCGGTCCATTTGTTCGAGGCTCACATCGCCGGGAAGAGGGACGGTGTCGAGCCCGGTGCCGCAGACCGCAGAGTAGGCGAGCAGAGAGTCGATGTTGTATGTGGACTCGGCCCATCGCTGCGCCAATAGCCTGTCTTCCATGACGGGCACCATCAAGCCGGAATAGCCGATTTGTTTCACCGGCACAGCCTTGACGGCTGCGGTGATGATGCGCGCCGCGGTTAGTGTTCCGCTCGAACCGAATCTGGCACCCGTGAAGTTTTCGATTGCGACGCCAATGGAGACATCGCCAAGGGGCGCGGGGGTGGGATCGACTCCGGCGTAGGCCCACCCGGTTTCTGCGGCTACCTTGTTTCCAATCTTGTCTGCCACGAGGGCGTGTTTTGTGAGAGCTGCGGTGAGGTCGGCGGTTGCGGATTCTGCATTCCCTTTGTCCCGGGCGAAGATTTCGGCGACTACATTCGCGCCTTCAAAACCGATGGAGAATTGCTTTCCTGCTCCCGTGTGGTATGAGCCAGGGAAGAAAGGCGCCAACGGCTTGAGCATCGCGGTTGCGGTGAAATTGAAGGTTCCCTGGCTTCGCGGGCTGTGCTCACTAACGTACTTCACAAGTTCTGATGTGCGATGGATGGTCTTCCAGTGAATACCCGCCGAGTCGGCGATGATGGTGTTGCCCTCAATATTTGGCAACGTCGAGAGAGCGCGCTCGAGCAGATGCATTGCGGAGGGATCGTCACTGTCATGCATCATTGCAACGCCTACGTTGGGGATGAAGTCTTCTTTGACGGAAAGCTGATCGAGCCGGGTGAGGAAGGCGAGTGCCTGGTCCTCGGGTAGTCCGGATACGAGCTCGGCGAGCGGCTGGGTCGTCAGACGAAGGGTTTGGACCTGGTAGCCCGCGGCTTCAAATGCGCTCTTCGTCTTCCTTAGGACAACGAGAGCTTCGGCAATCTGCTTCTCTGATGTAGCTCGGTCGAGGCGCACAAATCCTGTAATGGCCCTGACCTTTGGATTGGAGGAGACGGAGGAGGCGCTCTGCGCAGCCATTTGAAACGACAAACTCAGGATGACTGCGAGAGCGATTCGGTGCATGCGGAACCTCACTGTACTTGATGGGGGAAGGCAAGTGTAGCAGACGTTGAACAGGTGTCAGGGTGGGCTTATGGCATGACTCTGGCTGGGCAGGTTTTCAGTAGGAAGCGTGGATCTGTCGACTTCGATCGCCGCGGCGACGTGCGCTCAAGGTAACAACGGCAAGCCTGCGGGCTAAAAAATAAGGAACTTTCCCGATGCGGATGTCGGTTGATTGGAGTATTACTTGGTACTCAATCCAGGGCAAGGAGTATTCCATGACGAACGTAGCAGGAAAAAACGCCGAGACCGTGCGACGCGGATACGATGCCTTCAACAAGGCCGACATGAAAACACTCAACGAGCTATTCGATGACAACGTCTCGTGGCACACGCCGGGACGAAGCGCACTAGCAGGCGACCGCAAGGGCCGCGAGGCGGTTTTTGCTCAATTTGGTCGGTATGGCGGCGAAACGGCAGGGACGTTCAAGGCCATCATGCAGACGGTGGCCGAGACCGACGACGGGCGCGTGATTGCAACTCATCACAATACAGCGACGCGGAAAGGCAAGCGGTTAGAGCTCGACTCCTGCCTTGTCTTCGAATTCAAGGACGGCAAGGTGTATTCGGGTCGCGAGTACGCTTACGACCTCTACGCCTGGGACGAATTCTGGTCGTAGGTCCGGCCAGAAATTCACTTGAGTTGGTGGAGGAATTTAGAAATAACCGCGGATCTTTCGACTCCGATCGCCGGGTGGACCCGCGCTCAAGATGACAAAACAAACCAGGAATCCGCAAAGCGCGGAGCAGATTTAGGGGTATGCGGCAGATTGCGAGCCGATACTTCGTGTTTGTCCAGACCTGAGTATTTATTTAATCGATCTCCTGATCCATGAAGCGGCGGAACGATGCTATTACGTCCACCTCTTCCCGCGTGAGGGGCACGATTCGTAGTTCTTCCCCCGACTGGCACGCTCGGGCATAATCTTCAAGTATTTTGATGTCCTTCAGTAAATCTTGCACTGCCGATACCATATCCTGTCCTCCCAACTAATCGATCTCTATGCGAACGAGCAAGCGACCTTCCGCAACCCAAAAATCAATTAGACGCTGCAGAAATCACCGAGGTTGGCGGCAAGTTTTTAGAGTCTAGAAAAGAGCATCCGCGAACTCATTGGAATCGCTCATATGGTGGCTGTGCCCTTGCTTCCACTTGCGGGTTCCCTCCCCGGAAGGCGAGGTTGAGGTGGTCGCGTGGATCGTCGTTCCGGAGTCCTGGGCGCACCAAACCAGCTTCCGTTTCGTACAATCGGTCATCATGAAAGCAATTGCGGCAATCCTTGTTATGTTGGCAAGCATTCTCGTCCACGGGCAGACACCAGCTCCCGTGAAAAGCACTCCCTCGAAGACTGGTGCGGCCCACACCACGGCTGCCGGCACGCGTCCGTCCTTGCTCAACCCTGCATCGCTAAAGCTCAAGGCGCCCGCGGTCTTCAAAGCAAAGTTCACCACCACTGCGGGCGACTTCGTTGTCGAAGTCCATCGAGACTGGGCGCCGCTCGGCGCGGACCGCTTTTACAACCTGGTGCGCTATGGCTACTTCACTAACGCGTCCTTCTTTCGCGTTATTCCGGGCTTCGTTGTGCAGTTTGGACTCAGCGCCAACCCCGCCATCAACAAGGCCTGGCACGACGCCAAAATCCAGGATGATCCTGTCGTTCAGAGCAATAAGCGTGGGCATCTCGTGTTTGCGACCGCGGGCCCCAATACGCGCACAACCCAATTTTTTATCAACTATGCCGACAACGGACGCCTCGACGGCATGGGCTTCGCTCCCTTTGGAACCGTCGTCGATGGCATGAACGTGGTCGATAAGATCTATGCGAACTATGGGGAATCTCCGCGCCAGGACTTGATTACGGAACAGGGCGACGCTTACCTGAAGGCCCATTTTCCTGACATGGACAAGATCACGGTGGCTCGGATTGTTCCCGCCGTCCCAACGGGCGCCCCAGCAGCTAGTAAGCCATCATCGCCTAAGGCCACCGCGAAACCAGCCGGGCACTGACGCCGGGGTTGGTTGATTTTGTGTCTTTGGGGTTGGTTGATGTAGAGGCTGAAGCCCTCACCCTTCAGTTCACTTTCGGTGCTGAAGGCGGGGCGGGCTGGTCTGTCGCGGGTGGTGGCTCGGGTGGGGCGGTGGGTTTGGCTGGGGGTTTCAGAACGAATCCTTTGCGGACCAGGGCGAAGCCTTCCTGGGGGAGTTCGGCCTGGAGGAGCTGGTTTTCGGGGCCAGAGAAAAGATCCGTCGCCGAACCAGAGACTGTGGCGATGAGGTGATGAACTGCGACGGGCTTGCCGTCGAGTGTGCCCTGCTGATCTGCATAGGTGGCTAGTTGAATGGGCTGAATTGATCCTGCCTGCTTGGGGACGATGGCCCACAGGTCGCGATTGTTGTTGGCGACGGCGAGGGTGAGCAGGGTTTCGAGGGCACCTGGATCGAAGTCCGCGAGGAAGACGACGAATTTGTGTCCGTCGAGACGAGTGGTGCTGCTGCGCCCGTTGGCCGAGATGTTAATCAGGATCTGGCCGGAGTCGGGTTTGGCCGCGATGTTCACCGCGGTGCTGTTGACGATCGCGCTCAACTGAACGTGCTGAAGAAGGTTTGCGGATGAGAGCTTTTCGGTTTTCGAAAGCTGGTATTCCAAACCCTGCATGGAGACGCGAACGACCGAGGTTGAGTCGTAGCCTTCAGAGTTGCCGGCAAACTTGAAGCTGGCAGTGCCTACGGATTTGCCGTTCTGGCCTACGGTGAAGTCTCCCGATTGGGCCAACGAGACCGCGGAAGCGAGAGGGAGCAAGGCAACAAGAGCGACGAGCCGAAGCAGGGCAATGATGCGGCGAGGGTTTTCCATCGTGCTGTCAGGATAGACACGAAACGAGGGAAAGGGTTGCGGTGGAAGCAGCTTCTAGCTCCTAGCTTCCAGCTGATTATGCGAGAGCTGAAATGTAGCTAGAAGCTAGAAGCTTGTGGCTGGGTTATACCTTGGCTTTGGCGAAACGCTTGTTGACTTCAGCCCAGTTGACGACGTTCCACCACGCGGCGAGGTAGTCGGGGCGCTTGTTCTGGTATTTGAGGTAGTAGGCGTGCTCCCAGACGTCGTTGCCAAGGATGGGATAGAGGCCCTGACTCAACGGGGAGTCCTGGTTGGGGGTGGTGATGACCTTGAGTTTCCCAGATTGAATCACCAGCCATCCCCAGCCCGAGCCGAACTGTTTGGCTGTTGTCTCATTGAAAGTCTTCTTGAAGGCGTCAAAGTCGCCGAAATCCTTCGCGATCTGGTCGGCAATTGGGCCGGTGGGTGCTCCACCGATTCCGGCGGTGTTGGCGGGGCCCATGAGGGTCCAGAACGCGGTGTGGTTGGAGTGTCCGCCACCGTTGTTGCGGACGACGCCGCGGATGTCTTCGGGGATCGCGTTCAGGTCCTTGATGAGGTCATCTACCGACTTGGCGGCCAGATCAGGGTGGTTGGCCAGCGCGGCGTTGACGTTGTTGATGTAGGCCTGGTGATGCTTGTCGTGGTGCAAATGCATGGTCTCGGTATCGATAAACGGTTCGAGAGCCGCGTAGTCGTACGGAAGGGGTGCAAGCTCGTAAGCCATGGGGATATCTCCTCAGATCAGAATTGTACTGTCATGGGCGCACTCAAAAATTACCGTTCAAACCATAAGAGGGTTTGAATTTGGAATTGGGCAAGTCTCGCCAGTGCAGCCGGATGGATGCAACACTGTGTTTACATCCGCAGTCGTACTCTGTATTTGGATGGATGCGAGGCAGAGCCTGCAGGGTGCGAACAATTCCAGAGGAAAGTCGGAAACCTTGTGTTCCTTCCAAACATCCTTAGAACGGACGGAATCGCGATTGATCTCTCCCCAACAAACAACTGGTAGGAATTTATGAGCGGCCAGCTATCGTATCGCTGGCTCGAACAGGACGGCGAGGCCTTTGGCTCGCCTGGCCTTGAGCCGCGCTGGACCTCGAGCGTTAAGGACGCGGTGGGCACGGCGTATTCGGCATCGAGCCGCGTGTGGTTCACGTGTTCGCATGGGGTGCTGAACGAGATTTACCACCCCACGATCGACAGCGCACAGGTGCGGGACATGGAATTTCTCGTGACAGACGGAGAGACCTTTGCTCACGAGGAAAAGCGCGACCTGGTGTCGACGTTTGAGTACATCCATCCGGAAGCGCTGGGTGTTCGTTACATCAACCGCGATCCGCAGGGGCGCTACACGCTGACCAAGGAGATTATTTGCGATCCGCATCACTCTGTGGTGTTTCAGTATGTGAAGCTCGAAGGGCATGATGAGCTTTTGCCGCGGCTGAAAGTGTATGCGCTGCTGGCGCCGCACCTTGATGGAGGCGGTGCGGGAAATACGGCGCGTGCGGTGGACATTGCCGGGCACAAGATGCTGCTGGCGTGGAAGGGGCCTTGGTCGCTGGCGATGGGCGCCAGTTGCGGTTTTTCGCGGGTAAGCTGCGGGTTCGTTGGCGCGAGCGATGGATGGCGCGACGTGATCGACAACTATCGCATGGATTGGGAGTTTGGATCGGCGACGAACGGGAATCTCGCGCTGCTTGGGGAATTGAACCTGTGCAACGCAGGGTCTGATGGATCGCGGGTCTTTTCGGTTGCTTTTGGTATTGGCGAGGGACACCACACTGCGCTGCAGAAGACGGTGAGCGCGTTGGCTACTCCGTTTGAGGCGCACCGGGATCGGTTTATCGGGCAGTGGCATCGGGTTGCCAATCCGGACTGGCTTGCGGCGAAGTCGTGCGATGGAGGCAAACTGATGCGTGCGAGCCACAACGTGCTGCTGGCGCATGAGGACAAGACTTTTTCGGGAGCATTTGTCGCGTCGGCTTCGATTCCGTGGGGCCAGGCACACGGCGACGATAACCTGGGCGGCTATCACCTGGTGTGGACGCGGGACATGGTGCAAACAGCGACTGCGTTGCTGGCTTGCGGCCGGGCAGAGACGGCGCGGCGCGCTCTTGTTTATCTGGCATGCACGCAGGAGCCGGACGGCGGTTTTGCGCAGAATTTCTGGGTGGATGGGCGGCCCTACTGGTCGGGAGAGCAACTGGATGAGGTTGCGTTTCCGATCATGCTGGCGTGGCGGCTGTGGAAGGCAGACGCACTGGGTGACATGGACATCTTTCCGTTTGTGGAGCGGGCCGCTGGCTACCTGGTGCAACATGCGCCGATTACGCACCAGGAGCGATGGGAAGAGAATGCGGGGTATTCTCCATCAACGCTGGCGGCGGTGATCTCGGGATTGATCTGCGCAGCCGATATTGCCCGCGCGCACGATTCGACGGAGATGGCCGTCTTCCTCGAGGAGTTTGCCGACTGGATCGAGCGCCACCTCGAGGACTGGACGGTAACCAACAACGGCGTACTGCTGCCGGAGGTAAAGCGGCACTATATGCGCGTTCGTCCGCCTGAGAAGGGTGAGGCTTATGCTTGCGAAAGCTGCGGCGACGAGACCATTCACCTCAATAATCGGCCGCCGGGCACTCGTTTTCAATTTGAAGCCCGGGAGATTATCGATGGCGGGTTTCTCGAGTTGGTGCGGTACGGAGTTCGGCGTGCGGATGATCCGCTGGTAGTGGATTCGCTGAAGGTCGTGGATGCAGTGCTGAAGCGAGGACTGCCACAGGGGTCAGGGTGGTTGCGCTACAACTGGGATGGCTACGGGCAACGTGCCGATGGCGGTCCGTTTGAGGGATGGGGGCAGGGACGTCCGTGGCCTCTGCTGACGGGGGAGCGGGCGCATTACGAATTGGCGGCGGGGAAAGAGATCGCGCCGATGATCGCCACGTACGAGCGATTTGCGACGGCGGGGCAGATGATGCCAGAGCAGGTGTGGGACGAGGCGAACCGGCTCAATGATGGTCTGGAGTTAGGCAGGCCGGCTGGTTCGGCGGTGCCACTGGTGTGGGCTCATGCTGAGTATCTGAAACTGTTGCGTTCGGCAGTAGACGGTAAGGTCTTCGACCGCATTGATCTTGTGTATGACCGCTATTGCCTGTCGCAAGGCAGGAAGCAACTGCGCAGCGATCTGGAGATTTACAGCCGGAGACGCCCGATCCAAAAAATCAAGGCAGGGCAGACGCTTCGCATTCTGGACGAGGACCGCTTTGAGGTGGTCTGGTCCGCTGACGGGTGGAAGACGACCGATGTTGCCGGCTGCCATCCCCTGGGCAGTGCGGGATACTGCGCGGATCTTTCCACGGGCTCGAATGTTGAGAGCGGTGGTCTATTATGGACTCTCCATTGGCCGGAGCAAGGTCGCTGGCTTGGATACAATGTGGAAGTGACGATTGAACGCGAGTAAATGGGTTTACTCAGGTGTTCCGCACTTTAGCGAAAGGATTTTGAAGAGACTCTTATGACGCCAAGCTTAGTGGATCTCTCTCTTGATGAACTGTCGATCGATACGTTGCGGCTGCTTGCGGTTGACGCGGTTGAGAAGGCCAAAAGCGGCCATCCCGGCGCTCCGCTAGGCTGCGCGCCGATAGCGTATCTGCTGTTTCACAAGCTGATGAAACATAATCCGGCGCATTCGAAGTGGGCAGATCGCGATCGCTTCGTGTTGTCGAACGGTCATGCGTCGGCACTGCTTTATTCCACGCTCTTCCTTTCGGGCTACAAGGTGACAGTGGATGATTTGAAGAGCTTTCGGCAACTGCACTCGAAGACACCGGGGCATCCTGAATACGGCGACACCGATGGCGTCGAGGCAACGACGGGACCGCTGGGGCAGGGCCTCTCGATGGCTGTGGGCATGGCCATCGCAGAGAAGCATCTTGCGGCTGTTTACAACCGGCCTGGATTTGAAGTGGTTGACCACTACACCTACACGCTGGCAGGTGACGGCGACCTGATGGAAGGCGTATCGCATGAGGCTTGCGCGCTGGCGGGGACGCTTGGCCTGGGCAAGCTGATCATGCTTTACGACGACAACCTGATTTCGCTCGATGGGCCGACGGAACTGAGCTACAACGACGACGTGCTGGAGCGGTTCAAGGCATACCACTGGCACACGCAGCGCGTTGCGGACGGCAACGATCTGAATGCGTTGGAGGCAGCGATCGCAGCGGCGAAGGCGGAGACGGGAAAGCCCTCGCTGATTGCAGTGCGCACAGTGATTGGCTACGGCAGCCCGAAGGCCGGAACGAACAAGGTGCACGGCGAGGCGCTGGGCCCGGCAGATACGGCTGCGACGAAGAAGTTTTTCGGCTTTCCCGAGGATCAGAGCTTTTATGTTCCCGACGATGCGTTGAAGAACTGGCGCCAGGCTGTCGATCGCGGAGCCATGCTTGAGGCGGAGTGGAACAAACTCTTCGGCCAGTATGCGAAGGAGTTTCCGGAGCTGGCGGTGGAGTTTGACCGCACGCAGAAGGGAACTCGCAGGGAGGACTGGTGGAAGGCGATTCCCAGCTTCGGAACCGACAAGAAACAGGCAACGCGCAACGCTGGTGGGGCGATCATGAATGCGATTGCCGAGGTAGTGCCGGAGTTGTTTGGCGGGGCGGCGGATTTGACTGCTTCGACGAAGACGATCTTCAAGCCGGGCGCGAGTTTTCACGTTGATCCCGCGGGGCGAAACGTATTTTTTGGGGTACGCGAGTTTGGAATGTGCGCGGCGGTGAACGGCATGGCCGTGCACGGCGGGCTGGCTCCGTTCGGATCTACATTCTTCTGCTTCGCGGACTACTGCAAGCCGGCTATCCGGCTGGCGGCGCTTATGCAGGTCCAGTCGATTTTCGTTTTCACGCATGACTCGATTGCGCTGGGCGAAGACGGACCCACGCACCAACCGATTGAACAGTTGATGATGTTGCGCGCGGTGCCGGGGCTCACTGATTTCAGGCCGGCAGATGCGAATGAAACTGCGGCAGCGTGGCGCATCGCGCTGGAGCGAAAGGGCGCATGCTTCTTCGCTCTAACGCGGCAGGATCTGCCGGTGATCGACGCCTCGAAGGTGGATGTCTTCGCCGGAGTCAGCAAGGGGGCGTACATTCTTGAGGATGTTGCGAATCCGCAGGTGATTCTGATCGGAACGGGATCAGAGGTCTGGCCCGCGATGGACGCCGCAAAGCTGCTGAGCGCCGAGGGCATCGCGGCACGCGTTGTGAGCATGCCAAGCTGGGAGATTTTCGACGGGCAATCGGCGGAGTACAAGGCGAGCGTACTGCCGGCGGGTGTGCGGAAGATTGCCGTGGAAGCCGGGGCGACGCTGGGCTGGTGGAAATATGTTGGCCAGGACGGCGACGTTGTCGGATTAGATCACTTTGGAGCATCGGCACCGGGGCAGAAGGTGCTCGACGAGTTTGGCTTTACCGGCGAGAACGTCGCGAAGCGAGCGAAGCTGCTGCTGAAGAAGTAGGCGGCAGTTGGAGCGCGATCACTTGCCGGTCGCTGAGTTGCAGAGCGAAAGGAATGC
>Ga0207683_10002023_pt1 | contig 17944 bp, 19 predicted proteins | sample KBSM73metaG_FD_184333 | JGI IMG/M metagenome (GOLD analysis project Ga0207683, IMG submission 184333) | Miscanthus rhizosphere microbial communities from Kellogg Biological Station, Michigan, USA - KBS M7-3 metaG (SPAdes) (version 2) | ecosystem: Host-associated > Plants > Roots > Rhizosphere >... | reverse complement strand
TTTCGAACTTTTCATAGGGCTCGGGCGCGGCGAGCTCATGCCCTATGGCTCGTACTATCTGACTGGGTTCCTGCATGAACGTCCGCTGGCTCGCTTGCGCGAAGATCTTTCGCGCATCAGGATCGTGCGGGCGGAAGGCATAGTCGAGCCGGAAGATCATGCCGGTATTCTCTGCGAGATCATGTCTGGACTTGCCAGCCGCCGGCTTCCCGCACCATCGGGTTCAGATCGCTTGATCTTCGAAAAACACATGGCGCCCTGGATCGGTCGTTTCTTTACCGACATGGAAAACGCCGCGGCCGCAGATTTCTACAGACGACTGGGGACGCTCGGTCGTGTCTACATTGAGATCGAAACGGAAGGCTTCGACATGCCGGCGTGACGGACGCGAAGAAATCCGTTGATGAATTCAAGGAGGAAACGGCGATGAAAGAACAGGACAAATCAAAAGTGGGCCGTCGCGACTTCCTGCGCGCAGTGGGCGCGGGCGCGGGTTTGGCCGTGACCGCGGCTACGCCGCTCGCCACCGGTGCCGCGGCATCGGAATCCGATGCCGACAAAAAGAAGGCCCGGTACCAGGCGAATTCCACCGACGTGCAGACCTTCTACAAAGTCAACCGATATCCGAGCTGAGGGAGGCCGAGCCGTGTTGATCAAAAGAACAGAGCGCCAGACACGTCGCAGCAGTCTTGCAGCGACCGTCGGCAGCCAATCAGGGGTTGGTCTCGATCGCCGTAGTTTTTTGCGCCGTTCCGGTCTGGTCGCCGGCGGTTTGGCGACAATTGGAGCGGTACCGCTCGCCAGTGTGCAGAAAGCGGAAGCGGCCGGTCCCAACGTGGCAGGGGCCACCATCCGGAAAAATATCTGCACGCATTGCTCGGTTGGCTGCACGGTACTTGCCGAAGTGTCGAACGGCGTGTGGATCGGTCAGGAGCCGGGTTGGGACAGCCCGATCAATCGGGGTTCGCATTGTGCCAAAGGCGCAGCAACCCGTGAGCTGGTGCATGGCGATCGCCGTTTGCGCTACCCGATGAAACTGGTGGACGGTCAATGGACCCGGATCTCGTGGGATACAGCGATCAACGAGATCGGCGACAAAATGAACGAGATCCGGAAAAAGTCCGGTGCGGAATCGGTCTACTGGCTGGGATCGGCCAAGTTTACGAACGAAGGCGCCTATCTCAATCGTAAATTCGCGGCGTATTGGGGAACCAACAATTCGGATCACCAAGCGCGCATTTGCCACTCGACCACCGTCGCGGGTGTAGCCAACACGTGGGGCTACGGCGCGATGACCAACAGCTACACCGATATTCGTAACTCAAAGACGCTGTTGTTCCTCGGCGGCAACCCTGCCGAAGCGCATCCGGTGTCTCTGCAACATCTCCTCGAGGGCAAGGAGCTTAATCGCGCCAATTTCATTGTCTGTGACCCGCGTATGACAAGAACGGGTGCGCACGCGACCGAATATGTACGGCTGCGTCCCGGCACTGACATCCCCGTGATTTACGGAATGCTCTGGCACATCTTCAAGAATGGTTGGGAAGACAAGCAATTCATTGAGCAGCGTGTCTACGGCATGGACGACATCCGTAAGGAAGTCGAGAAATACACGCCGGAGGAAGTCGAGCGCATCAGCGGCGTGCCGGGCGAGCAGCTCAAACGCGTCGCCGAGAAATTCGCAAAAGAGAGACCGTCTTGCCTCATCTGGGCGATGGGTCAAACGCAGCACACGGTTGGCACGGCGAACGTTCGCGCGAGCTGCATCTTGCTGCTGGCCACGGGCAACGTTGGTGGGCCGGGCATGGGTGCCAACATATTCCGCGGTCACACCAACGTTCAGGGGGCTACCGACCTAGGCCTCGATATCGTGACCTTGCCGCTCTACTACGGTCTTGCCGAACCGGCATGGCGCCACTGGAGCCGTGTCTGGGAAGAAGACTTCGAGTGGCTGAAAGGCCGCTTCGACACAGCGGCGCTGATGAACACGCCGGGCATTCCCTCGACGCGTTGGCATGACGCGACCCTGCTGGCCAAAGATCAGGTCGGACAGACCGACAACATCAAATGCATGTTCGTGATGGGTCACGGTGGCAACACCGTCACACGTATGCCGGAGGCGGCCAGAGCAATTGCAAATTTGGAACTTTTGGTCGTCGCCGATCCCCATCCCACTACCTGGGCGGTCCTCGGTGAACGCAAAAATGGTACCTATCTGTTGCCGGTCGCGACCAGCTACGAAACCGAGGGATCGCGCGTCGCTTCCAATCGCGCGATGCAGTGGGGCGAGCAGATCGTGAAGCCGATCTTCGAGTCCAAGGACGACCTGGAGATCATGTATCTCCTCGCCAAGAAACTTGGATTCGCCGACCGGATGTTCCGGAATATCAAGGTCAACGGCAATCTACCGGTGGCCGAGGACATTCTGCGCGAGATCAATCGTGGCGGCTGGTCAACCGGCTACTGCGGTCAGTCCCCGGAGCGCATCAAGTCGCATATGGCCCATCAGGCCGATTTCGACATGCGCACGCAGAAGGCCACGACTGGTCCGAACAAGGGCGACTACTATGGTCTCCCTTGGCCGTGCTGGGGTTCTCCGGCGATCCGCCATCCAGGAACGCCGCTCCTCTACAACACGAACCTCTCAATCAAAGAAGGTGGTGGCACCTTCCGCGCGCGGTTCGGCGTGGAGCGCGAAGAGAAACTTCCGGACGGCAGCACCCGCAAGGTCAGTCTGCTCGGCAACGGCTACTATTCAAAGGACTCCGAGATCAAGGACGGTTATCCGGAGTTCACCTATGGCGTGCTCAAAAAACTCGGATGGGACAAAGACCTCACCGAAGCCGAGCTCGCCGTGATCAACAAGATCAACCCCGCGACGCCCGATGCGGTGTCATGGTCGATTGATTTGTCCGGCGGCATCCAGCGTGTGGCGATCGAACACGGATGTATCCCGTACGGGAATGGCAAGGCGCGGGCGAACGCCTTCGGCCTGCCGGACCCGATACCGGTCCATCGCGAGCCGATCTATACGCCGCGCGCCGAACTGGTGGAGAAATATCCTACGCTGCCCGACGCTAAGCAGTTCCGTTTGCCGAATATCGGCTTCACGGTTCAGAAGGCGGCAGTCGAGAAGGGTATTGCCAAGCAGTTTCCGTTGATTCTCTCGTCCGGCCGATTGGTCGAGTACGAAGGCGGCGGCGAAGAAACCCGGTCAAACAAATGGTTGGCCGAGTTGCAGCAGGACATGTTTATCGAGATCAATCCCGTTGATGCCGCCGATCGCGGCATCAAGGATGGCTCGTGGGTCCTGGTCTCCGGCGCCGAGATGCCAAGCGGCAAGGTCTGCCGCATGAAGGCTCTCGTCACCGAACGCGTCGGCAAGGGCGTTACGTGGACCCCGTTCCACTTCGCCGGCTGGTTCATGAATGAGGATCAACGCGGCAAATATCCGAAGGGCGCTGATCCGATCGTTCTCGGCGAGAGCGTAAACACACTTACTACCTACGGCTACGACCCGGTGACCGGAATGCAAGAACCCAAAGCCACCCTCTGCCAGATCAGAGCGGCGTAAGGAGGAAATGTCATGGCTCGAATGAAATTCCTCTGTGACGCCGACCGTTGCATCGAATGCAACGCTTGCGTCACGGCCTGCAAGAACGAACACGAGGTGCCGTGGGGTATTAACCGCAGGCGCGTCGTCACGATCAACGATGGCAAGCCCGGAGAGCGCTCGATCTCGATGGCATGCATGCACTGCACCGACGCGCCTTGCGCGGCGGTGTGCCCGGTGAACTGCTTCTACACCACCGCGGACGCAGTCGTGTTGCACTCCAAGGATCTGTGCATCGGTTGTGGTTACTGTTTCTACGCCTGTCCGTTCGGCGCTCCGCAGTATCCGAAGGTCGGCAACTTCGGCTCACGCGGCAAGATGGACAAATGCACGTTCTGCGCCGGCGGCCCCGAAGCCGACTTCAGCAAGGAAGAGTATGAGAAATACGGCGCCAACCGCCTGGCGGAAGGCAAGCTGCCACTTTGCGCCGAAATGTGTTCGACCAAATCGTTGCTCGCCGGCGATGGCGATGTCATCGCACAGATCTACAAGGAACGAGTGGCGAAGCGTGGATACAGCTCGGGTGCCTGGGGTTGGCAGACGGCTTATCGCGAGTCGATAGCTACTTGATCCATCATACCGCCGGCGCACCAAGATTTCGTGCGCCGTCGTCGGCAACAAGAAACGCGGAATAAGAGGAGAGGACGGGCATGGCAAAGCCTTTTGAAAGCATCCGTTTCATTGTTGGCGCCGTGGTACTGGCGATTTTCATGGCGGTGGCGGCGCCGGCATCCGCGCAGCAGAGCGGCGCTCAGGTCAATCCCACGGCCTTGTCTGTCAAGGAACAGCAACTGCTTCAGGAATTGAGCAGAATTCAGGGGCGCGGCACCATTCCGGACGTTAAGTCGTACGTTCTGGAACAGCCCGCGGGACGCGCCTGGCGTCAATTCCACGAAGTTACCCTGCGCTGGATTGGCGCCATCGCCGTGCTTGGCATGCTCGCCCTTCTCGTCATCTTCTATCTCTGGCGCGGTATGGTGATGATCAAGAGTGGCCGTTCTGGACGCAGAATCGAACGTTTCAACGGTTTCGAGCGCTTCGTCCATTGGATGACCGCGACCTGTTTCATTATCCTGGCGCTCTCGGGCCTCAACATCACCTTCGGCAAGCCACTGCTTTTGCCGTTCATCGGTCCTGAGGCATTCACGACCTGGTCGGAAATGGCCAAGTACGCGCACAACTATCTCAGCTTTCCCTTCACAATCGGTGTTGTGCTGATTTTCCTCATGTGGGTCGGCGGCAATATTCCCAACAGCGTTGATGTTGAATGGGTCAAGCGTGGTGGTGGCATTGTCGGAGACGATCATCCGCCCGCGTATCGGTTCAACGCCGGCCAGAAGATGATTTATTGGATCGTCGTGATCGGCGGCGGCACTTCTGCGGCGACCGGTTATCTCCTCCTGTTCCCCTTCTATGCGGCGGGAATCGAGGGGATGCAGATCGCCCAGGTCATCCATGCGGTTGTCGCGATGTTGTTCATCGCTGCCATGCTCGGACACATCTACATCGGCACGATCGGGATGGAAGGTGCCTTTGAGGCGATGGGCGAGGGCAGCGTGGACGTCAACTGGGCAAAAGAGCATCACCGCCTGTGGCTGGAAGAGGAGCTGAGGCGCACTCCAAAGGGTGCGCGCGCCCAACCCGCTGAATAGCCCCGAACTTGAACTGCCGCATAACGCCCGGCTTCAAACCCGGGCGTTTTGCTATAAGGGGCCATGCGTATTATCGGTCTCGCAGGTTGGAGCGGTTCGGGCAAAACCACGCTGATCACCAAGTTGATCCCGCGGCTCATAGCGCGCGGCGTACTGGTTTCGACGCTCAAACACGCCCATCACGGATTTGACCTGGACCAGCCAGGCAAGGATTCGTTCTTTCACCGCACCGCCGGTGCGACCGAAGTCATCATTTCTTCGGCCAAACGCTGGGCCATCCTGCACGAACTGCGTGAGGAACCTGAGTGGAATCTGCGCAGCCTCGTCGCCAAGATGTCGCCCGTTGACCTCGTATTGGTCGAGGGTTTCAAACGCGATGCCTTTCCGAAGCTCGAGATCCACCGAGCCGCGAACAACAAGCCCCTTATCCATCCCGAAGACCCACATATCGTCGCCATCGCTTCTGACATAGCGCTACCGCAGGCCAAAGTGCCGGTTATCGATCTCAACGATATCGAGACGATTGCCGACCTGCTTTTGGCGCGTGCCGTACCGGTTGACGCAACGCAATCAGCCGTTGCTGCAAGGGGTCGGTAATGGCTCAGCTCAGTGACGACTGTTTTGCCTTTTCGGGCCCTTTATTGCGGCTCGATGACATGGAACGGTTGATCAATGAACGGATTTTGCCGATTGCTGAAACTGAGCGTGTGCCGTTGCATGGCGCGCGCGAACGTGTAGTCGCTCACGATATCATCGCACCGATCAACCTTCCGCCATTCGATAATTCTGCCGTAGATGGTTACGCAGTGCGGCATGCCGATCTTCACGGTGACGGCGAAACTGCGCTTCCTGTGTCCGATCGTCTGACAGCCGGCGCGCGCGCAAACGTCTCGCTTAAATCCGGAACTGCCGTCCGCATCTTTACGGGAGCCGCTATGCCCAAAGGTGCGGACACTGTTTTCATGCAGGAGGATGTGACGGTCGAAGGCAATCGGGTAACCGTGCCAAAAGGGCTTAAACTGGGGGCCAATCGCCGCCTCGCCGGCGAGGATGTCGCAATTGGAGCCACCGTTCTGCCATCGGGCACGGTGCTTGAAGCACAGCACGTCGCGCTCGCCGCCGCGCTTGGACTTACCGAGATCGTCGTGCGGAGGCGGCTCAGGGTAGCGATTTTTTCCACGGGCGATGAAGTGGTCGAGCCGGGGTCAATTCGCGATGGCGCCGGAGTCTACGACTCCAACCGTTTCTTGCTTTCGGAGCTTCTCGATCAGCTCGGCGCCATCGTAACCGATCTCGGAATTCTCCCGGACGACCCCGAGAAGCTTTCATCCCGTTTGGCTGATGCAGCAGCAGGTCACGATCTTATTGTTACGTCCGGAGGAGTTTCGACAGGAGAAGCCGATTATGTGCGTCACGCAGTTGAGCGGATCGGCAGCCTGGTGTTCTGGCGGGTCGCCATCAAGCCGGGCAGGCCGGTGGCGCTTGGCGTGATTCCGGCGGCATCCGGGCACAGCGCGGCATTCGTCGGGTTGCCGGGCAATCCAGTTGCGGTCTTCGTCACATTCGTCCGTGTCGTGAAACCATTGTTGCGGCGGCTGTCCGGCGCGCGTCCGGATCGGCTTGTGCCACTGCCGGTCCGTTCTGCATTCGCCTATAGGAAAAAGAAGGACCGCCGCGAATATGTTCGCGTGACACTCAGGCGTGGGGTTGATGGCGAAGTCGAAGCGGTCAAGCACCCGCAGGATGGCGCGGGCATTCTCACTTCGTTGACGGAAACTGACGGATTATTGGAATTTCCCGAAGATGTAACGACGATCGAACCCGGAGCCCGCGTCGGCTTCCTGTCCTACGCGGCTCTGATCGGCTGAACCTGGATATCAGGCACCGAGACGCACGCCGCTCGTCGTATAGGCTTTGTCGACCGGCTCCTGGATGCTGTTCAGCACCACACCGCCAATCACGGCGATAACAATGGCGGCCACACAAGCCATGATGAAGCTCTTCATTTGACCGGCTCCTCTTTTCAGCCCGCAGAGTCTGAGTTGGACAACTATGAACCCGCCGTCGGTGTGGTCAAGAAGCAAGTCTAACTATGCTGCAATGCAATGCTCTCGGCGCGCGCGGCGTCTTCGGGTGTGTTGACGTTAAAGAACGGATCGATCGGTTGATCGGGCCAATCCGCGATTGCGACGCCATGCCGCGCGGTCCAGATCTCGATCTTGCGCAGGTCTTCCTCGACCAACGACCTGCGCAAGTCCTCGCGCAGTGCCAGCGGCCATAGGCCCACCACGGGGTGACGCCACTCGCCGGAGCGCGCGCACGCGAGCGGCACGCCCGCGCCCATCTTGCGTCGCGACTGATGCAGGCGCTCAACGAGATCATCCGGCAGGAAAGGGCAGTCACCCGGAACACTGAGAATCCATTCGATGCCGCTCCTCTGTTTGGCCAGCCAGTCCAGCCCAGCAAGGATTCCGGCCAGCGGGCCGGCGAAATTTGGAATGCTATCAGGAACGACCGTCAGCCCTGTATCGGCAAACCGCTTTGGGTCGCCGTTGGCATTGATGATGATGCCCGTGCATTGCGCCGACAGCGTCGCCAGCACACGGTCGAGAATGGACACGCCGCCGATTTCGATGCGCGCCTTGTCGCCGCCGCCCATGCGCCGAGCAAGTCCGCCCGCGAGCACCAGACCAAGGGTAGGCGGGTAGTTAATCATCGTGAACAGCAGCCTTGCGCCGATGCTTGGCGCTTTCCTCTTCGATATGGGCGAGATCCTGGTCGAAGACGATGCGATCCTCGCCGGCGAGCGCAACGAAGCGCTTGCCGCGCGCGCGTCCAATCAATGTCAGGTTGGCTTTGCGGGCGAGCTCGACACCCCACGCGGTGAAGCCCGAGCGCGAAATCAGGATTGGGATTCCCATACGGACGGTCTTGATCACCATTTCGGATGTCAGCCTGCCGGTGGTGTAAAAGATCTTGTCGTGAGCAGGGACACGCTCTCGGAACATCCAGCCGGCGATCTTGTCGACCGCGTTGTGACGGCCGACGTCTTCCATATAGACCAGCGGTTCGTCCTTATGCGCGAGAACGCAACCATGGATGGCGCCGGCCTCGAGATACAGTGACGGCGTGGTGTTGATCTTGTTGGTCAACGCGTAGAGCCACGACGTGCGCAGTTCGGCCTTCGGCAGCGTTACGTTTTCGAGCGCCTCCATGAGGTCGCCGAACACAGTGCCCTGAGCGCATCCGGACGTCTGGACCTTCTTTTTCAGCTTTTTCTCATAGTTGGTCTTTCGATTCGTACGCACCACTACGACCGAAAGCTCCTCGTCATAATCGACGTCGGTGACCACGTCGTCCGGGAGCAACATGTGCTGATTGAGCAGATAGCCGATCGCCAGGTATTCTGGATAATCGCCAATGGTCATGGCCGTGACGATTTCCTGGCTATTGAGAAAGATTGTCAGGGCCCGTTCGACGGTCACCGACGTCTCGATGCGCGCGCCGGTCTGGTCGACGCCGCTCACACGTTCGGTCAGTCGCGGGTCGTTGGGATTGGGCCGGATGATGTAGCCGTCGCGGTCTTTGCTCATTGCTCAATCATAGCAGACATTTTGCCACAACATGAAAACTGCCCATCTAAAGTGGGCAGCGGTGCTCGTTTTGTCCATGCCCCGTGACACCACATTGCGAAGATCGTTTCCAAGCTGCGTGTTGTGGACATAGACTAGGCCAACGACAAAAGCGCCACGGGGAGATGCCGATCATGCTTCGCGCCACTAAGAATCTCATGCTGCCGACCACCATCACCGGCTCGCTGCCGCGGCCGAGTTGGTACACCCAGAATCTTGGCTCGCGCAGCTTTCTTGACGCGATGGTGAACAACCAGTTCCGCGAACAGTATGTCGATGCGGTCTCGATTTATCTTCACGAACAGGAAATGGCGGGCCTCGATATCGTCACCGACGGTGACGCGCATTTCGACTCAGACGTGGGCGGCCAAAGCTGGACCAACTATCCTCCTCGGCATATGGGCGGATTTGATCACCACCCGCAGCCGACTCCGGCCGGCAAGGGCGGGCTTGGATTTCCGCCAGGCCACATTCTTCACGACTACCTTGAATCACGTGTCATGCCCGGCATCAGCGGGCCGGTCACGCGAGGTGAGCTGCAATATGCCGCCATGTTCAAGGTTGCCCAGCGCATGACCAAAAAACCGGTCAAATTCGGGACGATCGGTCCGGAACTGGTCGCCTTCGCGGTGCAGGACAGGCACTACAAATCGCTGAAGGACCGCATCCTCGCGATCACCGATGCGCTGAACGAAGAGCTGCATGATCTTGCCGATGCGGGGTGCCAGGTCATTCAGTTTGAAGAGCCGCAAGTCCATCTGCTTGCGGTGCGCAACATCGTGGACGACGTGATCAATCCGGCCTTCAGCGTCGACGTCTTCAACCGCACGGTCAAAGGTCTGCGCGCTAAAACCGAGGTGTGGTGTCACACCTGTTGGGGTAATCCTTCGCAGCAACGCATGTTCAAGGACGTGCAAAGCTACAAGAACGCACTGGAGATGCTGAACAAGGTTGACGCCGACGTCATCACCTTCGAATCCGCCAGCGCCGGAGGCATGGACCTCGAGGCCTTCGGCAAGATCATCACCGACAAGAAAATATGTATCGGCGTGATTGATCATCACTCCCTGCAGGTCGAAAGGCCGGAAGAAATTGCGGATCACATCCGGCGCGCACTCAAACACATTCCAGCGGAACGGCTGGTGCTTTCGTCGGACTGCGGAATGGGCCGAGAGGGGATGAGCCGCCGCCACGCCTATTACAAGATCGTATCAATGGTCCTCGGCGCTAACATGGTGCGCAAGGAGCTCGGCCTTCCACAGGCAGAGTGCCTGGCTGCCGATTCCCGCTATTCGCTGGTTGTGGCCGCCAAATAGGGTCCGGTGCAGTTAATCAATGCTGAACGCGGCCCCTGGAGATTCATCGTTGATCTTCGCGTGGTTTAAATAAAATTCGAGATAAGGTTGCGTCCGGGGGAGGGGCAGGCCAGGAGGCTTGCCGATGCGTGTTCGTCTTGTTGCGCTGACTCTTGCGATTGCGGGAGTTTGTCTGTTTGCCGGATCGCAACTGCCGGCGCCCGCGCAGCCGCAGCATCAGGCCGAGGCCATCGATTTCGACGCCTTGCACGCCCAAGCCCAAGCCGCATTGACATCGCTGCAGCAGTCGCGCGACGCGCGTGTTGCATCTGTTGCATCCACCGCGTTCTGATCTGTCTTCAACCCGGCAGAAATGCAACCGCGCCGCTGGTGTGGTCAGTCAGCCGTTCAACGGACGTCTGGTAAAGCGCTTCCAACTGTTCTCGATTTAAAACCGCTGCGACCGGTCCGTCGGCGATCCTCGTCCCGTCGCGCAGCAAGAACGCTCGATCAGCCGCGCGCAGCGCGTGGTTCGGATCATGGGTCGTGAACAGCACACCGTGTCCGGATTTTGCTAGCGCGCGAATCTCGTTCATCACCTTTCCCTGATTGCCGAAGTCGAGGCTGGCGGTCGGCTCATCGAGCACGACGAATTGCGGCTCCTGCGCGAGAGCGCGCGCGAGCAGCACCAGCTGCCGTTCACCACCTGAGATCATGGTGTAAGGACGATCGGCGAGGGCCGCGATGCCGAACCGTTCGAGCACCGCCAGCGCCACCGCGCGGTCGCGCGCGCTCGGCCGGCTGAACAAAGTGCCATGTGCGGTTCGGCCCATCAGCACCACCGTTTCCACGGTGAAGGCAAACGTTCCGATATGCACTTGCGGCACATAGGCGATGACGCGTGCCCTGTCACGGATCGAGTAGTCGACCAGTGGCTTGTCGCCAAGGCGCACTTCGCCAGATTTTGGCTTGAGAAGACCGAGCAAGGTCTTGAGCAAGGTGGTCTTGCCGCCGCCGTTTGGCCCGAGTAGCGCCAGCACTTCCCCTGTCGCGAGCGCGATATCGAGTCCACTGCCGACTGTGTGGTCTGGATAGCCAATGGCGAGATCGTGGCCTTCGATGTTCACGACCAGGTCCTCTGCATGCTGGCGAGGAGCCAGATGAAGAACGGCGTTCCTACCACCGCGGTCAGAATGCCAAGGGGAATCTCCACCTGCGCCGCGGTGCGGGCGAGGGTGTCGATGACGAGCAGATAGCCTCCCCCAAGGATTGCCGCGGTCGGCAGCAGTCGCGCGAAATCAGGCCCGACCAGGGATCGTGCAAGATGTGGTACCACCAGTCCCACCCATCCGATGATTCCGGCCGTGGCTACGCTGGCTGACGTGGTCAAGGTTGCCGCCGCCACAATCGCAATTCTGAGCGGGCCCGTTGCGACGCCAAGCGCACGCGCTTCTTCTTCGGGCAGAGACATGACGTTCATCCGCCACCGAAGTGCAATGAGCACGGCGGTGCCGATCGCAACCGGACCGAACAAAGGCAGCAGGTCAGACACGTTCGCCGCGGACAGGCTGCCCAGCAACCAGAAGGTCATGGCAGGCAACTGGTTGTACGGATCGGCAAGATATTTCACCAGCCCGACACCCGCACCAAGCAGTGCGCCGACCACCACGCCAGTCAGCACCAGCACCAGGATCGGATCGCGCGATCGCACGGCCGAGCCGATTGCGTACACGGCGCCAACAGCGAGCAGGCCACCAAGAAAGGCAAAAGCCTGAATCGCCAGCACGCCGAGTGAAAGAAAAATGCCGATGACGGCGCCGAGTGCTGCCCCCGAGGAGGCACCGAGAATGTCGGGCGATACCAGCGGATTTCGGAAAAGACCCTGAAACGCGGTGCCGGCGACCGCCAGTGCCGCTCCGACCAGCGCCGCGGCAAGCACACGCGGCCCACGAACTTGCAGGATTACGCTTTCGACGGCAGTCGGCACGTCGGGACGATGGCCGCTCAATTTGGCAAGCAACACGTTGCCGAGTTCGGCGAGCGACACCGGGTAGCGGCCGATCGTAAAGGCAAGCAGCAATCCTGCGATCAGCACGGCTGTTGCGATCGCGAGGCCCGGCAGAACGGAGCGGGTCAACTAGTCTCTCCCGGCCAGCACATTGTCGATCTGCGCGTCGCTCGGAGTGCGATGATAGAACATCGCATAAAACTCACGGGTTTGCGCGCGAATATCCTCGGAAACCTTGTCCGGGTACAGAATCTTCGCAAGCCACCGCAAGCCAATGAGGCGGTTCACCGAGGGCGGAAAATCCACCCAGCCGAAGGGCATTTTTGGCGACAGATGGACGCGGCCATCACGAACCGCTTTTACTGACGCCCATGCCGGATCGCCGCGCACGCTTGCCGCGAAATCCTGGTCAATCGTGATGATGACATCCGGATTCCAGAGAAGAACCTGCTCGATCGAGACATTCGCAAGGCCGCCCTGATTTTCCCCCGCGACGTTTTGCGCCAGCGCTTCGATTGTCTCGACGTTGATCGAACCTCCCAGGCCAGTGACGAGCCCACGCGGCCCGCGCGCGTAGTAAACGCGCGGACGAGATGCGGGGGCGGTGGCTGCGACACGACCCACAGTATTCTTGATCGTATCCTCGGCATAACGGGCGAGCTTTTCCGCATCGGCTTGCCGCCCTGTGAGCTCTCCGAGCTTGCGATAGGTTTCGGCAACGGCATCAAAGCGTCCATCAAGGAGCGCGTACGGAATATTTGTTTGCTGCTGCACCCTCTCGGCAAGAGAAACGAACGTGGCGCTGGTCGAACCGACGTCGAGGATGAGATCCGGCTTGAGTGCGATGACGCTCTCGAGATTTGCGGTATTGCCGCGCCCGGTGATGCGGCCGACTTCCGCGCGTGTACACACGTCGGGCAGCAGATAGGCGCATTCCTCCGGCCTGTTGGCGCGTGGCCAGCCGAGCAGGAGGTCGGGTGCAAGCGTGTAGAGAAGGATTGCAGCAGGTGGTCCGGCCGGGAAAACGCGTGTGACCTTCTCCGGTACCGGCAACGCGCGGCCGGTCGCATCGGTGACCGTCCCCGCACGCGCCCTGCGCGAGGCCAGCAGCGCTGCGGTGCTCGCCAGAAAGGCTCTGCGGCTGATTGCCATGTCAATCCACGTGCGGGGCCAGCGGGCGATCAATCCACGCCGATCATGACGCTCGTTGCTTTAATAATGGCATAGGCTGATTTGCCTTTTTCCAGCTTCAGTTCGTCTGCCGACTCATTGGTGATCGAAGCTGTCAACGTCTGTCCGCCGATATCGATGCGGACGTGGGCGGTCGTTGCACCTTTCTTGACGTCGACGATCTTGCCCTTGAGTTGATTGCGCGCACTGAGTTTCATGATCTGCCTCCACTCTTGATTTCGTTTCCTGGCGTGAAGCCGTGCCTCTCGAGAATCTTCTGGCCTTCCGGCGACACGATGAAATCCGCGAGGTGGCGCGCCGCGGATGGCGCTCCGTTTATCACAGTCAGCCCATAGTCAGCTCCCACGGCGAGATTATCGGGCAAGTCGACGATGCGCTGATCGGGATTTTCCTTCTGCGCTACAAGCGCGTTGGTACAGTAGGTCAGAAAGATATCAGCGCGGCCTTCCGAAACATGCCAACCATAGACGGTGCGACCTGCGGGCGCCGGCGCGCTTTTTGCGTTGCCCGTGAGCTGAAGCGCTTTCTTTTCCAGTTCAGCTTGCGCCCCTGCTTTGATCGCGTCGGCTTTGCGAAAGACTTCGAACGCGTAGTCGCCAGAAGGATCAGCCTTCGGTGTCGAGGTGCCGACCTTCACATCTTTTTCCAGCATACGTTCAAGCAAATTTTTGTTGTCTACTGCCAGCCCCGGCTTCACCAGGGCGCAGAGCTTGTTGCGTGCGAAGCGTACAACTGGACCGCCTTTTTTCTGGTCGTTGAGCGCCTGCGGATGCTCCATGTTGGCGGAAGCAAATATGTCTGCCTTTGCGCCGTGTGCGATCTCATCCTTCAGCAGGCCGGACGGTCCGTATTTGCCTTCGACCTTGCCTCCGGTTGAGGCTTCGTAGGCCTTGCTCACGTCGGTCAACGCGGCTTTCAGGCTGCCAGCGGCGTAGAGCTGAATGGTCTCGGCTGCCGCGGGCCCTGTCATGGCAAGAATCGCTATTATCATCGCACTCGCACGCATCACGCGCTCGAGTCACAGGCGCTCGGGTGGAAGGGACATTCTCGCCCTGAAATACCCTGCATTTGCCGGTCATCTTGCGCAGCGACTCCTGCAGGGGTCAATCTTTGAAAACAGGACACAATTGTGCTTATCAGAGGGGCCTGACATGCCAAATGCGGCGGGTTGTCGGCGGTCCGACGGTAGCTATAGTGCCGGCCAAATGCAGGCACCGGACTTTTTGATGGCTTGTCAGACAGGTGAACGAGGCGCGAAAGCGCGCATTGCGTTGATATAGAAAGATGTGACCCGCAAGGCGGGTTCAATCCGGAGGGGTGGCCGAGTGGCTGAAGGCGCACGCTTGGAAAGCGTGTTTACGGGAAACCGTAACGTGGGTTCGAATCCCACTCCCTCCGCCAACCTCTCGCGTAGGTTAGTCAGTGCCCCTTTCCGTCGAATTGTGAAGCCAAGTTATTGACCGGACTGGCAATCACTCAATCGATTTCGCGATACCCACAAATCCACCCGCAAAGCGTGAGCGAGTAGCGGTCGACGGACGATGTCTGCTTTTGGCCCATAGCGGATATCCCTAGTTGCGCCGCACATGTCCTTTTTTGAAGTGATAGCGGACATCGCGAACCGAAATAGGCTGGACGCGCTGTAAGCGGCGTACCGGACGCCTCCTGACCGAGGACCGCACCAACGTATGGGACTGGGGGCGCGGTCGAGCGACCAGTTGTGGCGGCCGGCACATGGCAAGCTGTGATAGGCTGGAATGTTCCGGCTCAAGTTGTTGATTGTCGTGCGCCTTTGTTCCGCAGGGCAACTTCGGCAATCGAATGATCGCACTCGGAGCACTCAAACCTGCGCTCATCGTGGCCAAACTTGTCTGGAGCAATCCGCGCTAGGTACATCGGCGCGTCGCACTTTGGACAATCGGTATGCGGGATTGGAATCTGTGGACGCGCGAAAACTTCTATGGGCATGACGCACTCCTGACCCTGTACAGGCGGGAGCGCGGAAGTCTCTCTGTCACCGACGCCTGGCAGAGCCGTTGTCGGCAGTGAACTACAAATGGGCTTAGCGCGACCCAGAGTCCAGTGTGGGAGCATTAATAAGTGGGGCCACCATCCGGGGGAATGGCAGCAATGAGTAGCAGCGGATTTATGCCATCTGGCGCTGAAAGGAGCGTACAAGCATTCAGGGGCGTCAACTGAGGCACAGCTAATGTGGATTTTGATCGTCTATGTTTTGATTGTCGTAGTTGGTGAAGCCGTCGTGGTCGGAATCGGTCTGACCTTGGATCGAACTTTCGCGGCGGCGAGTTTGCCGGTGTCCTTGACGTTATTCTTCGCTGTGCTGGCGTTTGGGTGGCCGCTTGCGGTGCGTTGGACCGAGCCTAAGCACGCAAAGAGAGTAAAACCCGTAAGCTGAATTTGCGGTCATAGGACACCACAGAAGCGGCGACGCAGAATAAGCGGAGGCTACCAGCAGCTGACGTTGTCACAATCGCGCGGCCAGCTTGGGTCCCAGTGATTGTCTTATCGTCTCAGCAGACGAAGCCTCTGGGACTACTAGTCGAGTTTTAGGATCGATGCGTCTCACCGGAGAGGCCGCTCCTTGCGAACCGTATTGCGCTTCTGATGCTCTTTCGAACGCCGCAGTCGCGGCGCGCCGGTAGCTTTGCGAACGCTTCGTTCTGGACGGCACTCTGATTTTGTTCAAGGGCACTCTGGTACTCATTTCATTTCTTTCTGAGACAAAAAGTGGAGGCCGCCATCGGGCATGATGGCAGCCCCTTGTGTTCCGCCTCTGGCTCTGGTTTCGGGGAGTATGGGGGGACATACGGGGACCAAGCCAGCGGCGATTCTCCTAACTCGCCTTTGAAGGATTCGTTCCGCTGTCGGTCGTCTGACCAAATTCTTTTTTAAACAGCGCCGCAGTTACCAGATCAGCGGGACTCTCGGAACATACGCAGTCGGCCCGTGTTGTTGTGCGCGGATGAGCCGGGCGCAGCATGCGCGTTAGTCATCACGCAGGGAGACAATATGAAAAATCACCTAGTGATGACAGGCATTATGGTCGCGGCGTTGGCAACTCCGCTCGCGGCAAATGCTCAGAACAATGCGACAACCGGTGCCGTAGGCGGCGCGGTTGGCGGCGCAGTTGTCGGCGGCCCTGTTGGTGCGGTCGTTGGTGGCGTTGGCGGCGCGATTGTCGGCGGAATTGCCGACGACAGACGTTCACAATTTAATACGTACGTTGTGAAAGAAAGAAGGAACTCATACAAATACGACCGCGATGTCGTGGTTGGCGCTGAGCTGCCTTCATCCGGAGTCACCTATTACGAGGTGCCATCAGAATACGGCGTAAAGAACTATCGCTACACGGTGGTCAATAATCGCACCGTGCTCGTAGATCCGCATTCGCATCGCATCGTGCAGATCATCGAGTAACGAAGCAATAAATCCGTAAGACTGGAAAGCCCGGCGTTTACGCCGGGTTTTCTCATGCCAGTTCCGGTATTCCTGACTTCAATCGCGTCGCATCGGATAAAGAAAATTGAAAATTAGAGTTACAAAACAAAATGCGATGCGCACCGCCTTACCGAGGCGACCGGCAGTTTCAAAACGAAAGGCCCGGCAAATGCCGAGCCTTCTATCTTCTGCGCAGAAGTTTAGCTCGGCAACTAGGCGGCTTCCGCTTCCTGATTGACGACGCTTTCGGCGATCTCCGTCAGTGTCGCATCGGTTTTCTTTTCTTCGGCGAGGGTCTGATCCAACAACCCAACCGCATCACTCAACCCGAGCTCATTTGCCCAGGTCTTGAGCGTGCCGTAGCGGGAAATCTCATAGTGCTCGACTGCCTGCGCCGCCGCGAGCAGACCGGCATCGAGCGCTGGCGAACCCTTGTACTCTTTCATGATCTCGGCGCCCTCGTCAGTGATGCCGACGATAGCGTCGCAGGTCTTGGCTTGCGGCTTTTTGTCGATGATGGCGAAGACTTTCTCGAGCCGCGTCACGTGGCCTTCGGTCTCTGTCTTGTGCTTGGCGAAGGCTCTTTTAAGGGCTGAGTCCTGAGCCGCTTTTTCCATCTTGGGAAGCGTGCTGAGGATCTTTTTTTCCGCGAAATAAATGTCTTTTAGTGTGTCGTGAAACAACTCGTCGAGTTTTTTGGCTTCTTTCTTTGCCATGGCAACGTTCTCCTCTGTGCTTTGTCGAGAACGCGTCGCAAGGCACGTCCTTGCAGTTGGGGTCGATCGTGATCGGCATCGTGAGATGCTTGTGATCCGTGAACGAGAACTGCCTGCGCGCGACGATGCAGCCCTTGAACAACGGCGGCTTGCACGCGGCGGCGCTGTCGCTGTCGTAGGCGACCACCACGATCACCGACGCACGACCGCTCTCGCTTGGCGTCAGGACCAGCGTCCCGATCTCGCCGCTGACCCGAACCTGGATGCGCCGCGCACGGCACAACAGTGGTTCAATACTTCGGCGTTTCAAATGCCCGCTCCGTTTACCTTCGGAAATGCGGGCAGGAATGTTGTGTGTGGCGATAACGAAGTCAACAT
>Ga0207683_10002022_pt1 | contig 17946 bp, 16 predicted proteins | sample KBSM73metaG_FD_184333 | JGI IMG/M metagenome (GOLD analysis project Ga0207683, IMG submission 184333) | Miscanthus rhizosphere microbial communities from Kellogg Biological Station, Michigan, USA - KBS M7-3 metaG (SPAdes) (version 2) | ecosystem: Host-associated > Plants > Roots > Rhizosphere >... | reverse complement strand
CGTGCCGAAGGGCCTGACGGCGGTCGCCAACGGGCGCCTCGAGTCGGATCGCGAGAACGCGGACGGCACGCGCACGCTGCACTGGATCCAGGAGGGGCCGATCCCGAACTACCTCCTCACCGTGGACGTCGGCGCGCTCGAACGCGTCCCGCTGCGCGATGCGAAGCTCGAAGGAAGGAGCGTGCCGCTCTCCGTCTGGGCGCCCGCCGGGAAGCGCGACGCGGTGCAGTTCGCCTTCGGCGAGACGCCCGCGATGGTCGAGTTCTTCTCGCAGAAGATGGGCTATCCCTATCCGTGGGCCAAGTACGACCAGGTCGTGCTCCGCGAGTTCGCCGGCGCGATGGAGACGACGAGCGCGACGGGGTTCACCGCGTCAGAGCTGCGGCTCGCCGGAGATCCGCCGGACTTCTGGCCGGTCTACGACAAGGCGCGCCCGGTCTTCTCCTACGAGGACGTCGTCGCGCACGAGCTCGCGCACCACTGGTTCGGCGATCTCGTGACGTGCCGCTCCCTCGGGTCGATCTGGCTGAACGAGTCGTTCGCGACCTTCTGGCACACGATGTGGAACGCGCACGTCCACGGCGAGGACGACCTGACCTACCAGCGCTGGTGGTACCTGAACGAGTACGTCGACTACGTGCGCGCGACGGGGAGCGTGCGGCCGATGGAGTACCTGCGCTGGAAGGAGCCGGCGGCGATGTACCAGCAGGAGACCACGTACGTGAAGGGCTCGCTGGTGCTCCACATGATCCGGCACATCCTCGGCGACGCGGACTTCGACCGCATGATCGCGGCGTATCTGAAGCGCAACGAGTACTCGAACGTCGACTCCGCCGACCTGCTCGAGGCGATCGAGCGGGCATCCGGAATCAACCTGTCGCCGTTCTTCGCGGACTGGGTCGTCGGGGGAGGCGGCCATCCCCGCTTCGACGTCTCCTGGCGCTGGTCGGCGCAGCGCAGGCAGGTCGATCTCACCGTGCGCCAGATCCAGGCGGACCTGCCGTTCGAGAACGACTTCCGTCTTCCCGTCGAGGTCGAGATCGCGGACGGCAGCGGGGCCAGGACCCACAAAGTCGAGCTCTCGGGCTGGTCCACGAGCGTCTCGCTGCCGGCGCCGACTCGTCCGACGCGTGTCACGTTCGACAAGGGAGGGTGGATCGTCTGCGAGGTGAAGTACGCGCGGCCGATCGAGGAGGTGCTCGACGAGCTGTCCGGCGGCGATCTCGCGGCGCGGCTGCGCGCGGCGCGGCAGCTCGCCGACGACTTCGGCGGCGATGCGAGATCGTCCGCGGCGCTCTCCACGCTGCTGGCCGACGGCCGCGCGCACTGGGGTCTCCGGCAGGAGGCCGCGCTCGACCTCGGCCGAATTCGCGGAACGGCGGCGGCCGCGTCCCTCACGAAGGCGCTCTCGGATCCCGACCCGCGGGTGCGCCGCGCCGCCGCACTCGGGCTCGGCGCCGCGGGGGAGGCGTCGGCCGGCGACGCGCTGCGAAAGGTCGTGGAGACGGACCGCGCCGAAGACGTCGCCGCCGCCGCCGAGGTCGCGATTGGCCGGCTGGGCGGGCCCGGTGCGAAGGACTACCTCCGGAAGCAGCTCGGCCGCGACTCCCGGTGGTGGGACTCGATCCGCATCGGCGCCCTGCTCGGCCTGTCGAAGCTCTCGGATCCGTCGCTCGCGAGCCTCTTCGAGGGATACACGGCGCCGGCTCCGGGCCGCGTCCCCGAGGTCCGGCTCACCGCTCTGGCCGCGTGGCAGGCGGCGGCGCCCGAGGACCCGCGCCTCGCCGCGGCGCTGCGGACGCTCACGTCGGATCGCAACCGCTCGGTGCGTCTCGCCGCGATCCAGGGGCTTGGAAAGCTCCACGACGCGTCGGACACCGGGCTCCTCGAGTCCATCGCGAAGGACCCCGACCCGAACGCCGCGCAGTTCGCGAAGGACGGGCTCGAGGAGTCGAAGGATTTCCTGGAAGCGAAGGGCGGGAGGCGGTGACCCTTAGACCGTAGGCCGTAGACATATTAGCGAACGCTAATATGTCGCTGTCGTGGGAGCTTCTGGGAAGATTCTTGGAGTGCGCGCCGGCCGCTGGAAAAGCGAGTCTCCGGTGCTAACTTGGCGCCAGTTCATGAACACGAGCCGTCGGCTCTCGGGTGTTCTTTGCGTCGCGGTCGCCGCCGCGGCGCCTTCCGCCGCGCAGGAGCGAATCACGGTTCCGGCGGTCGCGTCGATCGTCGGCGCGGCGCCGTTCTTCTCGGACGTGCGTGCGTTCAACGCGTCGTACACGGCGACGCTCCAGGTCACGGCGACGTATCGCTGCTTCATCGGAAGCTGCCCCGCGGCGCCGGCCGCCCAGTCCTTCGCCCTCGCCCCGCGCCAGTCGCGCGCGTTCGACGACATGATCGCAGCGGCGTTCTCCGCCCCCAACTCGGCGGGCGGCGTCGAGCTGGACGTGACCTCCGGCACGGCGTCCAACCTCGTCGTGACGAGCCGTCTCTTCTCGACCTCGCCCACGCCGACGGTCGGCATGTTCATAGCGGGAGTGAACGCGACCGCTGCGCACAGGTACTCGACGCTCGCGCAGATCGCCAACGGCGGCCCCGGACCGGGGTTCCGGACCAACGTCGGCGCCTTCAACGGATCGGACTCGACGGCGACCGCGACCTTCGCCGTCTACTGGGAAGGGCACTGGGTCGGCCAGGTCGATCGGACGATCCCGCCGCACTCCGGCGTCCAGGTCAACGACGTCTTCGGCCCGAACGGAATCGACCACGCGCTGCTCGAGACCTCGGACGCCGTCGTCACCGTCCAGACGGACGGCCCGCCGGTCTTCGCGTACGCCGCGGTGATCGACAACGCGACGACTGACCCGATCTTCGTCCGCGGCGCGCCCGACGTCGCGCCGGTCCTCTCCCTCGGCGGCGGCTACGACACGAGCGTCTCGCTCGTGCCCGGCCAGAACACCTGCGGCAACGTCACGGTGCAGGACAACCCGACGGCCGTCGCGCACGCGCCGGGGTCGCACACGCTGGCCCTGACGCACGCGGGAACCGCCTACGAGGGCACGGTCGCCGACGACGGGTCCTTCACGACCCAGCCGAAAAACGTCTCCGCGGGGGGCAGCTCGTTCACCATCACGATCACGGGCACGTTCGACCGGCAGGGATTCCAGGCCCAGGTGCGCGTCGAGCAGACGGCGCCGTCCGCGTGTTCGTACCTGGTGGACTGGGTCGGGTTGAAGACGGAGGGCGCGAACTTCTTTCCGTGAGGCGGGGAGGAAACCGTCGCCGCCGCGGAGTCGGCATCCTCCGCAGTTGCCCCCCTCACCCTGACCCTCTCCCCCCGCTGCGCGTGGGGAGAGGGGATGGTCGGAGGCGGCGTGGGGGTCGAGAGAGGGCGGCTACGCCGCCGCCTCGCCGTCGCGGACGATCCGTCCGTCCCGGATCTCGACGACCCGGCCCGCGCGCCTGGCGAGCGACATGTCGTGCGTGATGACGACGAGCGTCGAGCCCTGCTGCCACAGCTCGGTGAAGAGCTGCATGATGTCGCCGCCGGCGGACGTGTCCAGGTTGCCCGTCGGCTCGTCCGCGAGCACGACGTCCGGCTGCATCGCGAGAGCGCGCGCGATCGCGACGCGCTGCATCTGGCCGCCCGAGAGCTCCGTCGGCTTGTGGTCCATCCGGTCGCCGAGACCGACGCGGGTCAGGAGCTCCTGGACGCGCTCGCGCCGCTTCTTCGGGGCGACGCCGCCGAAGAGCAGCGGCATCTCGACATTCTCGAACGCGGTGATCTGCGGCAGGAGGTTGAAGCCCTGGAAGACGAACCCGACGCGCCGGTTGCGGACGTCGGCGAGCTCGTCGCGCGTGAACTTCGAGACGTCCTCGCCGCCGAGCCGGTACGTCCCGGACGTCGGGGTGTCGAGGCAGCCGATGAGATTCATGAGCGTCGACTTCCCGGAGCCGGACGGCCCGACGATCGCGACGAACTCGCCCTTGCCGACGACGAGGTCGATTTCCTTCAGGGCCTCGACCTGGACCTTGCCGGTGTCGTAGATCTTCCGGATGGCATTCATTTCGATGATCGAAGTCATCGCGACGTCTCCTCGTAAGTCACCGCGCAGGACCCTCACTCATACCTGAGCGTCGAAGCCGGGTCGATCCCCGCCGCCCGACGCGCGGGGAAGTACCCCGCCAGCAATCCGCACGTCCCCAGTATCGCCACGGTCGCGATCCCGATCGGCCACGACAGCGTCGGGTGGCCCATGAACTCCAGGGCGTCGTTGCCCTCGATCGGCACGTACGACAGGCCCGTCACGATCAGGATGGCGATGATGGCGCCGACGAGGCCGCCGACGAGCGTGTAGACGAGCCCCTCCAGGATGAACGGCCCGGTGATCCAGCTCCGTCGCGCGCCGAGCGCCATCTTGACGCCGATCTCCTTCGTGCGCTCCTTGACGACCGCGTACATGATGTTCGCGACGCCGACGCCGCCGATGATCAGCGTCAGCGCGCCGATCACGCCGAAGAAGATCTCGAGACCCGTGAGGATCTTCTCCGTCATCTTCTGCCCTTTGACCGTGTCCCACACGCCGAAGACCCGCGTGTCTTGCGGGTCGAACCCCAGCCGCGGGCCGAGCACCTCGTTCAGGTGCTGTAGCGCCGCCGGCATGTCCTCGGCCTTCTTCACGCGGAATACGAGCACGTTCAACTTGTCGTCGCCGAGCACCGCCTTGAACGTCTCCTGCGGGATGACGGCGTGGTTCGCGTCGGGGCCGCCGTAGGTCGACGACTGGCGCTTGCGCTGCATGACGCCGATCACCGTGAACGGGGAGTTGTTGATGAGAATCGTCTTCCCGAGCGGATCCTCGGGGCCGAAGACGTCTTTCGCCATCTCGTTGCCGAGGAAGACGACTCGACGCTTCTCGTCCTGGTCGTTCGGGTTGATGAAGCGGCCTCGCGCCTTCGGGAAGTGCTTGCGCGCGTCGCCGTAGTCCCAGCGCGTGCCGATGACCCGGCCGTTCACGGTTTTGCGCCCGTAGGCGATCGCCGTGCGCCACGACGTCAGCTCTCCCCAGATCGCGTCGAGCTCCGGCATCCGCTCGCGCGCGTAGTCGATGTCCTCCAGCCGCGGTCGGATCGACCGGCCCTCGGGCATGCCCTTGTAGGGCTTGGACGTCTCGCCCGGCCAGAGGATGGCGAGGTTGTTGCCCATCGCCTGCTCGTTCGCGGTCATCTGCCGCTTCAGCCCCTCGCCGAACGCGAGCAGCATGAGGATCGTCACCGTCCCCCACGCGAGCGAGGCGATCGTCAGCGTCGCGCGCTTCTTCTGGAGCCGCGCCGAGCGCAGGAAGAGCTGGAGGATGACGGAGAGGTTGCGCTTCATGGCTTCATCGCGACGTATTCGTACGCTGCGTCGACGAACACGACCGTCACAGCTTCATCGCCACGACGGGGTCGAGCCTCGACGCGTCGCGGGCCGGGAAGTAGCCGGCGACCAGGCCCGTCACGCCCAGGATCGCGGCCGTCAGGCACGCCACCGACAACGACAGGTCGGGATTCCCCACGTACTCCGTCACGCCGAACTTGGGGAAGACCCAGCAGACCGCGAACGAGATCACGAACCCGATGAGGCCGCCGATCCCGGTGATCATCAGCGTCTCGAGCAGGAGCTGGCGCAGCAGCCAGCGGTCGCGCGCGCCCAGCGCCATCTTGATGCCGATCTCCTTCGTGCGCTCCTCGACGACGACGTTCATGATGTTCGAGACGCCGATCCCGCCGACGATCAGGGTGAACGAGCCGATGATCCCGAGGAAGAGATTGAACGACAGGAAGAAGATCCGGAAGAACTTCAGGTTCTCCGTCGTGTCCCAGACCGAGAACGCCTCCTTGTCGCCCGGGTCGAAGCGCTGCCGCTGCGCGATCACGCGGCGGACGTCGTCGGTCACCTCCTCCGTCTTCGCCGGATCCACGGGTTGGTAGATGAGGTTGTCGACCCACTTCTCGCCGGTGATCGCCCGGAACGTCGAGCCGGGGATGAAGCCCTTTCCGTTGTCGCGGCCGCTGTAGCTCGACTGCTGGACCTTCTCGGCGAGGATGCCCACGATCAGAAACGGCGAGCCGCCGAGCATGACCGTCTTCCCGACGGGCTTCGGATTCTCGCCGAACATGTCCGCGGCCAGCTTCCAGCCGATGAACAGGACGCGGCGCTGCTCCCTCATGTCGCTCGGGTTGACGAACCGGCCGCCGGCTTGCGGGTTGAGGTTGCGCATCGGCCCGAACTCCGGAGACACGCCCGAGACGTCGACCGCGATCGTCTTCGTCCCGTAGTTGAGCTTCAGCGTCTTCGAGTACTCGCTGGAGATCATGTTGACGCCGCGAGCCTCTTTGCGGATCGCCTCGACGTCGTCCTCGTTGAGACGGACCTTCCGCCCCTTGCCGAGGCCCTCGAACGGCATGGACGTCAGCCCCGGCCAGGCGATGCAGATCGCGTCCCCGATGCCGGAGCTGTTGAGGATCATCTGCGTCTTCAGGCCCTTGCCGAAGGCGAGGAGCAGGGACACGGAGACCGTCCCCCACACGATGCCGAAGACCGTCAGGAACGTGCGGAGCTTCTGGCTCCTCACGTCGCGCCACATCTGGCGCAGGGCATCCCGCAGGGAAAGCATCTCGCTGCGTCCCGGCGGCTAATCGACCGCGGAGGTCAGCTTCTTGGGCGGCCGCTCGAGGACCTTCGCGCCGAGCGGGAGACCTTCGGCGACCTCGACGTTCAGCCCGTCGGAGATCCCCAGCTTCACCGCCGTCTTCTTCGCCGGCTCCTTCGGCTTCGCCGCGGGCAGCTCGACGAACGTCTTCTTGCCGCCGTCCTCGAAGATCACGACGCGCTCCGGGATCGTCAGGACGTCCTTCTTCTCCCGGATGATCAGGTCGGCGTTGGCGGAGTAGCCGGCGCGCAGGGTGGCGTTCGACCCCTTGTCGAGCTCGATCTCGACGTCGAAGAGCGTCGCGCCCTCCTTCTGCTGGGCCTGGGGCGCGATGCGCGAGACGTGGCCGGTGACGACGTCCGTCGGCAGCGCGCCGACCTTGATGCGAGCCGGCAGGTCGACGTGGAGCTTCCCGACGTCGATCTCGTCCACGGTTCCCTTGAAGATCAGGTCGCTCATGTCGGCGATGGCCGCGAGCTCGGTTCCGGGTTGGTACGAGGTCAGGGGGACGACGGGATCGCCGGGATTGACGGCGCGCGTCAGGATCGTTCCGGCCGCGGGCGCGCGGATGATCGACTCCATGTTGACCGTCTCCGTCTGGATGCGGCCGTTGCGCGTGAGGTCCCGTTGCTGCTCGGCCTTGGCGAGGGCGACCTTGGCGAGCTCGAACGCCTCGCGCTTCACGTCGAGGTCCGACTTGGGGAGTACGCCGTTCCTGGAGAGCTCCTGCGACCGCTCGAACTCCGCCCTCGCGCGCTCGAACGAGGCTCGGGTCGAGTCGAGCTGGCGGTCGACGTCGGTCAGCTCCTGCGGGGTGGGGTCGGGCGCGATCTCGAAGAGCGCGTCGCCGGTCTTGACCCGGTCGCCGACGTTGACCATGCACTTGCGGACGATCCCGGAGATCTTCGACTTGATCGAGAACTTCTGGCGCGGCTGGATCTGTCCGACGGCGAGCGCCTTCTCGGTGATCGAGCCTTTCTCGACGGTGACCTGCTTCTGCTCGTTGTCCGAGCCCTTTCCGCCCCGGGCGAGGGCATACAGACCGGCAGCGACCGCGACCAGCACCACGAGCAGCAGAAGGGTCTTGAACAGCTTCGACATACCGTCCTCCCGGGAGAAGAATCGCCGGATGGGTCCCACGGCGCGTATTGGCCCTCTCTTTGGGGAGGTACGCACGGTGGGCGGGGAAGTTCCTCGTCCGCGCCCTCCTGTGATCCCGAGGAGCGCCATCGACAAGGGACCCCTTTGAAGCGGCAGTTCCGCGCGAAAGGGGTCCCTCGCTGCGCTCGGGATGACAGGGTGGGATGACCGGGGGAAGCGCAGTCAGATATCCTTCCTCCCGAGGCACTTACGATGATTCGGGGCGAGCGCATCTATCTCCGCGGCGTCGAGCGCGACGATCTGAACCGCTGCCACGACTGGATGGCCGATCCCGACCTCCGGGCGACGCTCGCCCAGCGCTACCCGATGTCCCTCGCGCGCGAGGCCGACTGGGTCGAGCGCGCGACCCGCGGCCAGGACACCTCCGAGATGAGCTTCGCGATCTGCCTCCTGGAGGACGACCGCCACATCGGCAACTGCGGGCTGGTCGCCATCGACCGCGACAATCGCACCGCCACCCTGGGCATATTCATCGGCGAAGGAGAGCTCCGGGGCAGAGGTCTCGGGGCGGACGCCGTGCGGACCCTCTGCCGGTTCGCGTTCGACGAGATGGACCTCTACAAGATCCGCCTGGACGTCTACTCGTCCAACTCCGCCGCGATCCGGACCTACGAGGCGGTCGGATTCCGCTCCGAGGGGATTCTCCGCGAGGAGGCATACCGCGAGGGGCGCCGCATCGACATGATCCGGATGGGGCTTCTCCGAGGCGAGCTCGCACTGCCGTCGCGCCGGGAAGGCGCCGGAGGCCGGAAGCCGGGAACCGGAAGACGGAAACGTTCGAGAGCGCGATGAACGCCCCCGAGTACACCTTCCGCACCGAGTGGCGGCTGCTCGCCACGATGCAGGAGATCTCCGACGTTCTGGAGGATCCGCTCGATCTGCCGCGATGGTGGCCGTCCGTCTACCTGGAGGTCGACGAGATCGCGCGCGGGGACGAGCGCGGCGTCGGCCGCCGGGCCCGGCTCCTCACGCGAGGCTGGCTGCCGTACACCCTGAGGTGGGAGCTGACGGTCACCGAGTCTCGCTCGCCGCGCGGATTCTCGATCGAGGCGGAGGGCGACCTGGCGGGAAACGGCCGGTGGACGCTCGAGGAGGCGGGCGCCTGGACGCTCGTCGTCTACGACTGGAGCGTCCGCGCGGAGAAGCCGCTCCTCCGCGCCCTCTCGCCGTGGATGCGGCCGATCCTCGCGGCAAACCACCGCTGGGCGATGCGGCGCGGCGAGGAGAGCCTCGCGCTCGAGCTGCTGCGGCGCCGCGCGAAGCAGGCGGCGGAGCGCTCGCACATCCCCGCTCCGCCCGGACCGGCGCGGCACGCCGGGACCGTCCTGCTCATCGCCGCCGGCGCCGCCGCTCTCGCCGGGTTCTCGGCGGCGAGGCGGCTTTCCCGGCCGCGGCGGCGCCGCCGGTGGGGGCGCTGACCGTGGACTGGCACGGGGACCTGGTCGAGGTCGGCTACATCGCTCTCGCGATGGCGCTCGGCGGCGTCGTCGGCGCCGATCGCGAGTTCGCGCGCAAGCCCGCGGGACTGCGGACGCACATGCTGCTCGCCGGCGCCTCGGCGGTGCTGACGGCCGCGGGCATCGACATGGTGCACACGTTCTCGCGGTTTCCGAACCAGGCCGGGTGGCTGCGCCTCGACCCGATCCTGGTCGTCCAGGCGGTGGCCACCGCGGTCGGGTTCATCGGCGCGGGCACGATCCTCCACCGCGACGCCGAGCACGTGGAGGGCCTGACGACGGCCGCATCGCTCCTCCTGACGGCGGCCATCGGAGTCGCGATCGCGAGCGGGCGCCTGATCCTCGGCATCGGCGCGACCGCTCTCGCGATCGTCACGCTGCGGCTGCTTCGAGTCCTCGAGGCGCGCCTTCGCAAACCGGACGCGGGACGGTAGTCGCGGGCTGGAAGCCCGGCGGACCGACATATTAGCTATGACTAATATGTCGCAGCTGCAGAAATGACCGCGACGCCCGCATCCCACCTGCGCCGCGCCATCCGCCGCTTCGACGCAGCGGCGCTCGTCGTCGGGTCCATGATCGGCTCCGGCATCTTCATCGTCTCCGCCGAGAGCGCGCGCCGCATCGGATCTCCGTCGGGCCTGCTCGGAGTCTGGATCGCGGCCGGTGTCCTCACCGTGATCGCCTCCCTCTCGTGCGCGGAGCTGGCCGCGATGCTGCCGCGAGCCGGTGGTCAGTACGTGTTCTTCCGCGAGGCGTACGGTCCGCTGGCGGGGTTCCTCTTCGGGTGGACGATGCTCACGGTGATCCAGACCGGCACGATCGCCGCGGTCGCCGTGGCGTTCGCCCGGTTCACCGGCGTCCTCGTGCCCGCGGTGTCGGGCCGGCCGCTCTTCTCCCTCGGACCGCTGGCGGTGTCGCCGGTGCAGATCGTGGCCATCGCCGTCGTCGCGGCGCTGACGGCGACCAACTCGACGGGCCTCGCCGCGGGGACCCGGACGCAAAACGCGCTGACGGTCGTCAAGGTCGCCTCGCTCGCCGCGCTGGCGGCCGCGGCCCTGGCCCTCGGCCGCGCCGGAGCCGGTCCGGGCGTCGCGGCGACGGCCGCGCCGGAGGGCTGGGCTCTCGCACCCGCCTTCGCCCTCGCGATGGTCGGACCCCTCTTCTCGCAATCCGCGTGGAACAACGTCACCTTCGCGGGGGAGGAGGTCGAGGATCCCGGCCGCTCGCTGCCGTTCGCGCTCCTCGCCGGCTGTCTCGCAGTCACCGCGCTGTACGTCGCGACGAACGCCGGATACCTGAGGACGCTCCCCTTCGGGGAGATCCAGCACGCGCCGGAGGACCGCGTCGGGACCGCGGCGGCGCGGGCGCTGTTCGGCGGGCCCGGAGCCGCCGCGATGGCCGCCGCGATCATGGTCTCGACCTTCGGCTGCGTGAACGGCCTGATCCTCTCCGGCGGACGCGTCGGGTTCGCGATGGCGCGCGACGGGCTGCTGTTCCGCGGCCTGTCGCGGCTCAACGCGGCGGCGGTTCCCGCGCGCGCCCTCTGGCTCCAGGCCGCTTGGGCCGCGGTGCTCGTGCTCTCCGGGACGTACAGCCAGCTCCTCAAGTACGTCGTCTCGGCGGACATCCTGCTCTACGTCCTGCTGGTCGTCGCGGTGATCGCGCTGCGCCGCCGCCACCCGGAGTGGCCCCGGCCGTTCCGCGCGCCCGGGTATCCGTGGCTGCAGCTCCTGTACGCCGCGGCCGCCGGGGCCCTGATCGCGCTCCTCCTGGCCGGCGATCCGAAGACGACGTGGCCGGGTTATGCCGTCCTGCTGTTGGGCGTGCCGGTGTATCTGTTGTGGAGACGAAGGACGTAAGACGGTTGACTACGGACTGCCGACTCTCATGCAGCTCTCTCTGACCGACCTCCGCGACGGCCTCGTGCTCGTCGAGTTTCCCGACGCCGCCGAGGACGCCGCCAATCGCGCCGCCGTCGCCCTCGCGCGTTCCATCCGGGACCTCGAGGCGCGCGGCCTGCGCGACGCGATCCCGGCGGCCCGCACGCTGCTCGTGTCGTTCGATCCGCTCTGTATCTCCCACCGGTCGATCCGCCGCGTGCTCGCCCGGGCTCGGCCCGGCTCCGGCGTGCCGTCCGCGCCCTCTCGGACCCTCGAGATCGAGGTCGCCTTCGACGGTCAGGACCTGCCGGAGGTCGCCGCCGCCGCCGGCCTCTCGCCGGACGCCTTCACGCGCGAGTACACCCGGGCCGAGTACCGCGTGGCGTTCCTCGGTTTCTCGCCGGGCTTCGCCTACATGACGGGCCTGCCGCCGCGCCTCCGCGTTCCTCGCCTCGCTTCGCCGCGCCTCCGAGTCCCGGCGGGCAGCGTCGCGATCGCCGGCGCGTATACGGGTATCTATCCCTCGGCCACGCCCGGCGGCTGGCGGCTCGTCGGCCGCACCTCCGCGCGAGTCTTCGACCCGCGCCGGAGCCCGGCGCCGCTCTTCGAGCCCGGCGACCGCGTGCGCTTCTTCCCCGGCGGCGCATCGGCCCCCGGCGAGCGCGCGCGCGAGGACTCCCCGCCGCACTCCGGCGAGGCGCTCTTCCGCGTCGTCGAGCCCGGCCTCTGGACGGCGGTCGTGGGCGCTCCGCGCTGGGGCATGGCGTCGTGGGGCGTCCCTCCGGGGGGCGCGATGGATCCGGTCTCCCTCGCGCTCGCCAACGAGGCCGCGGAAAACTCTCCGGACGCACCCGCGCTCGAGATGGCGATGGAGGGGCCCGAGCTCGAGGCTCTGGCGCCCTGCATTGCGGCAGTCTCCGGGGCGGAGATGCCCGTCGCGTGCGGCGGGTCCCCGCGGCCGCATGGCCAGCCGTTTGCAGTCGCGACTGGCGACCGGCTCACCTTCGGCCGGACGCGAAAGGGCATGCGCACATATCTCGCCGTGGTCGGCGGACTCCGAGAGCCGCAGGACGCCGGACACACGATCCGTCTCCAGAGGGGCGACCCGGTCCATCGGGGAGAGCCGCGCGGCGCGGGATCGCATCGAGCCGGCCACGCGCTCGCTCCCGGCGCCGCGGAGCCGACGGTCCTGCGCGCCATCCCGGGTCCGCACGCGGCGATGTTCACCGAAGCCTCCCTCGCCGCGTTCTTCGCGGCCGAGTGGCGCGTGTCCGCGCAGAGCGACCGCCGCGGGCTGCGCCTCCAGGGCGGGCCCCTCGAGCACGCGGGCCCGGCGGAGGTCGAGCCGGTGGGCGCGGCTCCCGGCTCGGTGCAGGTCCCCGGCGGCGGCCTCCCCATCGTGCTCGGACCGGATGGCCCGGTGACGGGGGGCTATCCCCGGATCGCGACGGTCATCGGATCCGACCTGTACCTGCTCGGGCGGGCCGCGCCCGGCGACGCGCTGCGGTTTGCTCGCGCCACTCTCGAGGAAGCTCTCGCCGCCGCCGGGGCGCGGCGGGAGTACGATTAGGGCCTTCTGATCGGTAAACGGTAAAACGCCCTTGAGCATCGACCTGAACGCGGACGTCGGCGAGGGGATGGACGACGCCGCCCTGCTGCCCTTCGTCACGTCCGCCAACGTCGCCTGCGGTCTTCACGCGGGCGACCCCAGCGTGATGGACGGCACGGTCGCGCTCGCGCTCTCGCGCGGCGTGCGCGTCGGCGCTCATCCCGGATATCCCGACCGTGAGAACTTCGGCCGGCGGGCGGTCGAGATGGCGTTCGACGCGATCGAGAATCTCGTCCTCTTCCAGGTCGCCGCGCTCGACGGATTCGTGCGGTCCCGCGGCGGAACGCTGACCCACGTGAAGCCCCACGGCGCGCTCTACCATGGAGGCGCCGAGTTTCCGGACGTCGCGCGCGCGATCGCGGAGGGCGTGCGGCGATTCCGCACGAGCCTCGTGCTCGTCGGAGCCGCGGGCTCGATGCTGATCGAGGCGGGTCGGGAGGCGGATCTCCCGGTCGCGGAGGAGGCGTTCGCCGACCGTCGCTATCTGCCCGACGGCTCGCTCGTGCCGCGAGGACAGCCCGGCGCGGTCATCACCGATCCGGACGAGTCTGCCGAGCAGGCGCTGCGGCTGGCGCGCGACCGGTCGGTGGTCGCGGCGGACGGCTCCACGATCGAGATCCGCGCGGACACGATCTGTCTCCACGGCGACACTCCGGGCGCCGAGCGCATCGCGCGGCGGATCCACGAACGGTTTCGCACGGAAGGGATCCGAATCGCGCCGCTCGAGCCGGGCCGCCAGGCGCGCCGCGAGAGCGTACTGATTCCGCCGGGCTGATGCGGGGAAGAGCTTGATCACCGAGGGAGACGGAATGCGCGACGACGACGGAACGGAGCCGGACGGTCATGACGGCGTGGGCTGGGCGGACCGTCTCGCCGAGACGGCGGCGCAGGCCGGCGACCTCCTGAAGACGCGCATTCAGATCTTCCGCGAGGAGGCCGCCCAGAAGGCGCTCCACGCCGCGCGCGGGGCCGCCGGGATGGCGGTTGCGATCGCGCTCGCGATCGGCGCGGTCTTGCTCTTCGGGGCCTTCGTCGCGGCGGTCCTGGCGAAGCTGCTCAACAGCGTGCCGCTGGGGATCCTCGCGGCGTTCGTGCTGTACGCGGCGCTCGCCGCTCTCTTCGCCTGGCGCGCCGCGAAGGTTTTCGCGCAGGTGCGCCCGGGCGATTTCCCGGTCACGCGCGACGAGCTGCGCCGCGACGCCGAGGCGCTGCGGGCGTCGCTGTCGTTCGACGGCGCTGAAGAGGGCGACGAGGACGAGGAGGACCGCGACGAGCCGGCGCGGACGGTCGCGGGAGGCGCGGCCGAGGTCGAGGACCTCGAGGCGCGATTCCGAGCGGGGGCGGAATGACGCAGCACGACGAACGGCTGGCGAACCTGAGGCGGAGAGCGGCTTTCGAGCGGAACGACCTCGCCGCTTCCGTTCGCGAACTGCGGCTCGACGCCGCCGACTTCCGGCACCGGTGGCGGTTCGCGGGCTGGGCGGCATCCGGGCTGGCGGCCGCGGGCACCGTCGGCTGGAAGCTCTTCGGCCGGAACTCCCTCGCGGCGAAGGCCGGCCGGCTGGCGTCGGCGGCGTCGCTGCTGGTCGGGCTGGGGCGGGGAGTGAGCAAGGTGAGACGGTTCTGGTAGGTCTCCGACTCGGACCTCTAGCGGTCCGCTTCGCGGACCGTGGAAATGAGAGGGGAAGTCGCGGTTGGACCCTCTCCCTCTGAGCAAAGGCCTTACTTCACCACCTGTAGGATCCTCTGCCCGATCAGCTCGTAGCCTTCCTTGTTCGGGTGGTACTTGTCGGGCGACAGCCGGTCCTCGCGTCCCTGGAACAGGTCGAACGTGGGCACGACGAACACGCCCGGGAACGAAAGTGCCGTCTCCGCCGCGAGCGCGTTCCACTGGAGGATCACGGACGCGCCGAGCGTGCCCGGCCCCGCGCGCCCGCCGAACGGATCGTAGAGGCCGATCAGCCCGATCGGCGCGTTCGGGTTGGCCGCGCGCAGCGCCGTGAGGATCGCCCGCAGGTTTCCGGCGTAGTCGCGCCGCGACGTCGCGACCGCGTCCGCCATCGCCGCCGGAGAAGAGCCCATTCGCCCGGCGGCGTGCGAGAGATCGTTGGCGCCCGCGGAGACGAGGATCAGGCTCGCGTTCGCCGCGAGCCCGCGCACGCTCGCGCTCTCCGCGATCGACCGGATCTCCGGCGACTCCATGCCGTTGACGCCGAGGTTCACGAGGTCCGTCTTGCCGCGCTTGCGCATTCCCTCGAGAACCACGCCCGCGAACCCGCGGCCGCTCTCGTCGCCGGTCCCGCGCGCGAGCGAGTCGCCGATGACGAGGAGGCGGCGCACTCCGCCCGGCGGCGGCGTCGGCGCGGCGGCGCGGACCGGCGGCGCGGGATCGCCGATCGGATCGCCGGCAGCGCCGCGCAGCGCCAGGACGAGCCCCGCGCCGAGGACGACGGCCGCGAGGGCGCCGACCGTGACCGGCGCCGTCCACAGCCAGAAGCGAGACGGACCGCGGGCCATGACGGGGCGCGATGATACGTTGAGACGATGGAGCGGCGGAGCCCCGTCGAAATCGTCCGTGGCGGATGAGGTGCTGGTCGCCGAGCACCTGACGAAGCGGTTCGGCAGGCGCGAGGCGGTCTCCGACGTCTCCTTCACGCTCCACGCCGGCGAGGTGCTCGGGTTCCTCGGCCCCAACGGAGCCGGTAAGACCACGACGATCCGCATGCTGGTCGGGCTCGCGCGCCCCGACAGCGGGCGGATCCGCATCCGCGGGCTGGACGTCGCGACGGACTTCCGGCGCGCCATGACGCACGTCGGCTCGATCGTGGAGTCGCCCGACCTCTATCGCTACCTGACCGGCCGCGAGAACCTCCTGCACTTCGCGCGCATGCTGCCGGAGGGTGCGGAGGAGCGGGTCGAGAGCCTCGCCGCAATGGTGTCGATGCGCGAGCGCCTCGACGACCGCGTCTCGACCTACTCGCTCGGCATGCGGCAGCGGCTGGGGATCGCGCAGGCGCTGCTCGGCAATCCCGACGTGCTCGTGCTGGACGAGCCGGCCAACGGTCTCGATCCGGCCGGAATCCGCGAGATCCGCGAGCTCGTGCGGCGGCTCGCCGGCGAGAGGGGAATCGCGGTTTTCGTCTCGAGCCACCTCCTCTCGGAGGTCGAGCTCATGTGCGATCGCGTCTCGATCATCCATCGCGGGCGGACGCTGGCATCCGGGAACGTGCACGAGCTGCTCGACCGTTTCGCGGGAGATCGCCTGCTCGTCCGTGCGCGGCCGGCCGCGCTCGCCGCCGAGATGCTGTCCGCATTCGGCGCCGCCGACGTCGAGGCCTCCGGCGGCGGAGGCGACCTCGTCAGCGCTCGCGTCGACCCGTCGCGCGTTCCCGATGCGCTTCGCGAGCTGGTGGGAGCGGGCGTGGACGTCTACTCGGTCGAGCGGCCCGCCTCCTCGCTCGAGGACGCCTTCCTGCAGATCACGGGAGGGGAGACCGTATGAGGTTTGCCGGGCTCGTCGAGAACGAGATCCTGAAGATCTCGCGCCAGCGCCGGTTCCGCGTCGTCGTCCTGATCCTGATCGCGCTCATCGGGCTGATCGTCTTCGCGCAGTCGAAGGGCAGGGACCGGTACCTCGGCGGGAAGGACTGGCGTGTGCGAACCCAGGAGCGGATGGCCAGCATCCAGAACTGGCTTCGCGACGGGCGCATGCCCGCCTCGTCGCAGAGGTGGGCACGATTCGAGCTCGGGCGTCTCGAGTACCACCTCGAGCGCGACATCGATCCGGACGCGATCTCGGGGCCTCTCTTCACGCGCGCGTTCGCGAACGCGTCGAGCTACCTGCTTCTCCCACTGCTCGCGATCGTCTTCGCGTCCGACATCGTCTCCGCGGAGTTCCAGCAGGGCACGATCAAGATTCTCCTGACGCGGCCCGTGGGCCGTGTCAGGGTCCTCGCGTCCAAGCTGGCGGCCCTGATGCTCGCGATCACGCTGACGACGGCCTTCGGCGCGCTCGTGGCGTACGCGTTCGGCGGCATCGCTTACGGTTACCGCGGTTGGGGCGCTCCGGTGCTCACGGGTTTTCGGATCGGTGGCGAGAGATTCGATCCGGCGGCGGTCCGGTCGATCGCGCTTTGGAAGGACACGATCCTCGTCTTCGGGCTCGCCTGGTTCGCGATGCTCTGCGTCGGTGCGATCGGGCTGTTGACCTCGGTGCTGCTGCGGTCGACGGCGGCGGCGATGGGGACCATGCTCGCGGCGTTGATTGCCGGGACGATCCTGCCGCGGCTCGCATCGCAGTGGGAGGCGCAGAAGTTTCTCTTCGTGACCTGCCTGCCCCTGCCCGACTACTACTCCGGATCGCCCCCGCCGATTCCGGGCCTGACGATCGGCTTCGCAGCCGCGGTGCTGGCGGCCTGGGCGGCGGCCGCGCTCGTCGCCGCCTTCATCGTCTTCGCCCGCCGCGACGTCCTCGCCTGAGGTGCCGCGGCGCCGCGGAGGGGGCGGAAATGGGGCGCGCAGCCGGCGCGTTGAACGGAGCGCGATGGGGCCGGAAATCGCGCCAGAAGGCCTCGCTGACGCGCCCGCCGGTGTTTTTGAACGCGACAAAAAACGAGAGTAGGCTATCCCCCCCGGAACCCGATGGCAGAGAGAAAGACCGACCCCCCCGCCAAGGCGACTCACGTCGACGATTCGCGGGCACATCGAAAGCTGAAGCCGGATCAATACGAGCTGAAGATCCGCTGGGAGAAGGCTCGCCAGGTCCTCGAGGTGTCCCCGACGGGCGTGCGATTCGACTTCGACGCGCCACTCAAGGTCGGCACGAAGTACCCGATCAGCCTGACCGCGCCCGGAGTCTCGTTCTCGACGACCCTCGAGGTCTCGCGCTGCCAGCTCACGGTCGAGCCGCCGAGCGGGAGGTTCTTCCGGGTGACGGGGCGGTTCTTTCCGTACGTCGAGTAGGCGTTCTCCGGTCTCCGTTTGCATCGTCGACGGAGATCCGTCCGGCAGAGTGAACCCTCAGGACTTTGCCCCGCCGACGAACTCGTAGGCGACGTGCCACGCCGAGATTCGCGCCTCGCGGCCGCGGCGCAGAACGCTGTTCTCGAACGCCTTATCGAGGTCCGCGGCTTCGAGGCGGTGCG
>Ga0207683_10002021_pt1 | contig 17952 bp, 15 predicted proteins | sample KBSM73metaG_FD_184333 | JGI IMG/M metagenome (GOLD analysis project Ga0207683, IMG submission 184333) | Miscanthus rhizosphere microbial communities from Kellogg Biological Station, Michigan, USA - KBS M7-3 metaG (SPAdes) (version 2) | ecosystem: Host-associated > Plants > Roots > Rhizosphere >... | reverse complement strand
CCGGCCTTCACCGTGGCCGGACCGTCGTGCGAGGTCGTGAACTCCTTGATCGCGCCGGTGAGCGCGTTGACCTTGGTGTCGCGCGCATCGAGCGCGGTGGCGTCACCGTTGATCGAGACCATGACGACCTTGCCGTCGACGTCGGAGACGATCGACGTGGGGCCCGGCTTCACGGCGAGCTTCTTCATCAGCTTGGTGACGGCGGCGCCGGTGGCGACCGTGCCCTTGCCGACGCCCTCGCTCTCGCGGATCGGATCGAGCTTCTTCGCGAGCGACGGGTTTCCGTCGAGGTACGCGACGATGTAGACCTTGCCGTTGTCGCGTAGGTTGATGATGCGCGCGAGGTCGTCGGTGCACGCCTGGAGCTTGGCGGTACAGAACCAGTGGATGACGACCTTGCCGGCGGCGTCGTTATCCGACGGGGCCTCGTACAGCCACTTCTGCTTGCCCCAGTAATCGGGCGAGAGCGGGAGCGTGTCGCCGGCCGCGGGCATCTCCGAGGCCGGAGCGGCTGGAGCCCCCGCGGGTGGTGTGGCCGTCGGGGACGTCGTGGGCTGCGCCGAGGCGACCGACGCGATCATCGAGCCAAGACCGAGAACGATGGCGGTGGTTAGGCTACGCATGTGGGCGTTATATCTCGGACGGTGAAGCGACTGCTCCTATTCATGGCCGCATGCTCGAGTGCCCCACCCAGTGCTCCCAGGCAGTTGCCTCCGCCGCCACCGCGACCGATCGACGCAGCCCTTCCCGTCCCGGATGCCCCACCGCCACCGCCGCCTCAGCTGGGCGATCGCTGCGAGCGCACGTGCGCGGAGGGCCTGGTGTGCCTGCCTGGCCAGCAGTTCCCGAATGGCTACTGCACCGCCCCGTGTGGCGCCACCGGCGTCGCCTGCAACGGCACGTGCGTCGAGTCCGGCAAGTTCGGCGAAATCTGTATGAAGCCTTGCGCGAAGGACACCGACTGTCGCGCCGGCGAAGGCTACACGTGCGATCCGCAGTGGCACGCGTGCTCGCTGCCGAACTTCGCCGCGATCGTGCCGAAGACGTGCAAGGGCACCGGCGCGCACGACGACGCGTTTGCCCCAGCGCGCGAGGAGATCATCGGCACCGCGCCGGGTCTATATCAGTTCGAGCCGGCCGCGACCGTGTTGCCCGACGGGAGCCTCGTCGCGATGTACATCACGCGCGGCAGCATCTTCGAGGGCAACGCGCTCGGCGTGTCGGCCGGGGCGAAGCACGACCAGCCGTTCAAGACCGACAAGCAGAGCCACTTCGATCCGTGGGTCGCGCGCGATCGCACCGGCACCGTGCACGCGGTCTGGTACGGCTTCGACGGCCGCGACCAGAACGGGGAGATCGCGCACGCGACGACGAAGGACGGCGTGACCTGGAGCAAGCCCGTCGTCGTCCACGACCAGGCCGACTGCAAGGACCCCGAGGGGGAGTGCCTCGACAAGCCGATGATCGCGATCGGCCCCGATCCGAAAGCTCGCGCCAAGGACATCGCCTACGTCATGTACTCCGCCGACGATGCGGGTCTGCGCGTGCGCCCGATGCGCGGCGATCTGCTCGGGGCGTCCGTCACCGCGCTCGAGGGCATCTACGGCAACGCGGTGGTCGGCAGCGACGGCCGGCTCCACATCGTCGCGCTCAACGGTGGCCCGATGGGCGCGTACGGCTCGGCCGATCAGAAGGTCGAGTACACGGTGTCGGCGGATGCCGGCGTGTCGTTCGCGAAGCCGATCACGGTGAGCGCGCCCGGCGAGATGCTTCCGTTCTTCTTCTCGAACCCGTCGATCGCAGTCGACGATGCGCGGCGCTGGATCTACGTCGCCTACACGCGCGGCGGCCGCAACGGCGCGTGGGACATCGTGATCGCCGCGTCGAAGGACGGCGGCAAGACGTGGAAGCGCCAGACGATCGGCGACGGCTGCGCGATCCATATGGTGCCGAACCTCGCACTCGATGCACGCACGGGCACGCTGCACGTCGCGTACTACGATAGCGAGGGCGCGCCGCGGTTCGCCCACGCCACGTGCACGCCGGGCGCCGCGAAGTGCACCGTGAAGGGCGCGATCAACACGGCGCCGTTCGCCGCGCTGTCGACCGAACGGCACGGCTCGAAGTGGATCGGCGAGTACGAGTCCCTGGTCATCGACGACAAACGCCGCGTGCTGCATGCCGTGTGGACGCAGCCGATCACCGTCGACGACAAGGCGATCTCGCGCGTGTTCCACGCGACCGCAAAGCTGTAGCTGGTGCGTCAGCCGCCGAAGATCTTGGCGAGCGCGCCCGTCGCGATCAGGCTCGCGATGCCGACGTACAGCACGTAGAGGCTCGCGCCTGCGATCAAGCCGCCGCCGATCAGCGAGGTCGGGCTCATGTCCTCGGGCAGTACCTCGCCCTCGCCCGGCGAGCCACCGGAGACGACGCGGCGGCGCCGCTCGAGCAGCCAGGTCACCGACGACGACACGCCGCCGCCGATGCCCCACCACAGCGACGTCTTGAACTCGACGAAGCCGCCGAAGCTCGCCGCGTAGGGCGACGCGAGGATCACGGCGTCGAGCATCCAGTCGGTGATCTTGTTCGCCCGCGAGCGGTCCTTCCACGCCTGGTAGCGTGGACCCTTCATCCAGAACCGGCGCGCGCAGTTGACCGCGAGGCCGACCGCGATGCCGATGAACATGACGATCAGCGTCTTCGTCTTGTCCTCGTTCAGCGTGTGCAGGATGCCGACGAACTTGTACGTCATCGCGCTCTGCCAGTTCGCGGCCGCGCCGCTGCGCAGCTCTGGGTGCGCGTGCTGATCGAGCTGCAGCACCGGGAACGCCTGCAGGAAGATCCGGCACATGATCACGCTGAGCAGCGCGCCCATCACGATGCCGATCACCTGGAAGCGGAACTGAATGTTGCGGTTCGAGCCCAGGCGCCAGCCGGTCGAGCGGTCCTGCTGCATGTCGACGCCGACGGTGCACGACACCAGCAGCACCGAGCCGCCGAACAGGCCGATCAATGGATCGCGCAGGCCGAGCGCGGCCATCAGCAGCACCGTGACGACGAACGCCGACGAGATCGGGTTCTGATCGGTGATGCCCTGCGAGATGCCGTTGATCATCTGGAACAGGAACGACATCACGATCGCGAATGCGATCCACGCAGGCGAGACGTTGAGGATCTGCGACGCGACGATGAGCAGTGCCACCGCCCAGAACACGACCCACGCGCTGAGCCGCTTGACGTTGGCCTTCGGCTCGGTGGACAGCTCCGTCGACGGGCCCGCTGCGCGCACCTCGCGCACGCGCTTGATCGCGTCGCGGGCGAGCATCGTCATGTCGAGGATCGCGGCGCCGAGGATCGTCCCGAGCGCGAAGATGAACCCGATCTTGCGGAACGGATCGCCCGGGTTGATGAGCCCCTGTCGGACGAGCCACGGCGATATTAACAGGCCGATGCCGCCGAGCAAGATCGGCGACGTGCCGATGCGCGCGCCGACGATCATGCCGCCGCCGATCGTCGCGCAGTCGAAGCCGCTGGTCGCGATCGCGGGAATCTTCTCGGCGAGCCACGACAGCGCGCCGCCGCCGAAGATGCCGCTGCCGAGCGTCGAGACGGAGCGGCGCAGGATCTTCGGGTCGGTGAGCGCGCGCAGGATGTTCGCGACCGCGAGGCCCGACGGATACGTCAGCTTCATCCGGTCGACGAGCACCGGCGTGTAGAGCATGCCGACGCCGACGCCGAACATGCCGATGCACAGGAAGTAGAGGATCAGCTTCCACGCCGGCGGCTGCGGCATGCCGAGCCACACCATCGCCTGGATCAGCACGCCCATTGCCGACATCGACGCGACCGAGGCCGCCATCGTCTGCACGTAGTTCGCGCCGTGCTTGCCCTCGGGCCCGTAGCCGATCGTGACGAGCGAGCCGAGGATGCCGGCGAGCACCTGGCCACCGACGAACGTGCCGAGCGCGAAGTTCATGTACGCGGCGGTGATGCCGCCGAGCGGACCCAGGATCAGCAGCGCGACGAGCGCGAGCATGACGTAGTAGCCGGTACTGCCGACCTTCGGGAGCTTCACGGCGTCGGGTCATAACACGCAGCCCGCGTGATACCGTGGCCTTATGACCGTCCATCTGCAGCTGGGGGCTGCGCAGGCCACGCTTCAGGGGATCCAGGCGCGGGTGTATGCGGGACGCGACCCGGCAGCGTGCCAGCTGGCGTTCACCGATCCGACGCTGTCGCGCCGCCACGCCGAGATCTTCGTCGAGCAAGGCCAGGCGTTCATCCGCGACCTTGGTTCGGCAAATGGTACGTGGGTCGACGGCGCGCACCTCGGTCACGATGCCGTGCCGCTGCAGCCTGGGCAGCAGGTCTGGCTCGGCCACGTGCAGCTCGGCGTGACGTGGGAGGCCGACGGCAGCGCGACGGTGATGGCGCAGGAAGTGCCGCCCGAGCTCAAGGCGCTGATCGCGGCGAAGCAGCAGGCCGCGCAGTCGATGACCCAGCTCCCGTCGACGCGGAGCACGTCGACGCCGCTTCCCGCCGACTACGCGTATCGCCGCCAGGGCAGCAACGACAACGGCGTGGTGCTGCTCGCGCTGCGCCAGGACACGTTCTTCAACGGCGGCAACGTCGAGGGCTACATCGAGTTCACGTCGCTCGACAACCAGACGGTCGCCTCGATCACCGTCGAGCTCGTCGAGTACCACAAGCGCGGAGGCGCTCACGGCCACCCGTGGGATCGGTTCCTCGTGCGGCAGGGGCCCTGGCGCGCCGCGCACGGCGACGTGTTGCCGCTACCGTTCAACCTGCGCGTGCCGCCGGGCACCGCGATGTCGTCGCGCGACGTCAGCTGGGAGATCCGCGCGACCGTCGACATCAACTGGGCCGTCGACATCCACTCGTCGATTCCGATCACGATGCGCAACCAGGACATCGAGCGGCTGCGCGATGCGCTCGGCGCGATGGACTTCCGCGTCGTCGACATCGACTCGACAGCGCTCGGCCAGCACTTCGAGGGCACGTTCCAGCCGCCGGCGCAGCTCGCGAGCACGATGGGCGTCAACGAGGTGAAGATGACCGTCGAGTATCTCGGCGCGAACCTCAAGCTGCGGCTGCGCGTCGATCGCAAAGGCCTGCACCACGATCGCGCGCTCGATCAGGTGTTCGAGCTCGGCCGCCTGCGCGCGGCCTCGCAGCCGGAGATCAACGCGACGATCAGGGCGATGCTCGATCAGCTGCTGCCGCACTAGGGACGTTTTTCAATTGCGACGATTACTTCGCGTAACGCGCGAACATCATTGAGTCGCTTGGGGACGGGTTTCAATTGCAGCTACAGCGCACGAGCGCCGCTATTTCTGCAATTGAAATCCGTCCCTCGCACCCACTGAAATCTCGGGCTGTTGGCGCGACTAATTCACGCAATTGAAAACCGTCCCCATCTGAGACCACATCTGACGGCCGCTAGTGGTGGCCGTGCTTCCTGGTGTCGTCGGAGCCCTTCTTGTCATCGGCGGGCTTCTTGTCGGCGGCGGCCTTGTCGTCGGCGGCCTTCTTCGCATCGGCCTTGCGCTGCTCGTCGGCCGCCTTGCGCTGGTCCTCGGCGGCCTTGCGCTGCTGCTCCTGCTGCTGGCGCTGCTGGTCCGCCTGCTGGCGCTTGGCATCCTCGGCCTGCTTGCGCTGCTGCTCCTGCTGGAGCCGCTGCTGCTCGGCCTGCTGGCGCTTCGCGTCCTCGTCGGCCTTGCGCTGCTGCTCCTGCTGCAGCCGCTGCTGCTCCTGCTGCTGGCGCTGCTGGTCCGCCTGCTGGCGCTTCGCGTCCTCGGCCGCCTTGCGATCCTGCTGCTGCTGGAGCCGCTGCTGCTCGGCCTGCTGGCGCTGCTGCTCGGCCTGCTGGCGCTTCGCGTCCTCGTCGGCCTTGCGCTGCTGCTCCTGCTGCAGCCGCTGCTGCTCCTGCTGCTGGCGAGCCTGGTCGGCCTGCTGGCGCTTGGCGTCCTCGGCCTGCTGCTTGCGCTGCTGCTCCTGCTGGAGACGCTGCTGCTCCTGCTGCTGGCGCTGCTGCTCGGCCTGCTGGCGCTGCTGCTCGGCCTGCTGCTTGCGCTGCTGCTCCTGCTGGAGCCGCTGCTGCTCGGCCTGCTGCCGCTGCGACTCCTCCTGCGCCTTGCGCTGCTGCTCGGCGAGCCGCTGCGCGTCCTCGGCCTTGCGCCTGTCGATCTCGGCCTGGCGCTTCTGCTGGTCCGCGGCCTCCTGGCGCTTGGCCTCCTCGAGCCGCTTCGACTGCTCGGCCGCGATGCGATCCTGCTCCGCCTTCTGGCGGCGAGCATCGTCGTCGCGCTTGCGCTGCTCGTCCTGCTGGCGCTTCAGATCCGCTTCCTGCTGACGCTTGTGCTGCTCGTCGAGCCGCTTCTGATCGTCGGCGAGCTTCTTCTGCTGCGCCTCGAGCCGCTTGCGCTCGGCGTCATTCTTCGCCTGCGCCTGCTGCTCCTGGAACTTGCGCTGCTCGTCCGCGATGCGCTGGCGCTCCTTGTCCTGGCGGCGCTGCTCGTCGGCGAGCTTCTTCTGCTGGTCGGCGAGCCGCCGCTGCTCCTCGGCCTGCTTGCGCTCGCGCGACGCGAGATCGCGGCGGACCTTGTCCTCGCGCGCCCGCCGCGCATCCCACTCGTGCTGACGCTCGCGTGCGCGCTTCTCGGCCTCGGCGCGACGCTGCGCATCGAGGCGACCCATCTCGTACGGATCGACCGCCTCGGGCTTCGCGTACACGTGGTAGCGGGTGAACCAGTCCTGGCTCGGGCCGGCCTCCCACGTATCGCTGCCATGGCGGTGATAGCGGCGGATCGGCACGCTCGCGTCGAGGTAGACGCGGATGTTGCCGCTGACGTACCGGCGGTTCACGTCGAACGCGAACAGATCCGGCGCGGCGACGAAGCGCCAGTAGTTGTCCGGAACGTAGTCGTCAGTCGAGAAGCCAGCCGGCGCCCAGCCGATCCAGCCGTCACCCTGACGCCAGCGCACCCACGACGGGCCCCATGTCGTGTCGGGCACCCAGACCCAGCCGTTCTGATAGACCCAGCGGCCGTAGTGATCGGTCGCCCAGCCGAACGGATCATTGCTGACCCACACGAGGCCAACGTCCGTGTACTTCCAGTGACCGTTCGTGTACGGGACGTAGCCCTGCTGCGACGGCGTGAACGCCCAGCCGTACGTCGGGTCGTCGTACCAGGTGCCGTAGGGATCGAGCTGGTCGAAGAACACGTCGATGCTCGGCACGCTGTCGCCGGCGACACTGACGCTGACCGTGTCGTAGGTCGGATCGTCGTAGTAATCGACCGGCGTCGACGGCTGCGGCGGAGGCGGCGTGTACGTCGTCTGCTGCGGAGGCGGCGTGTATGTCTGCTGCGGCGGCGGCGTGTACGTCTGCTGCGGCGGCGGCGTGTACGTCTGCTGCGGCGGCGGCTGCTGGTACGTCTGATCCGGCGGCGGTTGCTGCTGCGGATACTGCTGCTGCGGATACTGTTGAGGAGGCGCCTGCTGCACGGTGCAGCCGGCGAACAGCAAGGAAGCGAGAACAGGACGTAATAGACGCATGAGACCTCGGTGAGTTCGACGGACGAACGGACTCGAAATTCAAGCGAGCATACGCACGTTTGCTACGGTTCGGGGCATGCGGGTCCTGCGCCTCACGGAGATCATCGTGGGCCGGGACTTCATCACCTGTTCATGTGCGCTCGACGATCTGCGGTTCCACGCGACCGTCTGGTACGAGGACGTCGATCTCACCGCGCTCGATCGCGAGCTCGCAGAGCGTCTCGCCTTTCACGTCGCGCTGTTCCAGCTCAACGCGGTCTGCTCGCTGCGTCCCGACGCGATCGATGTCGGGCCGTGGGCGCGCTTCCTCACGCCCGAGCTGCGCACGCTCTGGCGCACCGTCTTCCAGCACGTGTGGGCGCAGTGGCGGTTCGAGCAGCGCGATCCGGACTACCTGCCCGACTTTGCCAGCCCGGCCACCGCGCCCGCGCCCGCACCCGCGCGCGTCGTGCCCGGCCCCACCGAGCTGCTCGCGTTCTGCGGTGGCGGCAAGGACAGCCTCGTCGCGCTGAGGCTCCTCGAGCGCGCGCAGCTGCCGTTCGCGACGCTCGGCTACGCGCACTCGATCTACGGCAACGCAGCACACCAGCACGCACTGCTCGATCGCGTCGCCGGTGCGACCGCACGGACGCGCGCCGAACGCCAGTGGATCGTCGACGACTTCCTCGACGCGCCGGTCCACCTTCACGACGCGCGCATGCACGCGGCCGAGACGCCGGCCTCGGTGTTCGCCGCGCTTCCGCTCGCCGCCGTCCGCGGCTACCGCGGGCTCGTCGTCGCACACGAGGCCTCCGCGAACGCCGCGAACCTCGTCTGGCAGGGCGAGCCGGTCAACCACCAGTGGGGCAAGGGCTGGGAAGCCGAGCGCCTGCTCGACACCTACGTCCAGTCGCTCCTCGACGTGCGCTACTTCTCGATCCTCGCGCCGATCCACGACGAGGTGATCTTCGAGCTGCTCGCACGCGATGCGCCACTCGCCGCACTCACGCACTCGTGCAACGTGCAGAAGCCGTGGTGCGGCGCGTGCCCGAAGTGCGCGTACGTCTGGCTGCAGTTCGCGGCGCACCTGCCGCGCGAGGTCGTCGAGCAGACGTTCGGCGCCGACCTCGGCGAACGCAACGACTTCCGCGCGCTGCTCGGCCTGACCGAGCACACGCCGTTCGAGTGCGTCGGCTCCGCGCCGGAAGCCCAGCTCGCGCTCGCGCTCGCACATCGCCGCGGCGGTCTCGGTCCGCGCCTCGCCGCACTCGCCGCCATGCTGCCTCCGCCCGAGATCCCGCACGAGCTCATCGAGGTACTCGAGCGCCACGGCATGCCGCCGCACGTCGCCGCACGCGTGATGCCGCTGCTGCGCGAGGCCGCGGCCGCTGCAGCCCGCCGCCTCGGGCTCTAGTTTCCGCCGGCCTTCTGCAACTTCTGGCCGATCGCTTTGAGGCGCTGATACAGCGCGTGCGCCTGCTGCGACAGCTCCTCGAACTGCGCGTCGTGCGCCTGGCTCGCGAGCTGCTCCGCGCGCTCCGCGATGCCGAGCACCGACGACGATACGTCCGTCATGTCGGGCTGCGCGGGCGGCTGGGTGCCGTCGCCCGGCGGCTGGAGCACCTTGGCGTTGATCGCGGAGGCGTCGGTCGCGAGCTGACCCATCTGCATCATCAGGTCGCGAAGCTGCGTGTTGCGCGCCTGGACCGTCGGCGCGTGCGCGACGACCTCGGCCGACAGCGTCTCCTGCCGGCTGCGCGCCGCGGTGAGCGCTTCGATCAGGCGCTTGCCGCCGTCCTGGAGGCGCTGCTCGCAGTCGGCGATCTCGGAGATCAGCTGGTTCGCGCGCTCGAGCTGCTTGAGCGAGGTCAGCGGCGTCTTGATGAACAGCTCGCCGAGGCGCGCGTAGGTGACGAGCTCGGCGTCGAACGCGGCGGCGGCTTCGGTGAGGGGCGAGCTGTCCTTCGGCATGCGGCATCCTAGCGCACGGAACGAACGAGAGGAGCGCACCACCACAGCCGCATCGGCTGCTCCTTGCCGGTGAGCACCTGCTGGACGTCCCAGCCCGCGGCGTGAAGCATGCTGCGGAGGCCCTGCATCGAGTGCTTGTAGCAATGCTCCGTGACGATCGGCTCGCCCTTCGCCAGCGCGATGATGTCGCGGCCGACGTCGACGCGCTGCTCGACCTGCGAGACCAGGTGCATCTCGACGCGCGAGTGGCGCTGGTTCCAGACCGCGCGGTGGCGGAACGTGCCGAGATCGAACTGCGCGCCGCGGGTGCGGTTCAGGTGATCGAGGATGTTGAGATCGAATCGCGCGGTGACGCCGTCGAGGTCGTCGTACGCGCGGAGCAGCGCGACCGGATCCTGGGTGCCGTCGGCGCCGAGCAGGAGCCGGCCTTCGGGACCCGCGATGCGCTGGAGACCCGCGAGGAACACGATCGCGTCGAACGGCTCGAAGTTGCCGATCGTCGAGCCCGGGAAGAACACGAGTGTGCGACCGATCGGACGGCGCGGCTGCGGCAGCGTGAACGCATGCGTGAAGTCCGCGCAGATCGCCTGCACGTCGAGGTCCGGCAGCTCGCGTTCGAGCGTGTGCTGCGTCTGCTCGAGGATCTCGCGGCTGACATCGATGCCGACGTAGGACGCCGGGCCGTCGAGCGCGCGCAGCAATCGACGCGTCTTGATGCCGGCGCCGGCGCCGGGCTCGATCACGCGCGCCGCCGGGCCCATGTCGGCCGCGATCGCCGGCAGGATGTCATCGAGCAGGCGCATCTCGACCCGCGTCGGGTAGTAGTCGTCGACGCCCGTGATCTGCTCGAACAGCTCCGCGCCGGTCGCGTCGTAGAGCAGGCGGCAGGGCAGCCGCTTTGGCGTCTCGCGTAGACCGGCGAGCACGTCATCCTCCTGAAGTAATGCGCGGGCAACAGCACTCATGACAGTCCTCCGTCGGAGCAGAGGCGTGCGCCGGTCATCTGCCAGCGCGCGCCGGGGGCGAAGAAGTTGCGATAGCTCGCACGTACGTGATCGCGCGGCGTGAAGCAGGACCCACCCCGCAGTACGAGCTGCCCACACATGAACTTGCCGTTGTACTCGCCGAGCGCGCCGTCGGCCGGACGGAAGCCCGGGTACGGAGCGAACGCGCTCTGCGTCCACTCCCACACGTCGCCGAAGAGCTGGCGCAGGCCCGGGCCCTGCGCGGAGGCCGGATGCAGGCGATCGTCGTCGGCGAAGTTGCCCGCGATCGGCTGCGCGCTCGCCGCGTGCTCCCACTCGGCCTCGGTCGGCAGGCGCGCGCCGGCCCACCGCGCGATCGCGTCGGCCTCGAAGTAGCTCAGGTGACACGCGGTCTCGGCCGGATCGACCTCGCGCACGCCGCCGAGCGTGTAGTGGAGCCAGGCGCCGTCGCCCCGCCGCTGCTCCCAGTAGAGCGGCGCCGTCCACTGCTCGCGCTGCGCGGTCGCGAAGCCGTCGGAGAGCCACAGCCGCGGCTCGCGATAACCGCCATCGGCGACGAACGCGATCACCTCGGCGTTGCACACCGGCCGCGTCGCGATCCGGAACGGCTCGACGAGCACGCGATGCCGCGGCCGCTCGCAGTCGTACGCAAACCCACGCTCGCCGGCGCCGATCTCGATGATCCCGCCGGCGAATGTCTGCCAGCCCACCGGCACGATGCTCGCCGGCCGATCGCGCACGAGATCCTCGCGATACGCGGGGCGCAGCGGCTGGGTGCCGAGCGCATGCTTGAGATCGGTGAGCATCAGCTCCTGGTGCTGCTGCTCGTGATGGAGGCCCAGCTCGAGGATGGCCGCGTCGCAGCGCCCGGCAGCGAGCGCAGCGTGCACGCGCGCATCGATCTGCTCGCGATACGCGAGGACCTCCGCGAGCGCCGGCCGCGTCATCAGTCCACGGCGGTCCCGCTCGACGCGCGCTCCGACCGCCTCGTAGTAGCTGTTGAACAGATACGACCACGGCGACTGCTCGGCGAGCACGAACGTCTCGAAGAACCAGGTCGTGTGCGCGAGGTGCCACTTGGCGGGCGACGCATCCGGCATCGACTGGATCTGCGCGTCCTCCGCGCTCAACGGCGCGCACACGCTCAGCGAGCGCTCTCGCACATGGCGATAACGTTCGACGAGAGCCGCATCCGACATCGCCGTAGAACCAGATGCAACGGCCGGACCGATCAGGGCCGCGCGACGACCTTGACGCAGCCGTCCGCCTTCGCGTTGAACAGCTCGTACGCGCGCGGCAGGTCCATCAGCGACACGCGGTGCGTGATCACGAACGACGGGTCGACGTGGCGGAGCTGCACGCGGCGGAGCAGATCCGGCGCGTACTTGTGGAACTGCGTCTGGCCCATCTTGAACGTCAGGCCCTTGTTGAACGCGGCGCCCATCGGAAACTTGTCGATGAAGCCCGAGTACACGCCCGCGACCGAGATCGTGCCGAACTTGCGGCACGCCATCACCGCCTCGCGCAGCGCGATGGGCCGGTCGTTCTCGAGACGCAGCGCCTGCTTCACGCGATCGTAGGTGTTCTGGATGCCGCCGCCGTGCGCCTCCATGCCGACCGCATCGATGCACGCATCCGGACCGCGGCCGCCGGTGAGGTCGTCGAGCCGGCTCAGCAGGCCGCCGTGGGATTCGTCGACGATCACCGCGCCCGCCTCGGCCGCCATCTTCAGCCGCGCCGGCACCGCGTCGATCGCGATCACCCGGTCGGCGCCGAGCAGCAGCGCGCTGCGGATCGCCATCTGACCGACCGGTCCCGCGCCGAACACGGCGATCGTGTCGCCGGGCTGGATGTCGCAGTTATCGGCGGCCTGGAAGCCGGTCGGGAAGATGTCGCCGAGGAAGATCGCCTGCTCGTCGGAGATCTCCGGCGGCACCGCGAGGCAGCCGACATCGGCGAACGGCACGCGTACGTACTCGGCCTGCCCGCCCGCGTAGCCGCCGTACAGATGCGAGAAGCCGTAGAGCGCCGCGCCCGAGTGGCCGAACGCGAGCTCGAGCGCGAGCTGCGACGTCGATGGGTTCGTGTTGTCGCAACCGACGTGCTGCTGATGCCGGCAGAACCAGCACCGCCCGCACGCGATCGCGCACATCACGGCGACGCGGTCACCGACCTGCACGCGCTCGCACGCCTTGCCGACCGCGACGACGTCGCCCATGAACTCGTGGCCGATGATGTCGCCGGCGCGCATGCCGGGCATGAAGCCGTTGTAGAGGTGAAGGTCGGTGCCGCAGATCGCGGTCATCGTCACGCGAATGATCGCGTCGTGCGGGTTCACGATCCCGGGTTCCGGAACATCGGAGACGCGGAGGTCGTGCTTGCCGTGCCAGGTCACGGCCTTCACAGCATCACCTCGCGCGCGAGGTACGCCTGCTCGGTCAGCTCCGCGGGATGCGACGCGCCGGTCGCCAGCTCGCCGGTCTCGATCAGCATGCGGAGCCGCGCGAGATCCTCGGCGAGCTCGATCTGCGGGAATGCACGCAGCGCGAACGCCGCCGGGCTCCTGTAGAGGATCCGGACCTCGACCACCGTGCCGCGACCGCCGGCTGCCTCGTAGAGATCGAGAGTGCCCTCGTGGACGACGTCGCCGCCCGGCAGCGAGCGCCAGCGCAGGCGGCGTCCCGGGGTGTCCTCGGTGAGCTCGGCGCGCCAGCCGAGCGTCATGCCACGCTCGCGAACGCGCCACGTGGAGATGCCATCGGCGTCGACCTCGACCTCGGTGACGTGCTCCATGAACTTCGGCAGGTTCGTGAAGTCGCGCCAGAGCCGGTAGACCTCGAGCGGCGACGCCTGGACCGTGATCGAGCGATGTATGCTGATGCCCTTACGCGTCGCGCGCAGGCGATACAGCGCAGACCTCCCGCTCGCACCGCGCCCGATCAGTACGGCACCGAGCGCGCCCAGCAGCATCGATCGCTTCTTCGCCGCCATGGCCGCGAGCGCGACGCCGATGACAACGCTCGCGATTCGCTCCCCGCGCGGCACGTTGATGCCGCGATACCGACTCCGGATAATTTGGTGCATGACGCGCGGGCTGCATCCGATATGCCCGCCACCGCACGCGCGCACGCCGGAGCCGAGCGAACCGAGCGGACGCTTCGTGCTCGCTTGCCCACTCATGCGCGCGGCCGTGCGCCCTTGCTCAAAGCTGCAGCTCGAGCGGCGCCGCCTCGGTGGTCTGCGAAGGCACTTCGAGGCGCGGCTCCTGCTCGATCAGCTCCTCGAACATCGAGAGCAGCTCGCTACCGAGCGCGGCGCGCTCCTCCTGATCGAACATCTTGCGCACCTTCGGGAAGAGCTTGCCCTCCTCCTCGTCGCGCGCGTGATGGCGGATCTGCTCCTTGAGCACGGAGAGCTTCGCGTCGAACCGATCGTCGGTCGCCTCCATCGCGAGCATGTCGGCGAGCACGCGCTTGACCGCGAGGTGCTCCTCGGTTGCCTCGAGCAGCTGCTCCTCGGTGGCGTCGGTCATCACGCTCGGATAGAAGAGCTTCTCCTCGATCGCCGAGTGCGCGGCGATCTTGTCGGCGAGCTCCTGGAAGAGCTCCAGCTTCTCCTCGCCGTCGTCGGAGTCCTCGATCTGGCCGATCAGGTCATCCACTTCGTCGTGCTGTTGCGTCAGAAGATCCAGGGCGTCGATGGTGTCCTTCATGTCTGGTTGGCAGTGCAGTGGCCATGCCGGCTGACGAACTGGCAGGCACATAACGGTTTCTTGCGCCGACGTGCGAACCGCGCCAACACTGGGGCCATGCGGCTCCTCACCGCCTCCGGCGTTCTCTTGTTCGCCACGCTCGGCAGCGCACACGCCGAGGGTGATTCGCTCGTCGACATGCTCGGACCTCGCGAGATCGCGGTCGGCGAGGCGATGCGCGGCGGCGCCACGGGAGCCAGTGCGATCGGGCTCAACCCGGCCGGCCTGCCGGGCAACCGCGAGCTCGTGTTCGAGGGCGGCTACGGCTATCGCCCGACCGATGGCGCCTCGCTCGTGCACACGTCCGCGTGCGACTCGACGTCGGCGATCCCCGGCTGCTTCTTCTACGACTACGCGGGCAGCAACCCCGATCTCGACGGCATGTCGATGCACCGCACGACGCACGTGCTCGGGACGTCCCTCGCCTATCCGCTGTCGCCGAAGTTCGCGATCGGCTCGACGCTGAAGTACTTCCGCTTCGACTCCGACGTCATGAACGAGCCCAAGGCGAGTGGCTTCACGACGGACATCGGCGCCTCGGCGCAGCTCACGCCCTCGGTCAACCTCGGCGTCGCCGGCTACAACCTGATGGGCACCGAGTCGACGGAGTTCCCGCGCGCGGTCGGCGGCGGCGTGCTCGCGCGGCCGATGCAGAGCTTCACGATCAGCTTCGACGCCCGCTGGCGCATGCTCGACAACGACAAGTCCGCCCGCTACGGAGGCGGTGCCGAGTACTTCGTGTCGACGTCGAACGGCCAGAGCGGCTTTCCGATCCGCGCAGGCGTGCTGCACGACAACGGACTGTCCGCGACCTACCTCTCGGCAGGACTCGGACTTGCCACTCTGCGGTACAGCATCGACGTCACGGGCCGTTACGCTGCGAGCGGGCCCAGCGACAAGATGATCATCGCGAGTATGCGGTTCTTCGGACCCCGGCTTCGGGGCCCCGCCTCCGACGGCGAGTAGCTCGTCGGAGACCGGCTATCAGGCGCTGGATGAGCAGCCACATGCCTTGCAGATCTGCAAGGCGATGACCAGCTGACTACCAGCGATCGCCGCCGCGGCCACGGCCGCGACCACGGCCACCGCCGCGATCGTCGCCGCCACCGCCGCCGCCCCAGTCGCCACCGCCGCCACCGCCGCCGCCTTCGCCGCCGCCACCGTAGCCGCCGCGACCACCGCCGCCGCCACCGTAGCCGCCACCGCCGCCGCCGCCGCGGAAGCCACCGCCGCCGCCGCCGCCGCCGCGCGCCTGGCGCTGCTCGGCCTCGTTGACGCGCAGGGGGCGTCCGTCGAGGGTCTTGCCGTCCATGCCTTCGATGGCCTTGGCGGCCTCTTCGGTGGTGCCCATGGTGACGAACGCGAAGCCGCGCGAGCGGCCAGTTTCGCGATCGCTCACGAGGTGGACGTCGCTGACCGTTCCGAACTGCTGGAACGCGGTGCGAACGCCATCGGCGGTCGTGTTGAACGAGAGATTACCAACGTACAGACGAGTGTTCATCGTGCTTGCTCAGACTGGCCCTGAAAGTGACTAGACCCGCCCCACGAGGGGCCTTCTGTGCTCGAAAGCGGGTTTCAGACCTGGGATCCCACTGAGCACCGATCTAGCGATGGCCGTACCAAGCAGCAGCAAAACGCAAACCGTGAACCGTGGCAAAGCGGAAGTTATCCCGGCTTTTTCCGAAAAGCCACCAAGAATGGAGAAGGGGCCCAGCGGACGGGTCCGGAGTGAAACCCGATCGGGGGGTTGGGTGTCTTCCGGAGGCCCCCTGTATGCTCGGTCCGGGACATGTCTGAGCTCGAGCGAACGCTCCTGCGGCGGCTTCGCGACCGCGATGAACGGGCGTTCCGCGAGCTGCTCGAGACCCACCGGGATCGGGTCTACAACATCTGCTACCGGATGCTCGGAAACCGCCACGAATCCGAGGATGTGGCGCAGGAAGTGTTCATCACGGTCTTCAAGACCATCGACACGTTTCGCGAGGAAGCGAAGTTCTCGACCTGGCTGTACCGGGTCGCCGTGAACCAGTGCAAGAACCGGATCAAGTACCTCGCCCGGCGCCACGACCGGGGCCACGACGAGCTCGACGACCAGACCAGCGGGGCGAACGGCACCCCCATCGGAGCCCCTGCCCCGCGAGCCCCAGACTCCGCGCTCGAGGGCGCGCAGATGGAGAAGCTGATGCAGGACGCGATCGCCGCGCTCGACGAGGATCAGCGCACGGTCGTGGTCCTGCGCGACGTCGAGGATCTCTCGATCGAGGAGATCTGCGAGATCACCGGCCTCGCCGATGGCACCGTGAAGTCTCGCCTCCACCGCGCACGCCTCGTGCTGCGCAAGAAGCTCGCGCGCCACGTGGGAGAGCAGCATGAGTGATCAGCAACAAGAAGACGAGATGATCGCGAAGGTCAGTGACTACGTCGACGGGCTGCTCTCCGGCGCCGCGAAGGACGAGGTCGCACAGAAGATCGCGAGCGACCCGGCGTGGAAGCAAACGCACGACGAGATGGTCTCCGTGCGCGACGAGGTGGTCGAGACCCGCAAGGCGCTGTCGGGGCTGCAGAAGGCGCGCGCGCCCGGCAAGTTTGCCGAGGACGTCACCGAGACGATTCACAAGCGCAGTGCCGGGCGGTTCTTCGGCCGGCGGACGTTCGGCGATCGCGTGCCGCTGATGCCGCTCGTGATCCTCGCCGTGCTCGGGCTCTGCGCGATCGCGTACCTCATGTGGGCGAGCGAGACCGGCTCGCTCAAGGTCGAGCATCACGAGCGCTCGGCGCCGGGCTCGGACGTCGATCTAAAGCCCCGTCTGTAACGAGTCGCAGAACTGCTGCAGCCCGGCTCGGCGCTCCGGCAGCACGTACTCGAGGTTGAGCTGGCGATCGGTGACCTCGAAGAACGAGCGGTCGGCGTTGAGCAGCTCCTGCTCGGCGCGCTCGATGTGGCTGGCGTCGACGTCGCGCAGGTTCTTGCGGACGATCTCGGCTTCGGCGTCGAGCTTGTTCGCGACGAAGAAGCCGCCGAGCAACAGCTTCGCCTTGACCGCCATCGTGTGGAGATCGCTGCCGGTGCGATGGCCGAGCGACATCATCGTCTTCAGCAGATCCGGCGCGGCCGGCGAGGCGCGCTCGTACGCGCGGCGCGTGACGTAGCCGAGATCGAACAGCACGAGCTGCGGCGCGAACACCATGCCGTAGGTCTTGGCCATCTGGCCGTAGTAGGCGAAGTGGTTCCCGATCTCGCGGAGCAGCTCGGGGCGATCGCCGAGGTCGCGCGCCAGCCGGCGGTACTGGTGGAACACGTCGTACACCGCGCGCAGGTTGCGCGCCTTGATCGCCTCGCGCAGGTAGTTGTTGAAGAACCGGATCGTCAGGCGCAGCGCCTGCTCGTCGTGGTGCCCGTCGGCGCGCAGCGCGATCACGCGCGTGGCATCGCTGAACGTCGAGACGGTATCGTTAGCGCCGTGGAGCGCGCGCAAGAAGCCGTGCTCGATCTGCTGCAGGCACTTCATCTCGAACCACGTGCGCGTCTCGGTCAGCATCTCGAGCGCCTCGTCCGAGAGCCCGACGAAGTCCGCGCGATCGACCGCGAACCACTCCTTCGGCATCCGCTTCTTGTACTGGTCGTAGTGATCGAGCAGCACCTTGATCGCCCACGTGCCCTCGGCGGCGACGTCGCGATCGTTGCGG
>Ga0207683_10002020_pt1 | contig 17955 bp, 18 predicted proteins | sample KBSM73metaG_FD_184333 | JGI IMG/M metagenome (GOLD analysis project Ga0207683, IMG submission 184333) | Miscanthus rhizosphere microbial communities from Kellogg Biological Station, Michigan, USA - KBS M7-3 metaG (SPAdes) (version 2) | ecosystem: Host-associated > Plants > Roots > Rhizosphere >... | reverse complement strand
CGTCCCTCGGTCGGCTTGTAGAAGCCGGTGATGCAGTTGAACACGGTGGTCTTGCCGGCGCCGTTCGGGCCGATCAGCGCGGTGATCTCGCCGCGCGCGGCCTGAAACGACAGGTCGTCGATCGCCACGAGCCCGCCGAAGCGCATGGAGAGATGCTCCACGCGCAACACCGGAGCGGGGATAAGCCCGATCATCCGTGGCCTTCCTTCACGAACGAACCCAGGATGGTGCGGCGCTCCTTGTAGAAGGCGGACGGCTCGCGCGTGCCGACGAGGCCGCGCGGCTTCCAGATCATGATCAGCACCATGCCGAAGCCGAAGATGAGCATGCGGTACTGGGTCGGATCGAAATCGTTGCCGAACACGTATTCGAGGAAGTCGAGCTCGCGCATGATCTCGGTGCCGCCGATCATGATCACGGCCGCGACCGCGACGCCGACCTGGCTGCCCATGCCGCCGAGTACCACGATGGCGAGGATCGTGGCCGACTCCAGGAACGTGAAGGACTCCGGCGAGATGAAGCCCTGGCGCGCCGCGAAGAATGAGCCGGCAAAGCCCGCGAAGGCCGCGCCCATCGCAAACGCCGTGAGCTTGACGTTGGTGGTGTTGATGCCGAGCGAGCGGCAGGCGATCTCGTCCTCGCGCAGCGCTTCCCACGCGCGGCCTACCGGGAGCTGGCGTAGGCGGATGGTCACATAGGCGGTGACGAGTCCGAGCACGAAGATAATGTAATAGAGAAACAGCGTGCGGTAGATCGGACTGAATTCGAGCCCGAAGATCGCGGCGAAGCCGTCCTCATTGGCGTTGAACGGAATGCCGAACAGTGTCGGGCGCGGGATGCCGCTGACGCCTGCATAGCCGCCGGTGAAGGATACCCAGTTGATCAGGATCAGGCGGATGATCTCGCCGAAGGCGAGCGTGACGATCGCCAGATAATCGCCGCGCAGGCGCAGCACCGGAAAACCGAGCAGCACGCCCCAGAAGGCGGAGAGAATGCCGGCGAGCGGCAGCAGCACCCAGAAAGACAGTCCGAATTCCTTGGCGAGCAGGGCGTATGAGTAGGCGCCGACCGCGTAGAACGCGACGTAGCCGAGATCGAGCAGGCCGGCGAGGCCGACCACGATATTCAGCCCCCAGCCGAGCATGATGTAGATCAGGATCTGGATGCCGAAATTGTCGACCCATTTGAGCGCGCCCTGCGGACCGACGAACAGGATGACCAGCACCGGATAGACCGCGACGAAGCCGAGCGCGAACGGCGTGAACCAGTTGATGACGGCGCTCATGGCCGCCGATTTGTGCGGGGAGGCGGGCCGCGCGGCGCGGCGCTCGCGCCACGGTTCGATCACCAGCGAGCCGAGCAGTTTCGCCGCCGTGATCAGCGCGACCAGCGCGAGCAGCAGCGGAAAGCGCGTTTCGAGCTCGAGCTCGTTGCGCATGTTCTGCACGGTCTGGAAGCCGATCAGCGGCAGGAACAGGAAGAACGAGATGATCGCGGTCAGCGCGGCATTTTTCAGCGCGGCCGCGACGTCGACGCGCGCCGGTTTGGCGACAGAGGGCGCCGCCACGCTCATCAGACTTTCTCCACTTCCGGCCGTCCGAGAAGGCCCTGCGGCAGGAAGATCAGCGTTATCGCCAGAATGGAGAATGCCGCGACGTCCTTGTAGTCGATCGAGAAATAGGCCGACCACATCGTCTCGATCAGCCCGATCAGCAGTCCGCCGATCAGCGCGCCGGGAAGCGAGCCGATGCCGCCGAGCACGGCCGCGGTGAACGCCTTGATGCCCGGCACGAAGCCGTCATAGAAGCTGACCACGCCGTAATGCATCAGGTAGAGCGTGCCGGCGACGGCGGCGAGCGCGGCGCCGATCACGAAGGTGATCGCGATGGTGCGGTCGACATCGACGCCGACCAGCGCGGCCATCTTCTGGTCCTGCTCGCAGGCGCGTTGCGCGCGGCCGAGCGAAGTCTTCGAGACGAGATACCAGAAGGCGAGCAGCAGCACGGCGGTGATGCCCCAGATGATCAGCTGCTTGTAGGAGATGGTCACGTCGTAGCCGTTGCCTTCCATGATCACGATCACGTCGCGAATGATCGGCGGCACCGATTTGTTGCGCGGCCCCTGCGTCACTTGCACGAAATTCGACAGGAAGATCGACATGCCGATCGCCGAGATCAGCGGCGCGAGGCGGAACGAGCCGCGCAGCGGCCGGTAGGCAAAGCGCTCGATCGCCCAGTTGACAACGGAAGTGAACACCATCGCGACGATCAGCACGATGAACAGCGCGAGCGCGATCGAGCCGACGCCGAGCCACGAGGTGAGGATCAGCAGCGCGATCAGCGCGACGAACGACGACACCATGAACACGTCGCCATGCGCGAAGTTCACCATCCCGATGATGCCGAACACCATCGTGTAGCCGATCGCGATGAGCCCATAGATCGAGCCGAGCGTGACGCCGTTGATGAGTTGCTGGACGAAGACTTCCATCCACCGCGCCCCCAGGGGGCTCCCCTCTCTCATCCGGCCCCGCCATCCGGCTTCGCGAACGGCCTTGAATCAAAGTCTTAACAGGGGGCCTTGGGGGCGGCAACGCCGCGGCGGCGGTCAGCCACAACAGGCTGGCCAAGACCGCGCACCCGACTATCTTGCAGGCCATGGAACCTAACTTCGAGCTGTATGCGCGGATCGGTGTCGGACTCGCGGTGTTCGCCTCGATGGCGCTGTGGGAGGTGCTGGCGCCGCGGCGTGCCGCGTCTGTCGGCCGCGCGCCGCGATGGCCGTCGAATATCGCCATCGTGGTGCTCGACGCGCTGCTGGTGCGCATCCTGATTCCGGTGGCGGCGGTCGGCGTCGCCGTGATCGCGGCGCAGCGCGGTTGGGGGCTGCTCAACATCACGCGGTGGCCGCCGGTGCTGGAGGGGGTGCTCGGCTTCCTCGCGCTCGATCTTGCGATCTACGCGCAGCATGTCGCATTCCACAGAGTGCCGATGCTGTGGCGGCTGCACCGGATGCACCACGCCGATCTCGATATCGACGTGACCACGGGGCTGCGCTTCCACCCGATCGAGATTCTGCTTTCGATCCTGATCAAGATGGCCGTCGTGGTGCTGGTGGGCGTGCCGGCCGTGGCGGTGATCGTGTTCGAGGTGGTGCTCAACGCGACCTCGATGTTCAATCACTCCAACGCCGCGATGCCGGCATGGCTGGATCGTACCGTACGCCTGCTGGTCGTGACGCCCGACATGCACCGCGTGCACCATTCGGTGCTGCGGCACGAGACCGACAGCAATTTCGGTTTCAACCTGCCCTGGTGGGACCGGCTGTTCCGGACCTACCGGGTCGCGCCGGAGGCGGGCCATGACGGCATGACGATCGGGCTGCCGGTGTTTCGCGATCCCAAAGAGCTGCGGCTCGACCGGCTGCTGAGCCAGCCGTTCCGCGACGACAGGCCCGGCACTAAAAGTGGAGTGTGATCTTTTCCGAAAACCGGTGCCCATCCCCGATCAGGGTCCCTTTTCGGGATCATGCTCCAGGGATTCGCGCCGCGGCCCGCGTGCGCGCGGCCCACAGGTTCGCTACAAGACAGGCAAAGCCGCTGCCCAACGGCGCGCGAACGGAGGAACAAGATGAGCCGGATGAAGCCCGAGGACGTGATCGCCGGCAAGGGCCGGCCGTTCACCGGCAAGGAATACCTCGAATCCCTACGCGATGGGCGCGAGGTCTACATCTATGGCGAGCGGGTGGAAGACGTCACCGCGCATCCGGCGTTCCGCAATTCGGCGCGCTCGATCGCCCGGCTTTACGACTCGCTGCATGATCCCAGGCACAAGGAGGTGTTGACCTGCCCGACCGACGGCGGCAACGGCAGCTTCACCCACAAGTTCTTCCGGGTCGCGCGCTCGCGCGAGGACCTGATCGCGCAGCGCGAGGCGATCGCCGCCTGGGCGCGCATGTCGTATGGCTGGATGGGGCGCACGCCGGACTACAAGGCGTCGCTGATGAATACGCTCGGCGTGCAGTACGATTTCTACGACAAGTTCGCCGACAATGCGAAGGCTTGGTACCGCCGCGCACAGGACAACGTCCTGTTCATGAACCACGCGATCGTCAACCCGCCGGTCGACCGCAACAAGGCGCCCGAGCAGGTGCGCGACGTCTTCATCACGATCCAGAAGGAAACCGACGCGGGCTGCTACGTGTCGGGCGCGAAAGTGGTCGCGACCTCGTCGGCGATCACGCACTACAACTTCCTCGGCCAGAACGCCGCGATGCCGGTGAACGATCCGGACCTGGCGATCATGTTCATCGCACCGATGAATGCGCCGGGCGTCAAGCTGTTCTGCCGTACCTCGTACGAAATGATGGCGAGTGTGATGGGCACGCCCTACGACTATCCGCTCTCCTCGCGCTTCGACGAGAACGACGCGATCTTCGTTTTCGATGACGTCTTCATCCCGTGGGAAGACATCCTGATCTATCGCGACGTGGAGAAGCTGAAGACCTTCTATCCGCGCTCCGGCTTCGTGAACGGCTTCCAGTTCCAGGGGTGTACGCGCATCGCCGTGAAGCTCGATTTCCTCGCGGGCGTCGTCATCAAGGCGTTGCGCGTCACCGGAGCGGATGAATTCCGCGGCAACCAGGCGATGCTCGGCGAGATCATCGCGTGGCGCAATCTGTTCTGGGCGATTTCCGACGCGATGGCGATGAACCCGGTGCCGTGGAGCGGCGGCGCGGTGCTGCCGAACGCGCAATCGGGTTCGAGCTACCGGGTGTTCGCGGGCGACGCGTACCGGCGCTGCAAGGAGATCGTCGAGAAGATCATCGCGTCGGCGCTGATCTATCTGCCGTCGTCGGCGAAGGACTTCGAGAATCCCTCGATCGACAAATATCTGGCCAAATACGTGCGCGGCTCGAACAACATCAACTACCGCGAGCGCATCAAGATCATGAAGCTGTTGTGGGACGCGGTCGGCACCGAGTTCGGCGGGCGACATGAGCTCTACGAGATCAACTACGCCGGCAACCACGAGGACATCCGCATCCAGGCGCTGTTCAATGCGCGCTCGAGCGGCTCATACGACAAGATGGTCGCGCTCGCGGATCAGTGCATGGCGGATTACGACGAGAAGGGCTGGGTGGGCGACACCTGGCTCAATCCGGACGATGTGGCCTACCCCGGCGTGCCGCGGACGGCGCGGGCGGCAGAGTAGCGGCGCAAGATCGCTATTGGCCGGCAGGTTTGATCTTCGCGCTGGCGCTGGCCGAGCGCGCGCACACGATCTTGATGCGGTCCGTTCCGCGCAGATCCTGCGCGATCGAGGTCTGCGCGACGAAGGCCTGCCCGTGCAGGAAGCAGGTGGCCGGATTGGCCGTCTGGACCGGGGTCCGCATCACGTCGATCGCGTTCTCGCGCGTGCAGTCCCGCAGGTCCGGTGTCACCGACACCGAGCAGATCAGAACAAGAGCGGTCAGCATTTCCTCAGTCCCCAACCAGTAAGATCAGGCACTCCTCCTTTGAATCCGCGATTCTTGCCAGTTTCACCGTGGCCTCGCTCGATGAATTAACAAGCAATATTGAAGCCAATACGTTTGATGCTTGCATTTTATCGGGCAGAATAGATTGCGGTTGCGCATTTCTGCTATCCGCGTGCAGCCTGCCGCTGGATGCAGTAGCCTGACGGCCCATGAGCTGGCTCGACCAACGTCCCGACGACGCGATGATGGGCTCCTTCGAGGCCGTCGGCCAGGAGCACATCGCGACCGTCGATGCGGCGCAATTCCGCGAGGCGATGGCGCAACTCGGCGCCGCGGTGCATGTGGTGACGACGAACGGGCCCGCCGGCCGGGGAGGCGTGACGGCAACCGCCGTGGTCTCGGTGTCCGACCAGCCCGCGACCTTGCTGGTCTGCCTCAACCGGCGCAGCCAGATCGCACCGATCCTCGCCGAAAATCATGCCCTCTGCGTCAACACGTTGCGCGCGGGCGCCGACAACATCGCCGACGTGTTCGCGGGCCGCACCAAATGCACGATGGAGGAGCGGTTCAACAGCGGGACGTGGACCGAACTCTCGACTGGATCGCCGGCGTTGACCGACGCCGTCGTGGCGTTCGATTGCCGTGTGATCGAGACGAAGATGGTGGCGACGCACAACGTGGTGTTCGCCGGCGTCGTCGCAGTGCGGCTTGGGCGGCCGGGCGGGGCGCTGGTCTATCACGAGCGCGCCTATAAGCAGGTGTAGCTTGGGCGCCCGCTGCGCAGAAGTTCCGAAAACGATGTTCCCTTCGGGAACTTAAACTCTCCCGGAACGTTTCGCTTTTTCGGCCGTTGGCTTGGCGGGTGGCACGTCTCCAGGAGAGATAACAACCATGGCCAATCCGAACCAGAACCAGAACGATCCGCAACGCGGCGGTCAGCAGCAGTCCAATCCAGGCCGCGAGCAGCAGGGCGGCGGTCAGCACAAGCCCGGCCAGCAACAGCAGCAGGACCCGAATCGCCGCGATCAGCAGGGCGGGCAGGGTGGTCAAGGCAACCAGGGCCGTTGACCGTCCACAGCGTTCTTCAGAAAGCCCCGCCGAAAGGCGGGGTTTTCGTGTGTATGGCGGCTACGCCGCATTTTCTCTTGGCCAAGGCTGGCCTATGCTTCGCGCATGCCGGCCGCGAATGTCCTGCCTCTGTTTCATCTGCTCGGCGACCCGCCGGACGACAAGGCATTCGATTTCATCCATGTCGAGCCGTTGGTGTCGCGGTCCTCGCTGCACAACTGGACAATTCCGGCGCACCGCCATCGCGACCTGTTCCAGATCTTCCTGATTGAGCGCGGCGGCGGGGAGATGACCTACGAGGCCTCGATCCTGCCCTTCGAGGCGCCGGCCGCGCTGCTGATTCCGCCGACCACCGCGCACGGCTTTCGCTGGCGCGAGAACGTGACCGACGGCTGGGTGGTGAGCTTTACCGAGGACGTGGCGGAGGCGCTCGGCGAACGCTCCAACGCGGCGCTGACGCGTCTCAAAACGCTTGCCGAGACGCCGGTCGTGTCGTTTTCGGATGATGCCGCCTCGAAGCGCATCGCCGTGCTGTGCGCCGAGCTTTACGAGGAGCATTTCCTCGCGCGCGAAGGCTATCGTCTTGCGATGCGCGGGCTGCTCGCGCTGATCGCGATCGGGGTGGCGCGCCTTGCGGCGAGCCGCGCCCGCACCGGCAGCGTCACGCTCGCGCCGGCCGACGCGACCGTCGAAGCGCTGCGCAAGCTGGTCGAGGACAATTTCCGCAAGCAGCGGCATCTGGAATTCTATGCGCAGGCGCTCGCCATGACGCCGGACCGGTTGAACGATCACGTCAAGCGCGCGACCGGTGTCACTGCAGGTCATCTCATTCGCCAGCGCGTGCTGACCGAGGCGAAGCGCCAGCTCGTGTTCACCGCCCAGCCGATCCACGAGATCGCCTACGATCTGGCGTTCTCCGACCCGAGCCATTTCGCGCGCTTCTTCCGCAAGCAGACCGGCACCACGCCGCATGAGTTCCGCGCTGGCCGAAGCTGAACCTGGTTAATATCCACCGCGCTGTTAATCCTTAATTCACCATCTCGTTGCGGCCCCCCACGCGCCGTGATTGCCTCCATCCGACATAGCGGAGCGGAGGCCAACATGCCGGGTGTGCTGCGTTGCCTCTCGCGCTGTTCTGCCTATCTCATCGCGCTGCTGCTTGCTGCGGTGTGGATCTTCGGCGCGCTCGACACATTCGCCCGCCCGTTGCTCGATCTCGGCCGCCCGCAGGTCGGCGATGTGATGATTTCGATCGCTGGCGCGCTCGCAATTCCGCCGTATGCCATGTTGCCGCTCGCGAAGCTGCTCGCCGGGCTGAAGTTCATGGTCGGCGCGTTCCTGCTCGCCGCGGTGATCGGAGCCGCGTGCGACAAGGCGCGCTCGCGCGGGTGCGACGACGCCACGCTCGATGTCGCGCTGTTCGTAGCTGCGCTCGCCAGTATTGCGGCCGCACTGCCCGGTCTGCTGCATGGCGGCGATCTGCTGGTCGCGTCAATCGGCGAACTGATGCTGTGCCTGATCGCGAGCGGCCTTGCGGTCTACGGCCGCGGCTATCTGGTGCGCGAAGAACTGCTGCGCCCGGTGCGGCCGGCTTTCGGTTACGATATCCGCTGATCTCTATTGGTGGAGCATGATCTTTTCCGAAAACCGGTATCCACCCCGGATCAAGTCCGGGGCGGGCTTTTTCGGGATCGTGCTCTATTTCTGCGCCAGGAATCCGAGCACCGCGTCGGTGTAGTCGTGCGGCTGCTCGACATTGGCGATATGCGCGGCGTCGAGCACCGTCATGCTGGCGCCCGGGATGTGGCTGCGGATGAATTCGCCGTGCTCCACCGTGGTCGCGGGATCGTGCCGGCCCGCGATGACCAAAGTCGGCGCGGTGATCGACTTGATGATCTCGCGGTGGTCCATGTCGCGCACCGCCTCGCCGCAGGCGATGTAGCCTTCCGGATCGGTGCGCAGGAACATCTCGCTCAGCCATTCGATCTTCTTCGGCTCGCGCTCGCGGAAGCCGGCCGTGAACCAGCGCTCCATCGTGCCGCCCACGATCGAGGCAAGTCCCTTCTCGCGCACCGTCTTGATGCGCCCGTTCCAGATCTCCTTGTCGGCGAACCAGGCAGAGGTGTTCGACAGGATCAGCCGGTTGACCCGCTGCGGCGCGTTGGCGCCGAGCCACATGCCGACCATGCCGCCCATCGAGAGCCCGCACCAGTTGATCTTCTCGATCTTCAGCGCGTCGAGCACCGCCAGCACGTCGCGACCGAGCATCTCCATCGTGTAGGGGCCCTTCGGCACGCCGGACCGGCCGTGCCCGCGCCGGTCGTAGCGTACCAGGCGGAAATGCTGCGTCAGCGCCGCAACCTGCGGGTCCCACATGTGCAGGTCGGTGCCGAGCGAATTCGACAGCATCAGCACCGGCTTGTTCTCGGGTCCCTCGACCTCGACATGGATCGGGCAGCCGTTCGACTGGATCGTGGGCATTGTCTCTCCCCAAATGCGTGCTGATGCTTTATGGCCTTTGCTATCATCCGGAGCCGAGGCAAGCCAAGATGCACCACGACATGCATGGACTGCCGATTTCGGCCGCGTCGTCAGGCGCGGCGGCGGCGTTCGACCGCACAATGGCCGGCTATCTGAAGTATCGCGCGGATCTTGCGACGCGGCTGGGCGAGACGCTCGCCGCCGACGCGGACTTCGGCCTCGCGCATTGTCTGAAAGGCTATTTCGCGCTGCTCTCCTACAAGCAGGCGAATGTACCGATGGCGGTCGAGGCGGCGCGCGCGGCACGACGGCTCACCGTGAATGCCACACCGCGCGAGCAGGCGCATGTGGCGGCGCTCGAAGCCTGGATCGGCGGCGATCTCGATCGCGCGCTCGGCGTGTGGGAACAGATCCTGAGCGAGCACCCGCTCGACGTGATCGCGTTTCGCCTGGCGCATTTCAACAATTTCTGGCTCGGACGGCCGGGCGAGATGCGCGCCTCGGTCGAGCGCGTGAAGCCGAAATGGGCGCGCGACCTGCCGGGCTACGGCACGGTTCTGTCGTGCCATTGTTTCTCGCTCGAAGAGTGCGGCGACTATGCCGGCGCCGAGCCCTCGGGCCGCGCCGCGATCGCGATCGATCCGGGCGACATCTGGGGCACGCACGCGGTCGCGCACATCATGGAGATGCAAGGCCGCCACGCCGAAGGCATCGCGTGGCTCGACGAACTTGAGCGGCACTGGGAGGGTGGCAACAACCTGCTGCATCATTTGTGGTGGCACCGCGCGCTGTTTCATCTCGATCGGCGCGAGTTCGATGCGGTGCTCGACCTCTACGACAAGCGCTTCCGCAACTTCGCAAGCCCGCTGACGCAGGCGCAGCCTGACCTTTACATAGACGTGCAGAACGCCGCCTCGATGCTGTTCCGGCTCGAGCTCGCCGGCATCGATGCCGGCAACCGCTGGCGCGAGATCGCCGACAAGGCCGAGGGGCGCATCGGTGACTGCCTCTCGGCCTTCACCTTGCCGCACTGGATGATGGCGCTCGCCGCCGCCGGCCGCGACGACGCGGCGCGACGCATGCTCGAGGAGATGCGCGCATTTGCGGCCGGCGAGGGGACCGTGCAGCGGATCGTCCGCATTGCCGCGATCCCGGTGTGCGAGGCCGTGCTGGCGCACCGCCGCGGCGATCACGCGCGCGCGGTCGCGCTGATGCGGCCGGCGCTCGGCGAGATGTATCAGCTCGGCGGCAGCCATGCGCAACAGGACGTGCTAATGCAGCTCTTCCTCGACAGCGCCGTGAAGGCCGATTGCGCCGACGACGTGCGTCTCATACTTTCCGCCGCGAAACGCGCGGGTTTCGAACTGAACGAACGGCTGGGCTACGCGCAGGCCGTGCGGCAGTTCGCGCATTGAAGGAGATCGATCGATGGCCATGACCATGACCGGCGAAGTGCAGCTCGCCGCGCCGCGCCAGACCGTGTGGGAAAAGCTGAACGACCCCGAGGTGCTCAAGGCCACGATCCCGGGTTGCGAGTCGCTGGAGAAGACGTCCGACACCTCTTTCCAGGCGGTGGCCGTGACCAAGATCGGCCCGGTGAAGGCGAAGTGGAAGGGCAAGGTCAACCTGACCGATCTCGACCCGCCGAACGGCTACAAGATCGTCGGCGAAGGCGAAGGCGGCGTCGCGGGCTTCGCCAAGGGCGCGGCCGACGTGCGGCTCTCCGACAAGGACGGCGGCACGCTGCTGACCTACAGCGTCGAGGCGCAGATCGGCGGCAAGCTCGCGCAGCTCGGCCAGCGCCTGATCAACGGTGCGGCAAAGAAGATGGCGGACGAGTTCTTCCAGAAATTTGCCGCGGCTGTGGCCGCCGGCCAAGCCTGAGCAACGGCGCTACTCGATCGCGCCTCAATACAGCTCCATCAATCGCGCGTTGTCGGAGAGTTCCTCCGGCACGGTGTCGAGGATCACCTGCCCGGCTTTCATCACGACCACCCGGTCGGAAATCTTCAATGCCTCGCGCACATTCTGCTCGACCAGGATGACGGCCATGTTGACCTCGCGCTGGAGCGTGCGGATCGGCTGCAGCAGATCCTGGAACAGCTTCGGCGCGAGCCCGATCGAAGGCTCGTCCAGCATCAGGCAACGTGGCCGCGACAGGAGCGTGCGGCCGATCGAAACCATCTGCTGCTGGCCACCCGACAGAAAACCGGCGCGCTTGCCGTAGAACGCCTTGATCGGCGGAAGCAGGTTCAGCACCCAGTCGATCCGCGCGGCACGCTCGCCGGCTGCGATATTGCCGGACCACAGCGCGAGATCGAAGATCTCGGCGACCGTCAGCCCGGGGAAGATACCGCGCCCTTCCGGCATCAGCGCGACGCCATGGGCGGCAAGAACGCGCGGCACGTGATGGGCCAGCTCCTTGCCGTCGACGAGGATTTTTCCGGAGACCGGACGGGTGAGGCCGAACAGCGAGCGCATCAGCGTCGACTTGCCGGCGCCGTTGTGCCCAATCACGCAGAGCACCTCGCCGGCGCGCACCTCGATCGAGACATCGCTCAGGACAGGCCGCCCGCCATAACCGGCAACCAGCGACTGCGCCGCAAGGACCGGAGCAGCCATCATGGTCCGCGCTCGCCGAAATAGATTGCGGCGAGCGCCGGATCGGACAGGATCGTTTTCGGCTCCCCTTCGGCGAGCAGCTTACCCTGATCGAGAAACGCGATGCGATCCGAAATGCTCTGCACGATGTCGAGATTGTGCTCGATGATGCAGATCGTGACGCCCGACGTCACCTCGTTGCGCAACACCGTCAGGAAGCGGTCGTAGGAGCTGCGATCGAGGCCGGAGGCCGGCTCGTCGAGCAGCCACAGGCGCGCGCCGGACGCCATGATGCGCGCGATCGAGAGAAACTTCCGCTCCGCATAGGAGAGATCGACCGCCCGCGTGTCGCGGCGGCGCACGAGCTGCGTCGCCTCGAGCGCGCGCTCGACGCGCTCGATCCGCGCAGCCTTCGCGGCGCGTCCGCCGGTTTGCCAGAGCCAGGAGCCTGACTCGGTCGCCGTCGTGACGTTCTCCAGCACCGTCATGTGCGAGAAGAGCTTCAGATCCTGGAATGTGCGTCCGACGCCGAGACGCGCGATCTTCCAGTGTGGAAGCCCGAGAATGCTCTTGCCAAGAAACGTCACCGAGCCCTGGTCCGGGACGAGATGTCCGGTCATCGCGTTGAACAGCGTCGTCTTGCCCGCGCCGTTCGGCCCGACCAGCGTGGTGACGATGCCGGCACGCAGCGCGAACGACACGTCGTTCACGGCTTTCAGCCCGCCGAAGGTTTTGGAGATGTTGTCGGCCTGGAACAGGATATCGCCCGTCATGGCGCGTCTCCCTTCCGGTCCTGCGACTGGCCGTAGCCCCACAGGCCGGAGGGACGGAAGATCATCAGCAATACCATCGCGAGCCCGTAGATCATCTGCTGGATCGAGCCGATTTCGGTCGGCGGCAGATACGGCAGATAGGTGAGCAGCGCTGGCAGGAGCAGCACGATCACCGCCCCGATCACGGGGCCGAGCAATGTGCCGGTGCCGCCGATGATCACCATCGCGATGATCTGAACGGACACTTCGAGAACGAAGCTTTCGACATTGATGAAGGACAAATAGAACGCGAACAGCGAGCCCGCGACCGCCGCGAACGACGACGACACCATCACGGCCAGCGTCTTCAGCAGCGCCACGTTCTTGCCGAGCGCGGAGGCCGCCGTCTCGTCGTCGCGGATGGCTTTCAGGCTGCGCCCGAAGCTTGAGCGCACCAGCGCGCGGATGACGATCATGATCAGGGCAAGGCACGCGATCGTCAGCCCGAGAAAGAGTACCGGATCGCTGACATCGAAACCCAGGAACCGTACGGGCGGAATGCCGATCAGCCCGCCGATGCCGCCGGTCACCGACTTCCACTCCGAGAAGACCGTGACGGCGAGCATCTGCAGCCCGAGCGAGGCGGCCACGAAATATTCGCCGCGCACGCGCAGCGCCGGCAGCGCGAGCGCGAGCGAAATGACGCCGCTGATGACCATGCCGGCGGCCGTCGCGACCGTGAAATCGGCGCCGAACTTCATCGCGGCGATCGCCGCCGTATAGGCGCCGATCCCGAAGAAGATCGCGTGCGCGAGCGAAAAGATCCCCGCGTAGCCGAGGATGAAGTTCAGCGTCACCGCGAGGATCGCGTTGATGCCGATCAGGATCGCGAGGCTGATGATGTAGGTGGACATGCCGGGACGCTACCGCGCAGCCGTCGGGCTGCCGAAGAAGCCCGATGGACGGAAGACGATGAACGCGAACAGCACCACGAAGGTGACCGCCTCGCTCCACTGCGGATCGAGCTTCCAGTAGGCAAGGTTCTCGGCGAGCCCGAGCAGCATTCCCCCGCATGCCGCGCCGCGCACGCTTCCGATGCCGCCGACGATGGTCGCTGCCAGGCTCACCAGCATCACGTGCGTGCCGATCGCTGGATTGAGCCCCGCGGTCATCGCGGTGAAGATCGCGCCCGGAACGACCACCGCGGATCCGATCACGAAGGCATATTGCGCGACGCGCCCGGGATCGAGGCCGAACACGCGCACGAGATCCGGATTTTCCGAGAGCGCACGCATCGCGATGCCGATATGCGTGCGGCCGAGGAAATACGACAGCGCGGTGAACACCACGATCGCGACGACGATCGAGATCGCCGAAATCGGCGCGACGAACAGCCCGTCCATGATCTCGACGCTGCGGCTGAGCGGCGTATTCACCGTCTCCATGCCGCGGCCCGCCACGGTGCCGATCAGGTTCTGGATGAACAGCTGCACGCCGAACGCCGCGATGAACACCGTGAAGAACGAGGCCTCATGGCGCTGGATCGGCCGGTAGATGAAGCGCTCCATCAGCAGGCCGAACGCCGCCGCGGCGATCACGGCCGCAAGCGTCGCGATCGGCCACGGCACGCCGAGCTTCGAGGCGAGCCACCAGTAGATATAGCCGCTGATAGCGAACGCCGAGCCGTGCGCGACGTGGAAGATCTTCGTCGAGCCGAAGATCAGCGAAAAGCCGACTGCAGTCAGCGCGTAGATCGCGCCGAGCTGCAGTCCGTTCAGGAAAAGCTGTAGCAGCACCATGACGGCTGAAGCCGCATTCCGCCGCTACTTGATGCGCTTGCCCGTGCCGGTGCCGTCGATTTCCTGGATCTGCACCGGCGCCGCGACGGTGCCGTTCTGCTGGAACGCCATCTTGCCGCCGATGAGGTCGAAGTTGGGGCTCGCGCGGCGCTGCTCCAGCAGGTTCGTGCCGGTGATCGGCTTGCCGGCTTTCTCGAGCTGCTGCGCCAGGATGCCGAACACCATCACGGCGTTATAGTAGTTCGCGACGTAGGCGTTCGCGTCCTTGCCGCTCAGCTCCTTGTATTCCTTCGCGACACGCTGGCCGAGCGCGCTCGTGGTGAAGTCGGCGGATTGCGTCGTGTACCAGGCGCCCTTCGCCTCGGGGAGCTCCGCGATCGAGGGCGTCGACATCGCCGAATAGCTCATCAGCTGCTGGGTGACGCCGTTATCGCGCAGCTGTTTGACGATCTGGTTTACCTGCGTTCCGAACGACGCGATGTAGATCGCGTCCGGCTTGAGCTGGCGAACGTTCGCGGCGATCGAGGCGAACTGCTGCGCGGCGCGCGGGACCTGCAATTCGCCGACGAGCTTTCCGCCGGCTTTCGGCACCTCGGCGCGCAGCACCTTCTGCACCGACTCGCCGAGCGGATCGTCGACGAAGATCAGCACGATGTTCTTCAGCCCCTTTTCCTTCACCACGAAGGGGATCAGCACTTCGGCCTCGAAGTTCACCAGCGGGATCACATTCCAGAAATAGTCACCCAGCTCCGCAAGGTCCGGCCCGACCGCGCCGCCGTTGATGCTGACCACCTTGGCGCGGTCGCCGACGGGCGCGATCGCCTTCGACACCGCCGTGTAGGCGCTGAGCACGTAGGGTACCTTGGTGACGCTGACGAGCTTGTTCATCGCCACCACGCCGCCCTGCGGCGTCGCCTGACTGTCCTCGATCGCGAGCTCGACCGGCTTCGAGAGCATCTTGTCGGCGTTGATGTGCTTCACGGCGATGCCGGCGGCGCGCGAGAAGATCTCGCCGAGCTCCGCGTTCGGCCCGCTCATCGGCAGGTTGGCGCCGACCTTGATCGTGTCCTGAGCCGTTGCGTTGCCGGCGGCGCCGAAGACCATGAGCGAGCCGACCAACGCGGCAGCAATCCGCGACTTGAGCATTCCCGTCCTCCCGTGTGTCGCGCGCCTTGGGGCGCACGCGACCTTCGTGTTTGTTGCGGCTTACGATCCGACGAACGCGCGCGCTTGTCCATGGGCTCGCCACTTACCCGCAACGTTCGTCGATGCGAATATCAGCGGGCAACGATCGAGCGTGGAAACCCTTGGCTGCCGCACGCCCGACGCGAACGCGCCCGTCGTCCGCGCGTCCGGTCGCTTCGTCGCGCGCAAATGACCCAATGAGGGAAAGCGTCGTCACACACCTCGTCGCCGGATGGGTTCGGCGTGGGCACGCAGGATCGCGGGGACCGCATGCCGGGTCATGGGCCAATTATGCCATGGACCGGGGTCGCATCCCGGACCCGGGTCCCTTGACCTTTCATACCTCCCCGGTTCAGAGTTGTTCTTGTTCCAATCTGCGATTTCCGGCAAAAACGCCCTGATTTCGTCACCCGTACCGGCCGAGCAGGTGTGTTCGGCCTCAAAATGAGGGCCTTTGGCCCCGCTTTTCGAGGAGGAGGGATATGCCCGCAGTCTCCATGACGGTGAACGGCAAGGCCGTCACCGCGGACGCCGACGCCCGCACCCTGCTGGTGCAATACCTGCGCGAGGGCCTGCGTCTCACCGGCACCCATGTGGGATGCGACACCTCGCAATGCGGCGCCTGCGTGGTCCACATGAACGGCAAGGCCGTGAAGGCCTGCACGATGTTTGCCTGGCAGGCCGAAGGCGCGACCATCACCACCATCGAGGGGCTGGCGCAGAACGGCACGCTGCACCCGATGCAGGAGGCCTTCCGCGACAATCACGGCCTGCAGTGCGGCTTCTGCACCCCGGGCATGATCATGACCGCGGTCGACATGGTGAACCGCAAGGGTCACGACCTCGACGACAAGACCATCCGCCACGAGCTCGAAGGCAACATCTGCCGCTGCACCGGCTACCACAACATCGTGAAGTCGATTGCGGCCGGCGCGAAGGCGATGGCGTAAGCGCTGCCCGCAAGAGGCAGATCAGGAAACACCCAATCGAATCCCGCTGGAGGAAACGCCATGAGCGCGACCGGGATCGGCGCGGCCGTCCGCCGCAAGGAAGATTTCAGGTTCATCACCGGCAAGGGCCAGTACACTGACGACATCAATCGTCCGGGCCAGACCTACATCTACTTTGTCCGCTCGCCGCACGCGCACGCGAAGATCAGGAAGATCGACAGCGCGGAAGCGAAAGGCATGCCCGGCGTGGTCGCGGTACTGACCGGCGCCGATCTCGCGGCCGACAAGATCGGCAATCTCATTTGCGGCTGGGCGATTTCGTCGAAGGACGGCTCGCCGATGAAGATGTCGGCGCATCCGGCGATCGCCAGCGACAAGGCGAACCATGTCGGCGATGCGGTCGCGGTGGTGATCGCCGAGACGCTCGCACAGGCAAAAGACGCGGGCGAGAAGGTCAAGATCGACTACGAGGTGCTGCCCGCGGTCGCCGATCCTGCCAAGGCGCAAGGCGCCGGCGCGCCGCTGATCCATGACGTCGCGCCGAACAACACGATCTACCAGTGGCATCTCGGCGACCAGAAGGCGACCGAGGCGGCGTTCGCGAGCGCCAATCACATCACCAAGCTCGACATCGTCAACAACCGGCTGGTGCCGAACGCGATCGAGCCGCGTGCCGCGCTTGCCGACTACGATTCCGGCAACGACACGCTGACGCTGTGGAATACGTCGCAGAACCCGCACGTCGCGCGCCTCGTGATCGCGGCGTTCGTCGGCATGGCGCCGGAACACAAGCTGCGCGTGATCGCGCCGGACGTCGGCGGCGGTTTCGGCTCGAAGATCTTCATCTACCCCGAAGAGGTCGTCTGCCTCTGGGCATCGCGCAAGGTGAACCGCCCGGTGAAGTGGAATTCGGATCGCTCGGAAGCCTTCCTCACCGACGCGCATGGCCGCGATCACGTCACGCATGCCGAGATGGCGTTCGACGCCGAGGGCAAGATCACCGGCCTGCGCGCCAAGACCATCGCCAACCTCGGCGCCTATATGTCGACCTTCTCGTCGTCGGTGCCGACCTATCTTTATGCGACCTTGCTGTCGGGCCAGTACGGCATCCCGAACATCTATTGCGAGGTCGATGCGGTCTATACCAACACCGTGCCGGTCGATGCGTATCGCGGCGCCGGCCGCCCGGAAGCGACCTTCGTGGTCGAGCGTCTGGTCGAGGTCGGTGCGCGCGAGCTCGGCATGGATCCCGCCGATCTGCGCAAGAAGAACTTCGTCAAGACGTTCCCGCACCAGACGCCGGTGATCATGGCGTATGACGCGGGCGACTATGGTGCCTCGCTGAAGAAGGCGCAGGACATCGCCGACGTCAAAGGCTTCGGGAAGCGCAAGCGGGACAGCGCGCGCAACGGCAAGCTGCGCGGCCTCGGCTACTCGACCTACATCGAGGCATGCGGCATCGCGCCCTCGCAGGCGGTCGGCTCGCTCGGCGCGGGCGTCGGCCTGTGGGAATCCGCCGAAGTGCGCGTCAATCCGACCGGCTCGGTCGAAGTCTTGACCGGCTCGCACAGCCACGGCCAAGGTCACGAAACGACCTTCGCGCAACTCGTCTCGGAGCGCCTCGGCATCCCGATCGAGAAC
>Ga0207683_10002018_pt1 | contig 17961 bp, 20 predicted proteins | sample KBSM73metaG_FD_184333 | JGI IMG/M metagenome (GOLD analysis project Ga0207683, IMG submission 184333) | Miscanthus rhizosphere microbial communities from Kellogg Biological Station, Michigan, USA - KBS M7-3 metaG (SPAdes) (version 2) | ecosystem: Host-associated > Plants > Roots > Rhizosphere >... | reverse complement strand
GTTGATGTTGACCGTCTTGCCACCCTGCACCGGCACAACCTGGATGTCGGCATTTGCGACGAGAGTCGTGGCGACGAGCGCGCGACGCAGATCATCGAGCTTGGAGCGTTGAAATGGATCGCCGCGCTTGAAGCGCGCGATGAGAGCAACGTGGCTGGCGCTGAACGCCGGCCGACCGCTGACATGAATGCTGCCAAAGCGCGCGACGGGACCCGGGTTCACTGGAAGGACTAGCGTCGCGAGGTGCGTCTGGTGATTGACCTCGATATCCTGGTCACCGAGCGTGGCTCCGGCATAGCCCTGCTCACCTAGCGCGGTGGTAAGCGAGACGCCGGCCGCGATGACATCGGTCGCCACAACAGGGTCGCCCGCCTTCACGGCGAAGCTGTCGCGAAGCCGTGCCGCTTCTGGTCCGGCTGAATCGAGGCCCGGCAGATCTACCGAAGCGAAGTGATACTGAGACCCTGGATCGGCGGTCAGGACGACGCTCAGGGCATTGCCGACCTTTTCGGTGCGGGGCTCAACGGCCGCGTCATAATATCCGTCGGCGCGGAGCAGCTGCGTCAGCAGGTCGGCGTCGGCGTTTGCACGGCGTCCGATCTGCGCGGCATTGGCCGGGTCCTTGCGCTCGGCCTCCAGAGCCGACTGCTGGCGGAACGCCCGCAGCAGTTCCTCGGAATCGCCAACCGATCCCAGGCCCTCGACCTGAACCGTGTACCGGATATCGCCGACGGTGACCGCCACCGCGTGTCCCTTGCGCTTCGTCGGCGCCGCCGCCGGCGGTGGGGCGGTTTCCCTGGCGTCTAGTTCAGGCCAGGCGATGCCGAGACCGGGCATCGGGTCGAGCGGCGCGCTAGGATCGAGCTCGGCGGCATCGGGAGGCGGAGCCGGAGTTGGTGGCATAGCGGTTGCCGGTGTCGACTGCGCGCGCGCGGTTCCTGCAACGAACGAGGCGGCCGCTGCCGCGCAAAGCAGCCGCGCGGCGCTTAGCCTGGAACCCCGCCCTACCATCAAGAGACAAGCCTTACCCAGCGCTCCTGAACCGCGCCAGTATGTTCAGGCCTCGGCGAAAGGCTCTAGTGGATTGTCCCGATGACCTCGTCGCTGCTCAGCGTCGCAATGACGCGCTCGATCTGCCGCCAATGGCAGAAACGAGCGACATTGCCGTCGTCGCGGCTCTGCTCCGCTCGCATGGCCGCCTCGAACCCGGCGTCGTCCCCATAGCGCTCGATCAGCTCCGCGGCATCGGCGAGCGCAACGCGGCCGTGGATGAAGGGGCTATCCATGGCGCCTCTGTAACGGCTGCGCGTTTCCCGACTGCGGACGAGCAGGGTCAACGAACCGTTAGCCATATGTTGGGCTTGGCCTCAGCCGCCGCTCTTGGCATGGGCGACTGATGCCGATCTCAACTCGCGCCGGAGGATGCTTCCTCACCGTCTGCATCCTCGCCGGATTCCCGCTCGGCCTTGCCATCGGCAACCCGATGAAGGGGATATTGATCGGCACCGGCGCCGGGATTGTGTTGGCGGTTGCGACCTGGCTGCTCGACCGGAAGCGGCCGTAGCTACAGCACGCGGCGCCCCGACCAGATCACCCGGCCGATGCAGTTGATCTCGCCGAGGCTGCAGTCCGGCCAGTCCGGATAAGCGGGATTGTCGGACTGGACCGTGACCCGCTTGCCGAGCGGGTTGAGCGCGAGGCGCTTCACCACGAGGGCATCGTCGATCCGAAGCACGTAGATGCCGTCACGAAGCCGCTCCGCACAGTCGCCGAGATCGACCAGGATGTCGTCGCCCGCATTCAGGGTCGGCGACATGGAATCGCCCTCGACCCGAACGATCGACAAGTTCGACGGCGCGCTTGGCGTCAGCGCCTTCAGCCACCGTTCGTCGAACGCGAAATAGGGCTTGCCGAGCTCCTCGGTGACGATCGCGCCCGGGCCCGCAGAGACCATCACCGGGTGGCGCTTGACGCTGAGCAGCCCCTCGGCGCCGATTTCGCTGGGCGCCGGACCGCCGAGCAGCATCTCCGAGATCCCGAAGTAACGCGCGAGCTTGCGCCGTTCCTCTTCTCCAAGGCGCCGCGGGACCCCGCGGCGAACGAATTGCTGAATGTAGGCCGCATTGCGCCCGAGCATCCGGGATAAGCCTGCAAAATCCTCGCCTCGCTCGGCGCAAAGCCGCTCAAGGACGAGGCGAGGGTCGTTCATCATTAATCCGCCTTTAGTAACGCTAGGTAACTGCCTAGACAAGTAGGAAATCGACTGGAAGGTAATGGCTCGCCGAGTCGCGTCGAGATTATAAGGAAAACAGTCGGTGAGTTTGCTTAGAGAAGTAGAGAAATTCCTGCGCCGTAATGACACGGCTCCAACCCGCTTTGGCCGAGATGTCGTTGGAGATCCGCGATTTGTCTTTGATCTACGTAATGGGCGCGATCCCAGGCCGCAGACCGTCGAACGCGTCCTCGCCTATCTGCAGGCAGGCGCACAGTGAACCGGCTGCCCATGTCGCCGGCCGCGGCGGCGCTGTTGAGATGCCTCATCGGGCGGGCGAATGTCTCACGCGATAGGATTTTGCTTACCGATGCCGCTTCCGTTGATTGGCGCTCCCTAACGTTCAACGGCGAGCGGCACGAACTCGGATTACGCATCGCCGGGCCGGACTCGCATCTGACCATGCAACGGATGTGCGACGGTCTGGAGGATGCGGAATTCAGCATTCCCGGCGTAATCGTCGCCGACATTGCAGTCGCCGGAGCGCCGGTGCGAGCACCGGACGGGTCGACCAGCATTAGGATTGAAGCACTGACTGTAGCCGCAGACTAACGAAGCGAGCGTCGCAGTTCGGCCAGCGCCGCCGAGAGGGCCTGCGACGCATCCGAGGGGCCAGCGAGATCGGACGGGGCGGCAGGGGTCCCGTCCTTCATATGTTCGGCGATGCGCGTCTGGAGCTGACCAGGCGTTGGACCGGGCGCAGGCATCGCCCGGCGGTCGAACAGGCGCACGACACGCGCGTCCGGGCCGATCTCGGCAAGAATATCGTCGAGGACGAGTGGAGCGTTTCCACCCAGACGATCGGACTCGGTGAGCACCAGTTCGTCTGGCTCAACCCGGTCGGTGAGAAGCAGCTCTTCAGCCGGCAAGGATTCGGTCAGAAGGAGTTCTTCCTGCGCTTCGGCGAAATCGAAGTGCCCCGCCGGAAACTCAGGCAAGGGGATGGCCGCCCGCGATCCGTCCGCCATCCTGATCAGGCGGCAGCACGGCAGATAGGCCAGAACCCCTGCTCCAGCGGCGACGTATGCCAACTGCGGATCGAGAGCGGTTGTTCCGACGAAAAGATAGGCTGAGTAGCCGACGGCGGCAGCGAACACCGCCGAGGCGCCGCGCTCTATGCCCATTTCAACCAGCTCGATGAGTGCCGCTTTCATGCACCGCGAGATACGCCCAATTGGTTTCCAGACCGTTAGGCAGTTTTCTCGTCGGCTGGCTCGATCACGGTGACTTCGGGGGCATCTTCGATGAGGTCGATAACGGCCATGGTGAACGCCTCGACGTCACGCGGATTGCGGCTCGTCACGATATTACCGTCGGTCACCGCCGGTTCGTCGACCAGCCGGGCGCCCGCATTCCTGAGATCGGTCCGGATCGAGGGCCAGCTCGTGGCAGTGCGGCCACGGAGGAGGTCCGCTTCGACTAGCAGCCACGGCGCGTGGCAGATTGCTCCGATCGCCTTTCCTTGCCGATCAAAGTCCTTGATCAACTCGATCACGTTGTCGTGGAGGCGCAGATGATCGGGATTGCGCACTCCCCCCGGTAGGACAAGCGCGTCGAAATCGTCGGCGCTGGCCTCGTCCATCGTGATGTCCGGACGAATGGTCTTGCCGGGATCGTCATGGACCGTCGCCTGGATCGGGTCGAGCTTCAGCGAGGCAAGGACGACCTCGGCACCGCGCTTCTGAAGAATCTCGCGCGGGCCGAACAGCTCCCATTCCTCGAAGCCGTCGGTGGCGACGATCAGGACTCGTGAATTCGGAATGGAAGGCATGGGTCATCTCCTTACCGTCAACAGGAACTCGCCCGCCCGCCGCTCGTCTATGCGCCTCGATGGCCCGAGTGAAGCGTAACACGACGTGCTGAGGCACAGCAGCGACAGCGAGCCTGGCATCACGCGCAAGCGCCAGGGCCGGTACTGGGCTTATTTTGACGCCGAGGGGAAGCGGGTCACAAACCGCGAGGAGATCGACCGCCTCAACGCGATCGGCCTTCCGCCCGCCTATGAGAACGCCTGGTTCTGCGCCGATCCTGACGGGCATCTGCAGGCGACGGGCATCGATGCGCGGGGACGCAAGCAGTACCGCTATCACGCGGGTTTCCGCGAGAAACGCGAGAGCGCCAAGTATGAAGGCTTGCTTGAGTTCGGCAAGGCGCTCCCACGCCTCAGGCGGCGGGTCGAGCGGGACCTAAAACACCGCGACCTCAGCCGTGACGCGGTGCTTGCGGCGGTCGTCCGGCTGCTGGACACCGAGCATATCCGTATCGGCAATGAGGAATATGCCAGGACCAACAAAAGCTATGGCGCGACGACGCTGAGATCGCGGCACCTCAAACGCACCGGTCACGCGCTACAGATGCGGTTCACGGGCAAGCACGGAATCGTCCACGAGGTGAAGATCACCGACAGCAACCTGAAGCGCATCTGCAAGCGCTGCCAGGACCTGCCCGGGCAGATGCTGTTCCAATATGTGAACGGCGACGGTGAGCCGAAGCCGGTGAGCTCCGGCGACGTGAACGAATATATCAAGGAAGCGACCGGCGGCGACTTCACCGCCAAGCATTTCCGGACCTGGAGCGCGAGCGTCATCGCTTTCGAGCAGATGCTGAAGAAGGCCGAGGACGCGCGGATCACCGTCAAGACGGTAGTCGAACCCGTGGCGGAAGCGCTGGGCAACACGCCGGCGATCAGCCGCAAGTCCTATGTCCACCCTGCCCTGCTCGAGGCAGTGAAGGAGAACCCGCGCGACCCCCTCGGCGACATCGACCGGCCACGGGGACGCAAGCGGCTATCCAGCGCAGAGGTCGGGCTGCTCGAGTTCCTGTCGAAGGGCAAGAAGCGGCGGCGCAAGGTCGCGGCTTGATTGCAGTGCGGGTGGCCGCCAAGACGGTGGCGATGCAACCCATCTGGACCTGGTTCGACGCCAACCGCGAAGGCCTCTTCGTCGGCCTTCTGGTCGGGATTGGCTTCGTCGCGGTGATGCTCATCCTCCGGCTGATCGGCAGGCGGAGTGTGCAGCGCGATCCTGACGGGTTCGGCTGGAAATCCGTGATTGGCCGGGTGTTCGCCAAGACCAGCGTCGCCTTCATGGTGCTTGCCGCCGCCGACGTCGTCAGCACTTACACGGAGCCGCCGCACAAGCTCGCCCGGCTCGTCGACATCCTGTTCGTGATCGCCTTTGCACTACAAGGCGCGGTCTGGGGACGCGAGCTGATTCTCGGGGTGATCGGCAGGCGCGTCGCCGAGGAAAAAGGCCGCGGATCGCTGGCCAGCGCGATGGCGATCATCCGCGTCCTCGTAAGCATCGCCCTGTTCGCGATCGCGGGCATCCTGATCCTCGACAATCTGGGAGTTAACGTCACCGCGCTGGTGGCCGGGCTCGGCATCGGCGGCATTGCGATCGGCCTTGCCGCCCAGGGCATCTTCTCGGACCTGTTCGCGGCGCTTTCGATCTTGTTCGACCGGCCGTTCAAGAAGGGCGACACAATTCGCTACGACCAGAGCACAGGCACCGTGGAGCGGATCGGCCTCAAGACGACGCGACTGCGTTCGCTAACGGGCGAGCAATTGATCATGGCGAACACGAAGCTGCTCGAGCGCGAGATCCACAACATGGCCGCGGCCAAGGGACGGCGCGCCACGATCTACATGGCGGTCAGCGGCGAAGCTTCCCCGAAAACGATCGATATCGTCACCTCGGCAGCGACAAGAGCAGTCGAGGCGCAGAAGGGCTGCAAGCTCATCCGCTGCGTGCTGTCGGGCGCCGGGGCGAGCGCCCTCGCCTTCGATCTCGTCTACGAAGGCGCGACGGTCGATACCGACAAACTCGCGGAGGATCGCGCCGCAATCCTGCGTTCGATGATCGAGCAGCTGGGCCTCAATAAGCTGCAGCTTTCGCGCGCATCCGACCAGCCGCCCGCGCCGCTCCCGTTCTAGGCGGCGTCCTCGATGGGCTCGCCGTCGGGCGTCATTTTCCAGACGTTCGCGAGCATCGCGCGCCATCCCTCCGGAGTGACCGACCGCTGATATTCAGCCTGCATCTCCGGCGTCAGCATCTCCAACATCAGCGCGTCATCGACCCAGAACTCGATCACTCGAAACGGCCCGCGCTGGCAGAGCATGGTGTGACAGCCGTAGCGGCGCCCGATCTCTTCCACTTCCTCGATGCTGAGCGGGGTCGCAACTGCGGCATGAAATGCGCTGTGGCGAGATACCGGCTCGTTGCGCTGCTCACCCTGGCCATTCGCCGGGTACAGGGCCAGATCGCGCGGATAGACCTCAATCGTCGACCTGCGATCGTCCCCGGCGTGGGCAACCCAGCTGCCCTTGCCGACCATCGGAAAGTAGAAGGCCTCGCCTCGCCACAACTCGGCGAGCATGGTCGCGGTCCGCTTCGGATCATCGGCGGCAATGGAGAAATGGAAAATCACGTTGCTAACCCCCGTTACGCGTACGAAGCGCCTTTATCGTAGCCGTCCTGCCGCGTCAGCCGCTTGCAGACGTATTCACATCCCTGCAAATAGCCCCGATGCCGCTGGCCAGCCTCGACGAGATCCGCGCCCGCGTCGGCGGCGAGGTCGGCGTGTCCTCATGGCTGACGATCGGCCAGGATCGGATCGACACTTTCGCCGACGCGACCGAAGACCACCAGTTCATCCACGTTGATCCAGAGGCCGCGGCCAAGACCCCGTTCGGCGGGACGATCGCTCACGGCTTCCTGACGTTGTCGCTGCTTTCGAGGATGGCGGCCGAGGCGACGTTCGTCCCCGAAGGCGTGAAGATGGCGGTCAATTACGGGTTCGACCGCATCCGCTTCCTGTCGCCCGTCAGGTCAGGCAAGCGGGTGCGCGGGCGCTTCACGCTTGACTCCATCGAGGAGAAAGCGCCGGGGCAATGGCTGTTGCGTCACAACGTGACGGTAGAAATCGAAGGCGAGGACAAGCCGGCGCTGACCGCCGTCTGGCTCGGCCTGATGTTCACTTGAGGAGATTCTAATGGCTCGCGAAGCCGTCATCGTTTCAACCGCCCGGACGCCGATCGGCCGCGCCTACAAGGGCGGGTTCAACGCCACGCTCGGTCCGACGCTCGGCGCATTCTCGCTGAAGCCGGCGATCGAACGCGCGGGCATCGACGCCGGCGATATCGACGACGTCGTCTGGGGCGCGGTGCTCACGCAGGGCACGCAGTTCGGTAATATTGGCCGCCAGGTCGCACTTCGCGCCGGCTGCCCCGTTTCGGTCGCTGCAATGACGATCGACCGGCAATGCTCGTCGGGCCTGATGGCGATTGCGACGGCTGCCAAGCAGATCATCGTCGACAAGATGGACGTGGTTGCGGCAGGCGGTCAGGATTCGATCAGCATGGTCCAGACGCCGGAGATGCGCATCCAGCCGGACCCGGCACTGATCGCCATGCATAAGCATGTCTACATGCCGATGCTCCAGACCGCCGAAACGGTCGCGCGGCGCTACGGCATCAGCCGCGAGCGGCAGGACGAATATGCGCTGAAGAGCCAGCAGCGAACTGCGGCGGCCCAAGCCGCCGGCCGCTTCGATGACGAGATCGTGCCGGTCACCACGACGATGAACGTCACCAACAAGGAGACCGGCGAAGTCACGCAGCGCGAGGTGACGATCGCCAAGGACGAGGGCAACCGTGCGGACACGACGCTCGAGGGCCTCTCCAGCCTCAACCCGGTACTTGGGCCCGACACCTCGATCACCGCCGGCAATGCAAGCCAGCTGTCGGACGGAAGCTCGGCCTCGATCCTGATGGAGGCGGGCGAAGCGGCTCGGCGCGGCCTCAAGCCGATGGGCCGCTACGTCGGCATGGCGGTCGCCGGCACCGAGCCCGACGAGATGGGCATCGGGCCAATCGACGCGGTCAACAAGCTCCTGAAACGCTTCGACCTTAAGGTGGACGACATCGGCCTGTGGGAGCTAAACGAGGCATTCGCGGTGCAGGTGCTCTACAGCGCCGAGCAGCTCGGGATCCCCGAGGACCGGCTGAACGTCGACGGCGGCTCGATCTCGATCGGCCACCCCTATGGCATGAGCGGAGCGCGAATGACCGGCCATGCGCTGATCGAGGGCAAGCGCCGCGGCGTGAAGTACGTCGTCGTCACGATGTGCGTGGGCGGCGGCATGGGAGCGGCCGGGCTATTTGAAGTGCTATAGCTGATCCGCGCCGACTCAAGGGGAAGACCAATGCCAGTGATGATTGGACTGTTCGTTGTCCTCCTGGTCTTCCTTCTGATCAGCGCACTCAAGACCTTCGGCATCAACCAGGAATATCAGCGCGGCGTGCTGTTCCGCCTGGGACGGTTGGGCCAGACCAAGGGACCTGGCTGGTACTGGCTGATTCCCTATGTTGACCGGGTCATCAGGGTCGATCAGCGGATCATCACCTACCAGCTGGAGACGCAGGAGACGATTACCCGCGACGGCGTCGCGGTGCGGGTCAATGCGGTGCTTTGGTTCCGAGCGGACTCGCCGATTCAAGTCGTCACCGCCGTCGAGAATTGGAAAGCGGCGACGGTCCAGGCGGCCGAGACCGCGCTTCGCGATGCGATCGGCCAGAGCGATCTCGACCATGTTTTGAAGGACCGCTCCGCGATCAACGGACGACTCCAGCAGCTGCTTCGCGAAGCATCGCTGAAATGGGGCGTCGAGATCGAAGCGGTTGAGATCAAGGACGTCGACATCCCCGAGCAGATGCAGCGGGCCATCGCCAAGGAAGCCGAGGCGATCCGCGAGAAGCGCGCTCGCATCGTCCGGGCCGAGGGTGAGCAGGAAGCAGCAGCGAAGCTTACACAAGCTGCAAAGGTGATTGGCGGCGTTTCGGGTGCGCTCGAGCTCCGTCGGCTCCAGACGATGGCCGAGATCGGGGTGGAGCATAACAGCACGATCATCGCGATGCTCCCGGTCGAGCTGCTCCAGGCGGCTAAGAAGGTCGCGGGGCTCGCCGAGCCGGATGAACCCGAAGCGCTTGGACGGGTTAAGCGGGTGCCACAGAAGAAAGCCTAACCCATGCCTGAATCCAACCGTCCGCTGGTCGAACGCATCGCCCGAGTGCTCGCCGGAGCAGCCCACAGCAGTAATGCCGAGGGCAGCGACCCCTCCGCCGGCGAGAAAGTCGACCGCGTCTGGCACGAGCATCTGAACCAGGCGCTCGCGGTGCTCCATACGATGCGCGAGCCGGACGAGGCTCAGGCTGCCGTCGGCGACGCGGAGATGTGGCGCAGTATGGTTGAAGCAGCGATCGCTGAACGGGTCGATTGAGCCCGCGCGACCCCAGCAGGGGGGCCGGCACCCGCAAGGCCGATCCGCGCTGGACCCTCGTCGCCTGCGTTCTCGCCTCCAGCCTGTCCTTCGTCGAAGGATCGGTCCTCAGCGTCGCGCTGCCCGCGATCCGCGCGAGCTATGGCGCGAACGCGCAAGACGTGCAGTGGGTGGTAAACGCATATCTGTTGCCGCTGTCGGCGCTCCTCCTCCTGGGCGGCGCGCTCGGCGACCATTTCGGCAGGCGCCGGCTGCTGGTGATCGGGACGAGCATTTTCGCCGTGACCTCGCTTGTCTGCGCGCTGGCTCCGAGCCTCCCGGTGCTATTGGCCGCGCGCGGAGCACAGGGGATCGGCGCGGCGCTCCTGCTGCCCAATAGCCTGGCGCTGCTCAACGCGGCTTTTCAAGGCGAGAAGCGAGGAACGGCGGTCGGGATCTGGGCGGCCTCGGGCGCGGCGATGGCGGCGTTCGCTCCGCTGCTCGGCGGGTGGCTGGTGGGTACGGTCGGCTGGCCGGCGATCTTCTATATCAACCTGCCGCTGGCGATCGGCGCGATCCTCATTGCGTTGCGCTTCGTCCAGGAGAGCCGGGAGCCGGGTGCGGGACGGACGGATTATGCCGGCGCTGCGCTCGTCACTGGAGGCCTCGCCGGGCTGACCTATGCGCTCACATTGTGGTCGGCGACGCGGGCGTTCGGCAGCGCGGCCGCAATAGCGCTGGCCGTTGGTCTACTTCTCATCGGCGCCTTCTTGTGGGTCGAGCGCAAGCGGGGTCAGCGCGCAATGATGCCGCTGGGTCTGTTCAAGGGCCGCTGCTTCTCGGGCCTCAACCTGCTCACTTTCCTGCTCTACGGAGCATTCAGCGCGGCGATGCTGCTGATCCCCTACGTGCTGATCACCAGCGGAGGATATTCGCCCGTACAGGCGGGCCTCGCAATGCTGCCCCTTCCCATCCTGATGACCTCGCTGTCGCCGAAGATGGGCGGCCTTGCGGCGAAGAGTGGCCCTCGCATCCCGCTAACCGCCGGCCCCCTCATCGTCGCGACCGGAATGACACTCGCGCCGCGGATGACACCGAACAGCAGCTACTGGACCGGCGCTTTTCCGATGATCGTCGTGATGTCGATCGGCATGACCATCGCCGTCGCGCCGCTGACGGCCTCGGTGCTCGGCTCGGTCGAGGAGCAGCATGTGGCCATGGCATCCGGCTTCAACAGCGCGGTCGCGCGCACCGGCGGCCTGATCGCAACTGCGCTGCTCGGCGCTGTCCTTGCAAGCAAGGGCAACGAGCTATTCGCCGGTTTCCACACGGCAATGTTTGTATCGGCCGGCGTTGCTGCCCTCGCCGCGCTCGTGGCGCTGACGATGCTCGGCGGAGTGAAAATGAAAAACGCCGCCTAATCGTTGGCGGCGATGAACTTCTCGACGACCGGCGCTATCTTCTCGCGCCACTTGCGGCCATTGAAGATGCCGTAGTGGCCGACATCCCCGGCCATGAAATATTGCTTCCTTGCTTCGGGCAGCTTCGTCGTAATGTCGAGCGCAGCCTTGGTCTGGCCGAGCCCGGAAATGTCGTCGCGCTCGCCCTCGATCGCCAGCAGCGCCGTATCGCGGATCGCGGCCGGATCGACGAGGCGGCCGCGGTGCTTCATCTCGCCTTTCGGCAGCTGGTGCTGCTGGAAGACGACGTCGACGGTCTGGAGATAGAATTCGGCGGTCATGTCGCAGACCGAGCGATATTCGTCGTAGAACCGCTGCGTTCCCGCCGCGCTCTCATCGTCGCCGACCACCAGATGCTTGAACATCTCCCAGTGGCTGATGAGGTGCGACCCGAGGTTCATGGTCATGAAGCCGGCGAGCTGCAGGAAGCCCGGGTAAACCTTTCGGCCGGCGCCGGGGTAGATCATCGGCACGGTGGCGATCACGTTCTGCTCGAACCAGGCGAATGGCCTCTGCGTGGCGAGCGTGTTGACCGCGGTCGGAGCCTGGCGCGTGTCGATCGGGCCGCCCATCATCGTCAGGGTCTTGGGCCGCCACTTGTTCTTGTCTGCGTTCATCAGCGCAGTCGCAGCGAAGGCCGGGACCGCGGGCTGGCAGACCGCGAGCATGTGCGGGCGTTCGCCGGTGCGCTCCCCGATCAACTCGAGGAATTCGACCAGGTAATCGATATAATCGTCGAGGTTGAAGCTGCCGTCTGTGAGCGGGACCAGCTTCGCGTCGCGCCAATCGGTGATGTAGACGTCATTGTCCGGGAGGAGCCGCTCGACCGTGCCGCGAAGCAACGTCGCATAGTGGCCAGACATCGGCGCGACGATCAGCAGCGGACGTCCGCTTTCGGCATTGACCTTGCGGAAATATTTGAGCTGTCCGAACGGTTTCCGTAGGACAATATCCTCATCCACCCCGACCGTTTTCCGGCCGACCTTCGTCTCGGTAATCCCGAACTCCGGCTTGCCGCGCGGGGCGGCGGCATGAGCGAATACTTCGAGGCTTGCCGCGACCAGCGGCCCCATCGAACTGTAACCCCAGGGATTAGCAGGATTGCTGAGCCAGCCGGCTCCGAGGCCCGCTAGTTTGCTCGCACCTGCGAGAAACGAGCGCTGCACTTCATAGGCGTCATAGAGCATCGGCGGTGATTGTTCCCTTCCCCGGGACAACCGATGTGGACCCCCTTTGCTCCGCTGGCAAGATGCTGCGGTGCAATAATCCCCAGTTGAAACAGCAATGCTAGGAGGCGGACTCGAGCTCCGGCGCCGCCGGTTGCCGCTGCGGCTCGGGCGCCTGCGGTGCCGGCGGCTGGGCCTCGCCGCGGGCGGCTGGGAGCACTTCGAGGACCTCGACGATGCGATAGCGCTCGGACAGCACCTCATGGTCCGGGCCGTAGGAAGTCTCGAAGTCGACCCGACAGCGCAGCGCATCGCCGGGGCGAATGTCGAGCTCGCGGCGATAGAATTTATCGAGCAACGTCCCTGGCTCCGAATAAGCGAGCGTCCGTGTGCCGCCGTGCTTCAGCTGCCACTGCCCTGACCCTTGGTAATCGGGCATCTCGACGACGAAGATCATGTCGGCGCTGTGGTTTACCAGCTTGCGCGCCTGCAAGAGCGTACGAGGCTCGGCGACCGACTTCGTGAGATCGAGGTCCGCGGATCCGTTGTTGGTGCTGATGCGCACCGACGAGCCGGCAGCCAGACTCTCCTTCGCGCTCTGCCACGCGGCAATAGCGTTCACGAGGTCGCCGGACGCCGGGAGCACCGGATGCGCGGAAGTCGTCACCGAGGTGCCCCATGCGAGCACGCGGATCGCTTGCTGCAGATCCGCCAGCTGATGGCTCGAAGAGCCGTCCATCCAGGCGATGATCGCGAGCGTGCCCCGCGACAGGAACTTGAGCTGGCTCGCCTCGTCATCGCCAGTCGTGCGGACGCGCAGCCACAGAGAGGTGCTACGTCGGGCCACTTCCTCCAGCACCGCGACGGTTTCGATCTGCACCGGCGCCGACCCAGCGAGCGCGCGATAGGAAGCTTCGACCGCCTCCTGCAACCGCTGCGCTTGAGCGATGTCGGGCGCTCGACGGGAGCCGGTGCTTGCCACCACCTCGATGACGAGATCGCTGTCGGTCAGCTCGGCGAGCAGGTCGCTTAAGCCATCTCGCTCTTCACTCGGTCCGGAAGCCATTGGAAAGTCGCCTCGATTCGTTAATTCCCCATTTACTAGCCGGCGGCCCGCTCGAAGCAACCGATTCGCGGCGCGGCGAGATTACCCAAAGGCCATTTGAGGCGAGAGCCAGCGGCTGTTAGTGGCAGCGTATGGCCATCGGTCCCATCAATCGCCCCAAGGGGCGCTCAGTCAAGAGCCTCCGCATGGTGTGGGGGTTCGCGACCCGATACCCGGGGCATATCGCGATCGCCGCGGCTGCGCTGCTCGTCGCCGCGGTCGCGACCAACTCGATCCCTTGGGGATTCAAGCTGGTCATCGACAAGGGATTCGGAGCGGGCGGAAGCAACGCGAAAACGATTGCGCCCTGGTTCGAGCTGCTGCTGGCGGTCGTCGCCGTGCTCGCGATCGCCACAGCCGTCCGATATTATTTCGTGTCGTGGCTCGGTGAGCGCACGGTCGCCGACATCCGCCTCGCCGTTCACCGCAACCTGCTGAGGATGTCGCCCGGATTCTTCGAGGAGAACCGGCCCGCCGAGATCACCTCGCGGATTACGGTCGACACGACGATCATCGAGCAGGTGGTCGGCACCACTGTCTCCGTGGCCCTGCGCAACAGCATCATGGGCATTGGTTGCATTGCGACCATGTTCGTCCTCGCGCCCAAGCTGGCGGGATTGATGCTTCTCGGCATTCCGGTCGTGCTCGGCCCGATCGTGGTGCTTGGGCGGAGGGTGCGCGGGATCTCGACGAGCAACCAGTCCCGGATCGCCGAGGTTGGCACGGTCACGACCGAAGTGCTCAGCGCGATGAAGATCGTGCAGGCATTCAACCAGCAGCAGCGTGAAGCGACCCGCTTCGGAGAGGCCGTCGAGCGAGTCTTCGCGACCGCCAAGCGGCGTATCGGCACACGTGCGGTCATGACCGCGATGATGATCTTCCTGATGATCGGCGCGATCGTCATGGTCATCTGGCAGGGTGCGATCGACGTCTCGTCCGGACGAATGAGTGGCGGATCGATCGCCGGATTCATCCTTTGCGGCATCCTCCTCGCCGGAGCGTTCGGAGCGCTGTCGGAGGTCTATGGAGACCTGCTTCGCGCCGCGGGCGCATCCGAGCGCATTGCCGAATTGCTCATTGCAGAGCCCGACATCCGCGCTCCCGCAGAACCGAAAAAGCTGCCCGAGCCTGCGCTCGGCGAACTCGAGTTCGACGGCGTGACCTTCCACTATCCGACCCGTCGGGAGACTTCGGCACTCGAAGGCTTCAACTTGAAGGTGAAGGCTCGCGAGCGGCTCGCGCTGGTTGGACCATCGGGCGCCGGCAAGACGACGATCTTCCAGCTCGCAGAGCGGTTTTACGACCCGGATGAGGGCCGCGTGCTCCTCGACGGAGTCGACCTCAAGGATGCGGACCCGGCCGACGTGCGCCAACGCATCGCGATGGTCCCGCAGGAAACGGTCATCTTCGCCGCGAGCGCCCGGGACAATCTCCGCTACGGCAATTGGGACGCGAGCGAGGACGAGCTTTGGCAGGCGGCGCGCGACGCCAATGCCGAGCAGTTCCTCCGGGCACTTCCGGAAGGGCTCGACACCTACATGGGCGAGGGCGGGGCCCGACTGTCTGGCGGTCAGCGTCAGCGGATCGCAATAGCCCGCGCCCTGCTGCGCGATGCGCCGTTGCTGCTGCTCGACGAGGCTACGTCAGCGCTCGACGCCGAGAGCGAGCGGTTGGTCCAGGACGCGCTCGATCGCCTGATGGAGCATCGCACGACGATCGTCATCGCTCACCGCCTCGCGACGGTGCGCGCAGCCGACCGCATCGTGGTCATGGATGGCGGCAAGATCGTCGAGGAGGGAACCCATACGACCCTCAGCCGCCGCGGCGGGCTTTACGCGCGCCTGGCACGGCTCCAGTTCGAGGACCGCGCGGCTTAGCCGTTCCCGCCGCCGCCGGCGGGAGGCGTTCCACCGCCGCTGGGCTTACGAGCGGCAGGCCTGCGCGTCGTGCGGCGGGCCGGCTTGCGGGTGCCGGTCGAGCGTTTCGCCGCGGGTTTCGCCGTGCCCGCGCGAGCTGTCCCGGCGCCTGCGGATTTGGCGCGCGTGCCAGCCGACTTCTTCGCGCTGCTTCGCTTTGCCGTCGAGGCTGTCCCGGTCGAACGCTTGGCGGTCGAGCGCTTGGCGGCGGTCTTGCGGCCACCGCTCTTCCTGGCGGCGGTACCGCTACGCGCGGATGAGGACGAGCCTGCGCTCGTGCCTGCGCTGGCCTCCATCGACCACTTGCCGGACATGACGCGCTGAGCAGCGTCGGCGACCGCCTCGGCGATCAGCGAACCGAGCTTGGTCGCGCTCGCCATCATGTTGGTAGCCGCCTGGCTGGCGGTATCGGCGGCGTCGAGGCCGGCATCGCGGATCGCGCGGCGCGCCTTGGGGCTTGCGCTGATCGCAGCCGCAGCAGCGGCCAGACCGGCGGCGAGCATTTCCTTGCTCATCGCGCCCTTGGCGAGCTTGTCGACCGTCGCGTTGCCCGAAGAAGAACTGGAAGAACTCTTGCGTGGTGATTTGGCCATGGCTTCATTCCCTCCGTTTGCGGGAAAAGACACTTCACGGCTGTAACGGTTCCCGAACGAAGCGAGAAGTGCGCCAAATACGGATATGTTAAAGGGCACCGCCGCGTCACGCAGCGATGCCCTTCGACATGGTCAGCGGCCGGAAGTGACGGCCGTTCGTCAGCTCTTAGGGCCTACGAACACCCCTTTCCGACCTCCCTGCTGAACCATGAGACATCGGATCACCTCCTTTCGCTGCGTTGAAGCTGCATTGAAGATGATTCATGCTTGGCCTGAGCGCAAGACTTGTAATGTTGTGAACATTCGGCAATCTTCTTGCCTTCGCGCCGAATGGAAGCAGCTTCAGGCGCGGCAATCCTCGATCACCCGAGCAGGCTCCGCCCAGGGCGGAACGACGAGTGGCGGCTGCGCGCCCACGGCGAATCCAACGCGGCCCCGGCTGGACACGATGGCGTCGAGCAGCGGGTCGTAGTTCGCGAGATCGATGGTCAGGCGGCCGGAAGTGGGGTTGAAGCTTGAAGGGAGTCCCTTCGCCAGCGAACTCGTCCAAACATTGAGCAAAGGCGCCGCGGCAGTTGCAGCCCTCGAGATGGACACTCGGCGAGTCGCCCTGATGCAATGGACCCACAGCTGGGGCATGCCGCTGTCGTTCGCGAACACGGCCTCGCTGCCGTCCGTCATTGGCGCATAGCTCCAGCTTCCCGCAACAGGCGCGGCAGTACTCAGGTCCTGAGCCTCTGCCGATGACACGGCGAGCAGCGCGAGCGCCGCGGCAATCTGCAATCTCATGATGGTCAGCGACTCAGCTTGTCGACCTTGGCCTGAAGCGCAGCGAGCTCTGCCTTGAGCTCGTCCATTTCACTACCGGCGCTGGCCGGCTTCGCGTCGCCCTTCTTGCCAGTGAAGGCGCGGGTTGCGTCCTCGAACATCGTCATGTTGCGCTTCGCCATGTCGGCGAAGACGTTGCCGCTGAAGGCGTCCTTCACCGCGCTCTGGTTGCGCTGGAACGCGTCCATCGCGGCTTCGAGATAGGAAGGCACGAAATTCTGCATCGAATTGCCGTAAAGGCCGATCAGCTGCTTCAGGAAGTTGATCGGAAGCATCGTCGTCCCGCGGGCTTCCTCGTCGACGATGATCTGCGTCAGCACCTGTCGGGTGATGTCTTCGCCGCTCTTGGCGTCGACGACCTCGAACTCGCGGCCCTCCCGCACCATTTGCGCAAGGCGGTCGAGCGTGATGTAGGTCGAGCTTTCGGTGTCATAAAGACGCCGGTTCGCGTACTTCTTGATCGTCACCTTGCCCGATGTCTTTGCCATGAACAGTTCCCCAGACGCGGACCGCGCCTTACTACCGCAGCATAGTGCGCTGCAACATGAACGCGCGCCACGGCCGTTGCCGCTGTTTCTCGAATTGGTACGCGAGGTATCCGCTCGCGACCCAAAGCTTGCTGCGGATGCGCTCGCCGGCTTGCGGGCATATGAGCAGGCGCCGCGCCGGGAGCGACCGGCGCCCAAACCGAAAATCGCGCGCATTCGCGGCGCTTGTCTGCGCGATCATGGCGGCGAAGGAAAGCCGGCGATTCTCGTGCCTTCGCTGATCAATCCACCAGGAATTCTCGATCTCGACCAGGAGGTTTCGCTGACCGCGGCGGTCTCCGCGATCGGCCGGCGCGCGCTGCTCCTTGATTGGGGCAAGGCCGACGAGCGTTCGGAGCTGTCCGTTGCGGGACACGTCGAGGAATTGCTGCTGCCTTTGCTGCGCAGCATGAACGAGCCGGTAGCGCTGATCGGATACTGCCTCGGCGGGACGATGGCGATCGCCGCGGCGAACATCGTGAAGGTCGAGCGGGTGGTGACGCTGGCCGCGCCGTGGAGCTTCGCGCGCTATCCGGAAAGCTCGGCGCAGGCGCTGCAGGACATGTGGCGCCATTCCAGGGAAGCGGCCAAATCGCTCGCCGCACTGCCGATGGAGGTGCTTCAAGCGGCCTTCTGGTCGCTCGATCCGGAACGCACGGTGCGCAAGTTCGCCGAGTTCGGTCGGCTTGACCCAGGCGGCGTGGAAGCGCGGCGGTTCATCGAGCTCGAGGAGTGGGCCAACCAAGGCGAGCCCCTGCCCTATCCCGCGGCGCAGGAACTCGTCGAAGGACTGTTCGGCAACGACTTCCCGGGTTCAGGAGCGTGGCGGGTCGGCGG
>Ga0207683_10002013_pt1 | contig 17984 bp, 11 predicted proteins | sample KBSM73metaG_FD_184333 | JGI IMG/M metagenome (GOLD analysis project Ga0207683, IMG submission 184333) | Miscanthus rhizosphere microbial communities from Kellogg Biological Station, Michigan, USA - KBS M7-3 metaG (SPAdes) (version 2) | ecosystem: Host-associated > Plants > Roots > Rhizosphere >... | reverse complement strand
GCCGCCGCAACCGATTTCACATACTGATAGAAAATTTTCTTTTGAGCCGGTACAAAACTTCTTAAAACCATCGAGCGTGATTTTGTGCCCGCCAAGATTTGTGTTGATATATTCCAGTTCCTGCATATTCCGCTTAATATCCTTAAAGGGAATATCATCTCTGTCCAGCAATTCTTTGTCGTATGAACGGGTGGAGAAATCAGGCATGTGTTGAAGCTACAAAGGTTTCCATAGTAAGGCCCGGGCCAAATGCGGCGCCGAAAATATTTTCTTTATTGCGATACTTTAATTGACTCATTATTTTCTTCAATACAAATAAAATGGTAGGAGAAGACATATTGCCATATTGCCGTAGTATTTCATAACACGACAATAATTCATCATTTAAAAATCCAAGACTATGGCCGATCGCATCCAGGATTCGTTTGCCACCGGGATGAACACACCAATGATTGACCTGGTTTTTATTGATACCGGCATGCGTAGTGGCTTTATTCACCAATGAATCAAAATCCTCTTCTATTAATTCAGGAACATAGCCGCTTAACGTCATGAGGAAACCGGTAGACGACAATTCCCACGACATATCTTTTTTACCTTTTGTAATTACTTCTGAATAAAAACCATCCAGGTGCAATCCCTCTTTTTTAAAACTTTCATGCGTAACCAATACAGCGGCAGAACCATCGGCGAATAAAAGACTGGATGTAATGCTGTTTATGGACGACTCACGCTGAAAGTGAAGTGTGCACAGTTCAGTGCAAACAATAACTACTCTTGCATTCATATCTGTTTTGCAAATGGCATCTGCCATCTTCAACGCATGGATGGCTGCATAACAACCCATAAAATTTACAGAAGTGCGGTAAATGTTGGGATCAAGTTCCAGTAGTTCCATTATCTGCAAATCAAGGCCCGGCGCACTCATACCGGTACAGCTTACTGTTATAAGATGCGTTATTCCTTCTTTGCTGAGTTTTCCATTTATGCATTCTTTAATGGCCTGTATGGACAACGGTGCTGCTTTTTCATTAAAGCATTTCATCCGTTTTTCCAGTGAAGGAAACGGATCAAGATTTTCTGTCTGCGGATAAAACTCCCATTGTTCAATATCGCAACTATAATCAGGAATAACCGAATAACGGGTATCGATGCCGCTTTGATGATACAAAAATCCAAGTTTGCGTTTATCAGCTGCGCCCATGGCAAAGACATTCTGCATGAATTTTAAAATATCTGTTTGCCTGTGCCGGCAAGCCGGTACCGCCGTTCCTATAGAGATGATCTTACTCAAACTGTTTTCAGTATAATGATTATTAAAAAGCAAACACTGGTGCAAACAGATGCAAGCAGATTTGTGGTGAGGCTGTTCTTAAAGCTGGCGGCACGTTCATCTCTCCATACCTGCATCATCCATTTGCTAAAAAATAATGCCATAGGGGACATACAAACAATGAATAACCAGAAAAAACGCAGATTGTTCTGTTGTTTAAACGTAAGAAAAAGTACAAGGGTTGCTATTGCAAAGATGATTCCGCAAAAGACGAATGTACCCCGTTTGCCCAGTAAAATACTGATTGTCTGTACGCCATCATTTTTATCTTCATTGTGCTGGTATATCTGCGTGAGCGGATAATAACCGCCGATAAGACAACTGGCCGCAATCATTGGTAAAACAGGAACATTCAATGTTTGCAAAGCAGCGGCACCATGATATGTAATATAGAATACCAGGGCGCCCTGGCAAATAACTACTGTTAAATAACCGAGGACGGGATACCTTTTCAAACGTATGCCGCGATAACTATAAGCTCTTGATGCCAGGATGTAAATGACCACGCCGAAAGCAAAATAAATGCTGATGGTAACACTTAACAGTGTGGCAAGAATATCCATTACGATTGACACGTAGAATAATTGTTTTGTTGGTTGCATAGGATTGTTTAATCCACCGATCGGGCTCTCATCCCTGTCCATGTACGAATTGTACCCGTTGCTGGATGGATAAACCAAAACGTGGAGTATTATAAAAATAAGAATGGCTCTTGTCTTGTCAATGTCATGCAGCTGACTCAATGCAAATAAATAGACAGGCAAAAGAAATAGCGAGAAGTGAAACCGGAGTAATTGAATCGTTGATTTCTGAAGCATACAGATTAGTCTTGCAACTGACCTGTAATTTCGGTTTTTTAAAATGAAAACAACACGAAGTTTACGTTGATCAGTATTAAGGATTACAAATTACGATCGACAGACTTGACAATTAGATAATATCTCTCTACCATATCGAATTGTTTTTTTCCTGTTTTTTTGCTGTAATATTGTTGCAGATGCCTGCCCGTGTGGATGAAATAAAACAGAAAATATTCTCTGATGACTATGCTGCTTTCAAGGAGCTATATCTTACGATGTATGCTTCGCTTATGCGGTTTGCCGGCATTTATACGCACGATGAGCACCTGGCAGAAGATGTGTTAGCGGATGTATTCCTGAAATTATGGGACCGGCGGCGACAGTTAAATGAAGTGCAGAATCTCCGGGTCTACTTGTATACTGCGGTCAAGAATACGGCACTGAATTATCGCAGCCGTCATTCAAGAATAACCGAAGATATTACGGAATCATCCGGATTTCATTCAGAAGATAATGATCCCGAAAACAAACTTATTTCTTCCGAAACATACAAAAGCATTCAAAAAGCAATTCACGATTTGCCTCCCCGCTGCAAACTTATTTTTCAGCTGGCTAAAGAACAAGGTATGCGCTATAAAGAGATATCATCCATTCTCGGTATCTCCGTTAAAACGATAGATAATCAGCTGGCCATTGCGCTGCAAAAGATTGGCGAGGCTATACTTTCACAAGAAAGAAAAAAGGCCGGTTAAAAATTTTTTCAAAAAATTCAATTTTTGCTTGGTAGAATTTTTCTGTTCAATTGTCTATAGGCAAAACAGTAAAAATTTATTTTGGAAAATAAGATCTGGACATTGCTTGCAAGGCAGCTAACCGGCGAAGCCACCCCTGAAGAGATAAAAGAACTTGAACAAATAATAGGGCAGGATCCTGTATTGGCTAAAATGGCGCAGGAAATGAAAGACGCCTGGAATGACACAGGTAGTCACGAGATGCAAAAAGCCCTTTCTTCTTTTTCAAAAATTGATGTCCTTATTCAAAGTAAAGCAAACGAAACATTCATTGAAGATTCAGGAACGCCGGTTATTCCTATGCATTCAAAACTCAGGCGATTCCGGGTTGGTATTGCCGCTGCAGCGATGATGATTCTGCTGGTTAGTGTATGGTTTGTTTTTCAAAATAGGAGTAAACCAGGCGATGACGCCGCGCAACTTGCAACAACTCACGAAATCTCCACGCTGTCAAAATCAATTCGCGAAGTAAATATGCCCGATGGTTCGGTAATACACCTGAATGAAGGCAGTAAGGTAACATACAACGATGGGTTCAATAGTAAAATCCGCGAAGTTTGGTTAACCGGCGAAGCTTTCTTTGATGTGGCGAAGAATAAAGAGAAACCCTTTATTGTTCATGCAGGCAAAATAAACGTGAGGGTAACCGGAACGGCTTTCAATATACGATCATATCCCGATGAGCAAAATGTAGAAACCAGTCTTGTTCACGGCAGCGTAGAGGTTACTGTAACCGGCGACCCGTCTGAAAAATACATGCTTACACCGAATCAAAAACTGGTGATTCCTGCAGTAAAAAGAGACACTGCCAATGCAAACAATACGCCGACAGCTGATAAAGAAGGAAAATATAGTAACCTTAAAACCGTGAGAGACGCCTATTCAAAAGACAGCGTGATTGCAGAAATATCATGGATGGAAGGTAAACTCGCTTTTTCTCAAACTTCATTTAAAGATCTGGCTTTGCGGTTGGAAAAGCGGTTTAACGTTTCATTTGTTTTTGAAGATAAGAGTAAAGAAGATCTCGAATTCACCGGCGTATTTTACAAACAAACTTTATCCGAAGCCTTACATCGTTTAGCCATTGCTGCACCATTCAACTATCGTATAAATGACAGTACGGTTTATATAACAAAATAAAACTAAAACTATGCTTAATGAAATGACTGCTGACAGCAGTTAAAAATAAAAAACGGGAAATGCGCTAACATTCCCCGCCAGCTAAACATGTACGATCAAACCGTCTCACCAGTTTGAACCATTTTGTTTAACCTTTAATTGTTTTAAAAGTATGAAAAAAAAGCAAAAGCGCCTTGCGCTGCTGCGACAGGCTTGCTTTGAAAAAGCTCTAAAAATTATGAAACTAACCGCTGCTTTTCTTTTGATATGCTGCCTTTCAGTATCGGCAGGCGGTCATTCCCAGACTAAGGTTACGTTGAAATTTGACAATACAGATGTTCAGAAGGTAATTGATGCAATTGAGAAAAAAACAAATTACCGTTTCCTGTACAGTCAGCAGGTTATTAAGGCTATTGATAAAGTAACTATAGATGTTATTGATGAGGATGTATCATCGGTAGTTACCAGGATGCTTAAGGGTACAAACGTCTCTTATGTTTTGCTGGACGATTACCTTTTTGTATTCAAACCGGGTGGCGCGAACATAAATGACATTCGCGTAAGCGGCCAAATTACCGGCGCCGATAATAAACCATTGGAAGGTGCTTCCATAGTAATCAAGGGAAGTACAGTCGGTACAACGACAAATGCAAACGGCAGTTTTTCTTTTTCAGTTCCAGATGATGCCGTATTGGTGATTTCTTATGTAGGCTACGAACCAATTGAAGTAATAGCTAAAGATCGCCGGCAGGTAAATGTTCAGTTGAATCCCACATTCAATTCGGCAGATAAAGTAATTGTGGTTGGATATGGTACAATGCGGAAAAAAGATCTATCTGCAGCTGTATCCGAAGTGCCGGATATGAAACAAAATAAAGAAAGACCCGTTACCGATGCGTTGAGTATGATACAGGGTAAAGTGGCGGGCGTTACTATTGTGAGTAATGGTGGTCATCCGAACCAAACACCGACTTTATATATAAGAGGTACCGGTTCGCGAAACGGGGATGCGCCGTTGTTTGTAGTGGATGGTGTTCCAAATGCACCCTATAATCCGGCTGATGTTGAATCTGTAACTATTTTAAAAGATGCCGCATCTGCTGCCATCTATGGTGCGTGGTCAGGTGCCGCGGGCGTTGTCATAATAACTACCCGCCAGGCCACACAAGGCAGACCAAGTATTGAATACACTGCATTTGCCGGTGCAAAAACTGCCTGGAAGCTGCCGCAATCGCTGACAGCTGCTGATGAGGCAAAGGTTTCCAATCTCGCCTATACAAACGCAGGTCAGACACCACTTGATGGATGGGACGCAACAAAAAATCCCTACGACCAGGTGACGCGTACCGATTGGATCCATTCCATATTCAGGACAGGACTTGTACAACGGCATAATATCACAGTAAATGCAGGTACAGAAAAATTTTCAGCACTTTTCCAGGGCAGGTATGAAGAAAATCAAGGCACATTAATAAATACATATAATAAAAATATTTCCGGCCGCTTTAATGTGGGTTACCAGTTTAATCCCAATATAAAATTCAGGCAGGAACTGTTTTATAACAATAATGATAACCGTGGCACAAGTACAGAAAGCGGTTATGATGGTACCATATTATCCGCGATATATATGCCCCGTGCCGCAACGGTATACTATGATGATGGAAGTTTTGGTGGCGTTGGCCCGAGAGATTCTCCCTATCTCGGTATACATGGAGATGTTGTTAACCCTGTTGCCACTTTATTACGCAACAAGCCTTATAATAAATCTACCGATGTACAATCTGTTTCAGAATTAAAAATTTCTAATATCATAAAGGGGCTTTCCTTCACGACAAGATTCTCTTATCGCCAGGGACAATCCCTGTATAAAAATTTTCAACCCAAGCGAACAGAACCCGGTAAACCCAATGATCAGAATATCCTGACATATACAACTGACAAGTCGTATAGCTGGTTTTGGGAAAATACGATAAACTATAGCAAGAATATTGGCCGGCACAGTATCGGTGCGATGGTATCTACTACTGCAAACGAAAGCGCCGGAAAAGGGTTCAGTGCCTCTGCAAAAACATTTGACAATGAGGCTACCTGGGCGCAGTTCTTTATCAATGCAGGCAACTTCACGGATATTAAACCTACCGATTGGGATTGGAAAGACAGGAACCTATCTTACGTAGGCAGGCTAACCTATAGCTGGGCCGATCGTTATTTTGTTACAGGTAGCTATCGTTATGATAATGCGGGTAGATTGGCACTTGGACATCGAACCATTGGGGTTCCGGGTGTGACTGCTGCATGGAAATTAAGTTCAGAACCTTTTTTCAATATAGATGCGGTTAATCTTTTAAAGGTAAGAGCAAGCTGGGGACGGATTGGAAACCTTGCTTCCGTTCCTGTTGCTTATGGTTACCCGCTGCTTAATAATGATTTCACTTACCAGGTGGGTGATGGCGGGCCGCAAACTACAGCATTATTTGTAGGCAGTTTTAATAATCCCAAATTAACCTGGGAAACAGCCGAACAAAAAGATCTGGGATTAGATCTGAGTGTATTAAAGGATAAGCTTTCCATTACTGTTGATTATTTTAATAAGCTTACGTACAACCTGATCACCACGCAAACGGTGAATTGGCCAAACACATACGGTTACGGAGCGCCATTAATTAACCTGGGCAAAATCAGGAATACGGGATTTGAATTTGCGGCCACGTGGCGCAGTGAGATCGGGAAACTGGGCTACGAGATAAGCGGCAATTTTGCCACGCTGAAAAATCGTGTTGCGTATATAGACGGAAACCCTGAATCTTTTTGGAGTGATGGAAGCACCTGGAGAGGAACCATATCGCCTTACCGTTCTACCGTTGGTCAGCCGTATCTTTCTTACTGGCTGATAAAAACAGCCGGTATTTTTCAAAGCGATGCTGACGCTGTAAACTATGTTGACAAAGGTGGCAACAGGATACAACCTGATGCAAAGGCAGGTGATTTAAAATTTGTTGATCAGAATGGCGATGGAAAAATTGATGATGAAGACAGGGTGTATATGGGCAACGCGTTTCCAAAAGTTACTTATGGATTTACGGCCAACCTTACCTGGAAACGTTTTGACTTCAGCATGTTCTGGCAAGGTGTGTCGGGAGTAAAATTATTCCATGCTTTCAAAGAGTCAACGATGAATGCATCTGAGCAAGGGTATAACAGGTGGGATAAAATCCTGGATGCATGGTCGCCAACAAATACCGGTTCAAACATTCCGATCATTTCTGCAAGTGATGCCAATAAGAATTTTCAAACACCATCAGATTGGTATTTGGAAAGTGGAAATTATCTGCGTCTCAAAAGTCTTATCATCGGATACAACTTTCCGCAATTCCTTAAGAACAGCACACTGCGTGTTTACATCAGTTGTGATAATTTATTTACGATCACCAAATACAGCGGAATGGATCCGGAAGTGGGTGGTATGGGTTTCGATGGTGGTCAGTTCCCTGTATCGAGGGTATATGCAGCGGGTGTAAAACTTACTTTATAATTGAAAAATTAACGAATTATGAAACGATCAATATTTCTTTATTTTCTTTTATTATCAGGATTGATGTTTAGTTCCTGTAAAAAAGATTGGGTAGATACCAAACCCAATGGCACTCCCAGCGCGGCGTATGAATGGAATGGAGAAGATATGATAACGAAAGCTACCGCTGCTTTGTATGTGCCTATGCGTTATGAATCTACATGGGGCAGAAATCTTTTCTGGATGCAGAATGCCAGTGACGATCTTATCGTTGGCCGTTCAAAGGCAGATGCTGAAAACATCAAAAATTTTGTTTGTACCGGGCGCGAAGGTTATATGTCGGGTGGATGGAACGATTTGTACTGGATGTTAAATAAAGCAAACCAGGCTATCGCAGGATTACAAACAGCAACCAACATCACTGATGAATTAAAGAATCGCTCTTTAGGTGAGGCTTACTTCATACGTGGTTTTTCACATTTCTGGATCGCTTATTTGTGGGGCCACAAAGACCAGGGCGTACCTTATGATGGTGTTGAAAATACGGAATTCGGCTATCGCGTGCCACCGCAATTACCGTCAGTTACGGATAACTATGCTATCATTGCCGGCGATTTTCAGAAAGCCGCAGATCTTTTGCCTTTGTTTGAAACGTATGGTTCTACCGACCAGGGACGTGCACATAAGGCAGCAGCACTTGGCTATCTTGTTAAAACATACGCATACTGGGCACAGTATGATAATAGTAAATGGGCTTTAATTCCTGATATCTGTGACAAAATTAAAAATGAATGTGGCAGAGCATTGATCACCGGGCAGGCAACTCCCGCAGACAATTATAAGTCGGTTTTCAAAATTGCGAATAACTGGAGTTCAGAATATATCTGGTCAGTTACATCCAGCACACAAGGTGGCTCTGAATTCATGGGTGTTGTGCTTGAGAATAAAGGATGGGGCATTTATAATGGCTGGGGATATTTTCAACCCACTGAAGAATTATACGAGGAATATGAAGCGGGTGATCCAAGAAGAGAGGCAACGATATTGAAATTCGGTGACAGCTTCACGTTCTTTGGCGACAACAGGCTTTATTATTCAACAAACAGTTTATCCGGTTTCCAGATAAACAAATACATGGAGCCTTACACGTATGGTGCGAATTCGGAAGCGGGATCGAATCCCGAGATAAATCAAAATGGCGATTACCCTACTACTTCGCTTAACCTGCCATTGATGCGTTATGCTGAGATATTATTATTCAAAGCAGAAGCATTGATACAACAGGGCAAAAATGCGGAAGCTGCCGCACCGCTCAATGAAGTGCGTGCGAGAGTGGGATTGGCGCCGATCGCAGCTCCTGCGATAGAAGACCTGAAACACGAGCGTCGCTGTGAACTGGCTTGTGAATGGACAGATCGTTTCCAGGATTTAAAAAGATGGGGCGACTATGCTAAAATAAATGCGCCGCTTCATGGCCGCATTCACGATAATAAAACAGATCCTGCATCTCCGTACACTATTCAGACTGTTTGGCCGGCACGCAACTTTGACCCCGCAAAGAATATGGCGTGGCCGATGAGCCCGGATGTAATTTCTGCTAGCAACAACGTGTACAAGCAAACGCCGGGTTGGTAGCAATTACATAAGCAGTTTAGTTTTGAGAAAAGCCGGTTATTTTTATGGCCGGCTTATTTATTAATTGATAATTCAAGTATGAAAAAAATTATAACTGGCCTGCTCGTTATGCTGGTCCAAGATGTAATCGCACAACCTTTTAACTATTCCGTCGCCAATGCACACGCGCACAATGATTATAATAACCCCGTTCCTTTTTATGCGGCCTATACTGAAGGGTTTGGTTCCATAGAGGCGGATATATTGATGAAGGAGGAAATTTTATATGTCGGTCATAATGCAGATGATATTAAACTAAACAGAACCCTGGAAGATTTTTATTTGAAGCCGTTGTTGAGCTATGTAAAAAAGAACCACGGTTACGCATATCCGGATAGCAGTAGAATTCTTCAGCTTCTGATCGATATAAAAACAGAAGCTGTTCCTGCATTAGATGCATTAACGGGTTTGTTGAAAAAATATCCTGAACTGATCAATACCAATAGCATCAAATGGGTGATCAGTGGCAACAGGCCTGATCCCTCGAAATTCACCTCTTATCCATCTTTTATCTGGTTTGACGGCAATATTGAAGATAACTATTCAGCTGACGCGTTGAGTAAAATTGCCATGCTAAGCGGTGATTTAAAAAATTATACGGAGTGGAACGGAAAAAGTAATACGGAAGGCGAATCGGAAAAGAAAATAAAAGAGGCTGTAGCAAAGGTACATGCGCTTAAGAAGCCGATTCGCTTCTGGGATGCTCCGGATATTATAAATACCTGGTACCAATTAATGCACTTACGGGTTGATTATATCAACACGGATCATGTTCATGAGCTGGCAGTGTTTCTTAATAAACTATCACGAAATTCATTTGTATCAAAAGAGAGCTATAAGCCATATCAACCTACTTATCTTTCTGATGGAAGCACAAAAAGAGCAAAGAACATCATTTTATTAATTGGCGATGGCACAAGCCTTGCACAATTATATGCGGGTTATACTGCGAACCGCGGTGCGCTGAATTTGTTTCAACTTAAAAATATTGGTTTGTCAAAAACAAGTTCTCATGATAATTACATTACTGATTCAGCGCCAGGTTCAACAGCAATTTCTTCGGGAATAAAAACCAATAATCGTTTTGTTGGGGTAGATCATACGGGAAAGTCAGTGCCGCTGATCCCTGAACTTATCGCGAGAAAACGAATTAAGACCGGGCTTATTACCTGCGGCGATATTGCAGATGCTACTCCCGCCGACTTCTATGCACATCAAAGCAGCCGCGATGATGCAACTGCCATTTTGAAAGATTTATTGAAATCGCCTGTCGATGTATTGATGGGTTCTGGTGATGAGAGTTTGAACAATGTTGGCATTCTGAAAGAATCGGATAAAGCAAAGATTGGTGAGAATATAGTAAGTGAGTTAAGCACCAGGTATAAAATAGTTTCTTCGCTGGATAGTGTACGTGAAAAGCAAAATAACAAATGGATCGTAATTGAAAAAAGGGCCGGTTTATCTATGTTAGATGGGAGAGGAGATTGGTTGCAACAGGCATTGGCGAAAACCATTAAAGTTTTTTCGAAACGCAAAGAAGGTTTTTTCTTGATGGCTGAAGGAGCGCAGGTGGATTATGGCGGACATGATAATAACATAGCTTACGTGTCAACAGAAGTAATGGATTTTGATGAAACAATAGGAGATGCGTTGCGTTTTGCAGACAAAGACGGAGAAACATTGGTTATTGTTACTGCCGATCATGAAACAGGAGGGTTAACTTTATTAGACGGCGATTACACTAAAGGTTATGTAAGCGGTCAATTTTCAACCAATGATCATACCGCACTCCCGGTACAGGTATTCGCCTATGGTCCGCAATCATTCCGATTCAGAGGGGTGTATGAGAATACAGCGTTGTTCAAAAAGATATTGGATTCATTTGGACGGTAGGTGTGACGGTCTCCGTGAACGCATACCCGGAGAACTTCTCCATTATGCCGGATACAAGACAGAATGTAAAAGAGTGCCGCCGAAGCGGGAACGCAAGCTATTCAGCCTGGCTCCAAATAAAAAAACAGTCCCTTAAGAACTGTTTTTATAATTAGGTAAAAAAGAATTTGATTTTACACCAGCATTCTCAAGGGTTCTTCCAGCAAACTCTTCAACGTTAAAAGGAATGCAGAACCGGTAGCACCATCCACAACGCGATGATCGCAACTCAACGTTACTTTCATAATGTTGCCCGGTACGACAGCACCATTCTTCACAACAGGTACCTGCGAAATACCGCCAATAGCCAGGATACATGCATCCGGGGGATTGATAATCGCCGTGAACTCATCTATGCCAAACATGCCGAGGTTGGAAATTGTGAATGTATTTCCCTCCCAATCTGAAGGCTGAAGTTTCTTTTCTTTAGCCCGTTTTGCATAGTCTTTCACTTCTTCGGCTATCTGTGACAGTGATTTTGTATCTGCAAAACGAACAACCGGCACCAATAATCCATCTTCTACGGCAACTGCTACACCTATATTTATGTGATGATTGACGCGTATCTTATCACCCAACCAGCTGCTGTTGACAGCAGGATGTTGTTTCAATGCCACCGCACATGCTTTTAACACAAGATCATTGAACGATATTTTTACTTTGCTCACTTCATTCAATTTCGCACGGCTGGCCACTGCACTGTCCATATCAATTACCATCGTGAGATAGAAATGCGGCGCAGTAAACTTACTTTCAGCCAAACGTTTCGCAATTACTTTTCGCATCTGCGATACAGGCACTTCATCAAAGCTTACCTGTCCGGCTGGTGCTGATACAGTTGCCGGTTTCGTTGCCGCTGCCGTTTCAGCCTTCGCAGCAGGTTTATAATTGTCAACATCGCTTTTTACGATTCTGCCACCATCGCCGGTACCTTGCACGAGTTTCAGGTCAATGCCCTTATCAGCAGCGAGTTTTTTGGCAAGAGGCGAGGCTTTCACACGTCCGTTACCGGTAGATATATCATGATGTTCTTCGTCTTCCGCTATTTCTTCTTTGGGAGCTTCAGCTGCTGGTTGAGCTGAGGTTGATACTGCCGCTCCTCCACCACCACTCTTAGCTGCTGCAACAATCGCATCCACATCTACTTTTCCTTTTTCACCTATGATCGCAAGCAGGTCATTCACTGCTATCTTTTCACCTTTCTTTGCACCCGTATATAACAATGTTCCATTCTTGTAACTCTCCAGCTCCATCGTTGCTTTATCCGTTTCGATTTCAGCGAGCAGGTCACCTTTCTTCACAGCGTCTCCAACATTTTTCTGCCAGGAAGCAATTACGCCTTCTGTCATTGTATCGCTCAGTCGCGGCATCAACACTACTTCTTCCATTTTGGAAATATCGAGTGCAGGAGTTGCTGCAGCTGTTTTTGCGGGAGCTTTTTCCTCTTTCTTTTCTGCCTTTGCAGGTTCAGCTTTCGGAGCTGCTTTTTCAACTTTCTTCTCTTCCTTTTTCTCAGGAGCTTTGGCTGCGTTACCGGAACTGTCTTTTATCAGTTTGGTGACATCTTCGCCCGGTTTGCCGATAATAGCAAGTAAGTCGTTTACCTGCAACTTACCCCCTTTATCTACGCCGATATGTAATAGAGTACCGTCTTTATAACTTTCGAGTTCCATGGTCGCTTTATCCGTTTCAACCTCAGCCAGCAACTCGCCTTTTTTTACAGGATCGCCCACTTTTTTGTGCCATGCAGCAATCACCCCTTCGGTCATGGTATCGCTCAGGCGGGGCATCAGGATCACTTCAGCCATATTGATCTTAAAATTTTGCCGAAATTAAGGCAATTTGCTGAATGCTGAACCGGATCGGAACGCTAAACCGGTCTGAACCATATATTGAACTTGACGAAGGATGCTTATGAAGCCGGCTTAATCACAACTGTTAAGCTTTGCCGATTTTTCCAGGAGAATAATATTCCTTACACGCTTTCGGGCAATATGGCAATGAGCGTTGCACGCACCTGGGATAAATTTCCTCTTACTTCATCAAATCCAGTAAATTTCAGTTCTATTATCTTTGCCGCCATTATGGCAAACGATTCAAACAGGTTCCAGGCGATTATTTCTCATTGCAAAGAATACGGCTTTATTTTTCCATCAAGTGAAATCTACGACGGCTTACAGGCGGTATATGATTATGGCCAGTGGGGTAGTGAACTGAAAAAAAATATAAGGGATTACTGGTGGAAAAGCATGACCCAGTTAAACGAAAATATAGTTGGGATTGATGCGGCCATTTTTATGCATCCTACTACCTGGAAGGCCAGTGGACATGTGGACAATTTCAACGACCCGATGATTGATAACAAAGACAGCAAAAAAAGATACCGGGTAGATCATCTGATTGAAGCATTTGCAGAAGAACAAACAGCAGCCGGCAATGAGCAACTGGCAAAAGAGGTGCTGCAGCAAATGGAAGCGTTGCTGGGCAAAGATGATTTTGTGGAGTTAAAGAAATTGATAGACGATAATAAAATCAAATGTGCCATCAGCGGTACAAGCAACTGGACAGAGATTCGTCAATTCAACCTCATGTTTTCGACGGAGTTTGGATCAACAGTTTCGTCAGATGATGAGGACAACAAAGTATACCTGAGACCCGAAACCGCACAAGGCATATTCGTTAACTTTTTAAATGTGCAAAAAACCGGTCGCATGAAAATACCATTTGGTATTGCGCAGATCGGCAAGGCTTTCCGTAATGAAATTGTGGCAAGGCAATTTATTTTCCGCATGCGGGAGTTTGAACAGATGGAAATGCAGTTCTTTGTCCGCCCCGGCACAGAAGGCGAGTGGTATAAATATTGGAAAGAGGAAAGATTGAAGTGGCACCTGAGCCTCGGCTTCGATGCATCGAAGTATAAATATCACGATCACATAAAACTGGCTCACTACGCCAAAGAAGCGTGTGATATCGAGTTTGAATTTCCGATCGGCTTTAAAGAAGTAGAAGGAATTCATTCACGCGGTGATTTTGATTTGAGCCAGCATGAAAAGTTCAGCAGAAAAAAACAGAATTATTTTGACAACGATATTGATCCGGCAACAAACAAACCATACGGCAATTATATTCCTTATGTTATAGAAACCTCCATTGGGTTAGACAGGATGTTTTTGCTCGTAATCAGCAATGCATATGATGAGCAGGACTTAAGCACGCCGGAAAAGCAGGACAGCAGGGTTGTTTTAAGATTACCGTCAAAGCTGGCACCTATAAAGATGGCGGTTTTTCCGCTCATTAAAAAGGATGGCCTACCTGAACTCTCCAGAAAAATTATTGATGATTGCAAATCATCGTTTCGTTGCTTTTACGAGGAAAAAGATGCAATTGGCAAACGCTATCGTCGTATGGATGCGATTGGAACGCCGTTTTGCGTGACCGTTGATCATCAAACTAAAGAAGACAATACCGTTACCATCCGTCATCGCGATACCATGCAACAGGAAAGGGTGGCAATTGATCAGCTGAAAGAGATAATTAATGCAGCGATAGCTTAACTGTGTTTGCCGGAACAGCCTGCTAATACTTTCATTTCACACAACCGATTGAATGCTGACTAATGAAACGAATTCTGTAATTTGTTTCATTAATCACCAAATCATACTCATGAGTCAGCAACAGCCGGCCCGTTCCGGCAACAACGCAGGACCAACCCTTATCATCGGCGCTTTATTTTTCATTTTTGGCTTCGTTACCTGGGCCAACAGCACATTGATCCCATATCTGAAAATTGCCTGCCAGCTTACAACATCGGAAGCAGTGCTGGTAACATTCGCTTTTTATATTTCCTATGCTGTGATGGCCTTTCCTTCTTCATGGGTATTGAAATTAACGGGTTTCAAAAAAGGAATGATGCTTGGTTTGCTGGTAATGGCTATTGGTGCATTGTTGTTTATCCCTGCGGCAAAAACACGTACGTACGGATTGTTTCTCTTTGCATTGTTTGTCATTGGCACAGGTCTGGCTCTATTGCAAACTGCATCCAACCCCTACATTACAATTCTCGGTCCTATTGAAAGTGCTGCCAAACGTATCAGCATTATGGGCATCTGCAATAAAACGGCTGGTGCATTGGCCCCGTTGATCCTGGGCGCAATCGTATTGAAAGATTCTTCGTCGCTCGAAGCAAGTTTGAAAACGATGAATGACCTGCAAAAGGCAACGCTATTGGATGACCTGGCTTCACGTGTTGTTCTTCCTTATGTGATTATAGCAATTGTGTTAGTGTTGCTTGCCATATTTATTTTTTATTCATCATTACCCGAAGTGAAGGCAGAAGGGGAAGACAGCAGCGAATCATCTGCGGTCGTTAACAGGCCGAGTGTTTTCAATTATCCGTACTTATGGCTCGGTTTCGTTACCATTTTTCTGTATGTGGGTGTTGAAGTAATGGCTGGTGATATTATACAAGTGTATGGTAATGCGATCGGCATCAGCCTGGATGTAGCAAAACATTTTACAACCTATACAATGATCGGAATGCTGGCAGGATATATCACCGGAATTATTACCATCCCGAAGTATATGTCGCAAACTACGGCGATGAAAGCATCTGCTGTACTTGGAGTCATTTTCAGTCTGGGAGCAATTTTCACTACCGGCTATACATCTGTATTATTCATCGCATTGTTAGGTTTGGCCAATGCACTCGTATGGCCTGCCATCTGGCCGCTCGCTATCGAAGGTCTCGGGCGATTTACAAAAACGGGCTCCGCTTTATTAATTGTAGGCATTGCCGGAGGTGCAGTGTTGCCGAGAATATGGGCGAGCCTTGGCGCAATAAAATCTATCGGCCTGCAACAGGCATTCTGGATAATGATACCCTGTTATCTTTTTATTTTTTACTTCGGTACTGTCGGGCATCGTGTTGGAAAAAATAAAAAGTCATACACTCCTGTTCCGATTGAAGTGTAATAATTCAATTTTTCATAAGGGTTTAACATTAACTGATTCAGCACACCGCAGCTGCGATGCAACTATTTTCCTTTTAAGAGTGTCATAATAATTGTTGAATTGGTCCCGTTCAGGTTCTACCCTGGAAATTTTGATCTTGATAAAAGATTACCCTTATGAAAAAAACGGTCCCGCTTCTTTAGAGGCGGGATTTTTTTTATTATGTTCCCGGCTTTTGTACTTCGATTAAACTTCGTTGCGTCGCACACTTCAGGGTTCCGTTCGCTATTCATCAAGTGAACAGTCATATTTATCGTCCCATCAGATGAATCAAACAAAAAGATCAACCGGTCATAATGATTTTCCCAAAAAATAAGACATCATTCACTATTCACCTTTTTATTCAAAATAAGGCACCTCATCATTTGACTGTTTATCTTTCTGTTGCCAGTAGGCAAGGGTAACAACATGTCCATCTTTTGTATGCAGCAAACGGCCAAAGATGGCATTGGTAGAATTGAATGTAACATCAGTAACACCGACGGTAAATGTTTCCGGTTGAGGTATTGGCGGTGGGGGAGGCGGTTCTCCTTCTTTTGGTGCAACCGGTGCCGGTGCTTTCGGAGCAGGTGACGGAACAACGATTACGGTATAACGGTTATACTCCAATAAATTTTTTAAAAATGCGGTACGATCAGGCTTGACATTTTTTTCCACAACGGCACACTTTACACCATTCAGATCTTCAAATTCATGATTTTTATTTATAGCCATTGTTGTCGAACGTTATTTAACCAGCGAATAAATATAATTGTACGCGCCGCTTGCCAATCCGGTAATCAATATACCCGCAACACAAATGGTCATCGCAATTTTTGGCAATAAACCTGTTTTGATTTTTTCGACAGGATTATCATTGCTATCCATAAATATGGCTTTGATCACCTTCAGATAATAGTATAAAGAAACAACCATATTCAGAGCCGCAATTGTAATTAACAAATAATTTCCTTTGCCTGCCCCGGCGAGTAATAAAAAAAACTTGCCAAAGAAACCCGCGGTTGGAGGAATACCAGCCAACGAAAACAGGGATATCGCCAGCACCCAGCTCAGTAGCGGGTTGGTTTTATAGAAATCTTTATAGTCATCAAGGTTCTCTTTTCCTGTTACTGCGCTTACCAGTGATATGACACCAAATGCACCAAGATTCGAGAAAATATAAACAAGAATAAAATAAATAACGGATGCACTGCCTTCAGCAGATTGTCCCGTAATACCAATTAAAATAAAACCAACCTGCGCGATAGAAGAAAAAGCAAGAATATCCTTTTCATCTCAAAGCTTATGAAAGAGAATAAGAATAAACTGACGGTTTCACGGGCTGAAAAAGTTGAGACAAGGTCCGAGGGACAGAAGCTGGCGAAGGAAATGAAGGTAGAAAGAGGAGTGGAAACGCTTTTTAAAACCGCTTCCCGCAACCATATGCAATTGAGCAGTATGGCGGACAGTAAAGCGCACATTTTGCTTACCATCAATTCGATCCTCATCTCAATTGTGATTTCCGTATTATCCAAGAGAGTTGAACAAAATTATTACCTGATATGGCCCACCGGTCTTCTGTTGCTGGTTTGTTTGATCACCGTTGTATTTGCGGTGCTCACTACCAAACCAAAAATTTCAAAGGGAACATTTACCAAGGACCAGGTAGCAAAGCGAGAAGCAAACCTTATGTTCTTCGGCAATTTTCACAACATGGATTTGAAGACGTATGACTGGGGTATAAAAGAAATCATGAACGACAAGGATTATTTGTACAGCAGCATGACGCGCGATGTGTATTACCTCGGTAAAGTACTTGCGCTTAAGTATCG
>Ga0207683_10002011_pt1 | contig 17988 bp, 14 predicted proteins | sample KBSM73metaG_FD_184333 | JGI IMG/M metagenome (GOLD analysis project Ga0207683, IMG submission 184333) | Miscanthus rhizosphere microbial communities from Kellogg Biological Station, Michigan, USA - KBS M7-3 metaG (SPAdes) (version 2) | ecosystem: Host-associated > Plants > Roots > Rhizosphere >... | reverse complement strand
CCGGATTGATAGATGGAGAGCACCTGGTGGGCTTGTCACATGCGCGGCACCCGATCCGGGTGCTGGGGGTCGATCCCGGGCTGACCAGGTGCGGCGTCGGCGTGGTCGAGGGCGCACCGGGCCGGGCGCTGACCATGATCAGGGTCGGGGTCATCAGGACGTCGGCCGACGAGGACATCGCGGCCCGGCTGCTCGCGATCGAGACCGAGATCGAGGCCTGGCTGGACGCGTGCCGGCCCGACGCGGTGGCCGTGGAGCGGGTGTTCAGCCAGCAGAACGTGCGCACGGTGATGGGCACCGCGCAGGCCGGCGCGATCGCGATCGCCTGCGCCGCGCGGCGCGGGCTGCCGGTGGCCCTGCATACCCCCAGCGAGGTCAAGGCGGCCGTGACCGGCAACGGGCGGGCGGACAAGGCTCAGGTCACGGCGATGGTGACCCGGCTGCTCCGGGTCACCGACCCGCCGCGCCCGGCCGATGCCGCCGACGCGCTGGCGCTGGCCATCTGTCATATCTGGCGTGGCGGCGGCGCGGGGCTGCGCCTGGCCGCCCTGACTGGCCGAGGAGGGAGCGCGTCATGATCGCGCATCTGCGCGGCACGGTGGCCGGCGTCGCGCCGGACGGTGCCGTCATCGAGGTCGGCGGGGTCGGGATGCGCGTGCAGTGCACCCCCGGCACCCTGGCCACGCTCAGACCGGGGGAGTCCGCGCAGGTCGCCACCTCGCTGGTGGTCAGGGAGGACTCGCTCACCCTGTTCGGCTTCGCCTCCGACGACGAGCGGAACGTCTTCGAGTTGCTGCAGACGGCCAGCGGCGTGGGGCCCAGGCTGGCGCTGGCCATGCTGGCCGTGCACGCACCCGACGCGTTGCGCCGCGCCGTCTCGACCGAGGACCTGAACGCGCTGACCATGGTCCCCGGGATCGGCAAGAAGGGCGCGCAGCGGATCGTGCTCGAGATGAAGGACCGGCTCGGCCCGCCCGGCGACGACGGCGCGTGGCTACCCAGCAGGGCGGTGCCGCGAGCCCCCTCCTGGCGCGACCAGGTGCAGTCCGGCCTGGTCAACCTGGGCTGGCCGGCCAGGGACGCGGACCAGGCCATCGCGGCGCTTGAGGACGAGGGCGTGATCGGCGGCTCCGGCGGCGACACGGTGGACGTGGCCACCGTGCTGCGGGCCGCCCTGCGCAAGCTGAGCAGGCAGTAGCGCGATGACCGGGGACGAGACCCTGCGCCAGGCCGAGGAAGCCGAGCTCGCCCGGCGCGTCCAGGGCGGCGACGACATCGTGTCGCCGCTCGCGGACGCGGATGAGCGGGCCATCGAGACCGCGCTGCGGCCCAAGCGGCTCACCGAGTTCACCGGCCAGGCCCGGGTGCGCGAGCAGTTGTCGCTGATCTTGACCAGCGCCCTGCGGCGCGGCCGGCCGCCGGACCACGTGCTGCTGGCCGGACCGCCCGGCCTGGGCAAGACCACGATCGCGATGATCGTGGCCGCCGAGCTCGGCGCGCCGCTGCGTATCACCAGCGGTCCGGCCATCGAGCGATCAGGTGATCTGGCCGCGGTGCTGTCCACGCTCAGCGAGGGCGAGGTGATCTTCATCGACGAGATCCACCGCCTGGCCCGGCCCGCCGAGGAGATGCTCTACCTGGCGATGGAGGACTTCCGGGTGGACGTGGTGATCGGCAAGGGCCCCGGCGCGACCGCGATCCCGCTCGACATCGCGCCGTTCACGCTGGTCGGGGCCACTACGAGGGCTGGCCTGCTGCCGGCGCCGCTGCGGGACAGGTTCGGCTTCACCGCGCACCTGGACTTCTACCAGCCGGACGAGCTGGAGGTCATCATCCGCCGGTCGGCCGGGCTGCTCGGGGTGACCCTCACCGACGAGGGCGCGGCCGAGCTCTCCACCCGGTCACGCGGCACGCCCAGGATCGCCAACCGGCTGCTGCGCCGGGTCCGCGACTACGCCGAGGTGCGCGCCGACGGCGTGGTCACCCTGGAGATCGCGCGGACCGCGCTGGAGATCTACGAGGTTGACGAGAACGGCCTGGACCGGCTCGACCGGGGGGTCCTCGACGCGGTCGTGCGCCGCTTCGGCGGCGGACCGGTCGGCCTGTCCACGCTGGCGGTGGCGCTGGGGGAGGAGGCGGAGACCGTCGAGGTGGTCGCCGAGCCGTTCCTGGTCCGCTGCGGGCTGCTGGCGCGGACTCCGCGTGGCCGGGTGGCCACCGCGGCCGGCTGGGCTCATCTGGGACTCGAGCCTCCCCCGTCACTCAGTGAACTGCCTACCTTGTTTGACTGAACAGTGTTTGACTGAACTGGCCCGGCGGAGCAAGATCGCACCGAGGTCACGATCGCTCGCAAAAACTCGTAGCCTGGTTGGTGCGCGGTCAAAGCGCGGCTAAACTTCGGCAGTCGGTCGTGGGCCTCTGTCGCGACCATGCATGCAGAACCAACTGGAAGGATCCCCGGTCATGGGGTTTATCGCAGCCGCAGATGCGGCAAGCAAGTCATCAGGCAGCTCGCTGACGTTCCCGATCCTGATCGTTCTGGTCTTCGTCGGCTTCTACTTCCTGATGATCAGGCCGCAGCGGCGCCGTCAGCAGAAGGTCCAGCAGGAGCAGCGGACGGTTGCCCCCGGCGCGCGGGTTCGCACCACGGCCGGCATGTATGCCACGGTGACCGAGGTGGACGGCGACGACGTCGTGCTCGAGGTCGCTCCCGGCGTCGAGGTCCGGTACCTCAAGCGCGCCATCATGGAGGTCGTCCAGCCTGCCGAGGAGACCGAGACCTACGAGGACGCCGAGCCCTCCGACTATCACGAGGACGACCAGGACGAACCGGCTGATGGAACCGCCGAGGACTCCGATGGCGTTAAGTCAGCTGAAGGTGGTCTCACGGACTCTCACGACGATCTGGCCAAGTCCGACAAGGACAACGTGCACTGAGCCGCCGTCCGGCATGAGGGTTTTCGGGAAACGGCGGATCTAAGACAGGCGGAGAAGTGGCAGCCCCATCTAGAACCGTCCCGCATCCGGGACGGGCCCTCGTGCTTTTGCTGGTCCTCATCGTGGCCATGCTGCTGGGCATACTCGGCCCGAAGCTGTTCGCCCCGAGCCAGTGGGAGCACAGGTTCAAGGTAGGACTCGGTCTTGACCTGTCCAGTGGCACCCAGGTGACCCTGCGGGCGCAGACCCTGACCGGGAAGGCGCCGTCGACCGAAGAGATGAACGCCGCGGTCGGCGTCATCGAGTCGCGGGTCAACGGCACCGGCAACTCCGGCGCGCAGGTCCAGCCGCAAGGGTCGAACCTGCTCGTCGTGACGGTCCCCGGCAAGGGCTCGCAGCAGACCATCGAGCTGGTGAGCTCGACGGCGCTGCTCATGTTCCGCCAGGTGCTGCTGTACGAACCCTACGGGGCGACCAGCACGCCGGTTCCGGGGGCGAGCGCCTCGCCCAGCGCCACGCCGTCGGTGTCCGGGAGCCCCTCGGCCACGGCGACGCCGTCCGCCAGTTCCACCAGTACGGCGAAGACCTCGGCCAAGATCCTCCCGGCGGCCAGTGCCAGCGCCTCGCCCAGCGCGTCCGCGGGCGGCACCGCGTCACCGAGCGGCTCGGCCACCGCCAGCCCCTCGGCCAGCGCCAGTGCTAGCCCCAGTGCCACCCCGAGTTCCGCCGCGGCCGGCGGCGCGGCCGGCGATCCGAGCCTGGTGCACAAGGACGTGCTCGCGAAGTTCAACAAGCTGGTCTGCAAGCCGGGTGACACGCAGGCCTGGAAGGCGCAGGTCGGCTACGTGACCACCACGCCCTACAACAATCCGGACGTGCAGGTGGTGGCCTGCGGCAGCGCCGGACAGGGACAGTGGGGCAAGTTCGCGCTTGACGTAGCCAAGGTCCGGGGTACCCAGGTCACTGCCGCGAGTGCGGGCCTGTCCACGACCTCCAACCAGTGGCAGGTCAACCTGACGCTGAACGGCCAGGGCGCCGCGGCCTTCAGCACCCTCACCTCGCGCCTGTACAACAACTACTACGCGGCCGGGCAGTCCGGCGACCAGAACTCGGCGGTCCTGAACCAGGTGGCGATCGCCCTGGACGGCAACGTGGTGTCGTCACCGCAGATCCAGGGAGCGATCGCCGGCGGTAACGCCCAGATCACCGGCAGCTTCACCCAGGCCGAGGCCACCCAGCTGCAGAACGAGCTGAAGTTCGGCTCGGTGCCGCTGGACCTGAAGACGCTGTTCGTCACCTCGGTGTCGGCGCAGGTGGGCCGGAACCAGCTGGACGCGGGCCTGATCGCGGCCGCCATCGGGCTGTTCCTCGTGGTGGTGTACTCCTTCTTCTACTACCGCGGCCTCGGCCTCGTCTCCGTCTGCAGCCTGCTCATCGCCGGCACCATCACCTACCTGGCGGTAGTGCTGCTCTCCCTGTACCAGAACTTCACCCTCGAGCTGGCCGGCATCGCCGGCCTGATCGTGGCCATCGGCATCACCGCCGACTCGTTCGTCATCTACTTCGAGCGATTGCGCGACGAGGTGCGTGAGGGCAAACAGCTGCGCCCGGCGGTCGAGTCCGGGTGGAAACGCGCCAGGCGCACGATCCTGGTGTCCGACACGGTGTCGTTCCTGGCCGCGCTGCTGCTGTACTACTTCGCCATCGGCGAGGTCAAGGGCTTCGCCTACACCCTCGGTCTGACCGTGCTGATCGACATCGTGGTGGTATTCCTGTTCACCAAGCCGATGGTGACCCTGCTGGCCGGGACGAAGTTCTACGGCAACGGCCACCCGATGTCCGGCCTGGACCCGACCCGGCTCGGCGCCAAGACGCCATGGCGGTCCTCGGTCCGCCGCAACCAGGTCAGGCGTCGGCCTGACCCCGCGAGCCGGAGTACGGCGTCCCGAAACCCAGGGGGTTCATGATGTCGGCCCTCGGCCAGCTCGGCGGCCGGCTCTACCGCGGCGAGGTATCGTTCGACTTCGTCGGCCGGAAGCGCCTGTGGTACGCCATCTCCGGGTTGATCCTGCTCATCAGCATCGTCGCGGTGGTGGTCCGCGGCCTGTCCTTCAGCGTCGACTTCAAGGGCGGGGCGGTCTTCACCTTCCCCTCGTCGTCAACCACGCTCAGCCAGGTGCAGAACGCGGTCGAGTCCGGCGGCGTCAGCGGCGCGATCGTGCAGCAGACCCACGGCCAGCAGAACGGCTGGCAGATCCAGACGAAGTCGCTCACCGGGGCCCAGACCGTCGCGCTGGAGAAGACGCTATCCGGCAAGCTCGGCGTGAACTCCAACGACATCTCGGTCACCACCGTCGGCCCGAGCTGGGGCAGCCAGATCTCGGGCAAGGCGATCGAGGCGCTGATCGCGTTCTTGGTCGTGATCGTCATCTACCTGTCGATCGCCTTCGAGCTGAGAATGGCGATCGCGGCGTTCGTCGCGCTGCTGCACGACCTGGTGATCACCACCGGTATCTACGCGCTGGCCGGCTTCCAGGTCAGCCCGGCGACCGTCATCGGGCTGCTGACCATCCTCGGTTACTCGCTGTACGACACCGTGGTGGTCTTCGACAAGGTACGGGAGAACACGGCCGGGCTGCTCGGCGGCGCCCGCACCACCTATAGCCAGGCGGCCAACCTGGCGCTGAACCAGACCCTGATCAGGTCGATCAACACCTCGGTGATCGCGCTGCTGCCGGTCCTCGGGATCCTGGTCGTGTCGACCTCCCTGCTCGGCGCCAACAACGAGCTCGAGGAACTGGCGCTCGTCCTGTTCGTCGGCATGCTGTCCGGCACCTACTCCTCGATTTTCATCGCGACCCCGGTGCTGGCCGACCTGAAGGAGCGCCAGCCGCAGTACCAGGCGCTGGCCAAGCGGGTGGCGGTGCGCGCCTCCGGAGGCCGCGCGGCCAAGAAGGCCGCGGCGAAGGCCGAGGTCGCGGGCCGGGCCCGGTCCGGCGGCACGGGCGCCGACCTGTCGCCCGCGCAGCTCGCCGAGGACGAGCAGGACCAGGTCGGCTTCGCCGACGAGGTCGAAGGGTCCGAGCCGGCCGCCGACGAGCTGACCACCACCGCGTCGCGTGCCCCGGGCGCGCCGGCCAGCCGCGGTACGCCCGGCGCCGTCCGGCCCGGCCCGCGGCAGCAGCCGCGCCGCGGGGGCGGCAGTACGCCCCGGCACCGCCCGGCGGGCAAGAAGAAGCGGCGCTAGCCGATGACCTCATCGGCCGGGCCCGGTGATGAGCTGACCCGGCTTATCACGACCCTCGTCCGCGACGTCCCGGACTACCCGCAGGCCGGGGTGGTTTTCAAGGACATCACGCCGCTGCTCGCCGACGGCAAGGCGTTCGCCGCGGTGATCGAGGCGCTGGCCGAGACCTACGGGCCGGTGGACAAGGTGGCCGGCATCGAGGCGCGCGGTTTCATCTTCGCCGCCCCGGTCGCGTGCCGCCTCGGCGCGGGCTTCGTGCCGATCCGCAAGAAGGGCAAGCTGCCCGGGGTCACGTTCGCCCAGGAGTACGACCTGGAGTATGGCACCGCGACCATCGAGGTACTGACCGACGCCTTCGCCCCGGGCGAGCGCGTGCTCGTCATCGATGACGTGCTGGCCACCGGCGGCACCGCCCGGGCCACCGCCGACCTGGTGCGGCGGGCCGGCGCGCAGGTGACCGGGCTGGCCGTGCTGCTCGAGCTCTCCTTCCTGAACGGCCGGGCCAGGCTGGCCGACCTTCCGGTCAGCGCGCTGCTGACTGTTTAGGGCTTCCTGTCTAGGGAATCGCGCGTACCTGATCTGGCGTTTAAGTCGTCCAAGTAGACTGATGGCTTGGCAGATGTGAGGAGCGCGAGTGGCCGGTGAGGTGGTTACGACCGGCACGAGGGCTGCTGACGCTGCCCGGGCGGACGCGCAGCAGGGCACGAACTCTTCGACCCAGGACGCGGAACGGGCCGAGGCGGCGGTGGCAGCGAACGTGCCGGAGCCGCGCGTGCTCAACGGCGCCCCGGACCCGAAGACGGCGCCACAGCCGGCCCGGGGCACCGGGATCGGCTCGGCCCGGGCCCAGCGGGCCCGGGTGCCGGCCGCCCCGGCCCAGGCCGCCGACGCGGCGGTGCCCGGTGTCGGCGTCCGGCGGCGCCTCGCCCGGCTCGGCGCCCAGCGGGGCGTCAACCCGGTCCTCGAGCCGCTGATCAAGACCGTGCGCGCGACGCACCCGAAGGCCGACATGCGGCTCATCGAGCGCGCCTACGACTCGGCCGCCTACTGGCACCGGGACCAGAAGCGGCGCAGCGGCGACCCGTACATCACCCACCCGCTCGCGGTGGCGACGATCCTGGCCGAGCTCGGCATGAACACCGAGACGCTCTGCGCCGCGCTGCTGCACGACACGGTGGAGGACACTCCCTATTCGCTGACCGAGCTGCGCAGCGATTTCGGCGAGGACATCGCGACGCTGGTCGACGGCGTCACGAAGCTGGACAAGGTCAAGTACGGCGAGTCCGCCGAGGCGGAGACCGTCCGCAAGATGGTGGTCGCGATGTCCCGCGACATCCGGGTGCTGGTGATCAAGCTCGCCGACCGGCTGCACAACATGCGGACGCTGCGCTACCTGTCCCGGGAGAAGCAGGAGCGCAAGTCCAGGGAAACCCTGGAGATCTTCGCGCCGCTCGCCCACCGGCTCGGCATGAACACGGTGAAGTGGGAACTCGAGGACCTCGCCTTCGCGACCCTGTACCCCAAGCGGTTCGACGAGATCGTGCGGCTGGTGTCCAACCGGGCGCCGCGGCGCGAGGCGTTCCTGCAGGAAGTGATCCAGGACGTCAGCGTCGACCTGCGCGAGGCCAAGATCAACCAGAAGGTCACCGGCCGTCCCAAGCACTACTACTCGATCTACCAGAAGATGATCGCCAGGGACGTCGGCTTCGACGACATCTATGACCTGGTGGGCATCCGCGTCCTGGTCGATTCGGTCAAGGACTGCTACGCGGCGCTCGGCATCATCCACGCGCGGTGGAACCCCGTCCCCGGACGGTTCAAGGACTACATCGCGATGCCGAAGTTCAACATGTACCAGTCGCTGCACACGACGGTCATCGGGCCGGGCGGCAAGTCGGTGGAACTGCAGATCCGAACCTGGGACATGCACCGCCGGGCGGAGTACGGCGTCGCGGCGCACTGGAAGTACAAGGAAGAGACGGTCTTCAGCCGGGCCAAGGACGCCAAGGACGACTCCCAGGACATGGCCTGGCTGCGGCAGCTCGTCGACTGGCAGCGGGAGACGGAGGACCCGGCCGAGTTCCTCGAGTCGCTCCGCTTCGACCTGGCCGCGGGCGAGGTCTACGTATTCACCCCGCGCGGCGAGGTCGTGGCCCTGCCGCAGGGCGCGACCCCGGTGGACTTCGCCTACGCCATCCACACCGAGGTCGGGCACCGCACGGTCGGCGCCCGGATCAACGGCCGCCTGGTCGCGCTCGAGTCGACCCTGGACAACGGCGACACGGTCGAGATCTTCACCTCCAAGACGCCCGACGCCGGACCGAGCCGGGACTGGCTCAAGTTCGTGCAGAGCCCGCGGGCCAGGAACAAGATCAGGCAGTGGTTCTCCAAGGAGCGCCGGGAAGCGGCGGTCGACTCGGGCAAGGACCAGATCGCCAAGGCCATGCGCAAGCAGGGCCTGCCGCTGGCCCGGATCGCCGCCGCCGACAGCCTGCTCACCCTGGCTCGCGAGCTGCACTACGCCGACGTCTCCGCGCTGTACGCGGCGGTCGGCGAAGGGCGGGTCAGCGCCCAGTCCGTGGTCGAGAAGCTGGTCAGGTCGGTCGGCGGCCTCGACGGTGCGCAGGAGGAGCTAGACGAGGCCACGCTGCCGACCAAGGTGCCGCAGCCCAGGACGTCCGGGGACTCTGGCGTCGAGGTCAGCGGCGCGCCGGACGTGTGGGTGCGGCTGTCCCGGTGCTGCACCCCGGTGCCCGGCGACGAGATCATCGGATTCGTCACCCATGGCCACGGCGTGTCCGTGCACCGGGTCGACTGCGTGAACCTGGTTCACCTGACCGAAACCCAGCGCGAGCGGATGGTCGACGTGCACTGGGCGCCAACCGAAGGCTCGGTCTTCCTGGTCGCCATCCAGGTCGAGGCGCTGGACCGGACCCGGCTGCTTTCCGACGTGACCAGGGTGCTGTCCGACCAGCACGTGAACATCCTGTCCGCTACCGTGACCACCAGCCGGGACCGGGTCGCCTTCAGCCGGTTCACGTTCGAGATGGGTGACCCCAAGCACCTCGGTCACGTGCTGCGCGCCGTCCGTGCCATCGACGGCGTCTACGACGTCTACCGCGTAACGAGCTGACAGCGAGTTGGATCCCCCGGGCTAGCACAGCACCTCTAGCTACTGAACTCTGCCAGCGTGTGCTCGGCTTCCTCGAGCCAGGCCCGGCGCGCGGTCAGCGCTTCCTCGGCGGTGCGCTCGGCCCTGGCGTCGCCGCGTTCGCGCGCCTGGGCCAGCTGCTGCTCGAGCTGGGCGATAGTCGAGCGTAGCTGGGCCACCGTGCCCTCAGCCCGGGCCAGCGCTTCAGGGTTCGAGCGGCGCCACTGGGTTTCCTCTGCCTTGCGCAGCGCGTCCTCGACCCGGCGCAGCCCGGATTCCAGGTGCTCACGGGCGTCTCTGGGTACCGCCCCGATCTGCTCCCATTTCTCCTGGATACCTCGCAGCGCGGACCTCGCCGCGCGGATATCGGTCACCGGGAGCAGTGCCTGGGCCTGGCTAAGGAGCTGCTCTTTAGCCACGGCGTGCTCGCGCAGTGCGGCGTCCTTGGCCGAGAACACCTCGGCGCGGGCGGTGAAGAACTTGTCCTGGGCCGCCCGGAACCGCTTCCACAACTCGGCCTCGGAGTCCCGGTCCGCCCGCCCGGCTTCCTTCCATTGCCGCATCAGCTCGCGGAAGGCGCTGGCCGTCGAACCCCACTCGGTAGATCCGGACAGCTCCTCGGCGTCGGCGCACAGCTTCTCCTTGCGCGCCCTGACGTCCTCGCGTTCGGCCTCGAGGTTGGCGAAGTAGGCCTTGCGCCGCTTGGTGAAGGCGTTGCGCGCCGCGGACAGCCGCTTCCACAGCACCGCCTCGGCGGCCCGCTCGGCGTGTGGCGCCGCCTTCCACTCCTCGAGCAGCTCGCGCATCCGCTCGCCGCTGCTCTTCCAGTGGGTCGCCTCGGCGGCGATCTGCTCAGCCTCGGCGACGATCCGCTCCTTGGTCTCCCTGGCCGCCACGCGCGCCTGCTCCCGGGCCGCCTTGGCCTCCTCGCGGCGGTGGCCGACGTCCTCGGTCAGCCGCTCCAGCCGGGCCCGGAGCCCGTCGAGATCCCCCAGCGCGTTGGCATCCGCAGTATGCTGCAGCAGCCGCTGGACACTGGCCGAGGCCTGGGCGGGAGCCATGTCGGTCGTGGCGATCCGCTGCTCGAGCAGGACGACTTCGGTCTCGAGCGCCTCGTACTTCCGCGCGAAGAAGGCAATTGCCTCCTCCGGACTCCCAGCCTGCCACGAGCCGATCACCCGCTCGCCGTCGGCGGTACGGACATAGACCGTCCCGTCGGCGTCTACCCGGCCCCACGGATGGTAGGCGGTGGTCACGGCGAACCTCCTGCGTTTTCGTGCTCGTATCAGGCTTTCTTGATCGTCACACTGTCAATGATGACCTTCTTCTTGGGAACGCCGCCGCCAGATTGGGCGTACTGACACGAGTATCCACCCTTAGCCACATTCTGGACGATACCGAGCCCGGAGGACACTGTGGCAAACGGTGTATACGCCGGACCGGAAGAGCCGTTGAGTCCCGACGTGCTGTCCTTGTACACGATGAAGAACTGGCTGCCGTTTGTGTTCGGGCCTCCGTTAGCCATCGCCACCGTTCCCGCCGGGTATTTGGCGCCCGTGAGGTTCTCATTGGCGAAAGCGTAACCCGGCGAGCCGGAACCGACCTTGCTGGTCGCACTGCAGTTCAGCTTGGCGGAGGCGGTCGCGTACGGATCGCCGCACTGCAGCACGTAGATGCCGCTGGTTACCACCCGGTGGCACTGGGTGTTGTTGAAGTAGCCCGCCTGCGCCAGGTGGACAAACGAGTTGACGGTGCAGGTGGCCTTGTTGTTCAGCAGGTTGAACGTGATCTTGCCCTGGTTGGTGTTGATCGTGGCCTGATAGCTGTCCGTGTAATCAGGCGCGGCTGGCGGGAGGCTCACCTTCTTCGCCGCCGGGGCGGCCGACGTGTAGCTGCAGTGATGTGCAGGCTCGGCCACGGCCGTGGCGGTGGGGGTCGCGCTGGCAGAGGCGCTCGGCGACTTGCTCGCCGCGGCGGCCGGCTTCTTGGGCTTCCCGCTGGGGAGGAACACCGCGAGCAGGGAGCCGACCAGGGCCAAAACGAGAACCCCGCTGAGCCCGATCAGCCAGCGCTGGCGCACCTGCCGCTGCCTGACCTGCCGCTGCTCCTGCTGGCGGCGATGCCGTTCCCTGGCTATCCTGCGCTGGCGTTCGTTCTTACCCGCCACCGGTCGCGTCCTCCTTGGCCTGTCGCAACTATCGGCTACCGCTGGTATTCACGGGAGGCAGGCCGGCGAACCCGATGCATACCTCTGATCGCGACACGCGGGCATGCCGGGCTCGCCCCCCGGAATCCCGCAATGTTCGCGATCGTTCGCGAATCGTACCTGCCAGATGCCTGGGCAGGCACCCTTCGTTACCGGTTCGCGGCCATGCGGGTCCCCTCGGTAGCCTGAGACACCGTACCGTGAGAAAGGACGCTTGTGCTTGTCGCAGGGTTCCCGGCCGGTGCGTTCGCGGCCAACTGTTATATAGTCGCGCCCGCGCCCGGTGAAGAGTGCGTGATCATCGACCCCGGCCAGGACGCCCAGCCCGGCATCGAGGAGGTCCTCGCCGAGCACCGGCTCAGGCCCGCCGCCGTCTTGCTCACGCACGGTCACATCGACCACATCTGGTCGGTCGCCCCGGTGTGCGGGGCCAAGGGCATACCCGCCTACATCCACCCGGACGACCGCGCATTGCTCAGCGATCCGGCCAAGGGCTTCCCGCTCGGCGCGGGGCAGCAGTTGTTCGGCGGCCTGGAATTCACCGAACCCGATGACGTAAAAGAACTGGCCGACGGGTTGACTCTGAGCTTGGTCGGGCTCGAGATCGTCGTGAACCATGCGCCCGGGCATACCGAAGGATCGGTGGCATTCCGGATGCCATTGGACCCGCCGAATAGCGCACAAGGTCAAAGCAAAACCGGCGCGGCGGAAACGCCGGGTGAGGCGGAAGGGCCGAGCGCGCCGGAAGCGCCGCGTGCGCCGGCGGGCGACCCCGGCGGCATATTGTTCTCAGGCGACTTGCTGTTCGCCGGGTCGATCGGGCGGACCGACCTGCCCGGCGGGGATTACCCCACGATCCTGCGCAGCCTGGCGCGGGTCTGCCTGACCCTGCCGGACGAGACCGTCGTGCTGTCCGGGCACGGGCCACAGACGACCATCGGCGCCGAACGCCGGACCAATCCGTTCCTGACGGGCCTGACACCGCAGTCGGGACCCCGCCGGGGCCTGTAAGCGAAGATCCTGAGGCAATGACGAGAAGGGCAGGTCTCGATGATCCGCACCCATGAGGCGGGGACGCTGCGCGCTGCGCACGCCGGGGAGCACATGGTGCTGGCCGGCTGGGTAGCGCGGCGCCGGGACCACGGCGGCGTAGTCTTCATCGACCTCCGGGACGCCAGCGGCGTCGTGCAGGTGGTATGGCGCGGTGAGGAAGCTGTAGCCCACGAGCTCCGGGCCGAGTTCTGCGTGCTGGTGACCGGGACGGTACGCGCCCGTCCGGCCGGGAACGAGAACCCCGAGCTGCCCACCGGCGAGATCGAGGTCGTCGCGGATGAGGTCGAGGTCCTCAGCGAGGCCGACCCGCTGCCGTTCCCCGTCGAGGGCTCCGCCGACGTCAGCGAGGACGTCCGGCTCAAGTACCGGTACCTGGACATCAGGCGCGAGGACACCGCGCACTCCCTGCGGGTCCGGTCGCAGGCTTCCTACCTGCTCTCCGACGTGATGCGCGACCACAGGTTCGTGAACGTGGAGACGCCCTACCTGACCCGGTCGACCCCGGAGGGCGCCCGCGACTTCCTGGTCCCGGTCCGGCTGCGGCCCGGCAACTGGTATGCGCTGCCGCAGTCGCCGCAGCTGTTCAAGCAGCTGCTCATGGTCGGCGGCCTGGAGCGGTACTACCAGCTGGCCCGGTGCTTCCGGGACGAGGACTTCCGCAAGGACCGGCAGCCCGAGTTCACCCAGATCGACATCGAGATGTCGTTCGTGACCCGCGACGACGTCATCGCCGTCGCCGAGGACATCGTGACCCGGCTGTGGTCCGAGCTGGCCGGCTATCAGGTGCCCACTCCGCTGCCCAGAATGACCTACGCCGAGGCGATGGCACGGTACGGCTCGGACAAGCCTGACCTGCGCTTCGGCGTCGAGCTCACCGACCTGACCGAGTACTTCGCCGGGACGGACTTCCGGGTGTTCCAGGCGCAGTACGTGGGCGCCGTAGTGATGCCGGGCGGCGCCTCCCAGTCGCGGCGCGAGCTCGATGCCTGGCAGGAGTGGGCACGCTCCCGCGGCGCCCGCGGGCTGGCCTACGCGCTGATCGGCGAGTCCGCTGAGATCACCGGGCCGGTGGCCAGGAACCTGTCGGAGGCCGAACGGTCCGGCCTGGCCGCGGCGACGGGCGCCAGCCCGGGTGACTGCGTGTTCTTCGCGGCCGGCCCCGCGTCGGCCGCCCGCGAGCTGCTCGGTGCGGCCCGGCTGGAGATCGGCCAGCGCTGCGCCCTGATCGACGAGTCGGCCTGGTCGTTCCTGTGGGTGGTGGACGCGCCGATGTTCGAGGAGAACGGCGAAGGCGGCTGGACCTCGGTGCACCACCCGTTCACCGCGCCGCTGCCCGAATGGGCCGATAAGTTCGCCGCCGAGCCCGGCGGAGCACTGGCCGACGCGTACGACATCGTGTGCAACGGCTACGAGATCGGCGGCGGCTCGATCCGTATCCACTCCTCCGTGATGCAGCAGGCGGTGTTCGACGTGATCGGCCTGTCCGCCGAGGAGGCCCGCTCCCAGTTCGGCTTCCTGCTCGACGCGTTCAAGTACGGCCCGCCGCCGCACGGCGGCATCGCCTTCGGCTGGGACCGGGTCACCATGCTGCTCGCCGGCGCCGACTCGATCCGCGAGGTCATCGCGTTCCCGAAGACCCGCGGCGGCTTCGACCCGCTCACCGGTGCGCCCACGCCGATCACCGCGAAGCAGCGCCAGGAGGCCGGCGTCGACGCCAAGCCCAAGGCAGGAGCCTCTTCGGGTACCGCCGGTGTCTCGGCACCGGTCGCGCCAGCCTGATCGCGGGGTTGCGGTTGTCGCGCGTCTCGCTGTTGATCGTCGGATTTGGAGGTTACGCGGGGACGGCCATCAGCCGTCGCTCGTCATCCATCGGTCTCGGGGCGGTCGTGGGGCTGTCGCGGCGTACCGGCTTCGACATCACCGACCGGTCCGCCGTGTTCGCAGCGTTCGAGTCGATGCGACCGGCCGCGGTGATCAACGTCGCCGCGGTGCTGGGCAACAGCGGCGGCCCGGCGGCGGCCAGCTGGCCGGTCAACGTGACCGGTGCGGGGATCGTCGCGGCGGCGGCCGCTTCGGTGGGTGCGCGGTTGGTCCACGTCAGTTCCGACGTGGTGCACGGCGGGCGGCCCGAGCCCTACACCGAGGCCGACGATCCGACGCCGGTGTTCCCGTACGGCGCGGCCAAGGCGGCCGCCGAGGCGGCCGTGTCGGCCGCGCACCCCGCCGCCGTCGTGGTCCGCACGTCGTTGATCGTGTCCGGTTCCGATGGTCCGCCGTCGCGGCACGAACTGGGTGCGCTGGCGCTGGCCCGCGGCGAGGCGTCCGGTGCGCTGTTCACCGACGAGATCCGGTGCCCGGTGCCGGTCGACGGGCTGGCCCGGGCGCTGGTGGAGCTTGCCATGGTCGACTACGCGGGTGTCCTGAACGTCGCCGGCGCGCACGCGATGTCCCGGCACGAGTTGGTCGTGCGGGTGGCCCGCCGGCACGGCCTGCCGCCCGACGCGGTGCCGGCCGGCACGCTGGCCGCCAGTGGCCTGTCGCGCCCCGGAGTAGTCAAGCTCGACTGCACCCGCCTGGCGGAAATCCTCCCCGGCGTGGGCGCACTCACGCTGGGCTGGTAGCCCAAGATCGCGTCGATCTTGCAGTTGTGGTGCCGGAATTCGCCCTAACTCATCCGTCTTTGTCACCCACCACAACTGCAAGATCGACGCGATCATGGGGCGGGTCGGAAGTCTGCCGGGGGTCGCCATCGCCCGTGCCTCCTCGGGGGACATGATCGCGGTGGCCGCCTCGGCGTACTCGTCGACGCTCACCGGCACGTACCGGATCTCCCGTCCGACGACGGCGCCGATCTCGGCAGCCGGGTCGGTCCGGTCGAATGGTGGCGTCCCGGCTCGGGAGCCGATCCGGACGCCGACGCCGCGACCGGCCAGTCGCTGCGCCACCCGGCGTCCGGTCTTGCCGGTGCCGCCGGTCACGAGTACGAGTTCGCTCATGCCGTCGAGTCTTCGCGAGACATGTGAGACGGAACATGGTTGAGATGCTCGGACGCATGCGTCATCGTCTACGCTTGCCGGTCATGGACGCACTGGCCGGGCTGCTTGATGGCCCCCGCGCCCGCAACGCGTTCCTGATCCGTGCCGTGCTCGACCCGCCGTGGTCGCTGCGCATCCAGGACGAGGCGCCACTGTGCCTGGTCGCCGTCGTGCGCGGGGACGCGTGGATGGTGCCCGACGGCGGCCCGCCGGTGCACCTCGACCGGGGCGACGTCATGGTCACCGTGGGGCCGGCGCCGTACACGGTGGCCGACCACCCGTCGACGCCCCCGCACGTGGTCATCCACCCCGGCGAGCGGTGCACGACGCCGGACGGGCGCAGCCTCACCGACGAGATGACGCTCGGCGTGCGCACCTGGGGGACCAACCCCGACGGCCGGGTGCTGATGCTGGTCGGCACGTACCAGATGCGCGGCGAGGTCAGCCGCCGCCTGCTCTCGGTGCTGCCGCCGCTGCTCGTGCTCCCGGCCGGCGGCCTCGACAGCCCGCTGGTGCCGCTGCTCAACACCGAACTGGTCAAGGACGAGCCGGGCCAGGAGGCGGTGCTCGACAGGCTGCTCGACCTGCTGCTGATCGCGGTGCTGCGGGCCTGGTTCGCCCTCCCGGACGCGGGCACCCCGGCGTGGTACCGGGCGCACAGCGACCCGGTGGTCGGGCGCGCCCTGCGCATGATCCACAACAACCCCGGCCACCCGTGGACGGTCGCGTCGCTGGCGGCCGGCACCGGCGTCTCCCGGGCGGCGCTCGCCCGTCGCTTCACCGAGCTTGTCGGCGAGCCGCCGATGCGGTTCCTCACCGGCTGGCGGCTGGCCATGGCGGCCGACCTGCTGCGCGAGCCCGACGCCACGCTCGGCTCGGTGGCCCGTCGGGTCGGCTACGGCAGCGCGTTCGCGTTGAGCGCGGCGTTCAAGCGCGAGCTGGGCGTGAGCCCGCAGGAGCACCGGGCGGGCGCCGCCGTCGCCCGGGTGGGGTAGCGGTGCCGTCCGCGTACACCAGGCTCGACGGCCGGGACGCCGTCGTGGCGGCAGCCGGCGGCCAGCCCTACGCCCGGTACAGCGCCGTGGGCGAGGTGACCGGGTACCGGTCGGACGCCGCGGTGGTCTGGCGGCTCGCCCGCGGGTCCGGCGTGTCGGTCGGCGGGCTCGGCGACGGAATCGCCGCGCTCGACCTGATCAGCGCGACCGGGCTCGACTCCGGCGTCGAGTGGCTGCACCTGCCGCGGCTGGTGCCCGAACACACCGCGCGGCTCGTCCCGGTGATCCACGACGACTGGGACTACCTGGTGGCCCGCACCGTCCCGCCGCTGGACGGCGCCGTCCGGGTGGCGCCCCTCGATCCGGTGCACGAGCCGGCCGTGGACGCGCTGCTCGACGTCGCGTTCCCGCAGAGCATGGCGCGGCCGGGCGACGGCAAGGTGCGGCGCTGGTACGGCGTCCAGGAGGACGGCGAGCTGATCGCGACGGCGGCCGACCGCAGCCGCGGCGGCGTCGGGTACATCGCCGGCGTGGCCGTGCACCCGGCGCACCGCAAGCGCGGGCTCGGTTCGGCGGTCACCGCGGTGCTGACCGGCGTCCTGCTCGACGAGTTCGGGGCCGTCGGTCTCGGGGTCATGGCCGACGCCGTCGCCACCCGGCGCATCTACGAGCGACTCGGCTACGGCGAGCACCTGCTCCGCACGTCTTTGCACCTGAGCCGTTAGGGTCGCGGCGTGGACGACGGGCTTTTCGATCTTCCGGGGGTCAAGCCGCCGCCGGAGCACGCGCCCGGTTCTGGAAGCTCAGCCACGACCGGCTTCGCCCCGCCGGCGCCGGACTCGCCGCTCGCCGTGCGGATGCGGCCGGCCTCCCTCGACGAGCTGGTCGGACAGGACCACCTGTTGGCGCCGGGTGCGCCGCTACGGCAGCTGGTGACCGGCACCAGCCCGATGTCGGTGATCCTGTGGGGTCCGCCCGGCTCGGGCAAGACCACGATCGCGCACCTCGTCGCGGGCGCGGGCGGGCGCCGGTTCGTCGCGATGTCGGCGCTGAATGCCGGCGTCAAGGACGTCCGCGCGGTGATCGACGCCGCGCGGCGCCAGCGCCGCGCCGGCGGGGAGCCGACTGTGCTGTTCATCGACGAGGTGCACCGGTTCAGCAAGACGCAGCAGGACTCGTTGCTGGCCGCCGTCGAGGACCGGACGATCACCCTGCTCGCCGCGACCACCGAGAACCCCTACTTTTCGGTGATTTCGCCGCTGTTGTCGCGGTGCGTGCTGCTCACCCTCAAGCCGCTCGACGAGGCCGCCGTGCGTGGCCTGGTGCACCGGGCGCTGGCTGACGAGCGCGGGCTGGCCGGATCG
>Ga0207683_10002010_pt1 | contig 17993 bp, 19 predicted proteins | sample KBSM73metaG_FD_184333 | JGI IMG/M metagenome (GOLD analysis project Ga0207683, IMG submission 184333) | Miscanthus rhizosphere microbial communities from Kellogg Biological Station, Michigan, USA - KBS M7-3 metaG (SPAdes) (version 2) | ecosystem: Host-associated > Plants > Roots > Rhizosphere >... | reverse complement strand
CTCGACGGCCATTCGCACGCCCCGGCAGATGCGCAACGCGCTCGCCTACGTGCTCAACAACTGGCGTCGCCATCGCGAGGACGAGCGCAGTCCTGCGGCCCGGCTCGCGACACTCGATCCGTACTCGACGGCGATCCACTTCCGCGGCTGGAAGCAGGCGCCGAAGTTCGGCGTCCCCACCGGCTACGAGCCGTTGCCGAGTGCGGAGGCCACCTCGTGGCTGCTGCGCGTCGGCTGGGAGCGGCATGGCCTCATCAGCGCGTACGCGGTCCCCGGAAGCGCGCCCTGAGCGCGGAGCGCTGCCAGGTCCGATCGTCGCCGCGAGAGGCTCCGCGTCTCATGCGCGGCACGTCGGTTCCGGAGCCTGGTGGGTGCTGACGTCGTTGTGGACGAGCGCCGACCGCGGCTCGTCTCCACGCGCCAGCTCGTGGCTCGCCCACAAACGCGAGACGCGAGCTGCAAGCAGCTCCCGAAATGGGCGGCCCACGACGATTCAGCCATGGATGATCGTGCCGCCGCGACCGACGGCGATCAGAAGACCCTCCGCAGCGCTCACGCCGTGCAGGTCCGCAGCGATTCCTGAGTCCAGAATGCGCGTACGGTCGTCGACGACCTCCACCATCGTGCCGTGCGCTCCGACCGCGATCGCGCGGCCGGCGACTGACGTGACCGCCCACAGGTGCTCGCGTGTGACCTGTGCGAGCAGCTGCCAGCGCCCATCGCTGCGTCGCGCGATCGTGCCGTCGAAGCCCACCGCCACCTCCTCATTTCCGCACGCGCCAACGCTCGTCAGGTGAGCCGCGCCGACCGACGTCAGCTTCGTCGGGAGCTCGACGAGCGTCCCGGCGAGCCCGCACGCAAGCCATCCCGCCGCGGCCGCATGGATTCCGAACAGGTGTGCGTTCGTCGGCGCCGCCAGCTCGCGCCACCCCTCGGGTGTCTTCTCGACCAACGCACCGTTGAAGCCCGAGGCACGAACGAGCCCGTCGCGCGCATCGACGGCGAGCAGGATGCTCTGCACTGGCGAACGGGCCGTCGTCCAACGCCCGCCGGCTCGGTGCGCGATCAGGCTGTGGCCACCGACCGCGAGGTTGCCTCCGACCGCGTACAGCTCGTTGCCTTGCGCGCACACCGCGTACAGATCTTCGTCTGTGCCGGTGTCTTCGCGCTCCCAGCGCGTGCCCTCCCAGCGCAGCGCGACGCCCCCTCGGCCGACCGCGAACGCGGCGTCGGGTCCAAGGACGCACACACCGAGCAGATCGGCGGTAGTGTCGCTGGGTCGAGGCTCGAAGCGCACGCTCCTGGGAGTATGCGCGAGCTGCGAGTTGTGAGGGCAGCGCTGCGATCAGCGCCGCGCGCTCACTTCTTCTTCGTCTTCTTGGCCTTCTTCTCGGCGGGCGCGGCGCCCTCGGCAGCGGCTTCGCCGCCCTCCGCAGGAGCCTCGGTCTCGGCAGCGGCGGCCTCGACGGCCTCGCCCGTGCCCTCGCGCTCCTTGATGCGGGCAGCCTTGCCCGACAGGTCGCGGAGGTAATAGAGGCGCGCCTGGTGGACGCGGCCGCGCGCGATCACTTCGATCTTGTCGATGTTCGGCGAGTTGTCCGGGAAGATGCGCTCGACGCCGACGCCGTAGGAGATCTTGCGGACCGTGAAGGTCGAGCGCGAGCCCTTGGAGACGCGGCGGATGCAGACGCCTTCGAACGCCTGGAGGCGCGTCTTCTCACCCTCGCGGATCTTCGCCCAGACCTTGATCGAGTCGCCGGGGCGAAACTCGGGCAGGGACTGCTGGCGACGTTGGCTCTTGTCGATGGAGTCGAGAATCCGCTGGGCGCTCATGACGTAAATCCTGCAAAAAGCCGATGGGACGCAGGGTTCTACGGGAGATCACCCCCCTGCGTCAAGCCGGGCGGCCGAACAGGCGATCGAGGAGGACAGCTCCCGCCGAGCGAACCGAGAGATGATTCCAGGTCGTCGGGCCGTCGATCGGGGTAAGCACGCGGGATACGGAGGGAATCAGGTGGTCGGCCAGGCCCCATCCGGTGCCGAGCAGAATTAGCACCGGCGCGGGATCGAGGGTGCCCTCTGCGAACAGCTCGGGTGGCGTGAGGCGGCGCGCGGCCGGAAACGACTCCGGGCGAGCCGAGGTCGCGACCACCGTGGGCGGTTGATCGTGCTCGATCGTGATCGCCTCGATCGTGGCCTCGATCGACTCGGAGGTGCGAACGAGCCGGAGCGCGGCGGCGCGATGCTCGCCCTGCTCGTCTCCGATCCAGGACCTGGCGATGTGCTCGGCCTTGTCGCGCTGCGAGGCGATCGGCGTGACGAGGTGATAGCCCGCGAGCCCGAACGTCATCGACGAGCGCGCGAGATCGTGGATATCGAAGTTCGTGACCGCGGTCGTGACGATCGCGCCCGTGCGATCGGAGACCGGGTGATGGACGAGCGCGAGGTGCGTGCGCGCGTGCAGCGGCGGGAACAGCTTGGCATCGGCCTTCGAGAACCGATGCGCGCGGAACAGCTCCGGGCGGCGAGTGGCGGTGCGGCGCAGCGACTGCTCGCGACGCCACGCGGCGATCAGCGCGTGATTGCCCGAGGTGAGGACCGGCGGGACCGCGCGGCCGTGGAGCTCGGTCGGGCGCGTGTACTGCGGATACTCGAGCAGGCCGTGCGAGAACGATTCGTCGACGGCGGAGTCAGGCTCGCCGAGCACGCCCGGCACGAGCCGCGAGATCGCATCGATCAGCACGAGCGCACCGAGCTCGCCGCCCGAGAGGACGTAATCGCCCAGCGAGATCTCCTCGTCGATGCCGAGATCGATCGCGCGCTCGTCGACGCCTTCGTAGCGGCCGCACACGAGGATGATGTGATCGCGCTTCGCGAGCTCGGCGACGCGCGCCTGGGTGAGCGGGCGGCCGACCGGCGAGAGCAAGATGCGATGCGTCGCCCCACTCCCCTCGCCTGCCTTTTCGATCGCGGCGAGCAGCGGCTCGGGCTTCATCACCATGCCCGGGCCACCGCCGTAGGGCGTGTCGTCGACCGTGCGATGGCGATCGGTCGTGAAGTCGCGCGGGTTGATCGACTCGACGGTGATGATGCCGGCCTCGCGCGCGCGCCCGACCACGCCCGCGGTGAGCGACGGCTCGATCAGCTCGGGCAGGATCGTGACGACCGAGAACTTCATCGCAGCTTGGACTCCGGCAGGCCCTCCGGCGGATCGACCGTGATGATGCGCTCGTCGAGATCGATGTTCGTGACGAACACGTCGACCAGCGGCAACATTCGCTCGATGTCGCCGTCGTGGATGACGAGCAGGTCCTGCATCTCGCCCGCGTGAACCTCGGCGACCTCGCCCCAGTGCGTGCCGTCCTGGCGCACCACGCGGCAGCCGATGAGGTCGTGGAGCAAGACGTCGTCCTCGTCGAGCTCGAGATCGTCGCGCGCGACCTCGACCGGCGTGCCCTGGAGGGCCTCGGCGTCGTTGCGCGTGACCACGCCTTCGAGCGCGATCAGCCAGCCGCGGTGCGTGTCGCGCGCCTGGACGATCGTGCGCGGCTCCCCCGCGACGAAGATCGTCTTCACACGGCCGAGCGTGTCGGAGTCGGGATCGTGCGTGACGATCACGACCTCGCCCTTGATGCCGTGGGCGCGGGCGATGCCGCCGATCTCGACGCGCGCTTCCGTAGCGCGCCCCATTGTTATTCGAGGATCTCGACGAGCGTGCGCTTGCGCGAGCGCGGCGCGACGGCCTGCACCAGCGTGCGCAGGGCGCGAGCGGTCTTGCCGCCGCGACCGATGACCTTGCCCAGGTCGGACTCGGCGACCTCGAGCTCGTAGACGTTGGCCTGGCGCTCCTCGACGAGCTCGACGCGGACTTCGTCCTGCTTGTCGACGAGGTTCACGGCCAGATAGCGGATGAGCTCCGCCAGATCCGGATCGTTCGCCATGCTCAGGCGGCCTTGGGAGCGCGCGCCGTACGGCGGATGATCGCAGCGAGCGTGCCCGACGGCTGGGCGCCGACGGAGATCCACTTCTGGTAGCGCTCGGAGTCGAGCTTGAGCGCCTTGGTGATCGGGTGATAGGTGCCGAGAAGCTCGATGAAGCGTCCATCGCGAGCGGCGCGCTTGTCAGCGGCGACGATGCGGTAGAACGGTGACTTCTTCTTGCCCTGGCGGGACATGCGGAGCGCGACAGACATGGAGATCCTCTTTGACGAGCGCGGCAATCTACCCAGGCACTTACGACCTGTCAACGTGCTATATGACCGGGCATGTTCAGGCAGTTAGCCATGGTGGGGCTGGCCCTGGCCGCGGCTTGTTGCTCGAAATCTGACGTGAAAAGCGGCGGGTCGGCGGCAAAGCCCGCTCCGACCAAGCCCGCGTTCACGATCTTTGCCCTCGCCGAGCTGCGCGGGCAGATCGGTCCGTGCGGCTGTACATCGGACCCGCTGGGAGACATCTCGCGGACGGTGGCGGTGGTCGATCAGGCGCGCTCGCAGGGCCCGGTGCTCGTGGTCGACGCCGGCTCGACCCTCTACTCGGACTCGCCGGTGCCGGCGCACCTCGACGCCCAGGAAGAGCTCAAGGCCGACCTGATCGCCGACATCTACAAGCACGATCTGCACGTCGGCCCGCTCGGCGTCGGACCGATGGACCTCGCGAAGGGGCACGATGTCGCCGAGCTACGGATGCCGCGCGTGGTAGCGAATGCGACCGGCATCACCGCCGAGCCGGCCGTGATCAATGATGTCGGCGGCGTCAAGGTCGGCACGTTCAGCGTGATCGCCGAGGACACGGTGAAGGGCGTGGCGATCACCGATCCGGTCGCTGCCGGCAAGGCGCAGGTCGCGTCGCTGAAGAAGCAGGGCGCGCAGGTCGTGATCGCGCTCGTGCAGGCGTCGACGAAGCGCGATGCCGTGAAGCTGGTGAAGGACATCGGCGGCATCGACTTCACGGTCGCCGGGCTCGGCCTCGAGGCGCCGGAGCCCGATCGCATCTCGATCGAGCCCGAGAAGGTCGGCGACGGCTGGCTCGTGGTGCCGGCGAATCGCGGCCAGGTCGTCAGCCGCGTCGACGTGTACCTGCGCGGCGGCGCGCCGTTCGCCGATGCGGTCGGTGCGGCGGCGGCCACGGCGAAGCTCGGCATGCTCGACAAGCAGATCACCGCGCTCGACGCCGACCTCGCGAAGTTCAAGGCCGATGCGAGCGCCGATCCGACGTTCGTGAAGCAGAAGCAGACCGAGCGCGACCAGCTCGCCGCCCAGCGCGAGACGCTGAAGACCACGCCGATGCTCGTGCCCGCGAGCGGCAGCTTCTTCACGCTCGATCAGATCAAGATCAACAAGGTGCTCGCGTGCAGCATCGCGACGCAGGACAAGGTCACCCACTACGATGCGGCCGCCGGCGACGCGAACGTCAAGGCGGCCGCGGGCGAGGCCGTGCCGCCGGCGCCGAAGGGCACCGCGAGCTACGTCGGCATGGCGAGCTGCGCGGACTGCCACAGCGAAGAGGTCGACTTCTGGAAGAAGACCGTGCACGCGCAGGCGTGGCAGACGCTCGTCGATCGCGGCCAGCAGTTCGACTACGAGTGCATCGGCTGTCACGTCACCGGCTTCGGCAAGCCGGGCGGCTCGAACCTCGGGCACAACGAGAACCTGCGCGACGTCGAGTGCGAGGTCTGCCACGGGCCGGCGTCGATCCACGTCGCCAAGGGCGGCGAAGGCAAGGCCGCCGCGCTCGTGCGCAACCCGCCGCAGGAGCTGTGCGCGACCAACTGCCACACGCACGAGCACTCCGACACGTTCCAGTACGAGGCGTACCTGCGCGACATCGTCGGACCGGGCCACGGCGAGGATCTGCGCAAGAAGCTCGGCGACGGGCCGACCGGCCACGAGCTGCGCAAGGCCGCACTCGACAAGGCCGGCCACACGCTCGGCCCAGGGTGCACGCGTTGAGGCGAGCGCTGCTGCTGGTGGTTGTGGTGGCGGCGTGTGGCGGGAGGCCGCAGGCGCGCACCACCGAGCCGGTCAAGCATCACCAGAATTCATACAGCGGCATGGCGAGCTGGTACGGCGAGTCGCAGACGACGGCGTCGGGCGAGCGGTTCGACAAGCACGCGATGACCGCCGCGCATCGCACACTGCCGCTCGGCACCATGGTGCGCGTGACGAACCAGCGGAACGGCAAGAGCGTGATCGTGCGGATCAACGATCGCGGGCCCTACGGTCACGGCCGCATCATCGACCTGAGCGAGGCCGCGGCGCGCAAGCTCGACATGATCGATGCCGGCGTCGCACCGGTGACGCTCGAGGTGATCCATTGAGTCTCATCGAGCTCGCGGGGCTGACGAAGAAGTTCGGGCCGATCGTGGCGCTGTCGGGCGTCGACGCGACCGTCGAGGGCAAGATCATCGGCCTGCTCGGCCCCAACGGCGCCGGCAAGTCCACGCTGCTCAAGTGCCTGCTCGGCCTCGTGCCGTTCGAGGGCCGCGCCGAGGTCCTCGGCATCTCGGCGGCGACTCACGGCGCGGAGATCCGCGATCGCGTCGGCTACATGCCCGAGCAGGAGGCCTTCCTCTCCGGTATGAGCGCGGTCGAGCTGTGCACGTACGCGGGCGAGCTCAGTGGCCTGCCGCGCACCGAGGCGATGCAGCGCGCGCACGCGGCCCTCTACTACGCGGGCCTCGAGGAGAAGCGCTACCAGCCGATCGACGGCTACTCGACCGGCATGAAGCAGCGCGTGAAGCTCGCGCAGGCACTCGTCCACGATCCCGAGCTGCTGTTCCTCGACGAGCCGACCAACGGCCTCGATCCGCGCTCGCGCGAGGAGATGCTCGAGCTGATCACCGATCTACCGGCGCGCCGCGGCTGCGCGATCGTGCTGTCGACGCACCTGTTGCCCGATGTCGAGCGCGTCTGCGACCACGCGGTGATCATGCACAAGGGCCGCGTGCGGTTCGTCGGCTCGATCGACGAGTTGCGCGGCGCGCGCGGCCGACTGGGCGAGCTGGTCGTCGAGGTGAAGGCCGATCCCGACAAGCTGGCGACGGCGCTCACCGCGGCGGGCGCGACGTGCAAGCTGCTCACGCCCGTGCAGCTCGAAGTCGATCTGCCCTCCGCCGCGCGCAACAAGCTCGTGTTCGAGTGCGCCCGCGAGACCGGCGTGCAGGTCCGGGGGATCGAGGTGCGGCGCGAGTCGCTCGAGGCCGCGTTCCTGCGCGTGATCGGCGCCGAGGAGCCGGTGCCGAAGGGCCCCGCGTATCGCGAGGCGGCGGCAGCGCGATGAGCACCAGCACGATTCACGACCTCGGCTACAAGCGCTACGCCGGGACGCGACGCGACGCGGGCACGCGCTGGCGCGTGATCATGCGCCACCAGATCGCGATGGCGTGGAAGACGTGGTGGCGGTTCAAGGCGTGGCTCGGCATGGCCGTGCTCGTCAGCTTCATCGCCGGCGCCGTCATGTACATCTTCTCGAACCGGATGTTCCACGGCATGGGGCGCGTCGGCGACGCCGCCTTGATGGTCCGCGACGTCGCGCTGCCGCAGTCGATCGCGTGGTACTGCCGCGCGGCGTTTCTGTGCAGCCTCACGCTCGGCGCGACGATCATCGCGGGCGACGTGCAGAGCGGCGCGTTCACGTTCTACTTCGCGCGCAGCGTGAGGCCGCGCGACTACGTGATCGGCAAGCTCGCGGGCCTCGGCGCTATCATGGCGATCATCACGCTGGTCGGGCCGGTGTTGCTCGCCGGGCTGCGGCTGGGGCTGTGCTCGTCGATGAGCGACGTGATCGATCACCTGTGGCTGTTGCCGAAAGCGTTCCTCGTCGGCGCGCTGGCGACGTGCGCCTATGCGGCGGTGCCGCTCGGGTTCTCGGCGCTCGCCGACAGCCGGCGCACCGCACTCGCGATGTGGGCGGCCTACTATCTGGTCGGCGGCACGATCGCGATCATGATCGGCCGGATCTCGCACACCGGCTGGATCTCGGCGCTCGATCTGCCGACCGCCATCGAGGGCGTGACCGGCCGCCTGTTCGAAACGCCCGTGCTCGGCGGCGCGGTCTCTCACGTCTCGCTCGCCGAGGGCGTCGGCTCGCTGGTCGTGCAGATGATCGCGGCCGTCACGCTGGTGTGGATCAACGTCGACCGCTCGCAGAAGAGTGGCGTCGGAGGATCGACGTGAGCGTCGTCGTCGCCGACCACTGCAGCAAGTGGTACGGGCACGTGCTCGGCGTCTCCGATGTCACGTGGACGCTGAAGGGCGGCATCGTCGGGCTGCTCGGCCCCAACGGCGCCGGAAAGTCGACGCTGATCAAGATGATGTCGGGCCTGCTGCGGCCGTCGCGCGGCTCGCTCACGGTGTTCGGCAAGAACCCGTTCGACGACGTCGAGGTCCGGCGGCGCATCGGCTACGCGCCCGAGCACGAGAAGACGTGGGACACGCTGACCGCACTCGAGCTCGTCGAGGCGATGGCGAAGCTCGCCGGCGTGGCGAACGCGCGCAAGGCGGCGACGTCGGCGCTCGAGCAGATGGGCATGACCGAGGCGATGAATCGCCGGGTCAAGGGCTTCTCGAAGGGCATGCGCCAGCGCACGAAGCTCGCGACCGCGATCGCGCACGACCCCGAGTTCCTGCTGCTCGACGAGCCGCTGACCGGCGTCGATCCGATGGCGCGCATCGACATCGTCGAGCAGATCCGCAAGCTCGGCGAGGCCGGCAAGACGATCATCGTCTCGAGCCACGTGCTCTACGAGATCGAGGCGCTGACCTCCGACATCGTCGTCATCTATCGCGGCCAGGTGCTCGCCGAGGGCAACGTCTACGAGATCCGCAAGCTGATCGACCAGCACCCGCACCGCATCCGCGTCGAATGCGACCAGCCACGCGTCGTGGCGGCGGCGCTGGCGAGCGCGGACCACATCGCGCGGCTCGTGTTCGAGCGCGGAGCCGTGCTGATCGAGACCCGCGATCCCGATCGCTGCTACGACCAGCTCGCGGCGGCGGTGCTCGACGGTGGCGTAGCGGTCTCGTCGCTCAGCTCGCCCGACAACAACCTCGGCGCGGTGTTCGACTACCTCACCGGAGACCGCCGATGATCTCGACGATCGCGCGGCTCACGCTCAAGCGCCTGATCCGCGGCCAGGCGATGTGGGTCGCGCTCGGCATCGCGATCCTGCCGGTGATCGTCGCGATCGTGCTGCGCCAGGCGGTGCATGATCGTGTGGAGCGGCTCGCGTTCACGCTCGAGCTGTACGTGGTCGAGATGTTCGTGCTCTCGGTCGTGCCGGCGCTGTTCGTCGCGTCGTCGATCGGCGAGGAGATCGAGGACAAGACGATCACGTACTTGTGGTCGCGCCCCCTGTCCCGCTGGCACGTGATCGCCGGCAAGCTGCTCGCGCTCGCGCCGATCGCGATGGGCGTCACGCTCGTCGGCTGGCTGCTGTCGATCCAGGTTGCCAGCGACGCGCTCGCACCGGCCTGGACGATCGTCGGCATCGCCGCCGCCGCGCTCGCGATCTCGATGGTCGCGGCCGGCATCGCCACGCTCGCTCCGAAGCACGGCATGGCGCTGACAATCATCTACATGCTGCTGTTCGACGTGCCGATCGGCGAGATTCCTGCGTCGCTGCAGGTCCTCTCGATCACGCACCAGGCCCGGCTGCTCGCCGGGATCAGCGCGCACGGCGTGTACGACATGACGGATCGGATCGCGCCCGCGATCACGATGGCGGTGCTCGCCGGTGTGTGGCTCGCGCTCGGACTCTGGAAGATCCGGCGAACCGAAGCGTAAGCCGAACCGAGATCGACGCTTAGCGGGCGAAGCAGCCGAGCTTGCCGCGCGACGCGAGCAGATCGAGCTTGCTGTCGGCGAGCCGCTCGACGAGATCGCCGGCGAGCGCTGCGATCTGCGCCATGTGCGCGGTGTCGAGCTTGTCGGTCGTGTCGCACGTCTCGTGGTAGCAGCGCGCGTCGGGCGTCCAGAAGAACACGTAGGGGATGCCTTGCTCGCAGAACGCCTCGTGGTCGCTGCGCTCGGCGCGCCCGCCGATGCCGACCGACAGCTTCGGGAACGCCTTCATGCCGGCCTCGAGCATCGTGCGCGCCGGCAGCTTCTTGAACGTGCCCATCGCCGCGACGAACCCGCGCGAGCTGTAGCTGCCGACCATGTCGAGGTTGACGTACTCGACGACCTTGTCGAGCTCGATCGTCGGGTGCGCCACGAAGTACGCGGAGCCGAGCTCGCCGCGCTCCTCGGCGCCCCACGCGGCGAATACGATCGTGCGGCGCGGCGCCTGGTCGTGCAGCGCGGTCGCGATCGCGAGCATCGCCGCGACCCCGGAGGCATTGTCGTTGGCGCCGAGGTGCTTCTTGCCGAGGTGATCGTGATGCGCGCCCACGATGACGATCCCCGCATCTGGATCGCTGCCTGCGAGCGTCGCGAGGATGTTCGCGGTCGCGTGGCCGGCGTCATCGGTGAAGGCCTGCTCGGTCGGCGTGAGGCCGAGCGCCTTCAGACGTTCGCTGATGAGCGCGCGGCCCGCGCCGTCGCCCTCGCTCCCTGCGGCGCGGCCATCGAGCGCCGGGTCGGCGAGCGCGGCGACCTGGGCCTTCAGACCCGCGGGATCGTAGGGTTTGTCGTCGGCGTGGGCCGGCGCCGCGACGAGCAGGCCGAGCACGAGGGGCCATCGCATCAGCGAGATCCAACGCATGACCGGGGCGAAAGTTCTCGCTACCATGGAAGACGGTGGCCAACCCGCGGAGTGCCGACGCGCTGCTCGAGACGATCGATGCCGAGACCCGCGACACGCTCGCCGGCGCCCCCCGCGCGACCCTGCGGCCGCGTGCCTCGCACGACACGGCGCGCCGTGCCCTCGAGGTCCTCGGCCAGCTCGCCGGCCACTCGCCGACCGCCTCGCTGCAGCTGAGGCCCGGCGACGAGATCGGCCGCGGCGGCATGGGGCTCATCCGCGCCGCCGAGCAGGTCGCGCTCGGCCGCACCGTCGCGATCAAGACCGTACGCCCGGATCACCGCGATCCCGATGCCGCGCTCGATCTGCTGCGCGAGGCATGGATCACCGGCTCGCTCGAGCACCCGAACATCGTGCCGGTCCACCACCTCGGCGTCGACGATCGCGGCCTGCCGCTGATCGTGCTCAAGCGCATCGAGGGTGTCGCGTGGGCCGACGTGATCGTCGACGAGCCCGCAGTCAAGGAGCGGTTCGGCACGACCGATCTGCTCGCGTGGAACCTGGGGATCTTGATGCACGTGCTCGATGCGGTTCGCTTCGCGCACAGCCGCGGCATCATCCATCGCGACCTCAAGCCGTCGAACGTGATGATCGGCGACTTCGGCGAGGTCTACCTGCTCGACTGGGGCATCGCGGTGTCGCTGCGCCCCGACCCCACCGGCCGGCTGCCGCTCGCGTCCGATGCGCGCCAGATCGTCGGCACGCCCTGCTACATGGCGCCCGAGATGCTCGACACGACGCTCGCGCTGTCCGAGCGGACCGATGTCTACCTCGCGGGCGCCTTGCTCTACGAGCTGCTCGCCGGCCGCCCGCCGCACCTCACGCGCACCGCGGTCGCGACGATGGCGAGCGTGATGCTGTCGCAGCCCGAGCTCGCCGCCGACACGCCGCCCGAGCTCGCCGCGATCTGCCGGCGCGCGATGCACGCCGATCCGGCGCAGCGGTTCGCGACCGCCGACGACATGCGCCTCGCGCTGCAGAACTACCTCGATCACCGCGGCTCGCAGCTGCTGCTCGTCGGCGCGCAGGCCCGGCTCGGCACGCTGCGCGCGGCGATCACCGCCGGCGACGAGGACGAGGTCCACCGGATCTTCGGCGCGTGCCGGTTCGGCTTCCACGAGGCGCTCGCGGCGTGGCCGGAGAATGCCGACGCCCACGAGGGCCTCACGACCGCCACGATCGCCGTCGCCGAGTTCGAGCTCGCACATGACCACCCCGCCGCCGCGGTCGCGTTGCTCGGCGAGCTCACACCCACCCCGCCGTTGCTCGCGAAGGCGCGCGAGGCCGCGGAGCGTCAGGCGGTTCGACGAGCCGAGCTCGAGAAGCTCGAGAAGGCCCACGACCTCTCGATCAACGCGAACGCGCGCAGCATCCTCGTCGGCGTGATCGGTGCGGTGTTCACGCTGATCCCGCTGCTCATGCAGCTCGTCCCGCGACTCGGGATGGCGCGCCAGGATCGGTTCCTGAGCGGCACATGGGGCGTGTGCGTGCTCATCGTGCCCGTGTCGGTGATCGCCTATCGGCGGATCGGCACGACCGAGATCGATCGCCGGCTGATCCTCGCGCTGCCGTTCACGTTCGTGATGCAAGGCGTGGTCGCCACCGGCGGCTTGCTGATGGGCCTCCCGGTCTCGACGATCCAGGTGCTGTTTCCGGCGCTGTGGGCCGGGATGCTCGGAGCGGTCGCGCTCCTGGCCGAGCCTCGCATCGCACCCGCGGTGCTCGGATACCTGGTCGCGTTCCTGCTCGCCGCGGCGATGCCCGCGTATCGGCTCTACATGGTCAGCGCCGGCAACGCGATGCTGACGATCAACGCGATCGCCTGGTACCGGCTGAAGTGCCGGATCGCGAATCAGACCTCGAGCGACGCCGCGAGATCGTAGTCGCTCGCCTGCGTGACGCGTGCGCGCACGAGCGAGCCCGCGGGCACCTGACCGTCGCTGAGGTACGTGACGCCGTCGATACCGGGCGCCTGACCGAACCAGCGGCCCTCGAGCAGGTACTCGGACTCCTGCGACGGACCCTCGACGAGCACCTCGATCTGCTGGCCGACCATGGCTTCGTGGCGAGCGCGAGAGATCTGGCGCTGGATCTCCATCAGCTTCTGCTGGCGCGCCTCGGCGACCTCGGGGTCGACGCGGTTCGGCAGCATCGCGGAGACGGTGCCGGGCTCGATCGAGAACGTGAACGCGCCCGCGCGGTCGAACTTCGACTCGGCCACGAACTCGCACAGCTCGTCGAACTCGGCGTCGGTCTCGCCGGGGTGACCGACGATGTAGGTCGTGCGCAACACGACATTGTCGATCCTCTCGCGCAGCTTCTTCACCAGCTCGCGCGTGACGCGGCTCGAGTGACCGCGGCGCATGCGCTTGAGCATCGCGTCGCTGATGTGCTGGAGCGGGACGTCGATGTACTTGACGACCTTCGGCTCGCTCGCGATCGCGTCGATCAGATCGTCGTCGAACGCGCTCGGGAACGTGTAGTGCAGCCGGATCCAGTCGATGCCATCGACCTTGCCGAGCGAGCGCAGCAGCTGTGCCAGCGTCGGGCGCGACGCCGGATCGCTGCCGCCATCCCAGCCGTAGCGCGTGAGGTCCTGCGCGATCAGGTTCACCTCGCGCACGCCCTGCTTTCCGAGCGCCGCGACCTCGGCAGTGATGTCGGCGATCTGGCGGCTGCGCTGCGGTCCGCGCAGCTTCGGGATGATGCAGAACGAGCACGGGCGATCGCAGCCCTCGGCGATCTTGACGTAGGCCGAGTGGCCCTGACCGATGCGCACGCGTGGCGCGTCGTGGTCATAGATGTAGGCCGGCGTCTCGGTGACCTGGACGACCGGGAGCTTCTTGCCCTTCTTCGCCGCGAGCTTCAGCACCTTCGCGATCGACGGGAAGTCGCTCGAGCCCAGGATGTGATCGATCTCGGGGATGTCCTTGGCGAGCTCGTCGGCGTAGCGCTGCGCGAGGCAGCCGGTGACGACGAGCTTCTTGTTCGCGCCGTCCTTGAACTGCGCCATCTCGAGGATCGTGTCGACGCTCTCCTCTTTCGCCTTGTCGATGAACGCGCACGTGTTGACGACGATCACGTCGGCGTCATCGGGCGCATCGACCAGCGAGTGGCCGGCCGCCTGGACCTGGCCAAGCATCAGCTCGGTGTCGACCTGGTTTTTCGGACAACCAAGCGACACGAAATAGATGCGGGAGGAGGCGGACGCCATCGGGCGGCGCAGTCTGGTCCGCGCGCGGGAGTGTGTCAACCACCATCCCAGAAGGGGCCTTACGTTTCGGCTACTCGTGGATCGCCCAGGTAGCCGGACCCGCAAGCAAAAGCACCGCCTCGGCCGCTTCCACCTGCTCGGTATCCTTCGCGCTCTGCAGCGCGGCGAGCAGCGGCGGCAGCAGCGGACCCGGATCGAGGCCCGGATCGAGCCGGCGCAGCGCGCGGGCGGACTCGGCGCGGCGCGTGGGCCGGGCGAGCTGCTGCTCGAGCACCGGGCGCGCCTTCATGTCGTGGAGCTCGGCGAGCGCGGCGGCGGCGAACGCGTCGTTGCCCTTCTCGGAGAGCAGCTGCTCGAGCGCCGGGATGACGTCCTTGCGGCCGGCATGGCCGAGCGCGATCGTCGCGCGCGCCTGCTCGTCGTGCGTCGCCTTCGGATCCGCGCGCACCGCATCGAGCGCCTTGAGCCCCGCGGGATCCGCGAGGTACGCGAGCTGCTCGGCCGCGCCGAGGCGCAGCTGCGAGACGTCGAGGTACTCGGTGAGCACCGGCGTCGCGCGCTTGTCGCCGAGCAGCGCGAGCCTGCGCGCGGCCTCGAGCCGGACATCGCGGCGCGGTGCTGCGAGGGCGGCCACCAGCGCATCGCTTCCTCGCTTGTCGCCGCCACGCGCGAGCGCGTACGCGATCTCGAGCTTCGCGATGTCGCTGGTCTCCTTGGCGAGCGCGGTGACGAGCTGGCCGATCGCGTCGGTATTGCCGGTGCGTGCAAGCGCGCTGGCCGCGACCCGCTGCACGCGCGGCGAGTCGCTCTTGAGATTCTTGCCGAGCACGGTCTTCGCCTGCTCGACGGCCTGTGCCGGCGTCACCGCGGGCGGCGCGGGCGGCACGGGCGGCGGCGCGACGACCTGCTTCTGAACCGGCGCCGGCTGCGACTTGGCATCGTGGCCGAACACGCCGAGCACGTACGCGACACCGAGCCCCGCGCCCGCCAGCAGCGCGAGCACGAGCAAAACGAGCCACACCTTGCTGCGGCCCTCCGGCGCGACGTAGTCATCGATCGAGCCGGTGTCCGCGATCTGGATCGCGTGGTCGTCGTTCCCGCTCGGGCGCGCAGGTCGCCCTCGCTCCGATTCTGGCCGCTGCTTCGCCGGCCGCGACTTCTCGCGGATGATCTCGATCACCGGGCCCGAGTCGAGGTCCTTCGAGGTGACCGGAACTCCGCGCGGCGGCGTCTTGCTGCCCGGCGGCGGATGCGGCGGCTCGGTGCGCGGCCGCTTGATCGTCTTGGTCGGCTGGAGCTTCTCGGCGGTTGGAACCGCGATCGGCTTGGTCTCGGCCGCGACCGCGCAATCCTTGCTGCAGAACCCGACGACCTTGCCGTCGCGAACCAGCACCGCTGGCGCACGCAGCGGGTCCACCGGATTTCCACAGGTCGGGCAAGCGCTCATGGCAGGGCGAGTACGTTGGCCTCGCCGTACTCGGCGATCAAGCCATCGATGTACGCGATCAGGTGATCGCGACGACCTAGCATCGCAGTGATCTCCGGTTCAGTCAGCAGCGGGCCGAGCGGATCGTCACCGACATCCATCGCCTTCTGGATCGCCTCCGGCGTCAGCGCGCGGAGCCGCTCGACGAGGTGGCGCGGGAACACCTCGATCTTGAACAGCGGATCGAGGTTCGTCTTGTGACCGTACGTGAACAGCGAGAACGACAGCGTGTTGTCCATGAAGTACAGCGTTCGGCGATCGAGCGAGCCCTTCGTGTTGTAGCCGGTCCACCGATCGGCGTTGTCGATCAGCACGTCGAACAGCACGCAGGTCACGAGCTGCTCGACGAGTGCGCGCTGTTCCTCGGGGATCTCGGTCCTCGGGTGCAGGTAGCCGGTCCACAGCGCCACGCCCGCGTCCTCGTCGACGCGCCACGGCCCGATCATCTGATCGCGGATGTCGGGGATCCACCACGACAGCTCGCCGTGCAGCACGCCGTCGTGCGCGACGCCCTCGTCCTCGATGCGACCCGCGGTGTAGGTGCGAGTGTCGGGATCGGCGGCAGCGATCAGCTCGTCGACGCGAAACGCACCGGGCTTCGCAGGTGCCACGTGACCGATGCCGAGCAGGCGATCGAGCCGGTACGCCGCGATCTCCTTGCGCGGATCGCTCTGGTAGTGCGTCTGCTGCGGCTTGAACGCCGCGCGCGAGCCGTTCGCGAAGTCGAGCCGCAACGACAGCGACGTGCCGCCGTGGTTGAGCTTCACGCGCGCGAGCGCGCCGCCGATCGGCGACAGCAGCACGTCGTCGGGCTCGTCAAAGACGGTCGTCTGCGCGGGCACCCGGACGTGCAGCTCGGCAGCGGGCAGCCGCACGAGGTTCGGCGCCGGGCCGGTCGTCGCGGCCTCGGCCTCGCTCGTGTAGGTGCCCGCGAGCGCGACCGCCTTGCCCACTCCGACCCACATGCCGCCGACCGCCCCTGCGGCGACGCAGAGCTCGAGCGCGATGCAGGTCCCTAGCCGCACGCCGAAAAGGGTATCACGCCTGCGATCCCTCGACGACGTAGCTCGCCTTGCGGTGACGCGCCGTCGGCACGTGCTTTTCCCAGCACACGACCGAGCAGAAGCGCAGCTTCATCCGCCCGGTGTTGCAGGACGCGACCGTGCACCGGATCGCGCTCTGTCCCGGCGGAATCAGCTTGCGGCACGTGGCGCAAACGAGGCTCGCCATGACTCACGTGGTACCAGGTCCGCGCTTCGATATCCACTTACTGGAGTTTTGCCAGCTCGGCCTCGAGATCGAGACCGCCGCCGGTGTGGGCCTGGCGCACGTTGCCGGCGCGATCGATCACCACGGTGTACGGGATCGTCGTGGCGCCGTAGCGCGTGCTGGTGTCCTTGTCATCGAGCAGGAGCGTCGGCGAGTAGTGCTGCTCGTCGAACAGCGCGCGCGAGTCGACCGGCTCGTCCATCGCGATCGCGTAGACGTTCACCTCCGGGTGCTTGCGCGCGAACGCATCGAGGTGCGGCAGCGACTTGAGGCACGGGTTGCACCACGTCGCCCAGAAGTCGATCACCGTGATCTTGCCGGGCGCGAACGCGACCTTGGGACCGAGCTCGCCGTGCGGTCCGATCGCGGGCAGCGCGAGCGCCGGCGCAGGATTTCCGCTGGTCATCGGTCGCAGCTGCTCGATGTGGCGCGCGATCCACACGCCCTGGAACGCGAGCCCGGCGATCGCGATCGCCACGAGCGCCCAGCCGGCACGCGGCGCCCCGGCCTCCGGCGGCACCATGGGGCGGCGCGCCTCGAGCATCGCGAGCGCGACGAGCGAGCCGGTCCACGCGTAGGTCAGCGCGGTCAGGATCCACATCACGGGCATCGGCAGCGCGAGATCGAATGCGTGGACGATCACGCCGGCGATCAGATCGACGAACACGAGCGGCAGCACCGCGACGCACGCGAGATCGAACGACCGGCCGAGCTGACGCCGCGGTCCCGCAGAGGCCCAGATCGCGACCCCGGCGATCAACAGGATGCCGAGATCGATCGTCAGCGCGTCGGTCAGCAGCTGGACGACGAGCCGGATCGCGTACTGCGCGCCGAGCGCGGCGCCGGCCCAGCCCGCCTGCACGAGCACGCGCAGCCGCGTCGCGAGGATCAGGACAACGAGCGAGACGAGCAGATCGGAGCCCGAGCGACCCGCGTGATCGCGATCGCCGGCGAGCGCAAACGCCGCGCGCGGATTCACCAGCGCGAGGCCCAGGCGCCCGGGCAGCCGGCGCGTGGAGGCACCGGGACTTGTTCCCGGCGCCGGCGTTACCGCTTGTCGCCGCCCTTGCGCGTCGCGATCAGCTTTTTCGCCTGCGCCGCGACGGCGGACGGGACGCCCTTGCTCTTCGCGAGGCTGTTCAGATCCCTCTCGTGAAGGAACGGGATCAGCTTCGCCACCTCGTTGATCGGGGTCTTGGGATTCCGGCACAGCGCCTTCTTGACCTGGATGTTCTTGGTCCACTCGCGACGCCCCGCGATATAGCGGACTACGTCCTCGGCGAG
>Ga0207683_10002007_pt1 | contig 18003 bp, 19 predicted proteins | sample KBSM73metaG_FD_184333 | JGI IMG/M metagenome (GOLD analysis project Ga0207683, IMG submission 184333) | Miscanthus rhizosphere microbial communities from Kellogg Biological Station, Michigan, USA - KBS M7-3 metaG (SPAdes) (version 2) | ecosystem: Host-associated > Plants > Roots > Rhizosphere >... | reverse complement strand
CCTGCACGCGGCGAACGACCGGAAGAGGCACGATATCATGCCGATCAATGATACCAACAATATTAAATCGTTGATGGACGCACTGAATTATTTTTATAAGCATACTAAGAACGAGATCACGTTTGAGTACATTCTTTTCGACAAGTTCAACGATAGTCTTGAAGACGCCGACGACCTGGTAAAAATTTATCGCCAGGTACCGGCCGACCTTATTAATCTTATAGAATATAACCCGATTGATTTTGCCCGGTTTTCAAAACCTTCAGAAGAAAAGACGGAAGCATTTATGAAGTATCTCGAAAAAAATAAAGTAAATGTGCGATTGCGCCGCAGCAGGGGAAAGGATATAGATGCGGCTTGCGGGCAATTGGCGAATAAATCGTGAGAGAGGAACGGATAATTTTACGTTTTACTTTTCACAACAACGATTAAACTCTTCAATATAGAATACAAATACTGTTGTAAAACAGCAAACACTACAAATGAAAAAAAAGAACACCGGTAATTTCTCGAAATTTTCGACGAAAAAAAGCAACGCAGCAATCAAAGAACAGTTCAAGCAGGAAAAAAGACAGTGGAAGAAAGAGCGGGAAGAATTTTTTGAGCAAAAGCGGAATAAAGCCGGCGGCTCGCAAGCAGCAGCTGGCAGTCATGCAAATCCAAAATCGTCAATTCAAAATCAAAAATCTTTTGCCGAACAGATGCCGTTGAACAAATTCATCGCTCACAGCGGTATTTGCTCAAGAAGAGACGCAGCCGATATGGTAAAGCTTGGGAAAGTGAAAGTAAATAATGAACTGGTCACTGAACCGGGACATAAGGTTTCTTCAAAGGATGAAGTAATAGTGAATGGGAAAAAGATATTTATACAGAAAAATCTTGTTTACATTTTATTAAACAAACCGAAAGACTACATAACAACAACGGACGATCCGCAAAAAAGAAAAACGGTATTGGACCTGATCGGTCGTGCCACCAATGAACGGGTTTATCCTGTAGGAAGACTGGACAGAAACACTTCCGGCGTTTTGCTGTTCACAAATGACGGTGATCTGTCACAAAAATTGACGCACCCCAGCAATGAGGTAAAAAAAGTGTATCATGTTACGCTGAACAAACCGCTGGATAAAAAAGACTTCGATGCTATATTAAAAGGAGTGTCGCTGGAGGATGGTGCGGCCAGCGTGGATGTGCTTGCTTATGCAGATATAAAAGATAAAACACAGATCGGTGTCGAAATTCACAGCGGCCGCAACCGTATTGTGCGCCGCATCTTTGAACATATGGGTTATGATGTAAAGAACCTGGACCGGGTAATGTTTGCAGGGCTTACTAAAAAAAATGTAGATCGGGGTAAATGGCGTTTTCTCAGCGAAAAAGAGATACGCGATTTGAAATATTTTGGCAAGGGAAACAAGTAACCGCTCATGAAGATCAGGGATATTGTTGTTTTTGAAAATGATGATTTCATAGTGTTGAACAAACCTTCCGGCCTTTTGTCTATTCCGGATCGGGAAGGAAAAGAAATCTCCTTAAAAAATTTATTGCAGGAAAATTACGGCAACATCTTTACCGTTCACCGGCTGGATCGGGATACCAGTGGTTTGATCGCGTTTGCAAAAAATGAGACAACACACAAACACCTGTCCAAACAATTTGAAGAAAGGTCAACACGGAAGATATATAATGGATTGGTATTGGGAAAACCGCAACCCGCCCAGGGACTTATTGATGTTCCTATCGCTGAGCACTATGCGCAGCAGGGCAAAATGATGACGTCGGCTAAAGGCAAAACTTCAATAACTGAATTTGAAGTGGTGGAACAATTCCGTCTTTATGCATGGATGCAGTTTACAATTCTTACCGGCCGTACGCACCAGATACGGGTGCATATGAGTCATATCGGTCATCCGGTCGCCTGCGATGCGTTATACGGAGATGGAAAACCAATATTACTTTCTTCATTCAAGAAGAAATTCAAACTATCAAAGGCAGAAGACGAAGAGAGAGCCATTTTAAACAGGCTGGCCCTGCATGCTTCTGAATTAAGTTTTAGTGGTAACGACAATAAGGTTGTGAAATTTACTGCAGAGATTCCTAAAGATTTAAAAGCATTGCTGCAACAGTTGAGAAAATGGAATCAATGACCAGGTGCAGCTTTTAAATCCGGACAAATTGAACCATACAAAAAATACCAGGCATACAAGTAAACGCGGTTACATTTGAAACGAATTCTCTTATTTCCTGTATGCCTGTATAGTGATTCCGGCAACTATTCATTTTTATACACCACACCGTTTTTCATCACAAATTTTACTTTGCCCATACTCTGCACATCTTTCGTAGGATCGCCATCAACGGCAATGATATCGGCTAATTTTCCTTTGTCGATAGAACCCAGTTGATCTTTAACACCTAATAATTCGGACGCATTTAATGTCGCCGCTTTAATTGCTTCAAGGATTGGCATGCCCGCTTCGGTCATGTACACAAACTCTTTCCAGTTTTTACCATGCGCATATACACCGGCGTCAGTACCAAATGCAATTTTTACTCCGGCCTTATATGCTTTGGCGAATGTGGATTGAATCTTCGGTCCTGTTTCCATTGCTTTCGGAACAATAACCGCCGGAAAATAACCCGGGATCTTTGCAGAGTCGGCTACAGATTTACCTGCTATAATTGTAGGAACGTACCATGTCCCATATTGCTTAAACAATGATATCGCTTCATCATCCATAAATGTTCCGTGTTCAATGGACGTTACGCCGGCTTTGATCGCCCGCTTCATTCCCTCCGCGCCATGTGCATGTGCAGCCACTTTAAAACCATACTCTTTCGCCGTTGATACGATTGCTTTTAATTCTTCATCGGTAAACTGTGCGCCGGCGCCATCTTTTGCTACACTTAATACGCCGCCTGTTGCTGTGATCTTTATCCAATCACTTCCTTCTTTATAACGTTCACGCACAGCTTTTCTGCATTCATCAGGTCCGTTGGCAACTCCGTCTTTTGGTCCCGGATCACCCATTAAATCTGCGCGATAACCGTTTGTTGGATCTGCATGCCCGCCGGTAGTGGCAATCGCTTTACCTGCAGTGTACACTCTTGGTCCTTTTATGAGTCCTTTATTAATAGCATTGCGTAAGGAAATATTTACACCACTTCCGCCAAGATCACGCACGGTGGTGAAACCTGCCAGCAATGTACGCTCCGCAAATGATACCGATTCGAAAGCATGATCCGCAGGATTCATAGTAAACTCCTGCAAATAACGGTTGGGGTTCGTCTCGTGCTCCATATGCACATGCATATCCATCAGGCCCGGCATTACTGTCCTGTTTTTTAAGTCAATAATTTTATCCGTTTTATCTGCTGCTGCATATCCTTTTACAACATCGGTAATTTTATTGCCATCTGTAATGATCGTCATTTCTTTCAGCACCTGCAGGTTATTTACATCGATAAGCTGGCCGCAGTAAATAACGGTTTTTTGGGAAAGTCCGTTGATAGTGGCGAATAATAAAAAAGAAAGGAAAAATTTTCTCATGTGCAATTGTTTTGAGCAAATTAAATAAACCGCATTGTACCAAAAAACAAAAAAGAGCCGTGAAGCTCTTTTTTATTTAATTAATTGTCAATACCACGATCAATCCACGTTCGGTTGCGGTGTATAACGCAAATAGGGTTTTACCACTTTCACACCTTTTGGAAATTTTTTAATCGCGTCTTCTGTTGATACAGCCGGAACCACGATCACATCTTCGCCCTGCTTCCAGTCGGCCGGAGTGGCAACACCATGATTGGCCGTCAACTGCAATGAGTCAATCACTCTCAGCACTTCCACAAAGTTTCTTCCTGTTGATGCGGGATAAGTAATAACCAGTTTAACCAATTTATCCGGTCCTATTATAAATAAAGAACGGACGGTTGCGGTAGCCGACGCATTCGGATGAATCATGTCATATAATGTTGCAACCGTTCTGTCCGGATCCGCTATCATCGGAAAATTAACGGTCGTCTTTTGTGTTTCGTTAATGTCCTTTACCCAGCCTTCATGTTTATCCAATGGATCAACGCTCACGGCAAGCACCTTCACATTGCGTTTTGCAAATTCTTCGCTTAAAAGTGCCGTTTTACCCAGCTCGGTCGTACACACGGGCGTATAGTCTGCCGGATGCGAAAAAAGAACTCCCCAGCCATTGCCAAGATATTCATAGAAATCAATTTCACCTTCTGTTGTTTGCGCTTTGAAATTCGGCGCAGTATCACCTAAACGTAGGGCCATAATTAATAGTTTTATATAATTAAGAAATGTTTCCGAAGATAGCTGAAAAACAAAAGTCTACAAAAACGATAGGGCTTATAAATTTGTTATGATTTAAAGAAGCTTGCTGCCGAAATGATTTAGTCTATTGATAGGTGTAAGCTGTAGGCTATTGGCAATAAGCTATAAGCCTAAAGCTTCAAGACCGACAAGACAGCGCTCACTTTTTATGTTGAATTTTATCAGGTTGTTAATCTTGCAGCTTATAGCTTACTGCTTGCAGCTCCGCTATACTACCAAATCCTGTAACGTTCTTTTCTCCAAAATGTTCAGTGTCGCGTCTCTTACTTTTTCCATAACATCGTGCAGACCGCAATATCTTTCATCGCAGTTTTTACATCGCTGGTAAAAATAGAGGCTCACGCAGGGAAGCATGGATATGGGACCATCCACCACTCTTATTACACTGGCCACGTGAGTTTTGGAAGGATGTGTTTTTAAAAAATAACCGCCGCCCTTTCCTTTTTTACTTTCCAGGATACCGGCTTTTTTCAACTCAAGAAGGATGTTTTCAAGAAATTTCAGTGGTATTTTTTTCTTCCTTGAAATTTCAGAAATAAGCACAGGACCCTTGTTGTAGTTTTCTACAAGATGTGTCAATGCCCTGAATGCGTATTGTGTTTTTTTAGACAGCATGTGAACCCCGGATAAACCGTTTAATTTTTAATAATAATTTCAAAATGAATTGGTGAATTCTTTTTCAGCATGGCAGATACACCGCAATACTTATCGAGAGAAAGTTCTACCGCTTTTTTTACTTTATCCTCATTCTCCGGCGCCGTTTTTATTTTATAGGTAATATGTATGTCCTTAAACACACGCGGATGCTCTTCGGTTTGTTCTGTTTCTACGTCAATTGTTAAATCGGAGAATTCTACACGCATTTTTTCCAAAATATCAACTACATCGATGCCGGAACAGCCGGCAAGACTTGACAATAATAAAGATTTAGGACTGTTGCCGGTTATTCTATCCCCGTCAATATGAATACTGTTCTCCTCCTGCCAGCTTTCAAAAGCGTGCCCTTTTTTCCAAATTGTTTTCGTTTTCATCTGTATATTCTTTAAGTCGCCGTAATAAAATTATGATCAACAACTGTTACAGAACTATAATTTATGTTTACGGTCCTGCAGGATATTATCCAGCGTCCAGGTGATTTTTCGCTCAAAATTATGCCTTCGTACGTTACAATCCCTTTTGTCGCATATCGGGCAGGAATCGGGAATGCAGGGATCGGAATGAACAAAAAGTTCAACCGATTCGCCAAATTGAAGCTTTATGAGGCTGCCAAGTGCCTCTACCTCGTCGTGTGCCTGCTGCACGGTAAGGTACCAGGGCACCGTTAAATGGCAGTCCAGGTGCAAAACCGCTCCATATTTAATAATACGGAGATTGTGAAGATCTATCCAGTTTTCCCGCCTGTTTTTGTTGAGCACAGCGACCAGTCTTTTCAACAAATCCAGGTCAGCCTCATCCATAATACCGGCTATGGAGGTTCTGACTATTTTGTACCCGGTAAAAATAATAATACCTCCAAACAGGATCGCCACGGCGCTGTCTATCCATAATTTTCCGGTGACAAAAATCAACACGAGACCGCCGATAATCCCAACCGTTGAATAACTGTCCGACAGCAAATGTCTACCACTTGCAGCCAGCGCCAGTGAATTATTTCTTTTTCCTGTGCGTAGACAAATAAAACCCGCCACAAGGTTCACAATTGCAGTTATCCCTACCAGGTATATACCCTGGTCGAGTTTATGAATCGCGACGGGAAAAAAAATATTCTTTACAGCATTATAAATGATGATTGCCCCCGCTGAAAAAATCAGCGTGCCTTCTATCGCTGCCGAAAGAAATTCCGCCTTTCCATGACCATACGGATGATTGGCATCCCTGGGTTTGGCCGCTATATATAAACTATACAGGCCTATAAAGCCGGCGGCGACATTGACAATGCTTTCCAGCGCATCCGTAAGTATAGATACCGAATGGGTAAGATAATAGGCAATGAATTTAACCGCCAGCAATATGACTGACAGTGATGCAATCCACTTTTGTGTATTGAAATTTTGTGTTTCCGCTTTCACTATGAGGCAAGAAAAAAATCAGGGCCGAAAGTACATAAATAAACAGCGCAAGACTTTATTGGGCTTCGGGCAATGTAATATCCGGCGTTTTTGTTTTGTTTTTCCAAAAGCGCAGCCGTTTCAGATACTTCCATATACGATAATAGGATTCCTTGTTGAACAACTGGGAATCGCGGAGCGCTTTATAAGTAAGAAAAACACCGACCGGAACAAGTACAAAAGTTGACATCCACATGCCGACAAAAGGGGAAAATGTCGCTTCTTTCGCCAATTTTTCGCCGGTAGTACTGGAGAAATAAAAAACCATAAAGAAGATAATCGCAAACACCAGCGGCGTACCCACACCACCTTTACGGATGATTGATCCCAGGGGCGCACCGATGAGAAACAATACAACGCAGGCAAATGATAAGGAAATTTTACGGTGCCATTCAATCTCGTGCATACGCAGATCTTTCTTCAGTGCATTATAGTCGGCAAGCGCTACCTCGTTGTTTACACGCATACTGCTGACACGGTTGATGGCATCCCTGTTTACTGCCTGTTTAGCTGAGTCCGGCAACAAGTCCTCAAATTTTTTTGCTGTTTTCACGGTATCATTCGTCTTCCTTGTCCAGCTGCTATCGAGATATTTGACAAATTGTAACGTAGCAAATACTTCATTGATCTTCTTAATGCCAAAGGCTCTTTCTTTTTTATTTAATGAGTCGATCACTTTTTGAAGCTGCCGCATATTCAGCATTCGCTGATTGTTTTTATTCACGCTGTCTGCCGTGCGGTTAAATACCAGCGAGCTGATGTCAAATTGCTTGCGGTATTGTTTAAAACCGATCCGGATAAAATCAGAATTGGGCTGTCCCCGGTTTCCTTTTTCCTGGTACCTCCATCCATCCCGCAGGTCCATTTCAAGATAACGCCGGTCGGGTGTTATGCGCATGACCCCGCTTTTGGCAACGATAAAATTATCCTGCAGTGCACTACCGGTTTCATATATTATTACGTTCCGAATGATACTGTCATTTTGTTTTTCGCCGATCTTCATAGCGAAGCCTTCAATCTTATCGTAAAAGATTCCTTCTTTCAGATCAAAAGCCGGTTTTGCATAATAGATATCTCCCAATAATGTTCTTGATTTCAGCGTTGCAACGGGGATTACATAGTTGGAGAAAAGAAACGCTATTCCCGCAATAAAAAAAGTAATAAAAAACAAAGGCCGCATAAATCTTAATAAGGATATGCCGGCTGATTTTATCGCAACAAGCTCGAATGTTTCACCAAGGTTGCCAAATGTCATTAATGAAGAGATAAGAACGGCGAGCGGCAGCGTTAATGGTACCAATACCGCGCTCTGGTACCAGATAAATTCAAGAATGACGCCCGTACTCAATCCCTTGCCAACGAAATCATCAATGTAGAGCCAGAAAAATTGCATAACGAGCACCATCAACGTTATAAAAAACGTTGCTATAAAGGGCCCGACAAATGCTTTGACAATGAGCTTGTCTAATTTCCTGAACACAGTAAGTAATATCTTTATTAAATGGACAAGGCAAAAATAAGACTTTCATCAAAGGAGATGGAGCTTGTTACGAATGCGGATTGGATTTTAACAAAGAACACAATTATTGAAAAAGCGAAGAACTTATTCGGCGAACTGCAGGAAATGATGACCGAAGACCTGGGTCGTGTACTCACACATAATTATACAAAAGTGCCGCCTAAAATTTCAAAAGGGGAAAATTACCGCGGGCTGCCCTATTTAATACTGGATTATCCGAGATTATTTGAAAAAGAAAACATTTTCGCCATCCGAACGATGTTCTGGTGGGGAAACTTTTTCAGTATTACCTTACACATGGCCGGTAGTTATAAAAAACAGGATGAAGAAAAATGTATACAGGCCTATCCTGTCTTCAGAGACAATGATTTTTTTATCTGCATTAATAAAGAACAATGGGAGCATCATTTTGATCCGTCAAATTATGCACTTGTAAAAAATCTATCGCAAATGGAATGGAAAAAAATAATCAGTGAGAATTCCTTTATCAAGATAGCCAATAAGCATCCGCTGCATCATTGGAATGATGCCGTAAATAAATTAGCGGTTGACTTCAAAGTGCTGACCGATGTAATCCTGTCTTAATTTCCCAATCTGTGAAAAAGATCTTTAACCTGGTAGTCCCAAAGCATGCTCTGGTCCTTAATTTCTCTTTTTTCAGCAAAATCTTTAATAACCAGGATCGTCTGATTGGTTACTTCTGATTTTTCAATTCTGAATTCAAAAAATTCTTCCTTAGGTGCATGAAGCCAGTGAAAGCGTACAAATTTTTCTTCTTCGCTTTCTACGACCTCTGCTTTTTCAGATGATCCGTTCCAGGAAAACAAAAAAATACTATCTCTTTCGTCTACTTTATCGGCAAACCATTCCTGCAATCCTGCGGGAGTGGAAAGAAATTCATACAAAATAGATGGAGAACACCTTACCGGGTACTCTAAAGTATATAACTGTTTATTCGTCTTCATTTATTCTAAAAAACTTGTTCTATTGGTGCAATTATAAAAAAATAATCTACCCGTCAAAATATTTTGCCGTTTATTTTTGTTTTTTTTTGGATGAAAGGGCAAAACAACAAAATAAAGATGAACAGGTCGCGTTTTAAATGAGGCTGTTTTTTGGCAAATTGCTGAAGTTCATTAAATTGCCCTTAGTTCAGTACTTTCTGCGTGCGAAACGACGAAGAGACGGATATTTGGAAGGTATGCGGGACTACATAAAAATCTAAATCCTTAAAATATCCATTTTTAAAACCCATACCTATGAGCATGCGACAGCTGAAGATCACGAAATCTATTACCAATCGTGAATCTCAAAGTCTCGAAAAGTATCTGCAGGAAATCGGTAAAGTTGAATTAATCTCCCCCGAAGACGAAGTAAAATTAGCCCGGCTTATCAAGCAAGGTGATCAAAAAGCGTTGGACAGGTTGACAAAAGCCAATCTGCGGTTTGTGGTATCTGTTGCAAAACAATACCAGAACCAGGGATTATCGCTACCCGACCTGATCAATGAAGGAAATCTCGGTTTGATCAAAGCGGCACAGCGTTTTGATGAAACCCGCGGCTTCAAGTTCATTTCTTACGCCGTTTGGTGGATCCGCCAAAGCATTCTGCAGGCATTGGCCGAACAGGCACGTATCGTTCGTTTACCCTTAAATAAAGTGGGGTTAACGAATCGCGTTCAAAAAGCCTATTCCCAGCTTGAGCAGGAGTTTGAAAGGGAACCATCAGCGGAGGAGCTGGCTGAAGTATTGCAGATGGATATTGAAGAAGTCTCCGCCACGCTCAGCATTTCTACCCGCCATGTAAGTGTTGATACGCCATTATCTGAAGGCGAAGAGAATACGCTGTTGGACGTATTGGAAAATACAAATACCGAGCGTACGGATATTGAGGTAGACCACAGGGAATCACTTAAAATGGAAATTGACCGCTCCATGAAAGCTCTGACTGAGCGCCAGAAAGAAGTAATCTGCTATTTCTTTGGTATTGGCGTAGAGCACCCGATGAGCCTTGAAGACATTGGCGAAAAATTCAACCTGACAAGAGAAAGGGTACGCCAGATCAAAGACAAGGCAATTACCAAATTGAGAACAACAAATAGAAGTAAACATTTAAGATCATATTTAGGCGCATGATATAAATTATACACTACTTATCTTTGCAATTCTTTAAAAAGTGAACATGTTGATGTTCACTTTTTATTTTTGTACTGCGAAAAAATCACAAAATGTTCGAAAGTCTTTCCGATAAACTTGAATCCGCCTTTAAGCAGCTCAAGGGCCAGGGCCGAATTACTGAATTGAATATTGCTGCTACGGTAAAAGAAATCCGCCGTGCTTTGGTTGATGCCGATGTGAATTTTAAAATAGCTAAAGAATTTACCGACAGGGTAAAAGATAAAGCGGTTGGTGAAAAAGTAATCAACGCCATCAGCCCCGGCCAGCTGATGACCAAGATCGTGAAAGACGAGCTGACCGACCTGATGGGTGGACAGGAAAGCGAATTCATTGCAAAGGGAAATCCGGCTGTCGTTCTTATTGCCGGTCTGCAGGGTAGCGGTAAAACAACGTTCAGCGGCAAACTTGCCAATTACCTGAAAACGAGAAAAGGTCTCTCTCCCATGCTTGTAGCGGCTGATATTTATCGCCCTGCGGCAATGGAACAATTAAGGGTGTTGGGCGAGCAGACAGGCATCGATGTACATATCGAACTGGAAAATAAAGACGCCGTTGATATTGCAAAGAACGCCGTCAAAGAAGCAAAAAGTAAAAATAAGAATGTAGTTATAATCGATACGGCCGGCCGGCTTGCCATTGATGAAGCAATGATGAAGGAAGTAGCCGATATCAAAGGAGCAGTTGCACCACAGGAAATATTGTTTGTTGTGGATAGCATGACGGGCCAGGATGCAGTGAACACGGCAAAAGCATTTAATGACCGGTTGAATTTTACAGGTGTTGTTCTTACCAAACTCGATGGCGATACCAGAGGTGGTGCGGCATTATCGATCAAGTACACCGTGAATAAACCGATCAAGTTCATCAGCAGTGGTGAAAAGATGGATACACTCGATGTATTTTACCCGGAGCGGATGGCGCAGCGTATACTCGGCATGGGTGATATTACATCGCTGGTGGAGAAAGCACAGCAACAATTTGATGAAGTTGAAGCCAAGAAATTAGAGAAGAAGATCCGAAAGAATCAATTTGATTTTTCTGATTTCAAAACACAGCTCGAGCAGATAAAAAAGATGGGAAACATGAAAGATCTGCTCGGCATGATTCCCGGTGTAGGCAAACAAATAAAAGATATCGATATCAGCAACGATTCATTCAAAGGCATAGAAGCGATGATCGGTTCTATGACTCCTTTTGAAAGGGCCAATCCTGATGTAATTGATCAAAACCGCCGCAAACGCATTGCAAAAGGTTCGGGTAAGGATATCAGTGAGGTCAATGCATTTATGAAACAGTTTGAACAAATGCGCGACATGATGAAGAATATGAATAAAATGGGAATGTTTGGAAAGATGATGCCGGGAATGAAAAAGTGAGTAGTGAATGGTGAATAGTGAATATGCTCGGGTCAGACGGTGTACCGTGTGACATCAATAGGAAAAATTTAGAAAATGCTGAAAAGTGACAAGAATGTATGCGAAACAACGCAACACAATGTTAATGGTAGCACAAAGCGGCGCTCATAAATGTTAAACTAACACTTGTTATCGCTCATTCACCGCAATTTATACCCGGTTTAAAAAAAGAAATTGGCATTTTAAGTCGCAGCATTTATTTTTGCCCACGTAATAACCCTATTCTTAATCGCCTTTAAATGTCTATTTAAAATGGCAGTAAAAATCAGACTCCAGCGTCACGGGTCAAAGAAACGACCCTTCTACTTCATCGTAATCGCCGATGCACGTAGCCCCCGCGATGGGAAATTTATTCAGAAACTTGGTACTTACAATCCACTGACAGTTCCGGCAACAATTCAGCTTGATCGTCAGAAAGCATTGGAATGGCTGCATAAAGGTGCTCAACCCACCGATACTGTTCGCCGCATCCTGAGCTTTAAAGGAGTGTTGTACCTGAAACACCTGTTGCGCGGTGTTGACCTCGGTCTATTCGACCAGGCCACTGCAATGGAAAAATTTACTAAGTGGAGTACAGAACACGACGCACAAATCAAGAAACGCCAGGAAGAAGCCATGAGAGCCAGGAGGGGTAAAAGACCTTATCAAGCCGGTGGCCGTCGCCCTGAGAGAAGCGAAAGAAGACCTCAGCGCGAAGGTGGTGAAGGATAATCAAAACCTTGCCTACGTCCTGAAAAGTTTTTTAAGGTGGTATTTTTTAATGCCACCTTTTTTTATCCCTGTTTAGGTGACTCTTATACATTCTGTTCTCTATTCGCCATTTTCGAATAGTCTTTACTGAATTCAAAAAGTTTTAAGTCCGGAGCGTAAATTGCGGACATTCCTGCTAATCAATTTTAATCTCGTCAATTTGTGGCTGAATATTTTAAAATAGGAAAATTAGTTGCTGTTCATGGTTTAAAGGGAGAATTAATTTTAAAACATGAGCTTGGAAAGAAAACTTCTTTAAAGGGATTGCAGGCTGTTTTCATTGAAGACAGGAAAGATTCCTTTCTTCCCTGGTTTATTCAATCAGCGGGAATTAAAAGTGATACAGAAATTTACCTGAAACTTGATAGTGTCGATACCCGCGAAGCAGCTGCTAAACTTTCTCAAAAAGAAGTATGGCTGAACGAAACGGATTTTAAAAAATACGCTGCGAAATCTTCACCGGTCAGCCTGCTCGGGTATACAATTATCAACTATACAGAACCGTTAGGTGAAATACTCGAAGTGATCGAACAGCCACACCAGTTGCTTTGCCGGCTCGACATAAAAGGAAAAGAAGTGCTTATACCCCTAAACGAAAGTTTTCTGCAAAAAGTTAACCATGCAAAAAAGCAGGTGAACGTTGAACTGCCTGATGGTTTGCTTGAGATTTACCTGTAGCATTCCGTACATCGCTTATTGCATTGGCTATTTGCAAAAAATGCCGTTGCTCATGCGCAATAAGAAACCGGAAAGTATCGCCTACTTTGAGTTTTATAAATCGTGATATAGATATTGGTGTTCTGATGGCGCCGAAATCTTTTTGTTTTGCTTTTTCCAATAAAGCCAAAAGGGTTTGTTGCTGGTTAAAAAATTCATCCATAACAGGCTTTACATCCAGGCCGGATGCAGGACGATGGCTTTTTGGCGCACTCATTTTGTTTGTTATTTTTCCATTTTCACCGGGCTTCATGATTTTTGTAAAATAATTGCCAAACCAACCGGGTTTAAACATTTCCCTTTGCGGTTTATTTACCTGTAATGATTTTTCAATCGCCGGAAGGTAAAAGCGGCCATAACTATTGATATGTTCCAACACCTGCACAACATTCCATTTGCCTGGTGCAGGTGCCGTTAATAATAATTCGGGATCTTCTTTTTGTAAATAAGTAGCCGCAAGTACCAGTTCGCGCACATCGGCCTGTAAACTTTCCAAAAGCTGGTTACTATTAAATGTTTTCATTGTTTAAATTTTAACCAAAGCTACCGGCTGTAAAAAAAGAAAATCTTTGCCTGCACCAAGTTTTTATCTTACCAAAGCAATTATATCCTGACTGAACCCAATAGCTTACTGAACGTTGCCGGATCAATACCGAGGTAAGAAGCCAGGTATTTATGCGGAATGATCTGTAATACATGCGGGCTTCGCTTTAACAGTGATCTGAATTTTTCTTCTGCGCTGAACGATTGTATTTCTATTTGTCTTTCCAATACACCCTTTAATGCGAAAGCCGTAAGCTTCAATACCAATTGCTGAATAGCAGGAAACTTATTCATTAATTCCTCCAGCTGCTTATAAGTTGTGCGAAGAAATTTACTTGCTGTCAGCGTTTCAAAGAAATAATTTGAAGCGGTTTGGGTTAAAAAAGAATCGGCTACTCCTGAAAACGAATGAGGATAGGTAAATACGATAGTCGCTTCTTTCTGATCATCACCTACATAAAAAGCACGCTGCAATCCGTCCAGTACGAAATACAAATACCGTTCGGTTTCTCCTGCTGCCGTCAAAATTGTTTTTCGCTTACATTCGAATGGTTGCCATATTCCGCTGAACTGCTGCCATTCATTTTCCTTTAACGACTGCACAGCAGCAATAAACGTATACAATTGCTCAATACCTTCCATTATTTTACGCTTGATTGAATGAAATCCGCCAGCAGTTTCATGCGGTAATAAAGATTGCTCAGCATCAGCGTAATGTTATTCTTCACTTGCTGCACACTATTTCCATTCATCTTCTTGATGATCTTTAACTCTTCGATCTTTTCATCAATCTTATCGGTCAATCTTTCGGCATCCCATTTTTCATACTTCCGGTTTCGTTCATCATAGATGTGATAGGGCTCGATAGTACCTGCTTTCAGCTTTTTGAACTTGAAATTATTTTTGATCGCTTCTTTGATCGCGTCATTGCTCAGCATATCAATCATCACATCTGAAGAAATGCTGTTGAGAGAGGCATTGTGAAAAATATTGAGATTGTCTCTCAATTCGCGAATGATCTGTCTTTTTAAAATATCATTGGTCTTGCTCTCTTTATTCAGAAACGTTAGCAGATCTTTCAGCGGACCAATGCCTGTTTTAAGCCATTCCAGTTGCATGATTCAAATATAAAAGAAAGTCCCGAAGCCCGTTAGATGAAGTCCGGAGACGCATACTCTTAGGGAACTGTTCAATGACTCCTGGTTTTCCCTGCTCCCGGTCTTTTTTCTTTAATACCTTTGAAGACCCATGCCTGAAGTAAAGCCCTATATCGCACATTTCGACCTGGATTCATTTTTTGTTTCTGTTGAGATCATCAATAATCCAACATTAAAAGGCAAGCCTGTTTTGGTAGGCGGTTATGAACGGGGTGTAGTAGCGGCCTGCAGTTATGAGGCAAGAAAGTATGGTATTCATTCGGCTATGCCGATGAAGAAAGCCATGCAGTTATGTCCGCATGCGGTGGTCACCAACAGCAGCCGAAGCGATTACAGTAAATATTCACGATGGGTTACTGAAATCATCGCTTCAAAAGTGCCGGCATTTGAAAAAGCATCCATTGATGAATTTTATTGCGACATGTCCGGCCTGGATAAATTCTTCGGCGTCAGCAAATTCACCCAGGAGTTGCGGGCGCTTATAAAGAAAGAAACCGGTTTACCTATTTCCTGCGGGTTGTCTTCTGCAAAATTTATCAGCAAAATGGCGACCAATGAAGCAAAGCCCAATGGCTTTTTAGAAATTCCGCATGGAAAAGAAAAAGAATTTTTATGGCCGCTGGGTATTGAAAAGATAAATGGTGTTGGTAAACAAACGGAAATACAATTAAGAAATTTCGGTATCAATACGATTGAAGATATAGCAAACAGTTCTCTCGAAGTAATGGAAGAAAATTTTGGTAAATGGGGTGAATCGCTGTGGCGCAAATCGCAGGGAATCGGCAGTGCAGAGATTGCAACAGACTGGGAACAGAAAAGCATGAGCCACGAAAATACATTTGATGAAGACAAGACAGATACCCGCTTTTTGCATAGCGAAATTGTGAGACTGACAGAAAAAACCGCTTATTCATTACGGGAAGATGAAAAACTGACAGGCTGTGTGACCGTCAAAATCCGTTATTCCAATTTTGAAACGATTACAAGACAGGAAACGATTGATTATACATCGCTCGACGATCAGTTGATTGCAAAAGCAAAAGATATTTTTGACAAATCGTACGAGAAAAAAAGACCGGTGCGACTGATCGGGGTCCGTTTCAGCCAGTTGATACCGTTTACCATGCAGATGAGTTTATTCAACAACAGCGAAGAAAAATTGAACCTGTACAAAGCTGTTGATACTATTAAAGACCGGTTTGGCAGCAAGTCTGTAACCAAAGCAGCGGTAATACCACGAACGCCAAAAGGCTGATATAAAAGTCAACCCTATCCAGGCAGGTACAAATGTTCAGTGTTCAATTAATGTAATAACGTTTATGAAGAAACCAAAAACATATGGATTGACTCATATTGCTGTTGCAGTAAAGGATCTCAAAAGAACATCCTTATTTTATCAGAAGGTGTTTGATATGGAAGTAATGTACAAGGAAGAAAATTTTTTACAGTTAACCACACCTGGTAGTCACGATATCATTGTGTTTGAAAAAAAGAAAGCATCCTATGGTAAAACGGGTGGCATTATTCATTTTGGTTTCCGGTTAAAGAAAGCAGATGATATTGATGAAATGGCTGAACGCATTCAATCGGCCGGTGGAAAGATTACTTCAAAAGGTGAGTTTTGTCCCGGCGAACCATATATATTTTTCAAAGATCCGGATGGATATGAAGTAGAAGTATGGTACGAGTTGATAGCTGAATAGAATTGCTGAAGCACAAGAGTGCGACGCAAGGAACGATAAATAGAATTACCAAAGCCGGTCCACACAATAATATATTACTGTATCAAAAACGTACGGTTTCTGTCCGGAAACGAACATCTTCGTATACATTCTCAAACTTATACTGCTGTAAATCACGTACCTGCCATCCGGCATTTTTTTGGGTGCCTTAATTCATCCGAATATCCCTGTTTCAATTCCCTCCTATTTTAAAATAATTAAGTAAGACCATGGCCAGGAATTATTTTTCCGCAAGACACAGTGTAAAAATCGCTTTTCGCAATCTCTCGAGAAATAAAGCATTTTCTTTCATCAACATTTTCGGGCTTGCAGCAGGTCTTACTACATGTACGCTGATTATGCTGTACATTTTCGACGAATCGAACTACGATGCGCATCACAAAAATGCAGAGGGCATATACCGGATCGCTACTATAGCCAACCAGTTAGGATCGGTTAAAGAAAAACCATGGGCGGCCGTCTCGGCACCAATGGCATGGGGGTTAAAAGCCGATATGCCCGAAGTGGAACAGGCAACGCGATTATTGAAGTTTCCTACCCTTGATAAAATGCTGTTGAAATATCAGCATGGCAATGAGAGTAAACAATTTTATGAAACAAATGGCTATTACGTTGATTCTACTTTTTTCCAGGTCTTTACTTACAACTTCAAATATGGAAATGTAAACACGGCACTAAACGTACCCAATAGTATTATCCTTTCGGAAGAAGTTGCCGGTAAGTTATTTGGCAACGAAAACCCGGTTGGCAAATCCGTTAATATCGGGATGCCTTATGGAAATTTTGATTACACGGTGACAGGGGTTTTCAAAACTGCCGACGTAAAGTCGCATATTCCTGCACATTTTCTTTTATCCATGCGCAATGGTGATGTCGGCACCTGGGTGGAACAACAAACGAATTGGGCCACCAACAATATATTTCACACCTATGTAAGATTAAGAGCAGGTACGGATGCGGTAAGCTTTGAAAAAAAACTTCAGCAATTTGTTGACCGCAGGGCGGGCACAGATTTAAAAGCGTTGGGTATTGGGAGGAGCTTGTTTATTCAACCGGTCAAAGATATTTACCTGCATTCTGATATAGATAATGAAATAGCACCTAACGGTAACGTAACCTATCTCTATATTCTCAGCAGCATTGCTTTATTTGTGTTGATCATTGCCTGCATCAACTTTATGAATCTTTCAACTGCCCGTTCGGGTAAGCGGGCAAAAGAAGTAGGGGTGCGAAAGGTAATGGGTGCGCAAAAAAATTCGCTGATCTGGCAATTTTTGGGCGAATCGGTCATTATGAGTTGTCTTGCTTTTGTGCTTGCAGTAGTTCTTGTGTGGGCGCTGCTTCCTGTATTTAATTCACTTACACAAAAAAATCTGCAGTTAACTGATGAACCGAAATTATGGCCGTTGCTCGCCGGTCTTACAATCGCTACCGGTATCTTATCCGGCCTCTACCCTGCTTTTTACCTGTCATCATTTAAACCCGTTACAGTACTAAAAGGAAAATTGTTGAATAATTTTTCAGCAG
>Ga0207683_10002003_pt1 | contig 18018 bp, 12 predicted proteins | sample KBSM73metaG_FD_184333 | JGI IMG/M metagenome (GOLD analysis project Ga0207683, IMG submission 184333) | Miscanthus rhizosphere microbial communities from Kellogg Biological Station, Michigan, USA - KBS M7-3 metaG (SPAdes) (version 2) | ecosystem: Host-associated > Plants > Roots > Rhizosphere >... | reverse complement strand
CCCCCGCGTCTCCAGTCCGTGCCGATGACCCAACCCGCGCCAGCCGTGTGGGTATACTGGGTCCCGGTTTGGGTCTGGTGAAAAAGAAGAAAGCGTCGAGCAACGTGGCATCCCAGCGGGTCGAGAAGCCTGTGCGCGTCGAAGAAGCGCCCGAGGCGCCGCCCGCTGCCGCGTCGTCTCCGGAGACCGCTGATCTCGCGCCCGTCGTCGGTGCGAACCTCCGCCGCCTGCGCACGCGGCGCGGGTTGTCGCTCGAGCGGCTCGCCCAGATCTCCGGCGTGTCGCGCGCGATGCTCGGCCAGATCGAGCTCGGCCAGTCGGCGCCCACGATCAACGTCCTCTGGAAGATCGCTCGCGCGCTCGAGGTCACGTTCTCGGCGCTGATCTCCGCGCGCACGCAGTCCGGTGCGCTCGTGCTGCGCGCGCAGGAATCGAAGATCCTCACGTCGAAGGACCGCAGCTTCAGCTCGCGCGCGCTCTTCCCGTTCGACGAGCCCCGCCGCGTCGAGTTCTACGAGCTGCGCCTCAGCGCCGGCTCCGTCGAGGACGCCGATGCGCATCCGCCCGGCACCTCCGAGAACCTGGTCGTCACCGCCGGCACCATCGAGATCGATGTCGCGGGCGACACGCACCGTCTCGAGGCCGGCGACTCGATCCTGTTCGAGGCCGACACGCCGCATGCGTATCGCAACGCAGGTCGCACCGAAGCGGTGATGTACCTCGTGATGACGTACGCCGAAGAGATCGGCTAACGACTCGCGGGGCATTGTGGCGCTGTCCGTGCACGACGGACAGGCATGCAGGCCAATGGCGACGTTACGAACGGGAGCCGCGGTTCAGCGGCGCACATCTGGACGGCAGCGCTCGCGGCGTTGATCGTCGCTGCGTGCGAAAGCGGAAGTGCGAGGCGCGAGCACACGGTCGTCGACGCAGACCTCTGCGACGGTCCTCACGACGGCGGCAGTGGGAGCGGCAGCGGCAGCGCGATCAACGGCTGCGACCAAGGCTCCGACGCGTGCGGCTCGAATGCGGTGTGCCGCAGCTGCATCGAGGACGGCGCGTGCGCCGACGGACCGGACCCGATCTGGACCGGCAGCGAGTGCGTGTGCGCGGATTCGCCCGCGCACTGCCAGTTCAAGTTCTGCTGCGCGCTCGGATTCGTCTGGAATCCGTCGGCGTGCATGTGCATCGGCACGCCGTGAGCTGTACCGTCGCCGCCCATGAAGGCGGTGATCGCGGAGCGGTTCGGTGGGCTCGATGCGCTCGCGCTCGTCGATCGCGACGAGCCGGTGGTCGGTGGACGCGACGTGCTGATCGAGGTCAAGGCCGCGAGCCTGAACCCGATCGACTACAAGATCCGCGAGGGCAAGCTGAAGCTGGTCTCGAAGGTGCGGCCGCCGATCGCGCTCGGCTGCGATGTCGCGGGCGTGGTGTCGGCGACCGGCGGCGACGTCACGGGCATCAACGTCGGCGACGAGGTGTTCGCGCGGCTCGAGAAGGAGCGCATGGGCGGGCTCGCCGAGCGTGTCGCGGCCGACGAGAGCGTGGTGGCGAAGAAGCCCGCGCGTGCGTCGTTCGAGGAGGCGGCCAGTATCCCGCTCGCCGGGCTGACCGCGCTGCAGGCGCTGCGCGATGTCGCGGAGCTGAAGGCGGGCCAGCGCGTGCTGATCCATGCCGGCGCGGGCGGCGTGGGCTCGCTCGCGATCCAGATCGCCAAGCAGCTCGGGCTGTGGGTGGCGACGACGACGAGCACGAAGAACATCGAGCTCGTGAAGAGTCTCGGCGCCGATGCCGTCGTCGACTACACGAAGCAGGAGCCGCTGCCCGGCGACCTCGACGCGGTGTTCGACACGCTCGGCACGACCGAGCAGGCCTCGATCGCGGCGTGCAAGCGCGGCGGGATCGTCGTCGGCATCGGCGGCATGCCCGATGCGGAGTTCGCGCGCGAGCGGTTGCCGTGGTTCGCGCGGCCGGCGGTCGCGGTCGCAACGCTCGGGCGCACGCGTGCCGCGGCGAAGGCCGGCGTGCGGTTTCGCTATCTGTTCATGCGCCCCGACGGCAAGGAGCTCGCCGAGCTCGCCGCGTGGATCGATGCCGGCACGCTGAAGCCGCTGATCCATCGCAGCTATCCGCTCGCGGAGTTCCGCGAGGCGTTTGCCGAGCTCGAGCGCGGACGCGCACGCGGCAAGATCGTCGTGACGATCTAGAAGCCGCCCGTGACGGCGAGCCCGCCGCCGCCGCTCGGCCCGAGCCAGCCGGTGACCTGATGCTCGTGATGGCCGCGATGAGTCGCGTACCAGATCACGCCGAGCACGACGCACGCACCACCGGCGCCCGCGGCGATCACGCCGAGCTTGCCGTCGCTGTCGGCCTTCTTGGAGAACTTCTGGAAGTCGGCGTAGCTGGTCGCGTTGGATTTGCTGCTATCCGCGCTCGCCGCCGACGACAGCTTCACGCCACCGACGACGAGCCCCGCGACGCCGACGATCACGAGCCCGTCGCCGACCGGACTCTTCCACCACGCGTGGCCACCCTCGGCGGCGGGCGGCGGAGGCGGCTGCTCGTCGGCGACCGCGTGGTGCTCGGGCGGCGGCGCCGGCTCGCTCGCGGGCTCGGCGGGCTTCTGCTTGTCGGCGAGGATCTGCTTGCACTCGCCGATCTGCGTCTCGATCACCTGCTTGTTCTCGGCGGGCAGATCGAAGCCGAGCAGCTCGTTGTACAGCTCGAGGGCCTTGTCGCAGTTGTCGAGCTTGCGCTCGGCCTGCGCCCACGCGAACAGCGTCTCGGGATCCTTCTCGAGCCCGTACGACTTGCCCATCGCATCGGCGGCGGTGTCGTAGTCGCTCGCGGTGTACGCCTTCACGCCGCGCTCGAACTCCTTCTTCGCGGGACCGCTCTTCGGAGCAGCCAGCGCCGGCGTGCTCGCGAGCGCGACCGCAACGATCAGTGCTTGTCGGTGCGCACGGGCATGAACGGCGAGTCGGCGTTCCACGATTTTTGCTCCTTCGGCTCGGGCTTCGGCTCGGCCGGCTTCTTCTCCGGCCGACTGACCTTCTTGACGATCTTGGCGGGCGGCTTGGCGGTGGGCCGCGGCTTCTTCGGCGGCTCGACGGCGGGCTTGGCCGCCGCGACGGGCGGCGGCTCGGGGGCGGGCTTTGTCTCGACGGGCGGCGCGACGGCAGGCGCTGGCTCGGGCGCGGGTTTCGCCGCTTCGACCGGCGGCACGACGGGAGGCGCTGGCTCGGGTTTCGTCTCGACCGGCGCCACGACGTCGGCCGGCTTCGTCTCGGCAGGCGGAGTCTCGGCCGCGGGCTTGGCTGCCTCCGGCGCGGGTGGCGCCGCCGCTGGCTCGGGCGTCATCTTCATCTCGGCGGGCGTCTTCGCGCTCTCGGTCGACGGCGGGCCTCCGCCGCGCAGCGCGATCACCGCCGCGAGACCGCCGCCGATCACGAGCAGACCGGCGATCCACACGATCGGCGACATCTTGCGCGGCGCGTGCACGAAGCTCGTCTCGCTCGTCGCGCGCCGCCCCGGGATGCGCACACGCTCGGTGACATCGGCCTGCGCGTAGGAGACCGCGACCGGCACCGGCTGGCCACCGCCCGGCGTGTTCGGAATCTGCGGCACGTACGGCATGCCGGGCGACGGCGTGGCCGCGTGCGGCGGCGGCAGCGGTAGATCGACCGACAACGGCGTCGTGCGCGGCACGGGCGTCGGTCGCGGCGCGGGCGCCGACATGCTCGAGCTGACGAGCACGCCCGCGTTCATTGGCATGATCGGCACCGCGCCCGGCAGACCGGGAACGGGCGTCCGCATCGAGCCCGGCGGCGGCGTCGTGCGAGCAGGCGGTTGCATCAGCTGTCCCGGCGGCGGCGTCGTGCGAGCAGGCGGTTGCATCAGCTGTCCCGGCGGCGGCGTCGTGCGAGTCGGCGGCGCCAGGTGGCCCGGCGGCGGCGTCGTGCGAGCAGGCGGCTGCATCAGCTGCCCCGGCGGCGGCGTCGGCATGCGCGAGGCCTGCGGCGGCGTTGCTCCGGCGGGCGGTGGCGTCGGCAACCGCGCCGGTTGCTCGGTCGGCGCGCGTGCGGGCTGCGGAGCTTGCTGCCCGGGCTGCGACGTCATTCGCCCCGACGGCGTGATCCGCGAGGCCTGCTGCGCGGGCTGTGGCGTCATTCGCGAGGCCTGTGGCGGCCGCTGCGGCTCCGTTTGCATGCGCGTCGCCATCGGATCGACCGAGGTGTCGTCTCCGTCGACCGCGGTGCGCTCGCTATCGGGCGAATGCCCGCCCGCGGCCACGATCGCGTCGTGCGCCTTGATCGCCTCGGTCACCGCGCGCAAGCCCGGATCGTTCGGCGGCGGCGTCTTGCCGTCCTCGATCAGCGTGCGCACGACGTGCTGCTCGACGAAGAAGCCGCCCTGCGCCTTCGCGTGCGCCCACTCCTCGAGCCGCGCCGGATAGAGCGACGACATCAGGCGCGCGAGCACGAGCGGCGAGACCCGCAGCCGGCTCTCGTGTGCGAAGTCCTCGAGGTGGCCCTGGAGCTCGATCGCGGTCGAGTAGCGGCGGTCGCGATCGCGCGCGAGTGCCCGCAGCAAGATCTGTTCGAGCGCCGGCGGATAGTCGGGAACGATCGCGCTCGGCGGCGGCACGTCGCGATTCACGATCTGGTCGAGCAGCTGGTACTCGGTCTCGCCGGTGAACGGCAGCTGGCCGGTCGTCAGCTCGTAGAGGATCATGCCGACCGAGAACAGATCGCTGCGCCGGTCGAGCGCGCCGACCGAGCGACACTGCTCGGGCGACATGTACGCGATCTTGCCCTTGAGACCGCCGCGCGTCGTCGTCTGCTTCTTCGTCGCGCGCGCGATGCCGAAGTCGACCAGCTTGACCGCGCCGTCGTAGCTGACGAGCACGTTCGACGGCGAGATGTCGCGGTGGACGATCTCGAGCGGCTTGCCGTCGGCACCGACCTTCTCGTGCGCGTAATGCAGGCCCGCGCAGAGATGCGCGACGAGCGTGAGCGATGCGTCCATCGACACCGGCACGCCCTGCTCGTTCGCCTGCTCGGAGAGGTGATCGAGATCCTCGCCGTGGACGTACTCCATGGCGAAGAAGTAATCGCCCTCGTCCATGCCGATGTCGTAGACCTGCGCGACGTTGGGATGCTGGAGCGTCGCGGCGAGGCGCGCCTCGTTCAGGAACATGTCGACGAAGCTCTGGTTGCTCGCGTGCTGCGGCAGGATCCGCTTGATGACGACGAGCTTCTCGAAGCCTTCGATGCCGACCGTGCGCGCGAGGTAGAGCTCGGCCATGCCGCCGATCGCGATCTGACGGATCAGGTCGTACTTCCCCAGCTTGTCGCCGGGGGCCAGATGACGCGACCGCTGTGACGCAGGCTTCACCACCCTACCCATCAACGATAGACGAAAAACCTGGGTACTGCAGTACAATCACCGACGATGGTAAGGGCACTCGCGGTGGTCGCAGCGCTGGCCAGCTGCAGCCCGTATGGCGGCGGCGCGTTCACGTGTTCGATGGATTCGCAGTGCGGTGCGGGCGGCAAGTGCGCGAACAGTTTCTGCGCATTCTCCGACGACAATTGCCCCTCGGGGCTTCGCTACGGCGATCTGTCGGGACCGAATTCGAACGTGTGCGTGGGGCAAGAGCCCGGGCCCGACGCGAGCATGAGCAGCGATGCCGATGCAGCGATGATGGGCAGTGACTCGGGCACCAGCAACGTCTGCTACGGCACCGGTCCCGGCAAGGTGTGCTTCGCACAAGCACCTACCGGTACGCAGACGATCGACACGGCGATCAACACCGATACGGCGGCGTGCGCGATGAACGTCATCGGCAACAACCCGGGCTGCGTGATCGCGGCGGACTCGATCGCGCTCAGCGGCGCGGTCGCGGTGACGGGAGCGAAGCCGCTCGTGCTGGTTGCGGCGACGACGATCACGCTCGCCGGATCGCTCGATGCATCGAGCCATCGCGCGGCCGGTGGCCAGATCGGTGCGGGAGCGAATCCTGCGACGTGCGATGCGGGCACGGTTCCCGGCGCGCACGGCGGCGGCGCGGGCGGCAGCTTCGGCGGCACCGGAGGCGCGGGCGGTAACGACAATGTCGGCATGCACGGCGGCACCGCCGGCGCTGCGATGGCAACGCTCACCGCGCTGGTCGGTGGCTGCCCCGGTCAGGCCGGTAACGGCGGCACCGGCGGCGTGGCAGGTCACGGCGGCGGCGCGGTGTACCTGGTCGCGGGCTCGTCGATCACGATCGCGAGCGGATCGATCAATGCGTCGGGCGAGCCGGGCGCGGGCGGCACGAATCAGGGCGCCGGCGGTGGCGGCGGCGGTGCGGGCGGCCTCGTCGCGTTCGACGCACCGGCGGTGACGAACAACGGTTCGGTGTTCGCGAACGGCGGCGGTGGTGCCGAGGGCGCGGGCGCGAACACCGCCGGCAGGACCGGCGCTGATCCGACGGCGACCGCCGCACCCGGCGGTGCGGGCGGCACCAACTCCGGTGGCGATGGCGGCGCGGGTGCGTTCGCGGCCACGGCTGCCGCACCCGGCCTGCAGGCCGGAACGTCCGCCGGCAACGTCTCCGGTGGCGGAGGCGGCGGCGGTGGCGGCGCGGGCCTGATCAAGATCTATCAGGCCGCTTCGATCGCGGGCAGCGGCACGGTATCGCCGCCGCCCAGCTGATCACATCGAGCACATCATCATCGGCATGCCGCCGCACATCATCATGCACGGCATCCCGTTACCCATCATGGACATCATCATCTCCATGCGGGACTTCATCATGTCCATCTGAGCCGGGTCCATCGGCATCATCCGGCACATCATTCCGTCCTTCGTCATCTCGCACGTCATCTTGCACATCATCGGCATGCCCATGCCCATGCCCATCATCGGCATCATCATCGGCATGCCGCCCATCATCGGCATGCCGCCCATCATCATGGGGTTCATCATGCCGCCCATCATGGGGTTCATCATGCCGCCCATCATCATGGGGTTCATGCCGCCCATCATCATGGGGTTCATCATCATCGGGTTCATCATCGGCATGCTCTGGTGGTTCATGGGCATCGCGTTCATCATGATGTCCGCATCCTAGGGGCGGCCCCAAAAGGCGCAAGTGCGCGGGGCCCGTACGCGGTGTTTTCCTCCGCTCGTGCGGAGGCAGTGCGCCCGTCTCCGCCGCGACGGATATACTTCCGCCATGTCCGGACCGAAAGGCGCACGTGGCCGACGCTTCGAGGGAGCACTCGACCCCACAGCGGCGTCGCTGAATGCCTCGGTCGGCTTCGACCGGCGGCTACTCCCGCACGACGTCGCCGGCTCGATCGCGCACGCCGAGATGCTCGCCGCGCAGGGCATCATCAGCGCGGCCGATGCGACGGCGATCCGCGACGGCCTGCGCCGGGTCGAAGCGCGCCTGGCCTCGGGCGAGCTCGCGTGGGACGACGCGCTCGAGGACGTGCACATGAACATCGAGGCGCGGCTGATCGACGAGATCGGCGACGCGGGCCGGCGCCTCCACACCGCGCGCAGCCGCAACGATCAGGTCGCGCTCGACCTCCGGCTGTACGCGCTCGCATCCGCCGAGCAGCTGATCGACGCGATCGATGCGCTGCGCCGCGCGCTCGTCGTCCAGGCCCGCACGCACCTCGACACGCTGCTGCCCGGCTATACGCACCTGCAGCGCGCGCAGCCCGTGCGGCTCGCGCATCACCTGCTCGCGTACGAGGCGATGCTGGTGCGCGATCGCGGGCGCGTCGCCGATGCCGCGCATCGCACCGACGAATCGCCGCTCGGCTCGGGAGCGCTCGCGTCCACGCCGCATCCCATCGATCGCGAACGCGTCGCGCAGCAGCTCGGGTTCTCGGAGGTCACGCACAACTCGCTCGATGCCGTCGGCGATCGCGACTTCGCGATCGAGCTGGTCGCCGCGTGCGCGCTCGTCCAGGTCCATCTGTCGAGGCTCGGCGAGGAGCTCGTGCTGTGGACGTCGCAGGAGTTCGGGTTCGCGAAGGTCGGCGAGGCGTACTGCTCGGGCAGCTCGCTGATGCCGCAGAAGATGAACCCCGATCTCGCCGAGCTGGTGCGCGGCAAGGCCGGGCGCGTCGTCGGTGACTGGGTCACGCTCGTCACGGTCGTGAAGGGCCTGCCCCTCGCCTACAACAAGGATCTGCAGGAGACGCAGGAGCCGCTGTACGACGCGGTCGAGACCGTGCTCGCGTGCCTCGAGGTCGCGCGCGGGATGGTCGCGTCGCTCACGTTCGATCAGGCGCGGATGGCGGCCGCGATCGCGAGCGGGCACCTCGTCGCGACCGAGCTCGCCGACTACCTGGTGACAAAGGGCGTCGCGTTTCGCGAAGCGCACGACATCGCCGGGCACCTCGTGCGAGTGGCCGGGACGCGGGAGCTGTCCGCGCTATCCCTCGACGAGCTGCGCGCCGCGCATCCGGCATTCGGCGAGGACGTGCGCGAGTGGCTGGACCCGGCGCGGGCGGTCGATCGCCGCGACGTCGTCGGCGGGCCGGCGCGCGCACGAGTCCTGGCGGAGATCGAGCGCGTGGAGCACGAGCTGGGGTAGAACCGCGGTATGGCGCCGTTCGACTACCACGGTCACGAGCTGTACTGCGAAGACGTCCCGCTGGCGAAGATCGCCGAGGAGGTCGGCACGCCGGTGTACGTGTACAGCCGCAGCGAGATCGAGCGTGCGTACAAGGCGTTCGACGCCGCGCTCGCCGGGATCCCGCACGAGATCTGCTACGCGGTGAAGGCGAACTCGACGCTCGGCGTGCTGGGCGTGCTCGTGCAGCTCGGTGCCGGTGCCGACATCGTTTCGGTCGGCGAGCTCTATCGCTGGCTGCGCGCCGGCGGCATGCCGGGGAGCGTCGTGTTCTCCGGCGTCGGCAAGACCGAAGCCGAGATGAAGACCGCGCTCGAGGCGGGCATCGGCTGCTTCAACGTCGAGTCGGCCGAGGAGCTCGACGTGCTCGACCGCGTCGCGCAGTCACTCAACAAGCGCGCGAGGATCTCGATCCGCGTCAACCCCGACGTCGATCCCGAGACGCATCCCTACATCTCGACCGGTCTCAAGCAGAACAAGTTCGGCGTCGCGATGGGCGAGGCGCGCGGGCTGTTCCGCGAGGCCTCCAAGCGCAAGGGACTCGCGATCGCCGGTGTCGACTGTCACATCGGCAGCCAGCTGATCAAGACCGCGCCGTTCAGCGATGCGCTCGCGCGGCTCGTCGAGCTCGTGAAGGATCTCGCGAAGGACGGCATCAAGATCGAGCACGTCGACATCGGCGGCGGTCTCGGCATCGACTACGGCAAGGGCGACACGGTGCCGTCGCCGGCGGAGTACGGCGTGGCCGTGCGCAAGGGCCTCGAGCCGCTGGCGTCGCTCGGCGTGAAGCTCGTGACCGAGCCCGGGCGCGTGATCGTCGGCAACGCCGGCGCGCTCATCACGCGCGTGCTCTATCGCAAGAACAACGAGGCGAAGCACTTCACGATCGTCGACGCCGCGATGAACGACCTGATGCGGCCCGCGCTCTACAACTCGTATCACCCGATCCGGCCGGTCGAGCGGCCCGAGCGCGAGGTGGCGCCGACCGACGTCGTGGGGCCGATCTGCGAGACGGGCGATTTTTTCGCACGCGACCGCGCCCTGCCCACACTCGACGCCGGCGAGCTGCTCTGCATCGGCTCTGCCGGGGCCTACGGATCGGCCATGTCCTCGAATTACAACACCCGACCGCGTGCGGCCGAGGTGCTGGTCAGCGGGGCATCTTTCACCGTGATCCGCACCCGCGAGACCTACGAACAGCTCGTCGCCGGAGAGCGGCTGCCCTGATATCGTAGAGGCGTGAACCGGGGGGCTCTCGCCGCGCTGCTGGTCGTTGCTGGCCCGCTCGCGGTTGCCGCGTGCGGCGACAACGGCGTCGGTGACGAACGCCAGGGCGGCGCGACCACGGTCGATGATCGCAGCGCACTCGCGTTCACGCACTTCGCGACGAACCTGACGCCTGACGAGATCCAGCAGGCCCAGGCCGGCAAGGGACCGTTCAACTTCCACTGGGAGCCGCCGCAGCTCGGCCCGCTGTTCAACAACGATGCGTGCGCAGGTTGTCACTCCTCGAACGGGCGCGGGCTGTCGCAGATCGGCAACGAGTTCGACATCGACATCAACGGCGCGAACTCGCAGTCGCTGATCCGGTGCAGCCTCGTCGACGGCACGCCCGATGTTCCCGGCGGCGACGTGCCGGCGCCCGGCTTCGGTCTCCAGCTACACGATCATGCGATCGGCGCATTGCCGCAGATCCACGCAACCTTGGCGTGGGACGAGCACCCGGTGCTCTACGGCGACAACACGATGGTGATGCTGCGCGCGCCGCACCTCGACATCGTGACGCCCGACGGCAACCCGCTGCCGAGCGACATCCTCACGTCGTATCGCGCGGCGCCGGCGATCATCGGCCTCGGTCTGCTCGAGGCAGTCGACGACGCCACGCTCGAGGCGCTCGCCGATCCCGACGACGCCGACGGCGATGGCATCTCCGGTCACATCAACCACGTCTGGGATCCGGTGGCGAACGCGACCGTCGTCGGCCGCTTCGGCTGGAAGGCGAATGCACCGAACCTGCGCGGCCAGGTCGCGGGCGCGTTCGCGGGTGACATCGGGCTGTCGAACAAGGTGTTCCCCGAGACCGATGGCCAGCGCGACGTCAGCGACGATCAGTTCGATCAGACGGTGTTCTTCGCGTCGGTGATCGCGGTGCCGGCGGCGGGCGTGCGCACGGCAGCGGCGTATCGCGGGCGCGCCCTGTTCGATGACTTTGGCTGCACCGGCTGTCACATCCCGACGGTCGTCACCGGCGACCATCCGATCGCCGAGCTCGCGCACCAGACGATCCACCCGTACACGGATCTGCTCGTGCACGACATGGGCGACGAGCTGACCGACTCGCGGCGCGACTTCGAAGCAACGGGGCGCGAGTGGCGCACGCCGGCGTTGTGGGGGATCGGTCTCACGCAGCTGGTCCAGAGCCAGGCGACGTTTCTGCACGACGGACGCGCGCGGACGCTCGAGGAAGCCATCATCTGGCATGGCGGCGAAGCGATGGCGGCGCGTGAAGCGTTTCGCACGGCGGCCAAGCAGGATCGCGACGCATTGATCGAGTTCCTCCGGACGCTTTGACCTACAATCGGTTCGGTGGAGGAGCAGGACGACAAGCGGCCGACCGATGTCGTGTCGGTCCCTCCGGTCCACGACGACGAGTTGCAGGGTGTCGACGTCGGCGGCTACGTGATCGACGGCGAGCTCGGGCGCGGTGGCATGGGCGTCGTGTTCGCGGCGACCCATCCGATGATCGGCAAGCGCGCCGCGGTCAAGGTTCTCAAGCCTTCGCTCTCGAACAACCCGGCGACGGTCGAGCGCTTCCTGCAGGAGGCGCGCTCGGTCAACCAGATCGGCCATCCGAACATCGTCGACATCTTCGCGTTCGGCAGCCTGCCCGACGGACGCCGCTACCTGGTGATGGACCTGCTGCAGGGCGAATCGCTGCGTACGCGACTGAAGCGCGGGCCGCTGCACGTGCGCGAGGCGGCCACGTGTCTCGATGAGATCGCGTCGGCGCTGATGGCGGCGCACGACAAGGGCTTCGTGCATCGCGACCTCAAGCCCGACAACGTGTTCCTCGTCGCGAACCCCGGGCGCTTCGACGTGAAGCTGCTCGACTTCGGGCTCGCGAAGCTGCTGCCGAACGCGGAAAATCTGAGGACGTACCGCACGGCGACCGGCGCGCAGCTCGGCACGCCCGACTACATGTCGCCGGAGCAGCTGCGCGGCGACAAGGAAGTCGATGCACGCACCGACGTCTACGCGCTCGGCGTGGTCGCGTTCGAGGTGCTCACCGGCCGGCGGCCGCGGCGGTTCTCCGACGGCACGTTCGACATGGGCGGCAAGGGGCCGGCCGAGGTGCTGAGCTTCGTGCCCGCGGAGCTCGCGCAGCTCGTCGAGGCGTTGCTCGCGGTCGATGTGAACGGGCGGCCGTCGCTCGCGGCGGTGCGCGCGGTGATCAAGCGCGTGATGCCCGCACTGCCGCCACTGTCGGTCGTCGGGATGCCGGTGGTCGTCAGTGCATTGGCACCGGCGGCCGCGTCGCGATCCGAGCAACGATCCGAGGTCTCGACGCCGCCCTCGGGGTCGCCCGCGCTGCGCAAGCTGGTGTCGGATGCAGATGCTGCGTTCGTGCCGTTGCCCGATCCGCCCGCGCGCCCGTCGCAGCCCGCGATCTCCTCGCCGGCGCTGCGGGTTTCGGCGGTCCATCCATCGACGACGCTCGGGGTCCCGCCTCCGCCGCCGCGCGTCAGTCGCCCGCAATCGGTCGCGCCGCCGGTCACCTCGACGCCGCGCGAGAGTCGGCCCTGGCTGATCCTCGGTGTGCTCCTGGCGCTCGCAGCCGGCATCGCACTCGCCGTCGTTCTGGCGACCTGAGTCGGGCTACACTCGACAGCGGTGCGGGATTCGGACGAGCGGCCGACGGATCAATCGATCGACGTCGGGGTTCCCGAGGACACCACCGTCACCGAGGCGCGGCTCGGCCCGGGCACCGAGGTCGGCGGCTATGTCGTCGACGGCGAGCTCGGCCACGGAGGCATGGGCGTCGTGTACTCGGCGACGCATCCGCTGATCGGCAAGCGCGCCGCAGTGAAGGTGCTCAAACCCGAGCTGTCGAAGGAGCCGGCCGCGGTCGAGCGATTCGTGCGCGAGGCGCGTGCGGTCAACCAGATCGGCCATCCGAACATCGTCGACATCTACGACTTCGGCGTGCTGCCCGACGGACGCAGCTACTACCTGATGGACCTGCTCGCGGGCGAGCCGTTGCGCGCGCGACTCAAGCGCACCGGTGCGCTTCACATCTCCGAGGCCGCGAGCGTCATCGACGAAACGGCATCGGCGCTCGCCGCGGCGCACACGAACGGCATCATCCACCGCGATCTCAAGCCCGACAACGTGTTCATGGTCAGCGTGCCGGGCCGCTGGCCCGAGGTGAAGCTGCTCGACTGGGGGCTCGCGAAGCTCGTGCGCGGCGGCGGCAAGTTCCAGACGATGACCGGCTCGGTGCTCGGCACGCCGGTCTACATGTCACCGGAGCAGGCGCGCGGCGAGCAGGTCGACTTCCGCACCGATATCTACGCGCTCGGCGTGATGGCGTTCGAGCTGCTGACCGGCGCCGTTCCGTTCAAGGGCAAGAGCTCGGTGGACACGCTGCTCGCGCATCAGGAGGAGCCGGTGCCGCGGCTGCAGAGCAAGCTGCCTTCGCTGCCCGACGAGCTCGCGCAGCTGATCGAGGCGATGCTCGGCAAGTCCGCCGACGAGCGCCCGACGCTCGCCGCGATCCGCGCGGTGCTCAAGCGCCTGCGCGGCGTGCAGATCCCGACGATGACCGCGGCCGGTCTTCAGATGCCCGGCTCGATCAGCACCGAGCGCACGGCGGTCCTCGAACCCGGGCCGCTCTCCGCGGAGCTCACCGTCCCGCGTCTGCCACCCTCCCCGCCGAGCGCGCAGATCCCCGCGCTCCCACCACCACCGACCTATCCACCGCCCGACGGTCCACCGACGCCGGCGTCGCCGCAGTACGGTGCGCCGCAAGCCTACGGTCCCGCGTACGCCCCGGATCCATACGGGCGTCCGCCATCGCAGCCGCCGTACGCGCCGCACGGCTACGCACACCCACCGTCGTCGCCGCCGTATGCGTATCCGCAAGGCTCGATGCCGCCGCAGTTCCCGTCGGCGGCCGGCCTGATTCCGCCGCGCGCGGCGACCGCACAGCCCGGGCCCGCGTCGAGGCGCTGGCTCGTGATCACGATCGCCGCGGTGCTGGCGTCCGCGATCGGCGTCGTGATCGCGCTCGCGATCTAGGAACAGACTGAGGTTGTAGCCACAGAGGTCACGGAGCGCACAAAGGCCCGAATCGGAAACACGCGCTCCTCGATCTGACCTTCGTGTTCTCCGTGTCCTCTGTGGCTAGATCTCTGCTACTTCGTTCCTAGCGGCGCTCGACCTGGACGCGGGCGTCGTTCCACGCGACCTGGCCACCGAGGTCGGCGGAGCCCTCGGGGATCACCGCGTTCGACGTGCGGCCGTTCTGCATGTGCTTGTGCCAGAGCCCCTTCGGCAGCAGGCACACGCCCTGCTGCAGATCCGACGTGATCTTTGCCGTGCAGCGGATCTCGCCGCGCGCGTTCCAGATCCGGACCGCGTCTCCGGTCGCGATGCCGCGGGCGGCGGCGTCGGCCGCCGACATCTCGAGCTGGCCGGGCGCGGTGCGCAGCTGGCCGAACGTCGAGCTGATCTGCGTCGCGAGCGCGGGGGAGATCAGCGCGAGCGGAAACTCTTCGGTACGCGGATCGGGCTTGTAGATGTAGAGCCCGTTCGCCTCGCGATCGAGCGGCCCGGGGACGAGGTGGATCTTGCGATCGGGGTGCGACGGGAACACGTCGGCGAACGCGATCGGATGCTCGCCGACGGAGGGAACCGCGATGCCGCGCTCGTCGAGCTGCGCGCGAAGCTCGGAGCCTGCGGGGTGCGATGCAAAGATCGCGGCGGCCAGCTCGTCGTCGGTCGTCGGCTCGCCGGGCTTCGCGAGGCCCATGCGCTGGAGCAGGGCACCGAAGACCTGGTTGTTCGAGCGCGCCTCGCCCGGCGGCGTGGCGACCGGCTTGCTGTCGTAGAGGCGCATCGCGCCGTACCCGCGCGCCACCTCGCGATGCTCGAGGAACGCGGTCGAGGGCAGCACGACGTCCGCGAGCTTCGCGGTGTCGGTCCACACCTGGTCATGACAGACGACGAACACATCGTCGCGGCGCAGCTGCGCGAGGACAGCGGCCTGATCGGGCGCGGTCGCGGCGGGATTGCAGTTGTAGACGAACACCGCCTCGATCGGCGGATCGCGCAGAGTCGCGAGCGCGCTCGCGAGGTTGCCCATGTTGACGTGCCGGACGATCGTCGGCTCCTCACAGATCGCGGCCTCGGGCGTGACGCGCCACCGCGCGGAGTCGCCGTTCGACATCGTGAAGCCGCCGCCGCGCACGCCGAATTTGCCGCCGACGGCGGTGATCGCCATGATCGCAGCGATCGCGCTGCCGCCGTTGCGGTTGCGCTCGGGTCCGTAGCCGATGCGAATCGCCGCCGGCGAGCTGGCTGCGTAGAGCTCGACGAACCGGTCGAGCAGCGCAGGATCGATGTTCGCCTCGCGAGCGGCGGCGTCGAGCGACCAGTGCGCGGCGCGCTCGCGCAAGAGATCGACCTCGGCGGCATGGCGATCGAGAAACGCGAGATCGGCGTGACCGCGCTCGAACAGCGCGTGGATGATCGCCAGCGCGACCGGCAGATCGGTGCCGGGGCGCACCGGGATGTGAAGATCGGCGCGGCGTGCGAGCGGTGTCGCCCGCGGATCGACGACGACCAGCTTGGCGCCTGCGTCGCGCGCTCGCTCGATCACCGGCACGAGGTGGATGCCGGTCGCATGCGGATTCGTCCCCCACACGACGATCAGCTTTGCGTGCGCGTAGTCCTCGAGCACGACGCCGGGCATCGCACCGACGACACCACCCTGCGCGGCGCTCGTCGCCGACGCGCAATACGTTCGATCGAGGTTCGACGCGCGGAGCCGGCGGAAGAATCGCGTCGCCAGCGCGCCCTCGGTCAGCCAGCCGTTCGAGCCACCGTAGTGGTACGGCAGGATCGCTGCGCCGCCGTGGCGCTCGCGGATCGCGGTGAGCCGCTGCGCGATGAGATCGAGCGCCTCGTCCCACGTCGCGCGCTCACCGCGGATCATCGGGTGGAGGATGCGATCGGGCCCGTAGAGATGATCGGCGATCTTGCGGACCTTGCCGCAGATGAAGCCGTCGGTGATCGGCCCGCGGCGATCGCCATCGACCTCGACGACGCGCCCGCCGTCGACCGTCACCGTCAAGCTGCACGCATCGGGGCAGTCGAGCGGGCAAGAGCTTTGACGACGCTCCATGCGCCGAACCTAGCACTACGGCGACTTCGCCGCGTCGTCGATCTTCTGCTGCAGCGTGTGCGCGATCGCGTCGTCGATGCCTTGCGCGCGCAGCGCCGCGGCCATCTGACGCGCCTGATCGAGCAGCTCGGCCCGCTGGTTCGGCGTTGCCGTTGCGCGATCGATCAGCACCTCGAACGGCTGGAACTTCATGCACTCCGGCTGTGGGGCCGGCTCGGCGGCGAGCAGCCGGCTCGCATGATCGAGGGCCGCACGCGCGGTGGCGAGATCGTGGGCTGCGATCGCGCCCACCGCTCGGTCGCGCGCGATATCGACGAGCGTGCAGGTGCGCTGGGCCGGCGGCAGCAGCTTCGCGCTCGCCTCGGCCTTCGCGACGTCACCGCCCTCGCGCAACACGCGGATCTGCAGCCCGCGCCAGCCTGCGTTGTCCGGCTGGGACGCGACGAGCGCATCGAGCAGCTGCACCGACTCGCGGCGCGCGCCCGCAACGTCGCCCTTGCCCAGCTGGTCGCGCGCGTTGGCCAGATCGGAGAGCGTGCTCGCGAGCTCGGCGCGCAGCATCACGTTGTCCGGATCGACCTCGACGAGCGCGCGCTGGATTGCGGTCGAGTCCGCCAGCGCCTGCTCGGCTCCCGCGAGCTCACCCTGATCGATCAGCACGCCGCCGAGCAAGCTCTCCGCCGTCGCGAGCGCCTGATGTCCCTCGGCACGCCACGGGCTGCGCCTCACCGCGAGCTTCGCCGCCGCGATGGCCGGCTCGATCGCCGCGCGCGCCTCGGGCAGATCGCGGAGCGCCCACCGCCGCTGCGCGTCGACATACCCGATCGAGGACGCGAGGCTCGCCCACTGCACGTTGCCAGCATCGGGCGGCAGCGCCTTGTGCGCCTCGGCGATGAACGCGCCGGCCTCGTCGAGCTCGCTCGCGGCCAATGTGATCGAGGCGAGCCGCAGCGCTGCCATCGCGTGCATCGTGCGACGCACCGGTGTCTCCGGAAGCTTCGCGAGCTGCGTGATCGCGCCCTGGAACGCGATCGTCGCGCCGGTCGGATCGGTGGCTTCGATCGCCGTGCCGCGGTCGACGAGCAGCTCGGCAAGCACATCGCTCGCGCCCCGTTCGCCACGTCGTTCGGCTTCACGTGCGAGGTCGAGTGCGGTCGCCGAGAGCGTATCCGCCGAGCCCGTCTGCCCCGCGAGCGTCGCGACGCCGGCGCGCAGCGCCTTGACCTCGGCGTGGCGCACCAGCTCGAGCGCGAGGTCCTCGCGTGCCGGCGTGACCTGCGTGTAGTAGTCGTCGAGCCGCGCCGCGGCGTCGGAGAGCACGTCCAGGTGCCCCACACCACGCAGCTTCTGCGGCAAATCGTCGACGAGAAAGCCGAGCAGGTTCGACGCCGCCGCGCGCTCGGTATTGGCGCGGTCGCGCTCGCCGATGACCTTCTCGATCGCGACGCCACCGATCAGCGCGCCCGAGACGACCACGCTCGCGATCACCGCGACAGCCGTGCGATGTCGCCGCAACCCTCGCCCGACGCGCTGATACCAGCGATAGCGGTACGCATCGACGAGCAACCCGGCCTGATAGCGCCGCAGATCCGCGCCGAGCTCACCGGCATCGGCGTAGCGCTTCGCCGGATCGGGCTGCGCCGCCTTCGCGATGATCGCGCGCAGGTCGCCCGGCAGATCCGGCGCACGTCGCGCGACATCGATCGGCTCGCCTTCTGCCGCCAGCACGATCGCCGCCTCCGACGAGCCCTTGCGCGGCGGTTCGCCGGTCAGCGTCTGGAACAGGATGCACCCGAGCGCGTAGACATCGGTGCGCCGGTCGGTGTCCTCGCCACGCGCCTGCTCGGGCGCCATGTAGCCGGGCGTGCCGACAATCGAGCCGAGCGCGGTCTTCGTCGGATCCAGATTCGGCACCGACGCCCGCGGATCCTCGGGCTCGCCGATCTGCTTGCCGAGGCCCCAGTCGATCACCACG
>Ga0207683_10002000_pt1 | contig 18035 bp, 18 predicted proteins | sample KBSM73metaG_FD_184333 | JGI IMG/M metagenome (GOLD analysis project Ga0207683, IMG submission 184333) | Miscanthus rhizosphere microbial communities from Kellogg Biological Station, Michigan, USA - KBS M7-3 metaG (SPAdes) (version 2) | ecosystem: Host-associated > Plants > Roots > Rhizosphere >... | reverse complement strand
AAGACCAATACGCTGGCGCAGGCTTCGATGAAGCTCGGCGAGGCCATGTACAAGCAGCAGGCCGAAAGCGACGCCGCCAAGGATGCTGCGAAGGACGACGTGGTCGACGCGGAGTTCACCGAGGTCGACGACGACAAGAACAACAAGAAGTCGGCTTAAACGGGCTTTCGATCATGACCCTCATTCCAAAGAGCGCCTCTTGCGTCTCGATGGGTGGGGGTCATTTTTCGTTAAGCTGAAGGCTGCATCTTTCAATGCGCACCTTCGGTATGAACTTCGGGCGGATTTGACGGATGTCCACCAAGCGTTGCTATTACGAAACCCTGGAAGTCGAGCGGACTGCGGACGAGTCCAAGCTCAAGGCGGCGTTCCGCAAGCTCGCGATGAAATGGCATCCCGACAAGAATCCGGGCGATGCCACCAGCGAAGTGAAGTTCAAGGAAATCAACGAAGCCTACGAAGTCCTGAAGGACGGCGACAAGCGCGCCGCCTATGACCGCTACGGCCATGCGGCGTTCGAACAGGGCATGGGCGGTGGCGGCCCCGGATTCGGCGCAGGCTTCGCCTCGTCATTTTCCGATATTTTCGAGGATCTGTTCGGCATGGCCGGGCAGCGCGGCGGCCGCGGCGGTGGCCGGGAGCGTGGCGCCGACCTGCGCTACAACATGGAAATCACGCTGGAAGAAGCTTTCATGGGCAAGACTGCCCAGATCGAGATTCCGGTTTCCGTCACCTGCGAGCCCTGCTCGGGTACCGGCGCGAAGGCCGGCACCAAGCCGAAGACCTGTTCGACATGCGGCGGGCAGGGGCGCGTCCGGCAAGCCCAGGGCTTCTTCACGCTGGAGCGGACCTGTCCGGGCTGCCAGGGCCGTGGCCAGATGATCGAGGACGCCTGTCCTTCCTGCTCCGGCTCGGGCCGGGTGACGCGCGATCGCAATCTGTCGGTCAATATTCCGCAAGGCGTTGAAGACGGCACCCGCATCCGGCTGGCAGGCGAAGGCGAAGCCGGTGTCCGCGGTGGGCCGCCGGGCGATCTCTACATTTTCCTGTCGCTGACCGCGCATCAGTTCTTCCAGCGCGACGGCGCCGATCTGCATTGCCGGGTTCCAATCTCGATGGTGGCGGCAGCACTGGGCGGCGAATTCGAGGTGCCGACCATCGACAAGGGCAAGACCAAAGTGAAAGTGCCGTCGGGGACGCAGTCCGGCCGGCGTTTCCGCATTGCATCAAAAGGCATGCCGGTGCTGCGGTCGCGCCAGACCGGCGACATGTATGTTCAGGTGATGGTCGAAACGCCGCAGAATCTCACCAAGAAGCAGCAGGAGTTGTTGACCGAGTTCGAAAAGCTGTCGTCGGGTGCAACCCAGCCGGAGGCGGCGGGTTTCTTTACTAAGGTCAAGGACTTCTTCGGCAACCGTAGCAACCCATAGTGCGATCAGCAGAACCGTTTTGCTTGACCGTGTCGGCTGGGCCCTATACGTCTTTGTGACTGTTTTCTGACATCCCCGCACGTGTGCGGTCCCGCCTGGTAGCGACATGCCTTTGCAATCGTCCGTGCGTGCGTTGAAGAAGCCTCCCCGTCTTGACGATGAGGTTCGTTTTCTTCGTTCATGGATCGAGAAGCCGCTGCATATGGGCGCGGTGATGCCGTCGAGCCGGCTCCTGGCCCGCACCATGGCGCAATATGTCGATGTCGATTCCGAAGGTCCCGTCATCGAACTTGGGCCCGGGACCGGTGCGATCACCAAAGCATTGATCGATCGCGGCGTCGATCAGAAGCGACTCGTGCTGGTCGAATATAATCCGGGTTTTTGCGCATTGCTGCGCGATCGCTATCCGCACGCCAAAGTAGTGCAGGGCGACGCCTATAAGCTCAGGGACTCGCTCTGGGATGTGCTCAAGGATCCCGCCTCGGCCGTGGTCTCCGGCCTGCCGTTGGTGACGAAGCCGATGCTGACGCGCCTGAAACTGATTCGGGACGCCTTTGCCGCGCTCGCGCCGGGCGCCCCCTTCGTTCAGTTCACCTATTCGGTCGCGCCGCCGATCCCGAAATCGCTGCCCGGCGTGTCCACAGAAGCTTCCGAGCGGATCTGGATGAACCTTCCGCCCGCCCGGGTCTGGGTGTATCGCAAGGGCTGATGCCGCTCGCGCACATTAGCGTGTGCGGATTTGCCCCGAGTGCGATTTCAAAAGATATGTCCGCGCTGAAAATCCTCGTGATCCCGGGATCGCTTCGCTCAGGCTCGCTCAATGCGAGGCTGGCTGCCGTGGCGGCACACGAGTTGGCGGAATCCGGCGCCGAAGTCACCCGCATCTCGCTGTCGGATTTTCCGCTGCCGATCTATGACGGCGACCTGCAGGTCAAATCCGGCGTGCCGAAAAACGCGGTGAACCTCAAGCGCATGATGTCGGGTCATCACGGCGTGCTGATCGTGACGCCGGAATATAATTCCTCGGTGCCGGCGCTGGTCAAGAACACCATCGACTGGGTCAGCCGGGTGCAGGATGCGCATGAGAGCCGCGGCCAGGTGTTCCGCGAACGAATATTTGCGATCGCATCGGCATCGGGAGGGCGCCTCGGCGGCGCGCGGGCGCTGGCGGCGCTGCGGCTCATTCTTTCCGCCTGCCACGCGACCGTCATTCCAAACCAGCTCGCGCTGTCATTCGCTGATGACGCCTATGACGAGATGGAACGGCTGAAACATCCCGCCGATATCGAGGCGCTGAGAGCGCTGGCGCGGCAATTGATCGACCTATCCCAACGCATGATGTGAGGTGACATGCAGCCAGCCAAGATCGCTCCGAAAGACCGCCTGATTGTGCCGCTCGATCTACCGAGTGTCGCTGCCGCGGAGGCGATGATCGTGAGGCTTGGCGACAGCGTAAGTTTCTACAAGATCGGTTATCAGCTCGCTTATGCCGGCGGATTGCCGCTCGTACGTCAACTCGCAAGCGCAGGAAAGAAGGTTTTCGTCGATCTCAAACTGCACGATATCGGCAATACCGTTGCGCGCGGCGTCGAAAGTGTCGCCACACTCGGCGCCACCTTCCTGACGGTTCATGCCTATCCGCAAACCATGAAAGCGGCTGTCGAAGGACGCGCGGGGTCGAACCTCAGGATTCTCGCGGTCACCGTGCTGACATCCTATGACGACGGCGATCTTCATGCCGCGGGCTATCGCCTCAACGTGTCCGATCTGGTGGAAGCGCGCGCCCAGCAGGCGCAGGTGCTCGGCGTCGACGGGCTGGTATGCTCGCCGCAAGAGGCGGCGGCCCTGCACAAGATCGTCGGTCACCAGATGGTTCTGGTGACGCCGGGCATCCGGCCGGCGGGCTCTGCCACCGGCGACCAGAAGCGCATCATGACGCCGGCACGGGCGATTGCCGCCGGCGCGGATTATCTGGTGGTCGGACGGCCGATCACCGAAGCTGCCGACCCCAAGGGAGCCGCGGATGCCGTTCAGGCGGAAATCGCGCAGGCGCTTACTTAACAAAAGGAGGAACGCAAGATGGCAAAAGGCTACTGGATCGCACGCGTCGACGTTCACGATGAGGAGGGCTACAAGGCCTATGCGGCAAACAACCCGGCGATCTTCAAGAAATTTGGCGGGAAGTATGTCGCCCGCGGCGGCAAGGTCACTGGCCTCGAGGGTCAAAGCCGCTCGCGCAACGTGGTGATCGAATTCGAGAGCTACGAGAAGGCGCTGGCCTGCTATCAGTCACCGGAATACCAGGCCAACATCAAGCTGCGGCTGCCGCATTCGAACGCCGATCTTATCGTCGTGGAAGGCTACGACGGCCCGCAGCCGTAGAAACCGAAGGTCCATCGGTTGCCGGAACGGCCTGCTCCCGCTATAGGGCGTGAGGAGGTGAGCCATGGCCGATATGCGATTGATCGTTGCGGGGGCAGGCGGCCGGATGGGCCGTGCCTTGACGCGCGTCATTTCGGAGACGCCCGGGGCGGTCGTGACCGGCGCGCTCGAAGCGCCGGGCTCGGAACTGCTGGGCAAGGATGCCGGCGTGCTCGCAGGCCTGCCCGCCAACGGCGTTCAGCTCTCGGCTGATTTATGGGCGCTGTCGGCGAATGCGGACGGCATTCTGGATTTCACCGTGCCCGGAGCAACCATCGCCAATGTCGCGATCGCCGCCGAACGCGGCCTGGTTCACATCGTCGGAACGACGGGGCTGTCCGCCTCCGACATGGCTGTCATCAAGAGCGTGACGTCCCGCGCGGTCGTCGTGCAGTCCGGCAATATGAGTCTCGGCGTCAATCTGCTCGCCGCTTTGGCGAAGCGGGTCGCGCAGTCGCTGGACGAAAGTTTCGATATTGAAATCGTGGAAATGCACCACAGGGCCAAGATCGATGCGCCGTCGGGAACCGCGTTCCTGCTTGGCGAAGCCGCCGCCGCCGGCCGCGGCGTCGACCTCCACACCCGCTCGGCGCGGGGCCGCGACGGTATGACCGGCGCGCGGCGTTCAGGCGATATCGGTTTTGCTTCCCTGCGCGGCGGCTCAGTCACCGGCGATCACAGCGTGATTTTCGCGGGTCCCATGGAGCGCATCGAACTGACGCACCGGGCCGAAGATCGGACCATGTTCGCGCAAGGTGCCGTGAAAGCCGCATTGTGGGCACGCGGCAAGCAGCCAGGTTTCTATACGATGACCGACGTGCTGGGCTTGACCGACTTCTGAAACAATCGAAATCGAAAACGGAATTTTCGGAATGAGCGACCGTCTTCTTGTGCTCGTGCGTCACGGCCAGAGCGATTGGAACCTGAAAAATCTCTTCACCGGCTGGAAGGATCCTGACCTGTCCCCGCAGGGCGTCGCGGAGGCCAAGGAGGCCGGACGCAAACTCAAGGCGCAAGGTTTGTCGTTCGATGTCGCCTTCACCTCGGTGCTCACACGGGCGCAGCACACGCTCGATTTGATGCTCGCAGGGATCGGCCAGAGCGGGCTGCCGACCAAAAAGGATCTCGCGCTCAATGAACGCGATTATGGCGATCTCTCCGGCCTCAACAAGGACGACGCCCGCAAGAAATGGGGCGAAGATCAGGTGCTGATCTGGCGGCGCTCCTATGATGTGCCGCCGCCCGGCGGCGAAAGCCTGAAGGACACGCTGGCGCGCGCGCTGCCTTATTACGTCCAGGAGATTTTGCCGGGCGTGTTGCGCGGCGAACGCACGCTGGTTGCCGCCCACGGCAATTCGCTGCGCGCGCTGATCATGGTGCTGGAGAAGCTGACGCCGGAGCAGATCTTGAAGCGCGAACTCGCGACCGGCGCGCCCGTGATCTACCGGCTCAATGCGGACTCCACCGTCGCATCGAAGCTCGATCTGGCGGCGTGAGCGGCGAAATCGAAATCTCCATCCTCGAGGCGCCAGTTTCGGTCAGCGCGCTCGATCAACTCGCCTCCGTGCTGGTCGACTGCGTCGAAGGCGGCGCCAGTGTCAGTTTCATGTCGCCGTTCGGGCATGACGAGGCGCTCGTCTTCTTCCGTAAGGTCGCTAGCTCGGTGGCGGCGGGCGATACCGTGCTGCTGTCCGCAAAGCTCGACGGCAAGATCGTCGGCACCGTTCAGCTCGGGCTCGATACGCCGCCCAACCAGCCGCATCGCGCGGACCTGAAGAAAATGCTGGTGCATCGCTCGGCGCGCGGCCGCGGCATCGGAGCTGCGTTGATGGCGCGGGTGGAAGACGAGGCGAGACGGCTTGGCCGCTGGTTATTGGTGCTCGACACCGTCCCCGGCGAAAACGGTTACCGGCTCTACCGGCGGGCAGGTTGGACCGAAAGCGGCATCATTCCGGATTACGCGATGTTTCCGGATGGAAGGCTGTGCGACACCGCGTTGTTCTGGAAGCGGCTGGATCGGTGATTCCTCCTGCTTACGGCGCAAGCCGCTGCAGGAGTTCATGCGCAAACACCGAAAGCGAATCGTCGCGGGCTCCCATCACCAGGATGCGATCGCCGGGACGGGCCAGCTTCACCAGACTGTCGCCGCAAGCGCTGCGATCCGCAAAGGCCAGAGCATTTCGGCCGCGCCGCTCGATCTCGCCGACGAGCTCACGGCTACCGATGCTGCGGTCGACCGTGCCGCCGAAATAGACGGGCTCGGGCATGACAAGAACATCGTCAGCATGCAGGCCGTTGGCAAAGCAGTCTACCAACGCGTCTTTCATCAAACGTATAGGGCCGTAGCCATGCGGCTGGAACATCAGCAGCAGGCGGCCGGGAAACGCGTGCATGGTCTCCAACGTGGCCGATATCTTGTCGGGATTGTGCGCGAAGTCGTCGATGACGGTTATTCCGTTGACGGTACCAACAACCTCAAGCCGCCGGCGGATGCCGCTGAATTCACCTAGATAGAGCGCGGCATCTGCGAGCGTCACGCCGCATGCTTTCGCGGCGCAGAGCGCGGCGAGCGCGTTGGCAGCGTTGTGCAGCCCTGGCACTTTCAGCTTAACCTCGACGACTTCATCGGTGTCGCGCGCCTTGACGCGGAAGGCGATCCCGGTTGGTGAAGGGACCGGCGATGAGGCGAGGAGATCGGCTCGCGCATCGCTCAGGCTGTAGGTCACGGTCTGGCCCGGCTTCAGATCGGGCACCAGCGCTGCGGTTTCCGGATTGTCGAGATTCAGCACTACCGTCTCGGCGTTGGCGCTGAAGTCGCGGAACAGGCTGCGCAGTTCGTCCATCGATTTATGGTCTAACGAGATGTTGTTCACGACCGCGATGCGCGGTTCAAAAAACGCAATCGAGCCGTCGCTCTCGTCCACCTCACTCACGAACGTCTCGCCGTCGCCGATCCTGGCGCTGGCGAACGGGGTGTCCGCGGCGACGAAATTATTCATGTCGGCGCCGTTCATGATCGTTGGGCTCTTTCCGGCGCGATGCAGAATCCAGCCGATCATGCCGACGGTGGTGGATTTTCCGCTGGTGCCGGCGACGCCAATGCCCAAGGTGGCAGCATTGAAGAGGTCGGCAAGAAGCCTCGCACGGGTGGTAACGGCGGCGCCGGCGCGCCGCGCGGCTTGCACATCGGGGATCGTTTCCTCGACTGCCGCCGATGTGACCAGGATCTGACCGGCGCGACGGATGCCGCTGCCATCCTGCGGATGGAGCGAGACGCCATTTTCACGCAGAAAATCGAATCTTTCGGTGTTGCGTCCCTGATCGAGCGCGCGGTCGGACCCCTCGACCCGCCCGCCCTTGGCCTGGATGATCAGAGCGAGGGGGGTCATGCCACTACCGCCAACGCCGCAAAAAAAGTAATCTCCAGGCAAGGACATCGGTAGAATCTACAAGCGTTGCCGATCAAGTGCAACGCGCGCGGGGCGGCAGGGATGAGCAAGGAGAAGTGTCGGATCGGCGTTGTCGCGCCGGCTTCGCGAATGTCTGTGGAGGTCGCCGAAAGAGTGCAGGCGTTGGCCGGATCGCTGTATCCGGAGGGGCGGCTTGAGATTTTCTTCCATCCCCAGTGCTTTGCTTCGCACGGACATTTCGCCGGCGACGACGAAACGCGCGCACAGGCCTTCCTCGACATCGCCAATGACGAAAGTTACGACGCGGTGTGGTTCGCGCGCGGCGGTTACGGCTCCTGCCGCGTGGTGGAGGCCGTCATGTCCGGATTGACGCGACCGTCCAGACGGAAAACCTATTTGGGCTACAGCGACGGGGGTATGTTGCTTGCGGCGCTCTATCGCACCGGCTTCAATTCGGTGGCGCATGGTCCGGTGGTGCAGGACATCGTCCGGGACGGCGGCGACGCAGCGATCGGGCGGGCGCTCGCCTGGATCATCGATCGTGCACCCGACGCGTTGGAGCCAGCGGTCCGTCGCTCGAACAAGACGGCGGCATTCAACATGACGATCCTCAGCCACTTGCTCGGAACGCCGCTGCAGCCGGACCTCGACGGTCACGTGCTCATGCTGGAGGAGGTGTCGGAGGCGATGTACCGGATCGAAAGGTCGCTGTTTCACATCACCGGCAATCCCGGGATCAGGCGGGTGGCCGGCATCATGCTGGGCCGCTGCAGCGACATCACGCCGAACGATCCGGATTTTGGCATGAACGAAGAGGAGATCGCCCGCCACTGGTGCCAGCGATCCGGCATTCCCTGGTTGGGCCGCGCCGACATCGGGCACGACGCCGGCAACAAGGTCGTGCCATTCGGGCGCAGCCCGCTCGGGAGCAGCGTGTGAGCTTGCATGCGCCGGAGCATTTTCCGGCGTGCTTACGAGTCAGTGCAGCCCGACCTGTCCGGCTTCCCAGCCTAGCATCGCCTGTTTCCGGGTGATGCCCCAGTGATAGCCGGTCAGCGCGCCGCCTTTGCCGAGGGCGCGATGGCAGGGCACCACGAACGATACCGGATTGCGGCCGATGGCCGCGCCGACCGCACGCGACGCCTTGGGGTTTTTGATCTTGTTGGCGATATCGGAGTAGCAGACCGCGCGGCCCATCGGAATTTTCAGCAGCGTCTCCCACACCCGCACTTCGAAATCGGTGCCGATCAAGACCACGCGCAGCGGCTGGTCCGCCCGCCACATTTTCGTGTCGAAGATGCGTTGCGCGAGACCCGCGGTGCCGTCGCGGTCTTCGACATAGGTCGCGTTCGGCCAGCGCCGCTTCATGTCGGCGAACGATGCCTGCTCTTCGCCGGGATCGGCGAAGGCGAGACCGGCCAGCCCACGGCCGCTCGCAATCACGATCGCGGTGCCGAATGGCGAGGGGTGGAATCCGTAGCGGAGGGTCATGCCGGCGCCGCCGTTCTTCCATTCGCCCGGCGACATCGCCTCATGGGTGACGAACAGATCGTGCAGCCGGCCCGGACCCGAGAGGCCGGAGTCGAGCGCGGCATCGAGCACGCTGGCAGAGTCGCGCAGCAGGCCTTTGGCGTGATCGAGGGTGAGCGCCTGCATGAAAGCCTTTGGCGTCAGCCCGGCCCAGCGGCGGAACAGATGGTGGAGTTCATCCGGCGTGACGCTGGCGGCTTCCGCCATCGCTTCGATGGTCGGCTGCGCGCGCCAGTGTTCCGAGATGAAGGCGATAGCGCGGCGCACCGAGTCATAATCGCGCAGCGCGGCGTTCTGGGGGCCCGGTTTGGTCAGGCGCTGGTCATTTATGGCGAGTGTCATCATGGCATCTGATGTAGGGCGGATGCGAGCTTCAAACCACCCGATTCCTGACTACAGGGGATTGTAGGTTATGCCTCGTTTGGCAGACTGCAGTGCGGCCAGTAAGGCTTTGGCAAAACTGGCTTTTTCGTCCGGTCCGAGAAAGCTGCCGATGGAGACGCGTCGTCCCCTCGAGACCAGATAAAGCCGCTCGATCCCGAATTCGGCGTGCGTCTTCTGGTCGAGCTGCACCCAGAGCGGATTGAGCACCCATTCCATGACATGGCCGCGGTGGCTAACCCGGCGCACGCGCAACTCCGATGGTGTCACCGAGATTTCCTCGAAAGCTCTGGCGCTGCGGAAATTGATCCGGAATGCCCAGTAGATCACCAGCACGTCGAGCCCGAAAAAGCCGAACACCGGCCAGGCGCCGATCCACCAGAACACAACACCAGCGGCAAAGCTTATCACGGTGATAAACGTCATCAGCACCAGAAATCCGGTGCGATTGAGCGAGCGATGCGGCGTCAGCCGCGCCGAAAACAGCTCTGGCTGATCAAGTTCAGGATCAAAGTCGTTGCTTGCTGTCATGGCGTGTCAGTATACCCGGATCATGGCCAAAATCATCCGCCCCAAGAGCGCTAAAGAAACCCGCGCTAAAGAAACCCGCGCCAAAAAATCCGCCGTTCGACCTGCACCCCAAAAGCCTGCAGAGAAACCGGCGAAGAAGGCTGCCAAACCGGCTTCCGGCCGCCTGGCGAAAAAATCAGCCAAGCCAAAACCGTGGACCGCGGCCGAGGTCCACGAAGCGTTCAGCCGTTTTCGCAAAGCCAATCCCGAGCCGAAGGGCGAGCTCGAACATCTCAATCCCTACACGCTGCTGGTGGCCGTGGTGCTGTCGGCACAGGCGACCGACGCCGGCGTCAACCGCGCGACCCGCGCGCTTTTTGCGGTCGCCGATACGCCGGAAAAGATGCTGGCGCTCGGCGAGGATAAAGTGCGCGACTACATCAAGACCATCGGGCTCTATCGCAACAAGGCCAGGAACGTCATCGCTCTGTCGGAAAAACTGATCGCCGAATTCGGCGGCGAGGTGCCGCGCACCCGCGCCGAGATCGAGACGCTGCCTGGCGCCGGGCGCAAGACGGCAAACGTCGTGCTCAACATGGCCTATGGCGAACACACCATGGCCGTCGATACCCATGTATTTCGCGTGGGCAATCGCACGGGGCTCGCGCCCGGCAACACGCCGATCGAGGTCGAATTGGGATTAGAGAAGGTGATCCCGTCCGAGTTCATGCTGCACGCCCATCACTGGCTGATCCTGCATGGCCGCTATACCTGTCTGGCACGCAAGCCGCGCTGCGAGGTCTGCCTGATCAACGATCTCTGCCGCTGGCCAGAAAAGACGGTCTAATTTTTGTTTGGACGCGGTTGGCTTGGGCGCATGCCCATCCCTGAGATCTTCTCGCGCGTGCTTGTACACGAGCAAACCCGAGCATAGGCTGCATGACAAGGTCCGCAATCCAAGGGCCGTGAAAATAATGCCGGGAGGAAATCGTGCGATTGCAGCTTGCGCTCATTTCAGCTCTTGCCATCGCTTGCACAGGCGCGACTGCCGCGCATGCGCAAGTCTCCGACGACGTCGTCAGGATCGGCGTGCTCAACGATCAGTCCGGTCTCTATGCTGATTTGGGCGGACCGGGTTCGGTCGTAGCCGCCCGCATGGCGGTCGAGGATGCCGGCGGTTCGGTGCTCGGCAAGCCGGTCGAGATCGTGTTCGCCGATCACCAGAATAAATCCGATGTCGGCGCGGCTATCGCGCGGCAATGGTTCGATATCGGCAAGGTCGATATGGCGATCGGTTTCGACCACTCCGCCGTGGCGCTTGCTGTCGAGCAACTCGCGGCCGAGCGCAACAAGATCGCGATTGCAGGCGCCGTCGGCAGCACGGCCTTCACCGGCAAGTCGTGCACGGCGAACGAAGCATCCTGGATCTATGACAGCTATGCGCTCACCACGAGTCTGGCGAAAGCAACCGTCGCCGAAGGACGCGACACCTGGTTCTTCATCACGGTCGACTATGCGTTCGGCCATTCGCTCGAGGCCGATGCGACCGCCGCCGTGCAGGCCGCCGGAGGCAAAGTGCTCGGCAGCGTGCGTCACCCCCTGAATACGTCTGATTTCAGCTCCTACTTGCTGCAGGCGAAGGCGTCCGGCGCGAAGGTCATCGCCTTCGCCAATGGCGGCGGCGACATGGTCAACGCCATCAAACAGGCTAACGAGTTTGGGCTTACCAAAAATCAGACCACGGTCGCGCTGCTGATCTTTATCTCAGACGTTCACAGCATGGAGCTTCAGGCGGCCCAAGGGCTGAAATTCGTCACGGCTTTTTACTGGGATCGCAACGACGAAACCCGTGCCTGGTCGAAGCGTTTCTTTGCCAAGCATGGCCGGATGCCGACCATGCCGCAGGCCGCCGTCTATTCGGCGATACGCCATTATCTTACGGCGATCGCGGCTGCCGGCACCGACGAGGCCAAGGCCGTGCTGGCCAGGATGCGCGCGATGCCCGTGAATGATTTTTACGTGACGAACGGCCATTTGCGGGAAGACGGCCGCCTGGTGCACGACATGTATTTTGCCCAGGTGAAGACGCCGTCAGAGTCCGCCAAGCCGTGGGACTATTACAAGATACTCGGGACGATCCCGGGCGATCAGGCGTTCCGTTCGCTGGCGGACGGCGGCTGCCCGCTGGTGGCGCGTTGACGCTGCTCGTCTCTCCCCGAAAGCGCGGCCGGGCCGGCATGTCTGATCGGTGATCTTTGCCGGTGGTCCGAAAAGCCGGTCTGAGGCATGATCGCCCTCATGTTCCGTCCGGCATCCGGGAACGATGAGGGGATCGCCTTGAGCCAGCAGGATCAAACGACCGCCCCGCCACCGGCCCAGACTGCGGCGGCACCGTCCCAAACCGCTGCGGCGGTAGCCTCGGCTCGCGCAGCCGCGCATCAGCCATCCTCTCAAGCCCGTAAAGCGTGGGGCCGGCTCGCGCTTCCGCTGTTCGCGGTGCTGGCGGCATTTGTTTTCATTGCGCTGGCAACATTGCGTTGGGACGCCTGGGTCGGCAGCGCCGCGATCCAGACCACGAACGATGCTTATGTACGTGCCGAGCTGACGCGGCTGAGCAGCCGGGTTGCGGGTGAAGTTCTCGTTGTTGCCGTCAATGACTTTCAGCGCGTCAAGGCCGGCGATCTGCTGGTACAGATCGATCCGGCCGACTATCAGGCCCAGGTCGCACAAGCCGAGGCAAACGTTGCCGCTGCGCAGGCCGCCCTCGACAATCTGAACAATCAGGTCGAACTGCAATACGCCACCATCGCACAGGCCGAGGCGCAGCAGGTATCGGCGCTCGCGCAGGAAGTCGAGGCGCACCAGGAGCAGGAACGCCAGCAGTCGTTGTCGCAGACCGAAGCCGGCACAAGGCAGAAATTCGAGCAGGCGACCGCGGCCTATGCCAAGGCGCAGGCCGATGTTCGCGCCAGCCGCGCCGTGATCGCCGCGCAAAAGCATCAACTGGAAGTGCTGTCGGGAACCAAGAAGCAGCGTTCCGCTGACGTGCTTGGTGCGCAGGCCGCGCTTTCCGCGGCGCGCCTGAAGCTTGGTTACACCAAGATCGTCGCACCATTCGACGGCGTTGTCGGCGAGCGACAGGTGCAGCCCAGCGACTACGTCAATATCGGCAGCAACCTCATCAATGTCGTGCCGCTGCCGAATGTTTATGTGATCGCCAATTACAAGGAAACCCAGCTGACGCGGGTGAGGCCCGGCCAGCCCGTCGACATCACCGTCGATAGTTTCGCCGGCGAGAAACTGCAGGGCCGCGTCGAGCGAATCGCGCCGGCCAGCGGGTCGCAATTTGCGCTGCTGCCGCCCGACAACGCCACCGGTAATTTCACCAAGGTGGTGCAGCGCATCCCGGTGCGCATTCGGCTCGACAAGGATCAGCCATTGCTCGAACGGTTGCTGCCGGGGATGTCCGTCGTCACCAACATCCGCACCGATGCGGCGGCGGTTAGCGGAAAATGACGGCGGAAAGTGACAGCGGCCGTGGCCCGCTTTCGCAAGGCGGCATCGCGCCTCGGCCGCTGTTCGCAGTTGTCGCCGTGTTGCTGGGCTCTTTTCTGGCAAACTTCGACAGCCGCCTGACCACGGTCGGATTGGCGGATTTGCGCGGCGCGTTTTCGCTCGGCTTCGATGAAGGCGCCTGGCTCTCGACGGCCGGAATAGGTTCGCAGATTTTCATCGCACCCGCGGTCGCGTGGCTTGCGACGGTTTTCGGCTTGCGCCGTGTGCTCGGCATTCCAAGCCTGGTCTATGCCCTCGTTTCGCTAGTGATTCCGTTCGTTCACGATTACACGACGCTGATCGTGCTGAGCGTCGTGCATGGCATGCTGCTGGGCACCTTCGTTCCCGCCACCTTGATGATCGTCTTTCGGAACCTGCCGATCAAATGGTGGCTGCCGGCGATCTCGATCTATGCGATCCGGGTCGGCTTCGCGCTCGATACCAGTCCCTCGCTGGTTGGCTTCTATGTCGATCATTGGGGATGGCAGTGGCTGTACTGGCAGGGCGTCGTCATCGCGCCGCTGATGGGCCTGATGGTTTATCTCGGCACGCCCAACGAGCCGGTCAATCGAACTCTGCTGTGCGATGCCGATTGGGGCGGGATGCTGCTGCTCGGCACGGCGGTCTCGATGATCTATGCCGGGCTCGACCAGGGCAATCGGCTCGATTGGCTGGAATCGGGCACGGTCATGGCGCTGTTGCTGGGCGGCGGCGTGCTGTTTATCGGCTTTCTGATCAACGAGGCATTGGTCCCCGAGCCCTGGGCCCACGTCAACGTGCTGTTCTCGCGCAATGTCGGGCTCGCGCTGGGCGTCATCTGGCTCTACACGATGACTAGCCTCTCTAATTCATCGCTGGTGCCGAACTTCCTCAGCGTGGTCGCCGAATTGCGGCCCGAACAAACCGGCGTGTTGCTGCTGACCTGGGGCGCCCTGCCGATGTTCGTGCTGGTGCCGATATCAATCTATCTGCTCAGGCATTTCGATCCCCGCACTGTGCTTGTCGTGGGATTCTCGGCCTTCGCGGCCGCCAATTTATGGGGAACGCAACTGTCCCACGACTGGGCACGGGAAGATTTCATCGGCATCGTCGTGCTGACGTCGATCGGACAGGCGTTCACGCTGCTGCCGATCATCATTACCCTTTTGTCCAACGCCGATTTTACCCGGGCAACTGCGTTAGCTGCCTATATTCAAATCGTGCGGCTCGGCGGCGCCGAGATCGGTATCTCCCTGATGGGAACCTGGCTCCGCGTCCGCGAACAGATCCATTCCAACTATCTCGGACAGCACGTCGAAAACGGCAGCGACAATGTCGTGCGCATGCTCAAGCAACTCTCGGATTTCTTTGCCAGCCACGGTACGGGAACAGCCCCGGCACGGGCGATTGGCACACTCGCGGCTCTCGTTCAACGCGAGGCCAACACACTCGCTTATATCGACGGCTTTTGGTTGTGCTTCTGGCTGGCGATGACAGCGCTCGGCGTCACGGCGCTGATCACGCGGGCGCCGCCGGGCCCGTTCACGCCGGCGCCGTTCGGCTTTGCCAAGGCCGTGCTGCGGCGATGCGGCGTGGCCGTGTCGTAAAAAGCCGACATCAAATTCACGCGCGATAATTCCTGCCGCGACATCGCGTGGTCGCGTTCAACTTATAGTGAATGTCGCCCTCACCTGCGGCGGATTCTCACCGAAATATTCGCATCGTCCCGCGGTTCATGTTGTTGGGGGCATCATAGCGTTTTCGAGCGAAGTGGATTCCGGTTCGCGTCAAGAAAACGCGTCAAAACAAAGACTAGAGCCCGGTTCTGATTTAATCAGAACCGATAAGGCTCTAGAGGCAGGGACTGCATTATGATCGATACGGCCGCGCTGGTTTCGCTGGCGACCTCGGTGCCACCACATCAATTTCACCAGGCGGAGATCCTCAAAACAGCGCGCAGTGTGATGGCTGAGCGCTATCCGGAGTTCGAATCGCTTTCCAGCCTGTTTGCCAACACCGGGATCCGCCATCGTTACGGCGTCAAACCGATGGAATGGTATACCGAGCGACGCGGCTGGCCCGAGCGCACACAGGCTTTCCTCGAAGGCGCGGAAATCCTGTTTATGGATGTCGCGCGCAAGGCGATGGCGCGTGCCGATCTCTCGGCTGCGGACATCGACACCGTCGTCACGGTGTGTTCGACCGGTATCGCCACGCCGACGCTGGAGGCGCGGGTCGCCGGCAAGCTCGGCTTTCGTGCGGATGTGTCGCGCGTTCCGGTGTTCGGCTTGGGATGCGCTGGCGGCGTGTCAGGCCTGTCGATCGCATCGCGGCTCGCGCAGGCGCGGCCCGGCACCAACGTGCTGCTGGTCGCGCTCGAACTCTGCACGCTCGCTGTGCGCCACGATGAATTGACCAAGGCCAATGTCGTTGCCGCCAGCCTGTTCGGCGACGGCGCCGCGGCGGTTATTCTACGCGCCGGAGACGGCGGCGCGACCCGGATCGAGGCGTGCGGCGAAAAACTCTGGCCGGATACGCTCGATATCATGGGATGGAGCGTCGATCCCGAAGGCTTCGGCGTCATCTTTCAGCGGACGATTCCCAGCTTCGTCGCCGAACATATGGGCCCCGCGGTTGCCGAGGTGCTTTCCCGGATGGAGCTTTCGATGGACGATATCGGCCGCTTCATCTGTCATCCCGGCGGCACAAAAGTAATCATCGCCCTCGAGCATGCGCTGTCGCTCGATCAGGGCACGCTCGATCACGAACGCGAGGTCATCGCCGACTATGGCAACATGTCGGCACCGACGGTGCTCTTCGTGCTCGAACGCGCGCTTGCGCGAGGCCTGGCGCCGCGGTCGTTGTTGACGTCGCTCGGGCCCGGCTTCACCGCAAGCTGCGTCGCGCTGCGACACGCCGCGTGAGCTTCGCCTCGATCATTCTCGTGCTGGTGACGCTGCAGCGATTGGGCGAACTCGTCATCGCGCGCGCCAACACCAGAAAATTGCTGGGTCGAGGCGCGATCGAGGTTGGCGCAAACCATTATCCGTTGGTCGTGCTGGTGCACGCGGCGTGGCTGATCGCGCTGTGGATCTGGGGCCGCGATCAGGACGTCAATCTCGTGGCTTTAGCGGCCTTCGCCGTGCTGCAGGGCTTGCGGCTATGGGTCCTTGCCACGCTGGGGTCGCGATGGACCACGCGCATCATCGTGCTGCCGGGCGAGCCGCTGGTTACATCGGGTCCCTATAAATATCTGTCGCATCCGAACTATGCCGTGGTGGCCGGAGAGATCGCGTTGCTTCCGCTCGCGTTGCATCTGCCGCTGCTTGCGCTGGTGTTTACGGTGCTGAACGCTGCGGTGCTCGTGATCCGGGTCCGCGCCGAAGCACGCGGGCTTTCCGTCGTCGTCGGAACGCCCGCGCGCACGGCTTCATGAACGGCCGGCAAGAACAGCCGCAAGAACACCCGGACGCTCCGGCGGCGAAGACCTGGGTTGGCTTCCTGTTGATGTGCCTCGGCATGTTCATGGCCATCCTCGACATTCAGGTCGTGGTGACTTCGCTGCCTACGATCCAGCTCGAACTCGCCATCTCTCCCGATGCGATGAGCTGGATCCAGACGGCCTATCTGATCGCCGAGGTGATCGCGATTCCGCTGACCGGCCTGTTCACGCGCGTTCTGACGTTGCGGTGGCTGTTCGCGTTAGGCGTCGCACTCTTCACCGCCGCATCGATTGGCTGCGCCTTCAGCGGCAATTTCGCCGTGCTGCTTGTGTTTCGCGTGGTGCAGGGGTTTTCCGGGGGCGTGCTGATTCCTGCGGTGTTCTCGGCGGTGTTCCTGCTGTTTCCGTCCCGGCTTCACGCGATTGCCACCACGGTCGGCGGCGTGGTCGCGGTGCTGGCGCCGACCGTCGGTCCCATCGTCGGCGGCTGGATCACGGACAATTGGTCGTGGCCGTGGTTGTTCTTGATCAACGTCATCCCGGGGCTGATCGCGGCCTCGGTGACGCCCTTCCTGCTGCCGCGCCAGAACATCAATCTGCGCGAACTTGCCAAGCTGGATCTGCACGCGCTCGCGCTATTGGCTGCGGGCCTAGCCGGTCTCGAGATCGGATTGAAGGAAGCGCCGCATCGCGGCTGGATGTCGCCGACCTGCATCGCGTTGCTGTTGGGCAGCGCGGTCGTCATGACTTTGTTCATCCGCCGCTCGCTGCGCACGGCGCATCCGGTTGTGCAGCTCTCGACGCTGAAGCGGCGCTCCTTTGCGGCCGGCTGCGCTTTGAGCTTTTGCCTTGGCGTGGGCCTGTTCGGCTCGGTCTATCTGATGCCGGTGTTCCTCGCCTTTGTGCGCCGGCACGATGCCTTCGAGATCGGCACGATCATGCTGGTGACAGGCGTAGCACAGCTCATCGCAGCGCCTGTTGCGGCGATCCTGGAAAGCCGGGTCGGCGCGCGCTGGCTGACCGGAATGGGCTTTGCCCTGTTTGCGCTGGGGCTGGGCTGGAGCGGCCTGCTGCCGCGCACCGCCGACTTCGACGAGATGTTCTGGCCGCAAATCATACGCGGTGTCGCCATCATGTTCTGCCTGCTGCCGCCGACGCGTATCGCGCTGGGCACGTTGCCGGAAGCGGAGGTCGCCGACGCCAGCGGTTTGTTCAATTTGATGCGGAATCTCGGCGGCGCGATCGGCATCGCGATGATCGATACTATCCTGTATGGCCGTAGCCCGATCTACGCCGAACAGTTTCGGCTGCGCCTGTTGTCGGGGGACATCAGCGCAGCCAGGGCGATCGGGCTCGATCCGGCGTTGCTCGCCAACC
>Ga0207683_10001997_pt1 | contig 18053 bp, 17 predicted proteins | sample KBSM73metaG_FD_184333 | JGI IMG/M metagenome (GOLD analysis project Ga0207683, IMG submission 184333) | Miscanthus rhizosphere microbial communities from Kellogg Biological Station, Michigan, USA - KBS M7-3 metaG (SPAdes) (version 2) | ecosystem: Host-associated > Plants > Roots > Rhizosphere >... | reverse complement strand
GCGCTTTAAAAATCACTCGGCTTGGTATAATCGAAGCCTAGGAGGATCTCCATGCTGCTGATCAACAACCAGGAAGTCGAAAAACTTTTTACGATGAAAGATTGTCTCGACGCGCTCGAAGATGCCTATGACGATTTGCTCAAGGGCGATGCGGTCTATCGGCCGCGTTTGGATCTGTGGATGCCATGCGACCGGCCGGACGGCTATTACCGCTGGGGTACGATGGAAGGCGCGAGCCGCAAGATCGGCGTGTTCGCGATCCGCATGAAATCCGACGTGGTCTATTGGCCGAATGAAGATACCGAAGAAAAGTATTGCATGCAGCCCGGCACATGGTGCGGCCTGGTGATGGTGTTCAGCGTGCGCAACGGCGAGCCGCTTGCGATCATCAATGACGGCCTGATCCAGCACATGCGCGTGGGCGCCTGTGCTGGCCTCGGAGCGAAGTACCTGGCGCGCCAGGATGCCTGCGATGTCGGGATTTTCGGCTCCGGCGGCATGGCGCGTACCTACCTCGAGGCTTTTTACGAGGTGCGTAAACTGCGGCGGGTGCGAGTTTTCAGCCCGACCAGAGCGAACCGCGAAAAATTCGCCCGAGAAATGACCGGCAAACTGGATATCGAAGTCGTCGCCGTCGATGCGCCGGAAAAAGTCGTGCGCGAGGCCGATATCATTGCCACCTGCACGGATTCCACCCGCACGGTTTTCGATGAGCCCGAGTGGCTGAAAGAAGGAGCCCATCTTACCTGCGTGCGCGCCTGTGAAATGGGTCCGCAGGTAGTCAAACGATGCGATCTCTCGGTCAAGCTCGGCAAAAACACGATCGAAGCGATGGACGAAGGTATGATCCGACTGCACGGCAACGTCGGCTACATCGCCGGACAACCCGAAGAGCGCGCGCGCATTCCGAATCCGACCGTGGATAATTACAAAGGCGATTACTTCAAGTACTTTATGGATGTTCGGGCGCGCAAGGTTCCAGGCCGTACCAGTGACAAACAGGTTACCTTTTTCATCAATGCCGGCACTCAGGGGCTGCAATTCGCCGCCTGCGCCGGGAAGATCGTCGAGCTGGCGAAGCAGAAAAAAGTCGGCCGCGAGCTGCCGACCGAGTGGTTTTTGCAGGATATTAGGGATTAATCGGCGTCTCGGTTTAGCGTCCGTGTCTAGAGTTATGAAATGCCAAAACACAACGGCAGACGCCAAACGCGAGACGTGAGATGAATCAGTAGCCCAGTTCTTCGATTTGTTCTTCGTCCATGCCGAAATAATGGGCGATTTCGTGGAGCACGGTAAGACGGATTTGCGCGCGCAATTCTTCAAGATCAGGAAAAGTCTCACGCAGCGGCTCGGAGAAGATCGTGATTTTGTCCGGGAGCAGCGGCGGATCCAGGGCCGATCGCTCCGGCAATGGCACGCCCTGATAGATCCCGAAGAGAGTATCGCGGTGCGGGTCGAGCCCTTCGGCAGCCAGCAAGGCCGCGCGTGGTCGCTTTTCTACAACGAACTCCACGTTCTGCAGCTGCTCGCGGAAGCGGCGCGGCAACCCGTCGATGACGCGCGCCACTTCTTTTCTGATTTCGCGATGATCCAATGGTCTGGATTTTCTCCCAAATGTCAGCCTGCCGCAAGTTAGCTATCCTCGCTGCACTGTTCGCAACACTCTTAATGCTGCTCTCGTGCGTCAACGGAAGCTCCGGCGAGCAGTCCGCGACGGCGCTGACGGACGATCTCGATCGCGATTCGCTGCGCACGGCGGTCCAGTACAGCATTGCCTATCTACAAAAAATTCCGCCGGAACAGATCGTCGGCGAGCAACCGCGCGTGTTTACGGCCGGAGAGATCTTGGATTCTCTGCAGGAGTTCGATCGGCTGCTCGATAACTGGAGTTGCCGGCCGTGTTTTGCGCGCGAGATCGAGCGTCGCTTTGAGTTCGTGCCGTCGAGCATGGATTCTGCTACGACCGAGGTGTTGTTTACCGGCTATTACCAACCGGTGATCGACGGCAGCCTCGTGCGCACGGAGAAATTCCGCTATCCGGTTTATGGCCGGCCGGCGGATCTCATCATCGCCGAGCAGGTATTACTCAAGCCGCAACTATCTGTCGAGAAAATCGTCGGGCGGGCCGAGGGCGAGGACTTTCTCCCTTATTATACTCGGCGCGAGATCGATCAAGAGAGCCGGCTCGAAGGCCGCGGGCTAGAGATCGCGTGGGTTGCGGACCCAATCGAGCTTTTTTTTCTGCACATTCAGGGCTCGGGTACCATTCGCCTGCCTGACGGCACGCAATTGAAGATCGGCTATGCAGGGCAGAACGGCTGGCCGTATCGGAGCATTGGACGGCTTCTCATCGAGAACGGCAAGCTCAGCAAAGATGAAATGTCCATGCAGCGGCTGCGCCGCTACTTGCGCGAGAATTCTCAGGAGCAAAGTAAGATCTTCAATGCTAATCCGAGTTACATTTTTTTTCGCCTCAATCCAGCGGGCCCAATGGGCAGCCTCGAAGTGCCGGTGACCGCCGAGCGCTCGCTGGCAACGGATTCCCGTTTGTTTCCGCAAGGCGCGCTCGTGCTCGTGAGCACGGAAATTCCGGTCGTCAGCGGCGCCGGCGAATTGACCGGTTGGCGAGCCGTCACGCGCTTTATGCTCAATCAGGATACCGGCGGAGCCATTCGTGGTCCGCAAAGAGCCGACATCTACTTCGGAGCCGACGAGACGGCGGCGAACCTGGCGGGGTACATGAATCGTCAGGGCAGGATGTTCTTCCCCGTGCTCCGCAAAGCCAATCAAAGTTTGCCGCGTACGAACCGCTGAAGACGGTTGAACCCGCTAATATAAGCATGGCATGCTTTATTGCCGTGCCGCCTTGAGCCATACTTTTTTCCAGTGCAATGCAACGGCATAACGAGAGCCAGAGACTTAAATGGGCGTTGATCATCAGCGGGCTGTATTTTTTCGCCGAGCTGATCGCCGGATTCATGACCAACAGCTTGGCGCTGTTGTCCGACGCCGGCCATATGCTCTCGGACATCGGCGCGTTGAGCTTGAGCCTATTTGCGTTTCGCATGGCCCGGCGACCGGCCACGTTACAGAGCACCTACGGATACCACCGCATCGAAATTCTCGCGGCGTTGTTCAATGGTTTGATGCTCTGGCTGATCGTCGGAATTATTTTTGCCGCGGCATACGGCCGATTTTTTCATCCTCCCGTGGTCGACAGCCAAGGCATGATGATCGTTGCCGTTGTCGGTTTACTGGTCAATCTGGCTGCTGCGGCGATTCTCCATGGGGGACATCGTCACAACCTGAATTTGCGCGGCGCGTTCTTACACGTGATCAGCGATGCCGTCGGTTCAGTGGGCGCGATCATCGCGGGCTTGGTGATGATGACGACCGGTTGGTATCTCGCGGACCCGCTGATTAGTTTTTTCATCGGTGTACTGATCCTTTTTGCATCCTGGAGTTTGGTGCGAGACTCGCTGAGCGTGCTCATGCAAACCGTGCCTAAGGGGATCCGGCTCGAGGAAGTGCGCGAGACCATTGAAGCGGTCGATGGCGTGAGCGCGGTCCATGATCTGCATATCTGGGCGGTGACATCGGATATTTTTACTTTGAGCGCGCATGCCGTGGTGACCCGGGCTGGCGATTTCCACCAAGTTCTGAACGGCATCGAGGACACGCTCAAGGAAAGGTATAATATAGAGCACGTCACGATTCAGCTGGAAACCGAAAGTCGAGAAGAAAAGGAGTTCAAAGCTTTTTAGTGTGCTAAATGCATTCAGCCAATCATCCGCCAGCCCGGCTCTTCGCTATATTCAGGATAAAATTACAGCCGATATCCAGAATGGGCGTATGCTGTACGCCACACAAAAATCAGTGGGTTTCCGGATAACATTCGAATTTGCCAGTTATCCGGAAGCTATTAAACGGATTTCAGTGCTGTCACACGATTTCGTAAAAAAGGATCAATTGTCATCATGAAGCGCAGCTCTATTATTGTCGTTACTATTATCGTCGCCGTCTTGGGCACCGGGTATTCCCTGTGGAATTACGCGGCAACGAATCGCACGCTGATTTTTTCTGGCGTGATCGAAGCCGATCACATTCATGTCGGCTCAAAACTCGGCGGCAGGGTTCTCAAAGTGGTGGCCCGGGAGGGAGAAACGGTCAAGGCAGGGGAGCCTCTAGTTTTGCTCGAGCCACACGACCTGGACGCCTCGCTTGCAGAAGCTCAAGCAACTCTGCATCAGGCCGAGGCCAGACTGGCGCTCTTGAGCGCGGGCTATCGTAAGGAAGAGATCGAGCAGGCCGAAGCGGCGGCTAAGCAGGCTCAAGCCGAGTTGGATCAACTCGTCTCCGGCCCGCGGCGACATGAACTCGATCAGGTAAAGGCGGATTGGAGCGCGAACAAAGCTCAGGCGGAGCGCTTGCGCAAGTCTCTGAAACGAACGGAAGATCTGAGCCGGCGAGATTTGATCCCGAGGCAGGAATACGAAGAGGCACTGGGCAAAACGGAAGAGGCGGAGCAGCGGGCGAGGGTGGCACGCGACCGCTACGAGACCTTGCTGGCGGGCACGCGTCCAGAAGAATTGGAACGGGTGAAACAGCGCCTCGCCGAAGCGGAGGCGCGGCTTCGACAGTTGCGCAGCGGCTTTCGCAAGGAAGAGATCGCTCAGGCAAAGTCGGCGGTGGAAGCGGCGCAGGCCAAAGTGCAGTGGATTCGCACTCAGCTCGACGAAACCGTGATCAAGGCGCCGGCGGATGCGCTGGTGGAAAAGCTCGATATCGAAGCCGGTGATCTCGTCAACGCCGGCAAGCCGGTGGCCCTGCTGGTTCGCACCGGCAGCCTATGGGTGCGCACTTATCTTCCGCAAGCGCAACTTCGTTTTGCGCGGCCCGGCACGAAAGCGAATGTCCGAGTGGATGCGTATCCAGGAACAGATTTCGCCGGCCTGATCCGGCGCATCCACTTAGAAAACGACTCGACGCCGAGTAAACTACTCAGCCGCGAAGAACGAGCATTGCAAGTGGTTCAGACTGAAGTCATGATTGCTGACCCCGAGAACATATTGCGGCCTGGCATGAACGCCGATGTCATCATTGCAAAAACGGACACCCGTACGACTGCGCAGGCGCAACCGGAGCTGCGCGCTGACTGAACACTCGCGACTCATGATTATGAAGCGGGCTGACGCGCGATCATTGGCTGGCCGCGCGGCAGTAGGCAGGCCATCAATCCCACGCTGATAAATGACAGGATGCCGAGGATCCAGAAGATCGTCGGCAGCTCCGCGCTGACCAAGAGTAATCCCACAATTGATGTCGAGGTCGTTTTCGACACCTGCTGGATCAGACGATCGAAGGACACGATCCCGCCACGAAGCTCCGCCGGAGCATTCTGAGTCAGCAGACTTTTCTGCATCGGTGAAATGACTCCGTTGGCGAGACCGTAAAAGAATAGCGCTCCCCCGACCAGCCACACGCCATGAATGAACGGCACCGCGCTGACGGCGGCACCGCTCACCACAAACGACAAGAATAGGATGTTTGCTTTGTCGCGTCCCGCGGCGATGCGGCCGGCTTGGCTCGAGGTGATCATCGCGCCGACTGAAAAGAAAATATACAGGAGTCCCGCCGTGGCGGTGGAGACGTTCTGGGTGCGAACCAGAAAGAGCGGAAAATAAGTGAGAAAACCGTAGTCGAGAAAAAACCGGAGAAAACCGGCCGAAAATGCGATCACCAGGCGCGGATGGCGCGTCAGCCGGAGAATGTCCGCAATGTATGCGGTCGTCTTATCGCCGGTCTTGCCCTTGGTTTCCGGCATCCAGATCAAGGCGATCAAACCAAGCGGTATCGCGAGCGCATAGCAGAGAAACGGCCAGAACCATGCGATCGCCGCAAGGACGCCGCCAAGGGGCGGAAATATGAAGTAGCCGATGCGATCGAGAAAGACTTTCAATCCCTGACCGCCAATTTCGTTGTCGCCCTCCAAGAGATCGCCGATCAGCACGATGGTAAGCGGAATCACCGCGCTGAAGCCGACTCCTTGCAGCGCGCGCAGCGCAAGCAGCCAACCGAAGCTCGGCGCGAACGCCATCGCGCTCCCGAAAACACCGAACGTGATCAAGCCAAGAGCGAGCAGCAAGCGGCGACCATGGAGATCCGCGACGACGCCAAAAATCGGCGATAAAACGATCGCGGGTGCGGTAAACAGTGTCATGATCCAGGAGAGTTGCGCATCGCTGATGTTAAACGGCTGAGTCAGCGCCGGCAGCGCCGGCTGAAGAAAATTGACGCCCATCATCAACGCGATACTCGAGGCATAGACAATGCTCAGTGCGCGCGCCTTGGCCGGCGGGAGTTTTTCCATGCCGAAGAGGGAGGTGATCGTAGTCATCCCCGCAACGTAGGGGAAGCCACGGTGGCAGTCAAGCGTTTAGGGGCCGCAGCATGCTACGCCCAATTCAACGAGCGCAGTGGTCACTGTTGCGTGGTCATGCTATGGCTACTCGAAATCGTCCGAGGAGGGTTTATGCCGCTGGATATGCGCACATGGATCGATCAGTTGGAGAAGGCCGGCCTCCTCGCCAGGATAAACAAGCCGGTCGATCCACGCACGCAAATGGGTGCGCTCTTGTGGCAAGCGCGGGATCGCGCGCTGTTGTTTGAAAATCTTCCCGGCTATCCCGGCTGGCGCTGCTTGGGCCAGGCGCCGGGCGATGTCGCCATCGCCCCCGCGGCCTTTGGAACCGAGCGCGACGAAATGATCCCCGAGTTCGTTCGGCGCACTGAAAAGCTTGGCACTACACGATTGGTCGAAACCGGTCCGGTGCAACAAAAAGTTCTCATCGGCGACGAAGTCGATATTACCAAAATGCCGATTCATCAGGCGGGGATCCGCGATGGCGGGCCGTTCATCGGCTCGGGATTGATGATCACCAAAAATCCGCAAACCGGCCGGCGCAATTTAAGCTTTCATCGCTTGCAGATGAAAGGGCCGCAGAAGACCGGTATTCTTTTGTACCCACGCCACGCCTGGGCCAATTACCAGATGTATGAGGAGCAAAACCAGCCGATGCCGGTGGCGATTATGATCGGGCACCACCCGATGTACTATTTCGCGGCGGCGACGACGACGCAGTACGGTGTGGACGAGCTCGAGATCGCTTCGGCATTGTTGCAAGAGGATGTCGAGCTGGTGAAATGTCGGACGGTCGATCTTGAAGTGCCCGCCTGGGCGGAGATCGTGCTCGAGGGAGAAATCCCGCCCAAGTTGAGAGAACCCGAGGGACCGTTCAGCGAGTTTCAAGATTATTATCTCACCGGCTCTGGCATGAATCCCGTTGTGCACATCAAAGCGGTGACGATGCGCGCCGATGCGATTTTTAAAAATATTCAGAACGGCACCGAGGTCGAGGGCTGCGTTTACCACAAGGTGCCAATGTCCGCGCAGATTCTACGCCGCGCGCGAACCGTCGGCGGCCTGGCGGACGTCAAGAATGTGTTGGTGCTGCCGGGAATTTTCGGCGTCGTGGTGCAGATGAGGCCGCGTTATTACGGTGAGGCACGCAATGTCTTAATGTCCGTGTTGTCGAGCGAATACCAGCACCCCAAAGTCGCGATTGCGGTGGACGAGGACGTGGACATTTTTAATTATGCGGAGATACTCTGGGCGATCAACACGCGTGTGAATCCCGCCGAGGACATTGTCATTATCAACGGCGCCAAGATTCACGCGATGGATCCGTCCTGTCCTGAATTCGGCCATCCCGGAGCACCGGGCTGGCATCGGATCGGCGGCAAAATGATCATCGACGCCACGAAACCGCCGGAGTGCGATCCAAAACGGCGCGACGAATTCGAGCGGCTACGGCCGGTAGGATGGGAATCGGTCCATCTGGAAGATTTTCTGCCGGAGGGGGCATCGGCACTGAAGATCAAGCCGAAGATTCCGCGGGGTTAGAATTGTTAAACCGTCAGTTTCAACGCGGGAGTCTCAGGAAGGCGCATTTCTACGGAAGGATTTCTCGCTGCGCTCCGAATGTGAACAATAAAGCCGAGGATTATTCCTCTGATTCTCCGAAATAGTCTCTGACGATTCTTTCCTTGATGTATTCCAAGGCGCCGAGATCCTGAATAATATCACCGCCGGTATCGTAAAAGAAAATATCGCCCTTATGATTTCTGCCAATCGCGACCAGCCATTCCAACTCGTCACGGTCTTCCAGTAAATAGTTGATCGCCTGATTGGCGCCTTTGCTGGCGATAATGGTCACTTTCGGTTTGGCGGTTTTTCTTACCTGGGACATCGACGAGCCTCCTGACGCAAGGCCGAGTCTATAACAGAAGCGGTGCCTCCACAACTTACCCGGCTGCGCTCGATGCGAACTCTTCAGAGACGCTATTTCATCGAAAAATCGACCCGGTTGGGCTTGCCTTTGAGCTTGGTTCGCTCCTCGGCAGTGACGGGTTTCGCAGCAACGACAAACAGGCGGTCGCTACCGACTTGCGCGGACGAAACTAGCGCATCGCGAACCGCTTGGGCGCGCTGGTTGCCGAGCTGGCGCAAATCGTCCTCGGAAACCTGAGTGTGCTGCGTCATGAGTTTTTCCATTTCCGGGACCGGCAAATCCTGCGCGAGGCCGATGAGATTTCGCGGTTTGGGAAATTTTTCTTCTCCGTAGGCGGCTTTCAGATATTGGGCGTATTCGGATTTATCCACCTGAACGTCATCGACGGACCGAGGCGCAGCGCCTTTGCGCGACAGCTCTTTGAATTTTTGCGCTTTGACTTTGCGCTCGATCGAGAGTTGTTTGGCTCCTTCCACATCGCTGCTCGGGTCATATCGTCCGGTGATTTCCAAATTCAACGCCGGGCGATTGTTCAGCGCTTTTGCAAGAGTGCCGATTTTGGCCTGCGCGGCTTGATCGAGATTGGCCCGGCCGCTAGCGAACTCGATATAGCTCAGCTCCTCGCCGCCGGAAGCACTTCCACCAAAAACGGAGCCGAGGAGCGAAAAGGGTGCCGTTACGGCTTTGGTGATAAGATTGATAATGATACGCAAGACAATGCCGCCAACACTGAACTGCGGATCGTCGAGGGAGCCGCTAATCGGCAGATCCACATCGATGACGCCGTTGCGATCCTTGAGCAAGGAGACGGCGAACAGCACCGGCAGCTTGGTGGCCGTGGGGCTTTCGATTTTGTCGCCGAAGGTGAGTTGGTTCAGAATGATTTTGTTTTGCGCGGTGAGCTTGCGATCTTCCAGCTTGTACTTGACGTTGAACGAGAGCTTGCCTTTCTCGATCCCGTAACCGAGATATTTTCCGGAGTACGGAGTCATTGGGCTCAACTCGATTTCACGCGCGTCGGCGACAAGATCCAGGAACAGATCCTTAGAAAACGGGTTGATTTTACCTTTGATGTCGACCGGCGCCGATTCGTCGAGTTTGGCCTTCAGATCCAGATCGCCAGGGGCTTCTCGGTTCAGCTCGGAAATCGCTCCTTCGACGCTGGTGAGATTGGCGGAATAGTTGGGCTTGATGAAAAAATCGCTGAAGTTGATGTTGCCGCTTTGAAGATTGATTTTGCCGATGCTGATCGGTTTTGGTTCGGCTTCAGTTTGCGGGGGCGGCGGCGGTGGCGTGCTCGCCTCGGTTGCGGGTTCCGCGGTTTCGGTGCGCTCGGCCGCTAGTTTCTGCAAATTCATTTTGCCGTCCGCGCCGAGGATCAGTCGAGAGTAGAAATCCGCCAGCGTGATCTCGCCGATGCGTAGTTGGAAAGGCTGGGAGCTGTATTCGAGGCCCTCCAGCGCCAGCGATTTCCATTTGAGCAAATCCTGGTTGTTGTCCGGTTCGACGCTGCTGAAATCGCTTACTCCGGCGCTGCCGCGATAATTGATTTTCGAACTGCCTTCGCGTCCGTCATAGGTCAATTCACCTTTGGTGCCAATCCGACCACCGGTCAAAAGCAAATTTACTTTGTCGGTGAGGTAAGGCTGATACGGCGTCACGTCGACATCCCGAGCGTCGACGGCGAACCTGGCGGTGATCGGATCGAGGCTGGCCGTGCCCACCAAGCGCACTAAGCCTTTTTTATTGATTCTCGCCCGAAGGGTCGCTTTGCCGCGCTGGTTCTTTGCCGTGGAAAAATTGTCTGCCCGAACCGAGATGTCGGAGAGATCGATTTTCACGGGTTCGGCATTGGACTGATCGTTGATGTTGATCCGGAATCGCTCCAAGAGCAATTGCTTCAAATCAATGCGCCAAGGCGTTTCGGCGGTTTTTGCCGGTGCTGCGTCGGGAGCTGCGGAGGAAGTTTTGGCGATGCGCGCCAGATTCAACCCGTTCGCATCCCGCTGGATGTAGCCGCCGCCTTCTTTGCCGACGATATTGCCGATGACGATGGTTTTCTTAGGAACGTCGATGGCAACCTCGTTCACCGCCAACGACGCGATGCGCCAGATCGGTTCGGGTTGTCCGGCAAGATCAAGGTGAAACCCGTGCAGGTTCCCGGTCAGGTTGGTAAGCTTGATATCGGGAGAGCCGCCTTCTTTGGCTTCAAAGCTGTACTGGGTCGAGAGATCGAGCCGGCCATCCTTGATTTCGGCGGCAAGGGCGCTTTCGTAGTACGGCCGCAGCGCTCCAAGATTCAAGCCCTCGACGTTGAGCTTGCCCTCCGCCAGCAAGGGCGTCAGTTGGAACGCGCCGCTCTGCGTCAACTTTTCTTTATCTCCGGTTTCGAAAGAAATTTCGCTGTCGGCCTTCTTCCCGGAATCATTGCTGAGACCGGAAATCTTGATGTTGATATTTTCCAGGCGTGTTTTGTAAGGTCTTTGCGGGCGCTGATCTTCGATGTCAATCGTCGATGAGCCAAGAGCGACTTCGTCCACGGAAAAACCGTACGGCTTCGCGGATTTCGGCGCTTCTGCAGTGCTAGGCTTGTTCTGGACTTCCACCAAGTTCGCGACGTTCAGTTGACCCTCTGGGTTGCGCTTCAAGTGGAGTTCCAACCCTTCGGATCTGATCGATTTGAGCGCCGTGCGATTGTTGAATACCTGGATATTATCGATGGTCACATCGAACTTGGGCAGCTTGAGCAGAGGCGTGCCGTCCATCTGCTGCATGTCCACGTCGGCTAGTCCGACGTTGCCGCTGATAGAGAGCGTTGGGGGATTTTCTTTTGAGGTTGCAAAGCTGGCTTTGAGGTTAGCCTGCAATTGTCCAGAGGGAATCTTGAATTTCAATTCGACGGGAGAATATTCGAGATACTTTGCAATCGTCAGCTTGTCGACATTGATCTCAAGGGTGCTGTCGTGGCTGCTTTTGAAGGGCATCGTCGCGCCGTCCAAACGAAACGGCGCGCCATTGATGACGGCGGAAAATTCCGGTTTGACGTTAATATCGGTGTAGGAGGGCAAGCTTGATATGAATGGCACGCCGATCTTGATCTGGGTAATCGTGTGCTTGGTTTTTTCCGGCTGGTCGTCAAAATCGATTCTCCCGTCGATGATTTGTATATTGTTGAGCGCGAACCGCGCCGGCGGCCCGGACGGCCCGGGAGGACCGGAGGTGAATTCATCGATCAGGTCCTGAAAATTGTACTTGCGGTCCTGGTTCCGAACGACATTGATGTAGGGTTTCACGAGCCGGAGATCTTTGATCACCGGCGCGAGGCGAAACAGGGACTGAAGCTGCAGGTTAACGTAGAGCTCGTCAAACGAGATCGCCGGCTGCTGACTCTGTCGCTCCTTCACGAGAAAGCCGCGAATCGTCGCGGTCATCGCATAGGGATTGAGTCTGATCTGCTCGATGGACACCTGACGGTGAAGCTTATCGGAAAGCGCGGCAGCGATTTTGCCGCGGATCAAAGGCGGAGCAATGAGGCCGAACAGGACACCGATCGCGACAAAAAACGAAATCAGCCAAATCGCGATCTTGCGCGTGCGCGGATGGCGTGCGACTCCGTTCGCCTTGACCCGCATGTCGCTCAAGGTGATTGCCATCGGAATAGCCGGTAATTAGATTGCCGCGATCTTAGCTCGGGCTAGGCTGTATGTCCACGAGGAGCGGAGAAAAATAATCGATCGGCTTCATAATGCGTGGCCGTTATGCAGACGGGGTGCGGATCGCCGGAAAGGCAGCGACTAACGATCGACAGCGGCTTGTAAGCTCTCGAGAGTTGCGATGTATGCGCCCGGAAGTTGCCAATGTTTCGCGCCTTCAACAATCAACCTCTTGTATTCGGAATTCGGCAGTGGAACATTGACTTCGATCTCCGCGATATAGATCAAAGCATCGAGTGGCTCAACGCCATCACCGAGCGCATAAACCGGCATGATCGCGCGCCGGTAGCCATCCTCGAAGCGATCGAGAATCAGAAGCTCCGAGTCGCTCACCTCATAAACAACGCCCCACACTTCTTTTCCGGGGCCGGGAAAAACGTTGGCTGTGCCGCAGTCGCGCAAACGGGAGTGGCGGGTGATGCCGAACTGGTAATCAGCCAAACGGGCAACGCAAACGAAATTTGATAACGGACAGCGCCGCTGCATCTGTGTCCTGTTCATATTCGAGCCGTAGGCGAAATAATGCACGAACGAATCTCCTCTCACCTGAAGCTGCATGGTAAAAAAAACCGCGCCCTTGACAACTCTTCAAACTCACTGAAGCGTGAATCCTTCGGGTCATTGCACCGATCGAATATAAAAGTTAATATATTAACGATTTCACTGCAACGGAAAAGAAATATGAAAAAAATCGGTGACTTGGGCGTCATTATTGCGTTTATTGTTTTGCTTTCTGGGCGGGCTGTAGCAGGCGAGCCGACGGCACAGCTCAGCTCGACAATTAACGAATTCGTTACGATTCTCATCCACACTCCGGTGGCACAATTACGCGCGTCCGGGTTGCCGGAAAACGCAATGGCGCTTGTGCTTAGCCGTTTTGATTTTTCGGAAATGACAAAACGGTCGCTGGGCTCACATTGGCAAGCATTGGCGGGCGCTGAACAGCGTGAGTTTGTCGATGCCTTTACCCAAAAACTACTGCGCGCCTATGGACGCTCGGTACGTGCGTCGGGTGATGAGAAAGTTCAATATGAGCGCGAGTCTCGTGAGGGTCTATTGGCGACCGTTGAGACAAAAGTCGTCAGCGGAAGCGGCGACGAGCTGCCCATCAATTATCAGTTGCACGATGTGGATGGGCAGTGGAAGGTGTACGATATGGTCATTGACCATGTCAGTATCGTCAGCAATTATCGCGCGCAGTTCGAGCGCGTCATAGCCAAATCTTCCGTCAAAGAGCTGCTCCAGAGAATCAAACAGCAGGACTCCTGAAAACTTTCAACGTTCTCTCCAGCTTCGCCTCCATCTTGACAAAAGTAAATTAAGCGCGCCGGCCCTGTCCGGCATGACTACGAGCTTTGCGCCCCGTCGGTCAGCTCCGACCGCTGATGGCGTGCCTTGCAAAAGTTTGTCACGGGACCTATGACTCAGCGAGTGTAAGGAGAGTTAGTATGCTGATCTTGTCGAACGAAGATATCGAAAAAATTCTTCCAGTCGGCGCCTGTCTCGAGGTTCTTGAAGAGGCTTATCGCGATCTCGGAAACGGCATGGCAGCGACCGTGCCGCGCTACGATGTGTTCAGCCCGACGAAACCCGGCGAGTTCTATGAATACAAGACCATGAGCGGCGTCCTGCCCGCGCGCAATATTGCGGCGCTGCGGCTGAACTCGAGCGTGGTCAAATGGTACGAAAAGGCCGGCGGCATCCGCAAAGATAAATTGCCAGTAGCCGGTGGCGACAAATTTGTCGGGTTAGTGATGTTGTTCAGCACTGAAACCGGCGAGCCGCTGGCAATTTTTCCCGATGGCTACGTCCAGAAGCTCCGGGTTGCGGGCGCCAGCGCCATCGCCGCACGTTACCTCGCGCGCAAAGACGCAACGGTGATGGCATTGCTGGGCACCGGCTGGCAAGCGAGCGCGCATCTGGTGACGCTCTCGATGGTTCGTGATCTGCGACAGGTCAGGGTCTATAGTCCGACGCCGGAATCGCGCCGGCGGTTTGTCGAAAATTGGTCCGGAAAAGTTGCGGCGCAGCTCATCGAATGCGCCAGTGCAAATGAAGCGATCGAGACGGCCGATATGGTGACTTGTACCACCAACTCGATTTCGCCGCTATTCGACGGCGAGATCTTGTCGCCCGGGGTTCATATCGCCTGCGTCAAGCCGTGCGAGCTCGACGCCGCGACTTATCGGCGCGCCGATCCATTGATCATTCATTGGCAAGAGGCGAAACCGTTTCAGATCGCGATCGGCGTCGAACGCCAGTCCATTCCGGATGTCGCCGAAGGTTGGCAGCATCCTCTTACGCGCGAAGACTGCGCGATTTGGAACTTTCCAACTCTTTCCCAGTTGGTCAACAAAGAGCATCCGGGGCGCACGAATCAACAGGCGATCAGTTGTTTTTGCAATAATGTCGGACTCGGTTTGCAGTTTGCGGCCGTGGGCAGTGAAGTATTGGCGCGCGCCAGGGAGGGTCGGGTGGGCCGCGAAATTCCCACCGACTGGTTCCTCGAGGATGTGCACCCATAATCAAAGCGTATGAAGACGTCAGCATCAATTGTTTTCGCATGTCCGACGACTTTTGCTGCGGCACGTGCTCGATCAATGACTATCGTGATTGATTTGTCGCTGGCGTCCTAAGATCAGTCTTTTCTGTCTCCGGTGCTTTGCGCCTGCACGGTTTGAAATTTGAAACTGGCTTGGCGCCCGGCAAAGTAAAGCACCTCGATGGAATGGGCGTAATCTTTATTTTTCTGCCGCGCGAGCTCGTCGAAGCAGGGCAGGCAAACGACGTTGTTTTGAAATTCCAGCGGCACAATCTCACGCCAGAGTTTATCTGAAACGTTGAAATTGAACTTGTCCTCGCACTCGCAGACGTGGCAGCGCTGCCGTTTGAAGGAAGTAAAGTTGAGTTTCTCTCGGTCGAACTTCATGGTAATTATGCATTTCGCCCGTTCGCGAAAGCCCGCTAAAAAATCGCTCGTAACAAACCACCGACGGCGCGAAACGGGAGAGAGATCACGTCACCGACCGCGTTAACTGTTCCACTCAGCACACCCTCATCTTCGGTACCGGTTTCAGTAGTCCTTGTTTCTCGTTCGACGGTGACGGGACGTCCCGTATCGTCATCGTAAGTGACCTCGTTGGTTACAGTCCGATGAGTGGAGCACCCTCCGGCGATATTTGCTGCAAAAATCAAAGCCAACACTAACCGTGAGCGCACGGCGCCTCCTTGCTATTGACCAAATGAGCTAAAGCTGTGCCAGAAAAAGAAACTAGCCTGAATTGCAAGAAAGAAATTTCCGTTACAGCATAATTCCGATTTTTCCCCGAGCACGCGAGCAAGTGCGAGCATGAACGGAGGAAATTTCGCCTCGTCAAGATGGCGCTGCGGAGGCTTTTGACTGACAAAGCACTCCAATCGGGCGAGAAAGAGAATTATTTAACGACTTTCATCAATCCAATTTCATGCGCACGAACATTTCAAAAGAATGGGCATCATCTTTGCCTTAAATTGAAAGATCTTGTCCAAATTCGAGAGGAGGACAAATCATGGCGGAGCGTATTTTTCGCACGGACAACGATTATGCGGTCGCAGCCATGCGACTTGTTTTAGGCATTGTCTTTTTTGCCCACGGCGCCCAGAAAGCACTGGCTTGGTTTGACGGGCCTGGATTCGACGGAACAGTCGACATGTTTAGTCAGATGGGAATTGGTGAGCCGCTCGCCGTGCTCGCGATCGCAGCTGAGTTTCTGGGAGGCTTGGGTCTTATTGTTGGGCTGTTGGCGCGAATCGCGGCTCTCGGCGTGATGACAAACATGCTCGTCGCAATTATTCTCGTGCATCGTCAGGTCGGTTTCTTCATGAATTGGGCGGGCAAGCAAGCGGGCGAAGGCTTTGAATTTCATTTGCTGGCAATCGCCGTGGCTGTCGGCGTGCTCGTGAAAGGCGCGGGAGCTTTCTCTATCGATCGGGTTGTCGCGGCATCGTTTGCCCCCAACCATGGCGTAACGCCGGAGTCTCGCCGCACGGCTCATCTCCGCGAGAGTGGAGCTCACTGAAGGCTCGGTAAAGCGTTTACCGATCTACGGCGGGTTTTTGTCTGTGCCAGTCGGTACGGCTTTGATAGGCAAGAGCGGTATTCAGAACAGTTTGATCGGCGAACCAGGCGCCGATTAGTTGCATGCCCATCGGCATCTTGTCAGGGCTCATGCCGCAGGGAACCGAGCAGCCGGGCAGGCCGAGCATGCTCGGAAACCGCAGCAGGTTGGAGTGATTGTAGCTCACATGACGGGTGTCGTCGCCATTTCCTTTGACTCCTTCGGAGATCGGCGGGGCGACTCTCGGTGTGGTCGGCGACACGATAAGATCGATCTTCTCATAAGCTTGGCGTAAAGCCTGGCGAATGCGATGGCGCGCCCGCTGAACGGTAAGATATTCAGAGGCGGTGATGGTCATTCCAAAGGCCAAACCTCGGGCGACGTGCGGAACGAAATCCTGGTGGCGCTCGCGAAACCACCGGCGGTTGATACCGGCGCTCTCGGCGGCACTGGTCATCATGGAAGTCATCGCCGCATAGCTAAGCTCGGGAATATCCAAATCTTCGATGACGCAGCCGGCCTCGGCTAAAGTTTTCAGTGCCGCATCGAATGCTTCCTTCACCGCTGAATCCGTCCCTTCGAGAAAAGGGCGAGGTACGGCGACTCGCAAGCCTTTTATATTGCCGTCGAGGTGACTCGCATAGCTTGGAGAGTCCTGCTGCACGCTCGATGGATCGCGCCCATCGTATCCGGCGGTCGCATCGAGACCGAGCGCGATGTCTTTGACGGAGCGCGCGAAAATACCCACATGGTCCTGGCTCCAAGCGCCGCGGAAGGAGCCGTAGCGGCTGATAATGCCAAAGGTGGGCTTGAATCCGACGACGCCGCAATAGGACGCCGGACGGCGCACTGACGATCCCGTCTCGGTGCCGTAGGAGAGCGGGCCGATACGCGCGGCCACCGCAGCGGCCGATCCGCCGCTGGAGCCGCCGGCGATGCGCTCCGTATTCCATGGGTTGTGGACGGGACCGAAGTGCGACAGGGTCGAGGTGCCGCCATGGCCAAACTCGTCCAAGTTGGTTTTGCCAATGATGATTGCGCCGGCCGTGTGAAGTCGCTCGACGACATGAGCATCGAAATCCGGTACCCAGTCGAGCAAAATCTTCGAAGCTCCTGTGGTGCGAACCCCGGCAGTGGCGAACATGTCTTTGATGGTGATCGGGACGCCGTGCAGCGGGCCTCGACGTTGGCCACGAGCGATTTCATCGTCGGCGGCTTTTGCTGCAGCATGGGCTTGTTCGTCGAGCACGGTAATGAACGCGTTTAGCTCTGGCTCGACGCCTCGAAGTCGTTCGAGGGCAGCGGTAACGGCTTCGGCCGATGATAACTCACGGGTGGAAATCAACCAGGAGAGATCGGTCAGATCCGCTCCGAGGAAGTCGTGAATCATGATCCGAGTTTCTTTTCGATGGGCTGGGCCTGCAATGAAACCCACGGGGTGTCCTGAGCGAAGTCTTCCAAGTCAGCCAAGATCCGATCCATTTCTGCAATCTCGCTCGTAATGAGTTCGAGGTCGCTTGCGGAGAACTCCACAGCGCCGAGCAGCGCCAAGCGATGGGCAAAACGATTTTTTTCTGACACGGGTTTCTCCTTCGTCACTCGCCCAATCGGTTTGGGCGTATTCTCTCGTACGGTTTATAACCGAACGATTTTCGATACAAGCAGCCTAAAAACTGCGGATGCGAAAAGTGCGCGCGATTTATAGACTAATCAATACGCTTGTGTATTATTGGTGCGACGAGGTTCTCAATGAAAATATCTGGACTCGGAGTTTTTTTTGCGGGCGCCGCAACGCAGCTGCTGGTCAGCGCTTTGGTCTTGCTCGGGTTCTTTTCATCCGAAGTCCTCTGGGCAGAGACGATCAAGGGCAATGTTCGTTACGTGGGCACGCC
>Ga0207683_10001995_pt1 | contig 18061 bp, 11 predicted proteins | sample KBSM73metaG_FD_184333 | JGI IMG/M metagenome (GOLD analysis project Ga0207683, IMG submission 184333) | Miscanthus rhizosphere microbial communities from Kellogg Biological Station, Michigan, USA - KBS M7-3 metaG (SPAdes) (version 2) | ecosystem: Host-associated > Plants > Roots > Rhizosphere >... | reverse complement strand
TCGACGGGCGGTGGAGCCCGGACGCGCTGCGGCAGAGCGGGTACTCGGTGCTGATCATCCCGATCGCGGCGCTGCACGACCTGTGGCTGGTCCCGCTGACGCAGCATCTGGCCGGGCTGGCCACCGCCGTGCTGGTGTACGCGGTGCTGATCCGGTTCGGCGCGCGGACCTGGCTGGCGGCGCTGGCCACGATCCCGGTTCTGTTCGACCCGCTGCAGCTCGTGCTGGAGCAGTACGTGCTGACCGACGTGTGGACGCTGCTGCTGATCGTGGGGGCGCTGGTCCTGCTGGTGTGGCGGCGGGACGGGCTGACGGTCCCCGCCGCGGCGACGGCCGGGCTGCTGCTCGGGGTGGCGGTGATGTTCCGGGACCAGGAACTGATCATGATCGTCCCGGCCGCGCTGTACGTGCTGCTGCTCCGGGGACGGCGGCTGGTCCGGCTGGCCGCGCTGACCGGGTGCTTCCTGGTGCCGGTGGTGGGCTACCTGGGGTGGTTCGCCGCGGCGCACGGGCCATGGAATTTCACCACGTTCGACGGGGCGTTCCTGTACGGGCGGGTGGCGGACTTCGCCGACTGCCAGGGCCTGAACCTTCCCGCCTACGAGCGGCCGCTGTGCCCGGCGGAGCCGCCGTCGCAGCGGATCGCGGACTTCTACACCTGGAACCCGGAATCACCCCAGTGGACCTTCACGCCCCCGGCCGGCACGTCCAGGGACGCGGTCGTGCGCGACTTCAGCCTGCGGATCCTGCGGCACCAGCCGGGCGCCTACGCCGAAGCCGTCGTCCGGGACTTCGGCTACGGGTTCTCGCCGGTCCGCGGGGCCGGGCCGGAACGGTACTCGCCGGCCTACCTGCAGTTCCAGACGACGGTCCGGCCGGACCGGCAGGCGTACGCCTCGATCGGGAAGCTCGGCTACTCTCCTCCGGAGATACGCGCCGGGCCGGCCGCGTTCCTGGCCGCGTACGGGCGGTGGTTCTACCTGCCGGGGCCGCTGTTCGCGGCCGGGCTCGCGCTCGCCCTGGCCGGGCTGGTCTTCGGCCGGGGCGACCGGAGAGCCCTGCTGCTGTTCACGGTCAGCGCGGTGGCCGTCCTGCTGCCCCCGGCCATGTTCGCCACCTTCGACTGGCGGTACCAGCTGCCGCAGCTCAGCCTCATCCCGGTGGCCGCCGTCCTCGGCGCTGACGCGATTGGCAGGAAGTCTTCAGCCAGGCTGGAGGGAACGTCGGCCAACCTTTAACCCGTGACGATCACCGAACGGGAGGCGACCACACCGGTCCAGGCTCGAGCGGTCACGCGGGCGTGGTGGCAGGCCGTTCGGCGTCATTGTCTTTTCCTCCTGCTCCTGACGGCCGGCCTGGTGCTGCGGGTGCTGGCCGGGACCGCCTACCGGCCCGCCCTGCTGTACATCGACTCGGTCAAGTACCTCGAGGGCTCGGTGACCACCGCGCCGCAGGGGTACCAGGCGCTGATCCGGCTGCTGGAGCCGGCCGGCGGGCTCGCGCTGGTCGCGGCGGTCCAGCACGTGTTCGGGCTGGCCATGGCGGTCGCGCTGTATGCGGTGCTGCTCCGCCGGGGGGCGCCGCGGTGGGCGGCGACGCTGGCCGCCGCGCCGGTGCTGCTCGACGCGTACCAGCTCCAGCTCGAGCAGACGATCATGCCGGACGTGCTGTTCGAGACGATGATCGCGGCGGGGCTCGTCGTGCTGCTGTGGCGGCCCGGGCCGTGGCCGCTGGCGGCGGGCGCGCTGGTGCTCGGCGCGGCGGTCACGGTGCGGGAGATCGGCGCGGTGCTGATCGTGCCGGTGGTGGTGTTCGCGGCGCTGACCGTGCGCGGGTGGCGGCCCAACTGGCGACACAGGGTGCGGCGGGGCCTGCTGGCGGCCGGGTGCTTCATGCTGCCGGTGCTGGCCTACCTGGCCGGGACGTTCGCGGTCAGCGGGCACGTCGGGATGGCCGGCAACGGGCCGAGCCCGCAGTACGGGCGGGCGGCGGCCGCGGCGGACTGCGCCACGCTCAGGCTGCCCGCCGACGAGCGGGCGCTGTGCCCGTCACCGGCGCAGACCCTGGCGCTGGGCGGCATCGACGGGCTGCTGCACAACCCGCGCTCCCCCGGGCACACCGTGCCGGTCCCGCCCGGCCTCACCCGGGACGAGTTCCTCGACCGGTTCGCGATCGCCGTCTTCCGGCAGCAGCCGCTGCGGGTGGCCGCGTCGGTCGCCCGGGACTCGGTCCGGCTGTTCGCGCCGGTCAGGGACGGTGACCCGCAGGTCACCCCCATCGCGCGCTGGCAGTTCCAGGACGTCTACCCGGTCTACCCGCGGCGGTACTCGATGGCGTTCCTCACCCGGCTGGCGCACGCGCACGGCAGCGGCGGCGACCTGGTCGCGGTCCAGCCCGCCGCGTCGTTGCTGCGGACCTACCAGCTGGGCGGCGGCTATACGCCGGGGCCGCTGTACGCGGTTTTCCTGGTCGCGGGGGTGGCGGGCGCGGTGCGGCGGCGCACCGAGCTGCGCGTGCCCTGCCTGCTGGTGACGCTGTCCGCGGTGGTGCTGCTGGTGGGCGCGGACGCGTTCGAGTTCTCCTGGCGGTACCAGCTGCCCGCCGTGGTGCTGCTGCCGCTCGCCGGGGCCCTGGGAGTTACGGCCCAGATAAAGACGGGGCTCCGGGGCAGAGCGTCCCGCTCCGCGGCACCTTCAGGCTGATCAGGTAGGCGTTCACGATCGTGTCCACGCAGGAGCTGCCCTCGCCGTAGGCGGTGTGGCCGTCGCCGTTCCAGCCGAGCAGCACGCCGGAGGACAGGTCGGCGGCCAGCGCCCGCGCCCAGCGGTACGGCGTGGCCGGGTCGCGGGTCGTCCCGACCACCAGGATGGGGGCCGCGCCCGCGGCCTTGATCGCGACCGGCGGCGCGGCCGCCACCGGCCAGTACGCGCAGGGCAGGTTGCCCCACACGATCGACGCGCCGAACAGCGGCGCCGCCCGTTCGGCCGCCGACGCCGCCGCCTGCCAGCTGGCCAGCGACCGCGGCCAGGGCCGGTCCACGCAGCTGATCGCGGTGTTGGCGTCCACCAGGTTGGCGTAGGTCCCGTCCGCGTTCCGCTCCAGCAGCAGGTTGGCCAGCTGGACCAGCACGGTGCCGTCACCGTTGAACGCGTTGACCAGCGCGTCCTTCAGGTCGGGCCAGGTCGACTTGCTGTACAGCGCGGCCGCCACCCCGTTCAGCAGCAGGGCGCCGCTCGCCACCTGGCCGGTGCCGAGCTCCTGCGACAGCGGCCGGGAATTGGCCCGAACGATCAGGGCCTCGAGCTGGCCAGCGGCATCCTGCCCCAGCGGGCAGCCGGAACGCGCGCGGCACCACGCGGCGAACGAGCCGAACGCGGTCTGGAACCCTTCGGCCTGGACGGCGTCGGACTGCAGCCCCGTCGTATCCGGGTCCACCGCGCCGTCGAGGACCAGCGCCCTGACCCGGTGCGGGAACAGCTGGGCGTACCAGGTGCCCAGGTAGGTGCCGTAGGACTTGCCCAGGTAGGTGAGCCGGGACTGGCCGAGCGCGGCGCGGAGCACGTCCAGGTCGCGGGCCGCGTTCTGGGTGCCGACGTACGGCAGCAGCGCCCGGGAGTTGTGCTCGCACCGGGACGCGTAGAACTTGCCCTGCTGGACCACGGTGGCCAGCTGGGCGGCGTTGTCCGGCATCTCGTCGGTGGACAGGTATTTATCCAGCTCCGGGCCGGTCATGCAGGACAGCGCGGGCTCGCTGCCGCCCACCCCGCGCGGGTCGAAGCCGACGATGTCGAACCGGGCCAGCACGGCGGCCGGGAACTCGCCGCGCGCCGCGAGCGCGTACTGCACGCCCGAGCCGCCCGGGCCGCCCGGGTTCACCACCAGGTCGCCGACCCGGTGGGCGGCGTCGGTGGCCGGGAGCTTGATGACCGGCAGGGAGAAGCGCGGCCCGCCGGGGCGGGCGTAGTCGAAGGGAACCACCAGGCGGGCGCACTGGAAGCCGTTCTCGCAGGGCTGCCAGGCCAGGTGCTGCGCGTAGTAGGCGGGGGACGTGGAAGGCTGGTCGTTCGGGGCCGATGAGCTGCTGGAACAGCCGGCCAGCAGGATCGCCGCGGCGGCCAGCCAGCTACGTCCCCCGGGTCTCACCCTTTCCCGTGCAGGGTCTCGTACGCCTTCCGCGACCCGCACACGCTGGCCTTGGGGCAGGGCGCGGCCCGGCCGTCGGCGGCCAGCTTGACCACCACCGTGTCGGAGGGGACGTTGTGGCCGATCACCGTGCCCGGGCCTTCCGGTGAGGTGACGGTCGCGCCCACCGGCGGAGCGTCCTTTTTGAAGTCCTGGTAGAGCGGGTGCTCGTACTTCAGGCAGCACATCAGCCGGCCGCACGCGCCGGCGATCCGCAGCGGGTTCACCGGCAGCTCCTGGTCCTTGGCCATCCGGACCGACACCGGCTCGAAGTCCTTCAGGAACGTGGCGCAGCACAGGTCGCGGCCGCACGGGCCGATCCCGCCCTGCAGCCGTGCCTCGTCCCGGGGGCCGATCTGGCGCAGCTCGACCCTCGCCTTGAGCCGGCCGCCCAGGTCGCGGACGAGCGCGCGGAAGTCCACCCGGTGCGGCGCGCTGAAGTACACCACGAACACGTTGTCCGCGCCGATGTAGTCCACCGCGGTGACCTTCATCGGCAGCCCGTGCTCGCGGATCAGCCGGCGGGAGGCGAGCCGGCCCTCGGCCCGCCGCTTGCGGTTGCTCTCGTCCCGGGCCAGGTCGTCGTCGGTGGCGATCCCTGCGCAGACCGGCAGCCCGTCGATGTCCTCCGGCACCCACTGCGGAGCCCAGACGCACTCGGCCACCTCGGGTCCCGAGTCGGTGGGCACCAGCACCTTGTCACCGATGGCCGGCTTATGGGCTCCGGGGTCGAGGTAGTAGAGCCGACCGTACCGCTCGAAGCTCACCGCCATCATCATGCCCACGCAGCCAGACTACGTTGTCCGGGTTTACCGCTACCAGCCCGTGATCAGCAATCCGCGCTCGGGGTGCTTATTGGGCAGGAACCGGAGTTTTCCGTGGTCGATCCAGCCGGTGACGGGACCGTTCGGGCCGTTGTAGGCGATCAGCAGGTACGTACCTGTCGCGCTGGGGGTGAGGGTGACGCTGTCCGGCCGCCCTTCGGTGCCGTACGCACGTGACCGGTAGAGCACGCCGAGCCGCTTCCCGGCGGCGCCGACGCGTTCGACGGTGAGGGTCGCGGCGTCGGCGGGGCCGGACAGCACGGCCAGGATGAGCCCGCCGCCCGGGCCGGCGATGGCGTCCGCGATGACGGGGTAACGGGCCGACGGGCTGAGCCGCAGGGTGCTGCCGTGATCGAGCGTTCCGCCCCTGGTTCCGACGTCGAGGGACCGGATCTCGGGGGCGCGGTACCCCGGCTGGCCGGATTGGTCCAGGCAGACGTCGGAGTTCGGGATGGGCCGGCACCACACCGCGCGGAAGACCAGCGATCGTCCGTCCGGCGTCCAGGAGATGGCGGGGATCGTGAGCGTCTGGCCCGGCCGGGACATGCCGCCCTGCCACGTACTGCGCGCGCCGGTCCGCAGGTCGACGACGGTGATCGCGTCCGGCCAGCTCCGGCCGTTGAGCCGTTGGGTGGTCTCGGTGAAGGCCAGTTTCCTGCCGTCCGGCGAGACGGCCATGCTTCCGCCGTTGACGAGCAGGCCGCTCCCGGGGAACGGATCGCCCTTGATCCACTCCAGGTAGTTGCTCGAACCGCCATGGGTGAAGGTGAGCAGGTAGATCCAGATCTGGCTGGTGTTCTTCTGCAGGTCGACCGCGCGGTACTCGATGTAGAAGCTTCGGCCGTCCGGGGCGGTGGCGACGTTCAGCGGCGTCAGCCGCCAGTCCGGGACGTCGGGCGCCGCCGCCCGGGTGACCTCCGCGCCGGTCGAGGTCGACCGGATGACCACGTCGAGCTGGCCTGGGGGGCCGGCGATCTGGGATGGGCCGACGATCTGGGCGAAGTACTTCGGGAAGCCCGCGGGCAGGGCGGGGTAGCTGACCAGCGGCGTGGGCTTGTGGCTCGGCCCGGTCAGGGTCAGGGCGAGGGCGACGATCAGCAGCACGCTGATGGCGGCGGCGGCCGGCCCCAGCCAGCCCATGTGCCTGCGCAGTGCTGGCCGGCGCGGTCGAGTTTCCGGCGCGGGCAGAGGGCGGAGCCGGTCGTCTCGCACCCGGGCGGCCGCCGCGCCCAGCGCGTCCCGGAGGCGCTCTTCGGTCCTGGTCATGACGGCTCCCCCAGATCGCGGGCCAGCGCGGCCAGCGCGCGGGCGGCGGTGGACTTGACGGTGCCCGCGCTGATGCCGAGGACAGCGGCGATCTCCGCCTCGGATAGGCCAAGGTAGTAGCGGAGCACGAGGACCTCGCGGCGCCGCCTCGGCAGCCGGGCCAGAGCGCTGAGGACCTGCCGACGGTCCTCGGAGAGGATGACCTCGCTCTCGGCCGAGCCCCGCACCGCCGTCTCGTCGTTCAGTGAGGCGCGGTGGGCCAGGCCAACCCGGTGCGCGACGGCGCGGCGGCGGAGGATCGAACGGCAGCCGTTGAGCACGGCGGCCCGGACGTACGGCAGCGGGGCCTCGACGCTGCGGGCGCGGCTCCCGCGCTGCAGGCTGGCGTAGACGTCCTGCACGACGTCCTCGGCGGTGGCCAGGTCCCCGACCATGAGCAGGGCCAGCCGGACTAGTTCGGCGTGATGATCGCGGAACAGCGCGGCGATGGCGGCCGAGTCCAGGCTGGCGCCGGCTGACGGGATGCGGCCGTCGCTCATTGCTCCCGTTGCTCCCGTCGCTCCCGTCCATCCGGCCGTCGGCGCTCCGGCCGCCGGCCCGGGAACTGAGACATGTCCCATACTTATTGCACGAACCAGCGTCCGTTCGGTTGCTCGCTGTTTTGTCAGATCCCAGTGTCATGCTCGGCCCATGCCCCGGACAATGCATTATGACGGTCTTGGCGGTCTGCTAGAGAAGCAGTCCTCCGTAGCCAGCCGCGGCCAGCTACTCGCGCTCGGCATGAACGACAACGTGATGCAGTATCGCTTGCGGCGCGGCGGTCCGTGGCAGACGCTGCTGCCCGGCGTTTACCTGGCCGCTAGCGGGATCCCGAGCGTGTCGCAGAAGGAGATGGCCGCGCTGCTCTACGCCGGGCCGGGCAGTCTCGTCACCGGTCCGATGGCCCTGCTGCACCACAGCATTCGGGGCGGATCCGCGGTGGACTTCATCGACGTGCTGGTGCCGATGGGCCGGCAGCGGCTCAGCACCGGCTTCGCCCGGCTGCACCGCACGACCCGGATGCCGTCCCGGGCTTCGTCGATCGGGCCGGTGCGGCTGGCTCCGGTGCCGCGCGCCGTGGCCGATACGGTCCGGCAGCTCACCGAGTTGCGAGACGTCCGGGCGGTGGTCGCGGACGCTGTCCAACTGGGCCGATGCTCGCTCAGCGAGCTGGCCGAGGAGCTCAGGACCGGACCGGTCAAGGGCTCCGCGAAGTTCCGTTCGGTCCTCGCCGAGGTAGTCGACGGCATCAGGTCCACGGCCGAAGGGGATCTCCGTGATGTCGTCCGGACGGCGCGGCTGCCGATGCCGCTGTTCAACCCGTCCTTGTATGACGGTGACCGCTTCCTGGGCAAGCCCGACGGATGGTGGCCGGACGCCGGGGTCGCCGGGGAGGTGGACTCGCGTGCCTGGCACCTGTCCCCCGACGACTGGGACCGCACCAGGCAACGCCATGACCGGATGGCGGCGGCCGGCATCATCGTCCTGCACTTCTCCCCGCGTGAGCTCAGGCGTGAGCCGGCCAAGGTGGCGGAAATGATCAAGGGAGCCCTGAACCGCGGCCTCAGCCGCCCCTCTCTTCCCATCCGCACCGTGCCCTGCCCTGGCTCGATTCAATGAGAGTGGCGTTCTACTGAATCTATTCAGTAGAACGCCACGTTCATGGAATTCGGGGAGCCCACACTGGGGCGGGCTGGTGCGGGGTGCGGGGTGGGTGAGGGTGCGGTGGTACGAGGTGCAGCGGCGGGGGCGGGTGGTACCGGTGGTTAGCCTTCGGAGAGGGAGAGGGCCATTTCTTCTACGGCGAGCAGGGGGGCGACGTTGAGGGTGAGGAGCTCGCGGCAGTGCATGATGGCCTGCAGGCGACGGAGGGTGGCCTCGGGGGTGGAGGCGGAGGCGAGCTTGCGCAGGTCGGACTCGGGGTTGGCGAGCTCCACTCCGGCGCCTAGCTGCAGCATCAAGATGTCGCGGTAGAACAGGGCCAGCTCGAGCAGGGCCTGGTCCAGGGTGTCGCGCTTGACCCGGGTGGCGCGGGACTTCTGCCGGTCCTCCAGGTCCTTCATGGCGCCGGCCATGCCGCGCATCGCCTTGGCCACGCCCTTGCCCGAGGATCCCTCGCCGAACGCCCGGCGCAGCGCCTCGCGTTCCGGCTCGTCGAGCTCCTCGGTGACCGCCTTGGCTTCCTCCTCGGCGGTGCGGACCAGGGCGGCGGCCGCGGACAGGGCCGGGCCCAGCGAGGTCACCACCGACGGGACGCGCAGCACGTCGGCGCGGCGCTTAGCCGCGGAGGCGTCCAGAGCCAGGCGCCGGGCGCGGCCGATGTGTCCCTGCGCCGCGCGCGCCGCGGCCAGCGCGCGAGCGGGCTCGATGCCGTCCCGCTCGGTCAGCACCTGAGCCACGGCCGCCGACGACGGCACGACGAGCGTGACCACCCGGCAGCGCGACCTGATCGTGGGCACCAGGTCCTCGGCCGACGGCGCGCAGAGCAGCCAGACGGTCCGCGGGGCGGGCTCCTCGATCGCCTTGAGCAGGGCGTTGGCGGCCTGTTCGGTGCACCGGTCGGCGTCCTCGAACAGGACGATCTGCCAGCGCCCGCCGGTCGGCTTGCCCGCCGCGCGCAGCACCAGGTCGCGGGTCTGCTTCACCCCGTAGGACAGGCCCTCGGGGCGGATCAGCAGCAGGTCGGCGTGGGTGCCGGCGAAGACCTGGCGGCAGCTGTTGCACTGGTTGCAGCCGCCCTCGTCGCACAGCAGCGCGGCGGCGAAGGCCCGCGCCGCCACCGAGCGCCCCGACCCGGGCGGGCCGGTGAACAGCCAGGCGTGGGTCATCGCGCCGGGTTCCGGTGGCCGGCCCTCCAGCACCAAAGAGGCCCCGGCGGCGGCCCGGCGGAGCTGGGCGACGACCGCGTCCTGGCCGGGAAGGTCGCGGAAGACGCCCGGGTCCGGGGCGGAAATACCGGTCACGGGCGGTGCCGGCCGCGGGGCCGGGGGGGAACCGAGGGCGGGGCTCCCTGGTGCAGGGAGCGGCCAGGGGGGACGGGGGGCGGGGGGCCCCCGTGCGGAGAAGGCGTGGGGGTCAGGACCTCTTCCCTGATCGCGGGGAAGTCACCGGTGCTGGCCTCGGCGGCCGAGGGCACCGGGTCGGGGAGCAGCACGCGGATCCGCTCCTGGATCTCGCGGGTGATCTCGGCGGGCGGCCGGTCGGCGTCCAGCACCAGGTACCGGGCGGGTTCGGCGCGGGCCAGGGCCAGGAAGCCGGCCCGGACCCGGCGATGGAAGTCGGCGGGCTCGGCCTCCAACCGGTCGGCCGAGCGGGCCCGGCGGCTCAGCCCGGCCATCGGGTCCATGTCGAGCAGGATCGTGAGATCCGGGGTGCGCCCGCCGGTCGCCCACCGGTTGAACCCGGCGATCTCGTCGACCGGCAGGTCCCGGCCCGCGCCCTGGTAGGCGAGGGAGGAGTCGACGTACCGGTCGGTGATGACGATCGCGCCCCGGGCCAGCGCCGGAGCGATGACCGAGGCGACGTGCTCGGCCCGGTCGGCCGCGTACATCAGCGCCTCGGCGCGCGGCGACATGCCGGTGTGCGAGGTGTCCAGGAGCAGCGCGCGCAGCCGCATGCCGATCTTGGTCGCGCCGGGTTCGTGCGTCTTCTCCACGTCGTAGCCGAGCTCGCGCAGCCAGATCGCGATCAGCCGGGCCTGCGTGGTCTTGCCCGAGCCCTCGCCGCCCTCGAACGCGATCAGCAGCCCCGGCGACGGGGCCGGGGCGTTCCCGTTCAGGTGCACCGGCTCGCCGACCGGCGGGGGCGGCTCGTTGCGGATCGCCGCCATCAGGTCCTCGCGCAGCGGCACGCCCTTGCGGTCGTCCATCTGCCGGTAGGCCCGGATCCCGAGCAGGAACGCCACCAGGGCGGCCAGCAGGATCACCGCGTTCTGCCCGGCCGAGACGTAGGTGACCGTGCCGATCTTCACGTCCCCGGTGCCGTTCAGGCTGACGATCAGCCTGGTGAACAGGGCCGACAGGAACGGGACGGCGGCGATGACGAAGAGCAGGATGACCTGGATGGAGGACTGGAAGAAGGCGAAGACCCGGCCGCGGGTGGCATCGTCCACCTCCAGGCCGACGATGGTGAAGCCGGTGGAGTAGGCGACCCCGGACAGCGCGCCGAGCAGCACCACGAACAGGACGACGGCGCCCAGGTTCGGGATCAGCCCGATGAGCGCGAGCGGCACCGCCCCGGCCGCGATCGTGATGCCGAACAGCCGCCGGCGGCTGAAGCTGCCGAGCACCTTGGTGCCGACGACCATGCCCAGCGCCATGCCGACGAAGATCGCGGCGAAGACCAGGCCCCAGCCGGCGCTGCCGCCGTGCAGGGTGAAGGTGACGTAGAAGTAGCCCAGGCCGATCACCACGCCGGCCGCGGCGAACGCGCCCACCATGCCGATCACCAGGCCGCGCACCACCGGCGTCTGGCTGATGAAACGCCAGCCCTCCCAGATGGACTTGGCCGTGGACGGCGCCGAGATCTTCTCGCTGTCGTCCCGCTTGGGGATCTCGCGGATGAAGTAGACGGTGAGCGCGGAGATGAAGTACGTGGCGGCGTTGAAGTACAGGGCCAGGTCCACGTTGCTGGCGTGGAACAGCGGCGTGACCCGGCTGATCCCGTCGCTGACCAGGGCGAGCACGCTGAACACGCCGGCTGCGAGCGGCGCGGTGCCGTACGTGCTCAGGATGCTGAGCTGGTTGGCCCGTTCCAGCTTGTCCTTGGGCACCAGGTTGGGGATGGACGCGGAGGTCGCCGGAGCCCAGAACTGGGTCGCGATGCCGGCCAGGAACTTAGCGACGTAGATCCAGGTCAGGTTCGGGAAGATGGGGATGGACACGAACAGCAGGCCGCGGATCACGTCGCCGACGATCATCATGGTCCGGCGGTCCATCCGGTCCGCCAGCGCCCCGGCCAGCGGGCCGAACAGCAGGGCCGGCAGCAGCGTGGCCAGCCACACGCCGCCGACGGCCGAACCCTTCGCCACCGCGCCGCCGGAGGCCAGCGACGGCGCCAGCGCGGTGAGCGCGACGATGCTCAGCCAGTCGCCCAGGCTGGACAGGGACAGCGCGATCCACAGGCGGCGGAACGGCTTGATCGACAGAACTCCCGGCTCGCGGGCATGATGACGCCGTCCGGCGCCGTTCCCGAGCTTCCCCCGGTCGGCGCCGTCCTCGTGTGGCGCGGCGCGGAAGTTCACGGCGTAAGCGTATCGGCAGTGCTGGCCGCATAACGGCTTTGTCCCCGATCCCCATGGTACGGACGAAGGTCAAGATCTTTTAGGTCCCGAACGGGCAGGCGTGGCTGCCTTCTTCCTGGTAGTAGTGGTTCTGCGGCGGGTCGTCGGCGGAGCCGCGCGCCGGTCGGCGAGGAGCTCGGCCGCGCGCTGATCGGTGATCGCGGCCACCTCGTCGCCCTTGCGCAGCGACGCGTTGGTCTCCCCGTCGGTCACGTACGGGCCGAACCGTCCGTCCTTGATCACCATCGGCTTGCCGGTGGCCGGGTCCTGGCCGAGCTCGCGCAGCGGCGGGGCCGCGGCGCCGGTGCGGCGGCCGCGGGTCTTCGGCTGGGCGAACAGCTCCTTGGCCTCGGCCAGGGTCAGCGTGAACAGCTGCTCCTCGGACTCGAGCGACCGGCTGTCCGTGCCCTTCTTCACGTACGGCCCGTACCGGCCGTTCTGCACGGTGACCTGCTCGCCGTCCAGCTCGCCGAGGGTACGGGGCAGGCTGAGCAGCTTCAGCGCGTCGTCCAGCGTCACCGTGTCCAGCGCCATGGACTTCAGCAGCGAGGCGGTCCTCGGCTTGGCCGACGACGGCGCGTCCTCGGGCAGCAGCTCGGTGACGTAGGGGCCGAACCGCCCGGCCTTGGCGACCACCTCGCGGCCGCTGCCCGGGTCGGTGCCGAGAGACACGTCCCCGTTCGGCTGGTTAAAGAGCTCCTCGGCCTTTTCCACGGTCAGCTCGTCCGGCGCGATGTCCTCGGGGACGTTCACCCGCTGCCCGTCCCGTTCCAGGTACGGGCCGTACCGGCCGACCCGGACCACGATGTCGGAGCCGGCCAGCGGGAACGAGCTGACCTCGCGGGCGTCGATGTCGCTGATGTCGCCGACGAGGGACTTCAGGCCGGGGTCGGCGCTGTCGCCCTCGCCTTGGGAGGTGCCGAAGTAGAACCGGCGCAGCCACGGCACGCGTTCGGCTTCACCGCGGGCGATCTCGTCCAGCACGTCTTCCATGTGCGCGGTGAACTCGTAGTCGACCAGCTGGCCGAAGTGCCGCTCCAGCAGGGTGACGACGGCGAAGGCGAGGAACGACGGGACCAGCGCGGTGCCCTTCTTGAACACGTAGCCGCGGTCCAGGATCGTGCCGATGATGGTCGCGTACGTGGACGGCCGACCGATCTCCCGGTCTTCCAGCTCCTTGACCAGCGACGCCTCGGTGTAGCGGGCCGGCGCCCTGGTGGAGTGCTCAGCCGGGGCCAGCCGCAGCACGTCGAGCGGGTCGCTCTCGGCCAGCGGCGGCAGCCTGCGCTCCCGGTCGTCCCGGTCGGCGGCGTCGTCGGTGTCCTCGACGTAGGCCTTGAGGAAGCCGTAGAAGTTGATGACCTTGCCGGTCGCGCCGAACTCGGCCCGCTCGTTACCGGTGGAGGTGCCCGCCACCCGGACCGAGACCGACTCGCCGGTGGCGTCCTTCATCTGCGAGGCGACCGTGCGCTGCCAGATCAGCTCGTACAGGCGCCGCTCGTCCGAGGACAGCTCGGAGCGGACCTGGTTCGGGGTGCGGAAGCTGTCCCCGGCCGGGCGGATGGCCTCGTGCGCCTCCTGCGCGTTCTTCACCTTGCTGGCGTAGGTGCGCGGGGCGTCCGGCACGTAGTTCGCGCCGTACAGCTCGGCGGCCTGCTTGCGGGCCGCGCTGATCGCGGTCTGGGACAGCGTCACCGAGTCGGTGCGCATATAGGTGATGTGGCCGTTCTCGTACAGCCGCTGCGCGATCGACATCGTGTGCTTGGCCGAGAAGCCCAGCTTGCGCGAGGCCTCCTGCTGCAGCGTCGTGGTGCGGAACGGCGCGTACGGCGAGCGCCGGTACGGCTTGCGCTCCACGCTGGACACGGCGAAGGCGGCGTTCTCCAGGCGCTGCGCCAGGGCGGCGGCGGCTTCGGCGTCCAGGTGCAGGACATCGGTGGTCTTGAGCTCGCCCACCGAGGTGAAGTCGCGGCCCTGGGCGACCCGGTGGCCGTCCACGGTGACCAGGCTGGCGGTGAAGCTGGTGGGCTCGTCGGTCTTCTTGCCGTGATCCTTCGTCGCGAACTCGGCCTCGAGGTCCGAGTAGGTGGCGGCGCGGAACGCGATCCGCTCCCGCTCCCGGTCGACCACCAGCCGGGTGGCCACCGACTGCACCCGCCCGGCGGACAGCTTGGGCATGACCTTCTTCCACAGCACGGGCGAGACCTCGTACCCGTACAGCCGGTCCAGCACCCGGCGCGCCTGGTAGGCGTCGACCAGGCCGTCGTCCACCTGGCGCGGGTTGGCGATGGCCCGGGCGATCGCCTCCGGGGTGATCTCGTGGAAGACCATCCGGCTGTGCGGCACCTTGGGCTTGAGCTCCTCCAGCAGGTGCCAGGCGATGGCCTCGCCCTCGCGGTCTTCATCGGTGGCGAGCAGGAGTTCGTCGGCGTCCTTGAGCAGGCTCTTGAGCTTGGAGACCTGCTGGCGCTTGTCGCTGTGCACGACGAACAGCGGCTCGAAGTTGTGGTCGACGTCGACGCCGAGCCGGGCCCACGGCTCGCCCCGGTACTTGGCCGGGATCTCGGCCGCGCTGTCCGGCATGTCGCGGATGTGGCCGACGCTAGACTCGACCACGTAGCCCTGACCGAGGTACCCGGCGATCGTCCTGGCCTTGGACGGGGACTCGACGATAACCAGCTTGGTACCGTGGCCGTTTGCGGGCGTGGCCTTACCCCGTGCGGCCGTGGTGCTCTTGCCCCTGGTGGCCTTGGCGGTCGTGGCCGCCTTCGTCTTCGTCGTCTCTGTCCTTGTCCTTGCTGGCACGCTCTTCCCGTCCTCGCATCTGCGTCGTGACCGCCCTCACGCTACCCGTGGTCACACGCCGCCCCACAGCTGAAACCACCGGGCCGGTTCGGTGTGTTCCCTCGGGCTCGCCCGAATACACGGCAGATTTCACGACCGCAGGTTGAATCACCGGTGAACTCAAGCACAATAGGACCGATGGCCGAGTACGCCTACCTCGTCGTGTACCTGCCACGCGGTACGTCCCGAGATGCTCGCGACGCCGCGCGGAGGATCCTGACCGACCACGCCGAGTACGGGGACTGGGAACTGTCCAGGCTCTCGCTCAACGCCGACGGCAGCAGGAAGGCTACCCTCCGAAGGCGAATCATACGCCCAGTCCGCACATTCTGAGCCTGCACAGTAACAACCAAGCAAACAGGGCGTGTATGCCGCTGGCACGCACGCCCCGGTCGTAACCGGCTCGTGCGCGGCGACGGCGCCCGCGCCGACGCCGATGGTGCCGAGGGCCGCGACGCCGAGCAGGAGCAGGTCAGCACCGGTGGTCGGCAGGCCAGCAGGCGCCGTCCCGGTGCTCAACGCGGTGGTGCCGGGGCCGGTAAATGAGTCCAGGCCGTTATGGCGCTGACCTCAGTTAAAGCGCTAACAGCCGCCGAGGAACCCGTCCAGGACGCGGGTTCCGAAACGCAGGGCTTCGACCGGAACGCGTTCGTCTATCCCGTGAAACATTCCGGAAAAGTCCAGATCTGGCGGCAGCAGCAGTGGCACGAAGCCGAAGCAGCGCACGCCGAGCCGGGAGAACGACTTGGCGTCCGTGCCGGCCGACAGGCAGTAGGGGATCACCCGGGCGCCCGGGTCCTCGGCGAGAAGTGCGCTGGTCATCGCGTCGTACAGGGCACCGTCCGGGGTAGTCTCGAGCGCGATGTCGCGGTGGATGAACTCCCGGGTGACACCGGGACCGAGCACCCGGTCGAGTTCGGCCAGGAACTCCTCCTCGTAGCCGGGGAGGTAACGGCCGTCGACTTCGGCGGTCGCGGTCTGCGGCACGACATTCACTTTGTACCCGGCCCGCAAAACTGTCGGATTTACCGTGTTGCGCAGCGTTGCGCCGATAATGCGAGAGAGAGAACCTATTTTGCTGAGCAATTGACCCGGGTCGTTCGGGGCAAATTCGGTGTCAAGTGCCTGAGCTGCACCTTCCAGGAATGCCTGGACGGACGGGATGAGCCGGACCGGCCACTCGTGCCGGCCCAGCCGGCCGATCGCCTCGGCCAGCTCGGTGACCGCGTTGTCCGGGTTTACCATCGAGCCGTGGCCGGCCGTGCCGCGCGCCGTCAGCCGCAGCCAGGCCATCCCCTTCTCCGCGGTCTGCAGCAGGTAGAGGCGCTGGCCCGCGAGGGTCAGGCTGAAGCCGCCGACCTCGCCGACCGCCTCGGTGACCCCCTCGAACAGCTCCGGGTGCTTGTTCACCAGGAAGCTCGCGCCCCAGGTGCCGCCGGCCTCCTCGTCCGCGGTAAAGGTGAGCACGATGTCGCGGGCCGGCTTGCGCTGCTCGCGCAGGCGCTGGCGGACGACCGCCAGCATCATCGCGTCCATGTCCTTCATGTCGATCGCGCCGCGGCCCCAGACGCAGTCGTCGGCGATCTCGCCGGAGAAGGGGTTGACCTGCCAGTCTTCGGCGTTGGCCGGGACGACGTCGAGGTGACCGTGGACGAGCAGGGCGGGCCTGGTCCGGTCCTCGCCTTCGAGCCTCGCGACCACGCTGGTGCGCTTGGGGTGCGACTCCAGGACCGTGGGCTCCAGGCCGGCCTCGGAGAGCTTGGCGGCCACGTATTCGGCGGCCTGGCGCTCGCCCGGGCCAGAATGGTCCCCTGGGTTAGAGGTGTCGATCCTGATCAGGTCGCGGCAGATGTCGACGACCTCATCCTGCGCGGTCACGGTGTCAGCTGTCACCGTCCTATCGTTGCACTGAGGCGGCCCGGGTCAGGCTGGGGGTGCGGGCTGGGTGCGGCGTGTTGTGTGCGCCCGCTAAACCGGACTCAGGCAACATCGACACCATCAGCATCAGCATCCGGGCGCGCCGGGCGCGCTGGGCCGGTTGGAACGCCATGAAACCCGGGTTCCAGTGCGTTCTGGCGCCGTGAAAGCCCGATTCCATGACGTCCGGCCGCGGGACCGATCGTCATGATCAACGTACGTTGACCGGGAAACGGTGCTGGTGATGCTGATGTGACTGACGTTTCCTCCGCGCCCGCGCGACGGCCCCGTTGGGGTCATTCGACGCGGCAACCGTGCGGCTATGGGGATGCCTCGCGGAGGAGAGCTTGTCGTGGACGCGAGGGAACGGGAACCTGGGGTCGGCGTGGGTAGGGGAACGCGTGGCCTCGGGCGGCAGGATTCGGTGGCCTGGGCACTCGCCTGGGAGCGTTCGGTTTGCTAAGGTAACTCAGCCGATGCGTACCCCGCGCATCGCGAGTCCGGGTGGCGGAATAGGCAGACGCGCTAGCTTGAGGTGCTAGTGCCCGTAAAGGGCATGGGGGTTCAAGTCCCCCCTCGGACACTTTTTCGAAATAACTCTCTAAGCTGGCATAGAGGGTATATCGCCGCACGGACGGAAGTGCCCCGTGAGCGGTGTGGAATCGTTTCTGGCCCGTGCGTTCCGGTCAGCATGTGTTGGCCGCAGGCCCGATGCTGGCCGATAACCGGGCGGCTCGCCTTCTCCGTCAATTGGGAGTAAATAGGTATGAGATAGGCCCCGACCGCGCCTGGAGGTGCCAGATGGCCTCAGGCGGGGTGTCACCGGGCCCGGATCCGCCGGTCCGCGCCGAGATCGTGCACCAGAGCGAGGACACGCGCGTGACCCGGCTGTCCTTCCCTGAGGCCACGGTCATCCGCAAGGAGCCGTTGGGGCCGTACGCGGAACGCCGACTGCTGCATGAGCTGGCCATGCTGGAGCGGCTGCGCGGTGTGGCTGGGATCGCGCAGCTGGCGGAGGCGCCACCGTACCCGGGATCGATCGTCCTGGCCGATGCTGGTGGCACAAGCCTCGCAGGACTGGCGAAGCCACTCGCGGTGGATGCTCTGATCGGGCTGACGGTGCAGCTGGCGAGGGCGGTGGAGGGGATGCACCGCAGAGGGGTGATGCACCGCGACATCACGCCGGCGAACATAGTGATCGCGCCCGACGGCGCCCCGTGCCTGGTGGACTTCGCCCTAGGTTCGTCGCTGGCCGAGATCCGCCCCGAGTTCACCCACCACGCCCAGATCGTGGGGACGCTGTCGTACCTGGCACCAGAGCAGACCGGGCGGACCGGCCGGCCAGTGGATCAGCGCGCCGACCTGTACGCGCTGGGCGCGACGCTGTATGAGCTGGCGACCGGAGAGCCGCCGTTCGGCACGGGGGATCCGCTGCGGCTGATCCATGATCACCTGACGCGGGTGCCGGTGCCGCCTGCGGAGGTGAATCCGGCCATGCCGGGGCCACTGTCGGCGGTCATCATGCGTCTGCTGGAGAAGGAGCCGGATAACCGGTACCAGACTGCGGAAGGGGTGATCTATGACCTAGAGCGGGTGCGGGACGCGCAGGCAGGTCCGGGAGCGGCCGGGCTGCGGCTCGGCGAGCATGATGTCCCGCTGCGGCTGCTGCCTCCTTCACGGCTGGTTGGGCGCGATGACGAGGTAGCAG